>Ga0098035_1000249_pt1 | contig 27689 bp, 28 predicted proteins | sample 3_EtaG_FD_75046 | JGI IMG/M metagenome (GOLD analysis project Ga0098035, IMG submission 75046) | Marine viral communities from the Subarctic Pacific Ocean - 3_ETSP_OMZ_AT15126 metaG | ecosystem: Environmental > Aquatic > Marine > Oceanic | place: Pacific Ocean | collected 2015-01-07
GCGGATGAGCGCGCGTTCCCCTTCGTCGAAGCCGCCTTCGGGCCCGACCAGCAGGGCGGCTGGGCCCCGGTGCGCGTCGAATTGCGCGGCGGCGGGTTCACCGCCCAGCTCGTCGGCGAAGAACAGCGCGCGATCTTCGGGCCAGTCGCGCAGCAGCACCTCGAGCTTGAGCGGTTCGGCCAGTTCGGGCAGCGCGGTGCGGGCGCATTGCTCGGCCGCCTCGGTCACCATGGTGCGCGCCCGCTCGGGGTTGAGCTTGTCCGCCACGCAGCGGCGCGTCACCACCGGCTGGATGCACCGCACGCCCAGTTCGGTCGCCTTCTCCAGCACGAGGTCGAAGTTCGGCTTCTTGAGTAGTGCGGCGCACAGCGTGAAGTCGGGCACCTGCTCGCGCGGGCGCAGCCTTTCGCGCGCCTCGAGGACAACGTCACGCTTGCCCGCCGAAACGACGGCGCAGGCCCATTCGCCCGTCTCGTCATCGCACAGGATTACCGCGTCTCCTGCCGAGACGCGCATGACCTTGGACAGGTAATGCGCCTGCGCGCCCTCGATCGCGACATGCGCGGCCAGCGCGATCGGACCGGGGACGAACAGGCGCGGCGCGGAGCGCGGCGGCCAGGCAGGGGTTGCAACCATGCTTTCTCTTACTGTGCTGGGCTTACTTCGCAATCGTGCGCAGGAGCGTAAACCACTGCTCCGTGCCCTGGCCAGGCATGCCGACATGTGTGCCGGCTTGCGATCGGTCATGACAGACGGGCTACAATCGACTACGTACCTTCGCGTGACCGAACCCGCATTTGTGCCCGATACGCAAAGCCGCAGCCTCGTGTCGATGCTGCCGCCGTCCTTGCGCGACTATGCCATGCTGGCGCGTTTCGACCGGCCCATCGGCTGGTGGCTGCTGTTCTGGCCCTGCGCCTGGGGCGTGATGCTGGCGGGCGGCGAATCGCGCTGGGGTCTCGTGCTGTGGATGCTCGTCGGCTCGATGGCGATGCGCGGCGCGGGCTGCGTGTGGAACGACATCGTCGATGCCGATCTGGACCGCAGGGTTGCGCGCACGGCCAGCCGCCCGGTCGCGAGCGGTCGGGTCAGCCGGCAGGCCGCGACGATCTGGCTCTTCACGCTCTGCGCGGCAGGTCTCGTGGTGCTGTTCCAGCTGCGCTGGCAGGCGCAGGTCATGGCCCTGAGCAGCCTGGCCCTGGTCGCCGCCTATCCCTTCATGAAGCGTATCACCTGGTGGCCACAGGTCTGGCTCGGCCTCGTTTTCACCTGGGGTTCGCTGGTCGGCTGGATGGAGATCCGCAGCGACCATATCGACGTCCTCGTCGCGCTTTACGGCGGCTGCATCTTCTGGTGCATCGGCTATGACACGATCTACGCCCTGCAGGACCGCGAGGACGACGTCCTTGTCGGTATCCGCTCCGCAGCGCTGCGCCTGGGCCGTCACGTGCGCGCCGGTGTCGCCGCGTTCTATGCGCTTGCAGTGGCATTTTGGGCGCTGGCCTTCTGGACCCTGCGCGGCGACTGGGTTGCGCTCGTCGCATTGGCCCCGGTGGCTGCGCATCTCGGCTTCCAGATCGTGACCCTCGATACCGATGACGGCGACAATGCGCTTGCCCGCTTCCGCTCCAACCGCGATGCCGGCCTCGTCATGGCACTGGCCTGCTGGGTGGTGGGCAACGCCGGCGTGATCTAGGGCGGGTTGCCATGTGCAACCTCTACCGGATGACCAAGGGTGTAGAAGAAGTCGCCAGGCTCTTCGAAGTCCTGCCCGAACGCGGCGCCAATTTCGCCGAGGAAGTCTATCCCGGCTATCCCGGCCTCGTCGTTGCCGAGGGCAGGGCACAGGCGATGACATGGGGCTTTCCGCTCGTGCTCAAGGGCAAGCAGGGGCAGCCGCTCAAGCCCAAGCCCGTCACCAATGCCCGCGACGACAAGCTCTCCACCGCGTTCTGGCGCGACAGCTTCGAAAAGCGCCGCTGCCTCGTGCCCGTCACCGCCTGGGCCGAGGCCGAGGGCAGCAAGGGACGGATGACCCGCACCTGGTATGGCGTGGAAGGGGAAGAGACTTTCGCCGTCGCCGGGCTCTGGCGGCCGACCGGCGAATGGGGGCAGGCCTATACCATGGTGATGGTCGATTCCTGCCCGCAGATGGTCGATGTGCACGATCGCATGCCGGTTCTCCTGCCCCGCGATGCGTGGGGGCAATGGATCAGCGGCACACCGGAGGAGGCGTTTCGCCTGTGTCGCACGCCCGACCTTCCCCTGACGGTGGACCGGACGGACGAATTGTGGAGCGGCGGCGGGCAGCCGCCTCGGGGCGGTGGCAATACCACGCCCCGGCTCTTGTGATCAGCGGCTCATTCATAACTCACCAGTTCGAATTCGATGCCGTCCCAGTCCAGGAAATAGAACCGGCGGCCCGGTTCGTAGTCGGCATGGTTGAAGGGGACGAGACCGGCATCGGCCACGATCTTCTCGGCAGCGTCGAGGTCGTCGACGACGATCCCGAGGTGATTGAGCGGCGCCCCCTTGGCGAAGCGGTCATGTTCCTGGCGGTCGGTATAGACGGCGATGTAGCCGAACTCCTCGCCGACATGGATCGTCTCGCCGCCGTTGAGGGCCGGACCGCGCCAGCGTTCTTCCCAGCCGAGCAGGTCCTGCAGCAGCCTGGACGAGCGCTCGATGTCGCTCACGGTGATGTTGGCGTGTTCCAGTCTTCCCTTGGGCATGTGCATTTCTCCTTGGATTTCAGCGATCCGCACCGGCGGCGAATCACTCGGCTTGCCCAAGGTGCAACCTCAAGTTAACTTGAGGTCAAACGGAAACTGGAGGTATTGAGATGACTGCCAAGGGCGTGACCGACCGCTTCATCTCGATCGGCGATCTCTCGCGCCGGACCGGCGTCGCGGTGTCGGCGATCCGCTTCTACGAAGAGAAGGGGCTGCTCGTCTCGCTGCGCACTTCGGGCAACCAGCGGCGCTTCCTGCGCTCGGACATTCGCCGCGTCAGCTTCATCCTGATCGCGCAGAAACTGGGGCTGGGCCTCGCGGAGATCGAGCGCGAGCTGGCGCAGCTGCCGCAGGGGCGCACGCCGACGATCGAGGACTGGGAGCGCATCAGCCTGTCCATGCGCGAGGCGATCGACGCGAAGATCGCGCTGCTCGAACTTACCCGGCGCAAGCTGGACGAGTGCATCGGCTGCGGCTGCCTGAGCCTGACGAAATGCCGCCTCTACAATGCCGAGGATGCAGCCGGGGCGGGAGGCCCCGGGCCGCGCTTCGTGCTGAAATAGCTATTCGGCAGCCAGCAGTTCCTCGGCCGCGCCGAGGTCCACGCTGACGAGGCGCGAGACGCCCTTTTCGACCATGGTCACGCCGAACAGGCGGTGCATCCGGCTCATCGTCACGGCATTGTGGGTGACGATCAGGTAGCGCGTGTCGGTCTCGCGGGTCATCGCCTCGAGCAGGTCGCAGAACCGCTCGATATTGGCATCGTCGAGCGGCGCGTCGACCTCGTCCAGCACGCAGATCGGGGCCGGGTTGGTGAGGAACAGGGCAAAGATCAGGGCAACGGCTGTCAGCGCCTGTTCGCCGCCCGAAAGCAGCGTCAGCGATTGCAGGCGCTTGCCCGGCGGCTGGGCGAAGATTTCCAGTCCGGCTTCGAGCGGATCGTCGGAATCGACCAGCGCCAGGTGCGCCTGCCCGCCCTGGAAAAGCTGCTGGAAGAGGCGGCGGAAATGCGCATCGACTGCCTCGAAAGCCGCGCGCAGGCGTTCGCGCCCTTCGCGGTTGAGGTTGCCGATCGAACCGCGCAGCCGGTTGACCGCTTCGGCCAGCTCGGCCTTCTCGGTTACGCTGACGCCCAGTTCTTCTTCCGCCTTGGCCAGTTCGTCGGCAGCGACGAGGTTGACCGGGCCAATGCGCTCGCGGTCGGCGACGAGCCTGTCCATCGTCGCGGTTTCCGCCTGCGCGCCGGAGACTTGCGAGGAATCGAAAGCGAAGCGTTCCGGCAGGACGGGAGGCGGGCACTGGAAGCGCTCGCCCGAAAGCCGCGTCATCTCGACCCGGCGCTCGTCCTCGTTTTCGGCGCGGGCGACGGCACCGGCGCGGTTCTCGCGCGTGCTGGCGAGCTTTTCCTGCGCATTGGCCAGTTCGGCATCGGCCTTGCGCGCGGCCTCGGTCGCGGCAGTGACGGCCACTTCGGCCTTGCCCAGTTCATCGGAGAGGCGATTGCGCACGACTTCCCCGGCTTCGATCTCGGCCATGATCGAGGCGGGTTTGGCGGCGAACACGGCGCGCTCGGCCTCGATTTCCTCAAGCCGGCCGGCCATCTGGGCGAGGCGATTGGTGGCGTCGCCGGCACGGCCCTGCCAGTTGCGGATGTCGCTGCGCTGCGACGCGGTGCGTTCGCGCCCCACCGCCAGCGCCTGATCGTGCGCGGCAAGTGCGGCCGTCGCCGATTGCAGCCCGCTCTTGGCGGTCTCGTTCCTCTCCCTTGCGGCCTGCAGCGCGGCGCGACCGGTTTCAGGATCGGGCAGTGTCTTGCGCTTGCCTTCGGCGGCGGACAGGTCCTGCGCGGCGGTCTTGCGCTGCTCGGCCAGCTCGCCGACCTGCGTATCGAGTTCGGCGCGGCGGGCCCGCTGGCGCTGGCGCTGGTCTTCGGCTTGGTCGGCGGCGCGCAGGGCGCTGCGTTCGGCATCGGTGGCCTGCGCGATGGCGCGTTCGGCGGCAATGACCGCGGCCTGCAGCGCGGAGAGTTCCTGCTGCACCCCGGTCTGGCGCGCTTCGGCAACCGCCACGGCTTCGCGCAGCGGCGGCAGCTGGGCGTCGAGTTCGGCAAAGCGGTTTTCGGCCTCGAGCCGGGCGGCTTCGGCGGCGCCTTCGCCGCGCGCAACGAAACCGTCCCAGCGGCGCAGCACGCCCGAACGCGTGACCAGCCACTCGCCGGCCTTGAGGGCGCGGCCGTCATCCTCGTCCACGGCATGGACGAGCGCGAGGCGCGCCGCGAGTTCGGGCGGGCACTGCGTGACGTGCGCGGCAAGGCTCTGGGCCATTGGCGCGGGCGCCTCGGCGCCGGTCCAGAAGCGGCCATCGGCGCCCTCGACCTTGCCCAGCGGCGCCTTGGCGTCGCGGCCCAGCACGGCGGCCAGCGCGCGTTCGTAGCCCGGCGCGGCACGCACCGCGTCGATCGCGACGGGCAGGCCATGTGCGGCCTTGGCGCCCTTGGCCCGGGCCTCGCGGTCGCGAACGAGGGCGCCGTGTTCGCGTTCGATGCCGGTGAGGTCGGCACGCGCGCCGGCGAGTTCCGAGGCCGCGGCATCGCGCTGGGCCTGCAGCTCTGCCTTGCGGGCCTGCTGCGCCTCAAGTCCCTCGCGGGCCTCGGCAAGGGCCTTTCCGGCAGCTTCGGCTTTCTCTCGTGCAGCGGCGACGACGGCGTCGAGGTCACCCGCCGCCTCGAGCGCGCCGATCTGCGACTGCAGGCGCTCTGCCTCGGAATCGAGGCGGGCAAGCCGGTTCCTTGCCTGCGCCAGTTCGGCCTCGGCAATGCGCCATTCGGCCTCGACGCCGGCCTGCTGGGCGGTCGCCTGCGCCAGTTCGAGTTCGGCGGTGCGGGCGGCGCGTTCGGCGCCTTCCAGGGCATTGGCCAGACGGGGGCGGTGCGCCTCGTCGGCTGCAAGCTGCTTTTCGCTCTCGGCCAGTTCGCGTTCGAGGCGGGAAAGCGCCTGCGCCGCATCGCGGGTCACGCGGTCGGCATCGCCGCGGTCTTCCTCGAGCCGGGCCTTCTGCCTCTCGAGATCGGCCAGACGCTGTTCTGCCGCTTCGAGCTGGCTGGTGAGCGTTGCCATGCGGTGGCCTTGCGCATTGGCATCGTCGCGGCGGTCGGCCAGTTCGTCGCGCGCCTCGACCAGCGCTTCGGCAGCGGCGGCCTGTGCGTTCTGCGCCAGCTTCGCGGCCTCCTGCGCCTCGTTGACGCGGGCCTCCGCGGCCTGGGCTTCCTTGCGCGCGGCCTCTGCGGCAGCGGCGGCATCGCGCCAGCGGGCATAGACGAGGCGCGCCTCGGCCAGCCGGATCTCGTCGGTCAGGGCCTTGTACTTCTCGGCCGCCCGGGCCTGGCGGCGCAGCGTGGCGACCTGCTTGTCGAGCCCGGCCATGATGTCTTCGAGGCGGGCAAGGTTGGTTTCGGTCGCGCGCAGCTTCTGCTCGGCGTCCTTGCGGCGCACGTGGAGGCCGGCGATGCCCGCTGCTTCTTCCAGCATCGCGCGGCGTTCGGTCGGTTTGGCGGCGATGACCGCGGCGATCTTGCCCTGACTGACCAGCGCGGGCGAATGCGCGCCGGTCGCGGCGTCGGCGAAGATCAGCGCCACGTCCTTGGCGCGCACGTCGCGGCCGTTGACGCGATAGGCGCTGCCCGCCCCGCGCTCGATCCGGCGCACGACTTCAAGCTCTTCGCGCTTGCCGTCGATGGGGGTGGTCTCGCCGGTCAGGACGACTTCGGCGAAGCTGCGCGGGGGGCGGCTGGAGGTGCCGGCGAAGATCACGTCTTCCATGCCGCCGCCGCGCATCGACTTGGGCGAGCTTTCGCCCATGACCCAGCGGATCGCTTCGAGAAGGTTGGACTTGCCGCAGCCGTTGGGGCCGACGACGCCGGTCAGCCCCGGCTCGATGCGCAGTTCGGAAGGCTCTACGAAGCTCTTGAATCCACTGAGCTTGAGCCGCCTTATGCGCATCGGGTCGCCCTTATCGAAGCCAGAACCGGCGCATCAGCGCGCGCCGGCCTGCTGCAGCTTGGTTTCCAGCTCGTCCCAGCCCATTGAACCGACCGAAGAGCCGTTGATGATGAACGTGGGCGTGCCGGTGACGTTGAATTCCTTCGTCGCCTTCTCGGTCTGGTCGGCAAGGGCCTTGGCCTTGGCGGTGTCGGCAAGGCAGGACTTGGCCTGGTCGAGCGCGATCCCGCGCGAGGCGAAGAATTCGGTCATGCCCGATGCCTGCGCGATGGCCGGGATCTGCTGCGGCGGCGACATTGCGCCGATGGCCTTGAGCTTGTCCTCGCCCAGCGCCTGCACGTTCTGGAACATGTTGGGCTGCCAGGCCCAGAACTGTTCGCTGAGCGGGATCACCGCCTCGGTCGACCCGCAAGTGGCCAGCAGCGAGGCCGGCACGTCGTAGGGGTTGAGCATGAAGTAGCGCAGTTCGTAGCTGACGCGGCCGCTGGCGACATAGTCGTCGCGCAGCTTGGCGAAGCTTTCCTTGGCGAATTCGGCGCAGTGCGAGCAGCTCAGCGCGCCATATTCGACGAGCTTGATCGGTGCCTCGGGATTGCCGAGGCGATAGCCGCCCTCGTCCGTCTTGGCGACCATGTCCGACCAGCTCTTGCCGGCGGGAGCGGCGATCGGGGCGATCGGCTCGTTCGAAACCGGCGCGGTCTCGTCCTTCTTGTCGCCGCAGGCGGCCAGGCCGAGGGCGAGCGGAGCGGCGATCAGGCCCAGCGCGACGTTACGGAAGCGAAAACGGGTCATCGAAGCGAATCCTTTGCGAATTGAAAATGGCTAACCCATGGTCCGGACAGATCAAGGGCGTGCGGGGGCCGGGAGGGGACATCTCCACAGCTAACCCCCGCAATTCGGCGAAAGCACCGATTTCGCGGTCTAGATCCTGCCGGCCTGCAGCGCCGTGGCGCGGTCGCTGAGCAGTTTGGAGAGATGCTCCCAATCGTGAACCTGCTGCACTTCGCCATTGATGACGAAGCTGGGCGTGCCGGTCAGCCCCAGCGATCCGGCGGCCGACTGCTGCGCGCGCAGTTTGTCGAGCATCGCGGCGTCGTTGAGGCAGCGGTCCGCCCGGGCGCGGTCGATGCCCCATTGCTGCATCCTGGCGTAGAAGCCAAGGTCGCCGGCGATGGCGCGCATGCGGGCCGGGATTTCACCCTGTCCCCAGCGCGCAAGCTGTTCCGGCGTCATCTTCTGCGCGGTGGCGAGCCACTGGTCCTGCGAGGCGAAGAACGCATTGTGGCGCACCCAGAAGCGGTTCGGATCGCCGCAAGAGGTCAGCATCGCGATCGTCAGGTCGATCGGGTTGCGCAGCAGGTTGGTGACGGTGACCTGGATCTGACCCTTGGGGATCAGCGTCGTGCGCAGAACTGGGTCCGCTTCGCGGTGGAACACGGCGCAGTGCGGGCAGGTGTAGCTGACGAACTCCGTCATCTTGATCGGTGCGTCGGGATTGCCCAGCGTATGGCTGCCGTCCGCCGTCACGCCCATCGTGCCGTTCCAGTTGCCCTTCGCGGCAAGCTGCTGCCTCGCTTTGGCGGTGGGCGTGGGCTTAGGTGCGGGTTGGGGCGGGCTGGCGGCGAGGCTCAGCGCGGCGCAGGAGGCAAGGGCGATCGTACGGGCGGCGTTACGGGCAATGGACTTCACGAATGACGGCTTCATCACTTGTCCTTCTGGTCTTCCTTGGCAGCCATGCTCCGCGCCAGCGATTCCAGCACGGCCCGAAGTTCCGGGTCGCCGATGTCGCGCAGCGATTCTCCCAGTTCCATCGGCACCGGTTTGAGCGAAGGCGGAGCAGACCTGCGGTCTGAAGCAGGCGGCGCCTTAACCTCGCCTTGCCGGATCTTGGCCCTGGCCACCGCATTGTAGCCGAAGAAGCGGTTCACCCGGTCGATGATCTCGGGAATGACGTGCTGGATCATCGGAGCATGGGCGGGCAGCACGACGAGCTGGAGAATGCCGTCGCTTTTTTCGCCGGGCGGAAAGCGGATCGATTCGGGAGAGCAGACCCGGGCATGGCGGGCACCGACGATCTCGGGCCAGCGGGTCACCACGCTGGACTGGACAAAGCCGAAACGGCGAAAGGCGGTGCGCCCGACTTCGGGCATCAGGTCCGATATCGCGCGCGCCTGCCCGCCGCGCGGACGCTCGTAGCGCTTGAGGGCGGGCGAGGTCTTGCCCGGTTTGCTCGATTGTTTGCCGCGATCCCGTTCCATTACCGGCGCTGCAATGCCATAGCGGGCCCATGGAAGCCAGTTCCGATACGATCTCGCGCAAGCTTCTCAACTGGTATGACGCCCATGCGCGGGACCTGCCGTGGCGTGCGCGCCCGGGTGCGCCGTCTCCCGATCCCTACCGCGTCTGGCTCTCGGAGGTCATGCTGCAGCAGACCACCGTTGCCGCGGTGAAGGACTACTTCGCCGAATTCACGAGGCGCTGGCCCGACGTGAGCGCGCTGGCCGCCGCGCCGGACGAGGAGGTCATGGCCGCCTGGGCGGGGCTTGGCTACTACGCCCGTGCCCGCAACCTGCTGGCCTGCGCGCGCGAGGTCGCGGCGCGCGGCGGGCGCTTTCCCGATAGCGAGGAGGAACTGCGCGCGCTGCCGGGGCTGGGCGCCTATACTGCCGCCGCGGTTGCCGCCATCGCCTTCGGCCGCCGCGCGGTGGTGGTCGACGCCAATGTCGAGCGCGTCGTCGCCCGGCTCTTCGCCCTCGATACGTCGCTGCCGGGTGGACGGACCGCAATCCGCGAGAAGGCCGATGCGATCACGCCGGAGCGGCGCAGCGGAGACTTCGCACAGGCGATGATGGATCTGGGCGCGACCGTGTGTACCAGCCGGGCGCCGCGCTGCCTGCTCTGCCCGCTTTCGGCCGAGTGCGAGGGGCGGGCACTTGGCGAGCCGGAGCGCTTCCCGGTCAAGGCGCCCAAAAAGGCCAAGCCGGCGCGCCGGGGCAGGGCCTTCTGGATCGAGCGCGACGAACGCGTCTGGCTGGTGCGTCGCCCGGGCAAGGGGATGCTTGGCGGGATGCGGGCGCTGCCCGACGACGGCTGGCATTCGCGCGGCGACGGCACCGGTGAAGGGCCGCTGGACGGACCGTGGGAAAGCGCCGGCAAGGTGGGCCACGTCTTCACGCACTTCTCGCTAGAGCTGAGCCTTGCGGTTTATCTCGGCAATCAATGCGATAGTCTTCCCGCCGAAGAGGGCGAGTGGTGGCCGCTGGACCGGATCGGGGAGGCCGGCCTGCCGACGCTTTTCGCCAAGGCGGCGCATCTGGCGCTCGCCGGAACGGGAGAGAGGGTATGATTCGCACTCTCGCCCAGCTCGAGGCCGCGATGGACCGGCGCGCGCTGCTGCGCATGGGCGCCTGCGCAGGGATTGGCGCTGCGCTGATGCCGCGCCTTGCGTTCGCCACTGCCGATCCGGACCTGCTGCCGCAAGTGCGCGCGGTGGTGGAGCGCTGGGTGGGGCCGGGCAAGTTTCCCGGCATGGTCGCTTCGCTCGGTATCCCGGGGCGCGAACCGCAATATGTCGCGCGCGGTTCGGAAGGCTTCACCGATGGCGATGCGGTGACGGCGGACAGCCTGTTCCGCATCTATTCGATGACCAAGCCGATTACCGGCATGGCCGCCATGCAGCTTGTCAGCGAAGGCAGGCTTGGTCTCGACCAGCCGCTTTACGACATCCTGCCGCAGTATCGGCACATGCAGGTGCAGGACACATACGATGGATCGGTTGCCGCGCTGCACCCGGCCCGCTCGCCGATCACGATCCGGCACCTGCTCACCCACACCTCGGGCATCGGCTACACGATCATCCAGAAAGGGCCGATCAAGGACCTGATGGAGCGCAAGGGCCTGGTCGCGGGCCAGATCAGCCGGATGAAGATTCCCGGCGTGTTCGAAGGCGAGCCGGTCCACGGCCTCGATCGCTTTGCCGACCGGCTTGCCGAAGTGCCGCTGGTGGCCGACCCCGGCACGCGCTGGAGCTATTCCATGGGGCTCGACCTGATGGGCCGGGTGATCGAACTGGCCAGCGGGCGCAGCTTTGCCGATTACCTGCGCGAAACGATCTTCGAACCCGCCGGGATGTCGAGCACCTTCTTCCAGGTGCCGCAGTCCGATGCCGCTCGCTTGACCACCAACTATGGCGCGCTCGGCAAGTTGCTGGTGCCTATCGATAGCGGGATGGATTCGATCTTTCTCGATAAACCGCCGTTCCCCTTCGGCGGGGCGGGCCTTGTCAGTTCGCCGCGCGACTACGACCGGTTCCTGCGCATGCTTGCCCAGTCGGGTACGATCGACGGGCAGCGCGTGCTCGCTGCACAGGCCGTGCGCACCGGCACCAGCGATCTCCTGCCCGCTGGCGTGACGATCCCGGCCGCGTTCGGCGGGGCGGCAGGTTTCGGCGCCGGGGGGCGCGTCGGGCGCGGCGGCGAGGCCGGGATCTACGGTTGGTCGGGCGCGGCGGGCACGGTCGGCATGGTCGATATGGTCCATGCCCTGCGCTCGCAGATCTTCGTTCAGTTCATGCCGCCCAACGCGGTGGGACTGCTTCCCGAGTTCCAGGCCGCACTCAAAGCCGATGTCATGGCCATGCTGGAGAAACGCTGACGTGATTGCCCTCGATTCTACCCCGATTGCCTTCTCCGGATCGCACCTCGACCGCGCCGATCATGTCCGCAGCGATCCTGCCGCGCTCGATGCCCTGATGACGTGGAAGGCGCGGCTGCTGCGCATGGATGGGCTCGACCCGGTGCTGACGCCCGATGGCGCGCTGGAATGGGGCAGCCTTGCCGATGCCGCGCCCGACAGCGACCTGGTGTTTCTCGGCCTCGATGGCGAGCGCGGCTGTTTTGCCGAAGTGCGATCGTCCTATCCTTCGGGCAGTCCCCATGCCGGACCGGCTAGCTGGAATGCAATGTCGGTTCTGGGCGCGGGCGAACTGGCGACCTATGGCGGCGCCCGCTCGCTGGTTGGCTGGCATGCGCGTCACCGCTTCTGCGCCGTATGCGGGCAGCCCACGCGGCTCGCCAAGGGCGGCTGGCAGCGCACGTGCACCTCCGAAACATGCGGTGCGGAGCACTTTCCGCGCGTCGATCCGGTCACGATCATGCTGGTCGAGCATGAGGGCAAGGTGCTGCTGGGGCGCCAGCCGCGGTTTCCCGAACGACGCTATTCGACGCTTGCCGGTTTCGTCGAGCCGGGCGAGACGATCGAGGAGGCGGTTGCCCGCGAAGTGCTGGAGGAAGCCGGGATCCGGGTCCGCGACGTGACCTACATCGCCAGCCAGCCCTGGCCGTTCCCGTCCTCGCTGATGATCGGCTGCCACGCCTATGCCGAGACGACCGAGATAACCATCGACGAAACCGAACTGGACGATGCCCGCTGGTTCAGCCGCGAGGACGTGGTCGATGCCCTCGAGGCGATCGGCCGCGGCGAACTGGGCCGGGCCTTCGGTGCGCCGCCGAAGACGGCGATTGCCCATGTCCTCATGCGCTGGTGGATCGATCGGGGCTGAGGCTCCGCTCAGGGCGCGGCAAGGAGGAAGCCGGCCCTTGGCGCCGAACCTTCAGACGAGGCCGAGCCTTGCCAGTTCCCGCGCCAGCTTGGGCGGCATGATATCGCCCGAGCTTTCGCCGTCGCCCAGGTCGCGCGGGGCGTCCTCTTCCTTGAGATAGCGCCAGCCCTGGTGGGCGCGCTTGGGCTTGGTCACGACCGGGATCAGCTTGGGGGCGAGGCGGATCCACCAGCGCCCGTCCTCGCGCTGTTCGAAGCCGAGGATCGGGGAGCGGCCGATGAGGGCGTGTTCGTAGATCCAGTAAAGCGAACCGCCCGCCATTTCCTCGTGCCGCTTGGGCAGGTAGCGCGTCGTCAGGCGCGCTTCGCCGATGTCTGCGTGGCTTTCCAGCCATGCGCGCAGGTCCGCCGGGCTCTCGGCGGAATAGGCGATCTTGGTCATGTGCAGCGGCATGGGAACGAAGATAGGTATTCGCGGTGGGTCAGGCGAGTCCGGTCAGCACGGCAAGGCCGAGGAACGAGAAAAATCCCATGGTGTCGGTGGCCGTCGTGACGAAAACCGCGGACGATACGGCCGGGTCGATGCGGAAGCGGTCGAGCGTGACCGGCACGAGGATGCCGGCAAGACCGGCGACGAGGTTGTTGATCACCATGGCCGCCCCGATGACGGCGCCCAGCAGCGGGTTGGAGAACAACAGCGTGGTGCCCCCGCCGATCAGCAGGCCGAGCGCAGCGCCGTTGGCCGTGGCGATGCGCAGTTCGCGCAGGATCATGCGCACGGTATTGGAATCGGTCAGCTGGTTGGTGGCGATGGCGCGCACCACCACGGCCAGCGTCTGCGTCCCGGCATTGCCGCCCATCCCCGATACGATCGGCATGAGCACCGCAAGCAGCGCGAAACGGGTGATCGCGCCCTGGAACAGTCCGACCACGGACGATGCCAGAATCGCGGTGGCAAGGTTGACGCACAGCCAGGTCAGGCGCGCGCGCACGGTGATCAGGATCGGCTCGTTGATGTCGCCATCGCCGGCACCGGACAGGCGCAGGATGTCCTCGCTCGCCTCTTCCTGGATAATGTGGACGATGTCGTCGACGGTGATCTGGCCGATCAGGCGCCCGGCGGAATCGGTCACCGCGGCGGAGATCAGCGCGTACTTCTGGAAGCGCAGAGCCACTTCTTCCTGGTCCATGTCGACCGGGATCAGCGTCTGGTCGCGCGACATCACGTCGTAGAGCGGAATGTTGCGCGGGCAGCGCAGAATCCAGGACAGCGCGCAAGTGCCGACCGGGCGGTGCATCGCGTCGACAATGAAGACTTCCCAGAACTCGGTCGGCAGTTCGCGGTGTTCGCGCAGGAAATCGATGAGATCGCCTACCGTCATCGTCTCGGGCACCGCGACGAACTCGCGGCTCATCAAACGGCCGGCGGATTCCTCGGGATAGGAAAGCGCGGCCTCGATCGCGGCGCGGTCTTCGGGATCGAGTTCGGCAAGGACCGCCTGCTGGTCCTCGCGGTCGAGGTCCTCGATCATCGCGACGGCGTCGTCGGTGTCGAGCTGCTCGGCAATTTCGGCGACGACGTCGGCCGGCAGCGCCTCGATCAGGAGTTCGCGGACCCAGTCGTTGAGTTCGGCGATGACCTCGACGCCCATGAGGTCGCGAATCGAGCGGGCGAGCTGGAGGCGCTCATCCTCGTCGACCAGCTCTAAAAGGTCGGCGATGTCGGCCGGGTGGAGCGGTTCGACCAGTTCGTAGACGCGGTCGGAGTCCTCCTCGTCGAGCGCATCCATGACGTTGCGCACGAATTCGGGCTTGAGGCGGTTCTCCTCGTCGAGGCTCTCGCTCTCGGGCGCAGGCGATTCCGCTTCTGCCTCTGCAGCGACGGCATCGTCCTGCTTCAGTTCGTCGTCGAGGTCCGCGCCGCTCATAAGCGCCGGTCTAAGCGCCAATTTCGCAATTGCAACAGGCGAAGGAAGGGCCGCGGCAGATAGCTGTTCGGATACTTGTTCCGGACAGGCGTGCGTGACATTGGCGAGACGCAGCCTATATCGGGCCGGTGCCCGGATCCGCATCGACGCGGACAACAGGAGATTACAGATGGCCGACGAATACCTGACGCTCACTCTCGACACCGGCAGCGGCGGTGGCGACGTCAAGATCAAGCTTCGCCCCGACCTGGCCCCCGGCCACGTCGAGCGCATCAAGGAGCTGACCGGCGAGGGCTTCTACGACGGCGTGAAGTTCCACCGCGTGATCCCCGGTTTCATGGCACAGGGCGGCTGCCCGCAGGGCACCGGCATGGGCGGTTCGGACAAGCCGGACCTGCAGGCCGAATTCAACGCAGAGCCCCATGTGCGCGGCGTCTGCTCGATGGCCCGCACCAGCTATCCGCACTCGGCCAACAGCCAGTTCTTCATCTGCTTCGACGACGCCACCTTCCTCGACAAGCAGTACACTGTCTGGGGTCAGGTGGTCGAAGGCATGGAACACGTGGATGCGCTGCCCAAGGGCGAGCCGCCGCGCGAGCCGGGCAAGATCGTCAAGGCGACGGTATCGGAAGGCTGAGCCCTGCCGGTTCGAATGCAGGAAGGGGCGCCCCGGCCGGGGCGCCCCTTTTTCGTTGGCTCGGTGCCAGCAATCCCATCCTTCGGCAGGTTCAAGCTGAGCCTGTCAAAGCCTGCGGCGCTACCCGGTTCAGAGCCCCGCCTGCAGCAGCCACTCGTGGAAGATGCGCACCGGGCGGGTTTCCAGCGCCTTGGGACGGCAGACGAACCAGTAGCGGTACGGGCTCTCGACATCGATGTCGAACAGGCGGGCGAGGCGATTGTCGTGCGAGCGGCGGAAGTGGTCGTCGTGCATGATCGCGATGCCCAGCCCTTGCGCAGCTGCCTCGAGGACGAGCTGGCCGGAGTCGAAGCGGTCGATCGATGCCGGTTCGAGCTGCGGCATGCCGATTGCGGTCTTCCAGGCCTCGAAACTGTCGAACAGGTCGTTGTGGATCAGGATGGTCTGCTTCGAGAGCGTCTCGACATCGGGTGCTGAACCGATTTCCTCGGCAAGTCCTCTGGACACGATTCCATAGACCTTGTTGTGGTCGAGCTGGATCCGGTAGAAATTGGGATCGGGCTCCTTGGCCAGGATGATCGCCGCGTCGAGGGTGTCGCCGACGCGATCCTCGAGGTGGGCGCCGGTATCGATGTCGATATGCAGGCGCGGATGCAGCTTGCGCAGTTCGGGCAGGCGCGGGAACAGGCGCTGGCCGCCGAACAGGGTCGGCACGCCAAGGTGCAGGCGCAGGACCTGTCCGCGGTCGATCTGCGATTCGACGGCTTCGGCCAGTTCTTCCAGCTTGGGGCCGACGACGTTGTAGAAAGCCTGGCCTTCTTCGGTCAGCTTCATCGCCTGGTGCTGGCGGGTGAACAGGCGCTTGCCTGTGAAATCTTCCAGCGCGGCGACGCGGCGGGAGAGGGCGGAGGGCGACAGGGCAAGTTCACTGGCTGCCGCCTTGGCCGAACCAAGGCGGACGACGCGCACGAAGGCTTCAAGTGCGCGCAGAGGGGGGAGGCGGCGTACGGGCAATGTTTCGTCTTTTCATCCGGTCACGAGTCAACTGCTGGGCAGATGACGGCTTCAGTCTGTTGCGCTCTCGAGCTCCTCTACCGGCGGATGCAACCGTAATCGGGTGACGTGTCGCTCATTTCCTTCGGTTACCTCGATTCGCCAGCCGCTGTCGTGTTCCAGGATCGCTCCGACCTGTGGAACCTGCTCAGCCAGTACGAATGCGAGGCCGCCCAGTGTATCTACTGCTTCTTCAACTTCGGCAAGTCGCGGATCGATTCGTTCCGCAACTTCATCGAGTTCCACGCGGGCGTCGGCATCCCACATGCCGTCTTCCAGCGGCAGCAGAAGTTCTTCGGGCGCATCGTCGTGTTCGTCTTCGATACTGCCGACGATTTCTTCGACGAGATCCTCGATGGTGATGATGCCGTCGGTCCCCGAGTACTCGTCGATCACGACGGCCAGGTGCGTGCGGCGTGCGCGCATGTCGGCCAGTACGTCCAGCGCCCCGCGCGCCTGCGGCACGTAGAGCGGCTGGCGCATCAGGCTGGTCCAGTCGGCCGGCGCCGGCAGTCCACGCGCGAGGATCGGGAAGATATCCTTGATGTGGATCATCCCGCGGATCTCGTCGAGCGATTCCCCGTAAACCGGCATGCGGCTGTGACCGTGTTCCGCAAAGGCCTCGACCACTTCTTCCCACGATGCCGAGGCCGGGATGGCAATGATGTCGCCGCGCGGCACCGCGACGTCGTCGGCATCGTGCTCGCTGAAGTGCAGGAGGTTGCGCAGCATCTGCCGCTCGAGCTGCGACAGGTCGCCGTTGGGCTGCGCCCCATGTTCGGCGTCGCCCTCGTGTTCGTTGATGACGTCTTCGATCTGCGCCCTGAGCGACTGATCTGCGTCTGCGTGAAAAAGTCTCCGGAAGACACGCCAAAGCGTGCCGCTACTGTCCGGATCTCCCGAGCCGGGCTCGGTGTGGCGGCCATTGTCGGCCATCGTGACTGGTTACCCCTTCAAACCTGATTCAGTCGTCATATGGGTCGGCGATCCCCAATTGGGCAAGTGCTTTCGTCTCCAGCGCTTCCATTGCTTCGGCATCGGTATCGGAAATCTCGTGGTCGTGGCCCGCCAGGTGGAGCAGTCCGTGAACGACGAGGTGACTGGCGTGATCCTCGACCGATATGCCCTTTTCCGCGGCTTCGCGGGCGCAAGTCTCGAAGGCGAGAGCGATGTCGCCGAGCATCTCGGGCGGGCCATCGGCTTCCAGTTCGAGTACCTGATCGCGCTCAAGCATCGGAAAGGAAAGGACATTGGTCGGCTTGTCCTTTTCGCGCCATTCGCGGTTCAAGACGTGGACTTCGGCGTCGCAGGTGAGCAGCACGCTCGTCACGAGCCGCGGATTCGCGAGCTCGGGCGCCACCTGTGCCAGAGCCGCGCAGGCGCGCTCGGTCAGCTCTGCCCAATCGGTGCTTTCCGGCCAGGGCTCTTCGATATCGATTTCGAGATTCATCGCTACTGCCTCTAGCGGTTTGCGGCGGTGCAAGGAAGCTGGATCCCCGGCTTTGCGGGGATGACGGGCGCGCGGGGATGACGAGAGGTCAACTGGCTGGGGCAGGACGCGAACGCCAGCCTTCAGCCGCCATCCCCGCGAAGGCGGGGATCCAGCGACTACACAGACAGGGCCGAACCGAGACTGCCCTACTTGCTCTCGTCGTACTGCGACAGAGGTCCCTCGTAAGCCTCGACGATCCGCCCGACGATCGGGTGGCGCACAACGTCGGCGGCGGTGAAGCGGGTGACGTTGATGCCGTCGATCCCTTCCAGCTTCTGGACGCCGTCGGCCAGGCCGCTCATGCGGTCGCCGCCGGGGATGTCGACCTGCCTGGGGTCGCCGCAGACGACCATGCGGCTGTTCTGGCCGAAGCGGGTGAGGAACATCTTCATCTGCTCGCGCGTGGTGTTCTGCGCTTCGTCGAGGATGACGAAGGCATCGGCCAGCGTGCGGCCGCGCATGAAGGCGATCGGCGCGATCTCGATCTCTCCCGAGGCGAGGCGGCGTTCCACCTGTTCGGGCGGCATGCAGTCGTAGAGCGCGTCGTACAGGGGCCGCAGGTAGGGATCGACCTTGTCCTTCATGTCGCCGGGCAGGAAGCCCAGCTTCTCACCGGCTTCGACTGCCGGGCGCGAGAGGATCAGGCGTTGCACCGATCCGGTCATGAGCTGGCTGACCGCCTGTGCGACGGCGAGGTAGGTCTTGCCCGTGCCGGCCGGGCCGAGCGCGAAGATGACGTCCGAACGGGCCAGCGCGCGCATGTAGTCGATCTGCGTCGCCGAGCGCGGCACGATCGTTTTCCTGCGGGTGCGGATCATGATCGGCGGCGCGCCCTGGTCGCCGGAGATGATGCCTTCGAGCGTGGGTTCGGCCGACATCGTGATCAATGATTCGACTGCGCCTGCATCGAGATCCTGTCCTTGTTCGAGGCGGTGGTACATGCCGGTGAGAGTTTCGCGGGCCCTGGCCACGGCATCTTCCGGACCTTCGATCTGGATGCGATTGCCGCGCGCCGCGATGTAAACGCCGAGCCGGTTCTCAACCTGTACGAGATTGGCGTCGAACTGGCCGAACAGGGCGCCTAGCAGCGTGGGTTCGTCGAATTGTATTTCGACACGGGCCCGGCGGTGGGTTTCGGGCCTGAACTGCGCCGGGTCATCGGCACGGGCTGCTTTGCGGGCCATGCGCTCCTTTCGGGCAAAACGTGTGCTGTTCTGTAAGCGAAGATGGTCCCGCTCCGGGCAGCTTGCAAGCTCTCGCGCACCCGGCGCAGATCGATTCCTGGTGGATAACCCATAAACCTCCCCGGATCCTGCGGGATGGGCCCGCCGCAAGCCGGATCGAGGCAGGGCGCATTGCCGGGGCGAAGGACCAAGGCTATCCATGTCCCATGAACCGCCAGCACATTTTCCCGCTCGCCCTCTTGGCAGTCCCGGCCCTGCTGCTCGCCTCGTGCAAGGGCGAGGAACCCGCTCCCGAAACCAGCGCAACTGCGACCGGCGAGGCCTCCGAAGCCGCGGTCACGCCGGTTACGGTCGAAAGCTGGCTTGAAGAAAGCGCCGCGAAGGATCTGGGCGGTCAGACCGATTCGCTGCAGTACGCCCGCGCCGAGGCCGATCTGGACGGCGACGGCGTGGATGAAGTGCTCGCCTATGTCGGCGGCCCGATGATGTGCGGGACGGGCGGCTGCAATCTCGTCGTGCTCAAGCGCGATGGAGAAGGCTACAGGCAGGTCGGCGACCTCTCGGTGGTCCAGCTTCCGGTAGGCGTGCTGTCCAGCAAGACGAACGGCTGGAAGGATCTCGCCGTCTCGGTTTCGGGCGGCGGCAGGCCGGGCGGCATCATGCGCGTGCCCTTCGATGGCAAGGCCTATGCCCGCAACCCGACGGTCAGCCCGGCGGAGCCGGTCGATTCGATCGGCAAGGAACTGATTGCGGACAAACCGCTCAAACCGCTCAAGCCCGGCGCGTAAGCACCGCACGTACGTTCTCAGGCGGGACGTGCGTTCTCAGGCGGGACGTTCGAGCCAGCGGCGCATCGCCGCGGTCACGGCTGCGGGCTGCTCCATGGCGGAAAGGTGGCCGCTGTCGGCGATCCGCTCCAGCACGGCGCCGGGAATGGCGGCGGCGATCTCTTCCGAAAGCGCGGGCGGCGTCAGCGCATCCTGCTCGCCGACGAGGACCAGGGTGGGGACCTTGATCGCCGGCAGGTCGTCGCGCGAATCGGGGCGGGTGATGATCGCGTTCTGCTGGCGGGCATAGACCTCGAAGCCGGTCCGCAGCGCCATGGCGACGACCTGTTCGCGCAGGTCTTCCGGCGCCTCGGGATGCACCAGCCGCGCCAGCCCCTCGCGGGCAACGGCTTCGTAGCCGCGCTGCTCGGCCGCCGCGATCGTGCCCCGGCGCATGGCGGAGGTGTGGCGATTGTCGGCGCGGGCATTGGTGTCGAGCAGGGCAAGGCGGGTGACGCGGCCCGGGGCCTGCCGCCAGATCTCCAGCGCGACGTAGCCGCCCATCGACAGGCCGGCGACGGCAAACCGCTCCGGCGCGCTCGCGAGGATGCGGCTGGCCATGACCGCGATCGAATCGTCGCGCAAGGTGTCGCCGATGGTGAACTCGGCAATGTCCCACAAGCCGGAGACCTGCGCTTCCCACAAGGCGGCGTCGCAGGCGAGGCCGGGGATCAGGACGAGCGGTTGGCGGCCCTCCACGCCGTCGCTCACGCCGCGGCGACCATCCGCGCGGCGGCGCCCAGGCTGTTGGGCCCGGCGCTGGTGATCTCGACTTCGACGAGGTCGCCCACCTGCACGTCCGCCTCGAAGTGGACCGACTGCAGCCAGGGCGACTTGCCCAGCCACTGGCCGGGGTACTTGCCCTTGCGCTCGACCAGCACGGAGCAGGTCTTGCCCACGGTCGCGGTATTGAAGGCGTACTGGTCGCGGTTGAGCGCGGCCTGAAGGCGCTGCAGGCGCTCATCCATAACCGCCAGCGGGACCTGCCCGTCCATCGTCGCGGCGGGAGTGCCCGGGCGCGGGGAGTACTTGAAGCTGAAGCACTGGGCATAGCCGACCGCGTCGACCAGCTTGAGCGTGTCCTCGAATTCGGCATCGGTCTCGCCGGGGAAGCCGACGATGAAATCGCCCGAAAGCGCAATGTCGGGCCGCGCCGCGCGCACCTGCTCGAGGATTTTCAGGTAGCTTTCCGCCGAGTGGCTGCGGTTCATCGCCTTGAGCACGCGGTCGTTGCCCGCCTGCACCGGCAGGTGAAGGAAGGGCATCAGCTTGTCGATCTCGCCATGCGCCGCGATCAGGCCGGGCGTCATGTCATTGGGATGGCTGGTGGTATAGCGGATGCGGGCGAGGTCGGCGATCTGCGCCAGTTCCCGGATCAGGCCGTCGAGGCCGACCGTCTGGCCCTTCGCGTTCTCGCCGGTCCAGGCATTGACGTTCTGGCCGAGCAGCGTGATCTCGCGCGCGCCGGCTTCGACGAGGCGCCTGGCCTCCTCGATCAGGTCGCCATGCGGGCGCGAGACTTCGGCGCCGCGGGTATAGGGCACCACGCAGTAGGTGCAGAACTTGTCGCAGCCTTCCTGCACGGTGAGGAAGGCGGTGGGCCCGGAGCGGCGACGGCGCGGCAGCGCGTCGAACTTCGTCTCTGCGGGCATGTCGGTATCGGTGACGCGGCGGCCCTCGCTGGCCTCGCGGATCATGTCGGGCAGGCGGTGGTAGGCCTGCGGGCCCACGACCATCTTCACGCTGGGCGCGCGTGCCATGATCTCCTCGCCCTCGGCCTGCGCGACGCAGCCGGCTACCGCGATCAACGGCGAAGAGCCGTCCTCGCGCTTCAGGCGGCCGATGTCGGAATAGACCTTCTCGGCCGCCTTTTCGCGGATGTGGCAGGTGTTGAGCACGACCAGGTCGGCATCCTCGCCTTCGGGCGCGGGGGCGATGCCCTGTTCGGCCAGCAGTTCGGCCATGCGGTCGCCGTCATAGACGTTCATCTGGCAGCCGAAGCTCTTGACCCGGTAGGTCTTGGGAGTCTGGGTAGGATGCATGGCGGCCCGATACACGCGTTTGCACGGCTTTTGAAGGGGCGCTGCGCCCGGCGTGCAGCGGGGCTCGCCCGGAGAGGCGCCGCCGGATGAAGCACCGCATACCCGATTGGGCCCGATTCATGGGGAAGTCGCGGTCCGGCAGTGGCGCAACGGGCTTGCATGGTCCCGATTGCGACGCCAATCAGCGCCAATGCGCATTGCTCTTTTCGAACCCGAGATTGCCGGAAACGTCGGCGCCATCCTGCGGCTGGGCGCCTGCATGGGTACCGCGGTGGACCTGATCGAACCGATGGGGTTCGCGTGGAACGACCGCCGCGTCCGCCGTGCCGCGATGGACTACATCGACCACGTCAGCATCACCCGGCATTCGGGCTTCGAGGCTTTCAGGGCCACCATCGGTTCGGGCAGGCTGGTCCTGTTCACGACCAAGACGACGCAATCGTCCTATGACTTCGCCTATCGCGCCGACGATGTCCTGCTGTTCGGCAAGGAGAGCGCGGGCGTCCCGCCGTCCGTGGTCGAAGCCAGCGACGCGCGCGTGCGCATCCCCCTGCGCCCGGAAGTCCGCTCCCTGAACCTTGCGACCGCAGCCGCGCTGGCGCTGGGCGAGGCCCTGCGCCAGACCGCGACACTGCCCGGCTGAGAGGCTGCGCCACCCTCGGCCAGAGCAGGTAGGCGGGCGCGAACCGGTTCATCGTCAAAGAAATCGCCGTGGTCGCCGCTGCCATGAGCGGACGTATGATACGCGGTGGAGCCGGTCACTATCTCTGCAACCGGTGGCAAGCCATCGCAGCTGCCCGGCTCCGCCACGAAATTGCGTAAGGTGCGTCAGGACATCCGCAGGACGGGCTTGATCACATCGCCGCTTTCACTGGCCGCAATCGCCTCGTTGATCCGTTCGAAGGGGAAGAAGCCGATCAGCCGGTCGAACGGAAAGCGGCCCTGGCGATAGTAATCCATCAATGTGGGGAGGAATGTCTGGAGATCGCTGTCGCCCCCCAGGATGCCCATGACGCGGCGGCCGTGGCCCATGAACGTCGCCTCGTTGAAGGCGAGCATGTCTTCCGGCGCAGAGGCGCCGACCATGCCCAGTATGCCTTTCGGCGCCAGCAGGGAAAAGGCCAGCTCGATCAGCTTGTTCACGCCCGTCGTATCGAAGGCGTAGCCAAGGCCGCTTGGACACAGCCCGCGAATAGCCTCCTCGACGTTGTCGCTCCGGCCGTTGAAGGCATGCGTCGCTCCCAGTTCAAGGGCCATGGCGAGGCGCGAATCGTGCACGTCTATGGCAATGATGGGATGCGCACCTGCGATCTTTGCCGCCATGATCGCGGCCATGCCCACGGTTCCTGCTCCCCAGATCGCAATCGGCATGTCCTTGCGGACTTCCATCGCATTCAACACCGCGCCGGCTCCGGTCATCAGGCCGCAGCCGATCGGGGCAAGCACTTCCAGCGGCGTGTCGTCGAGGCTGGCGGGAACGCGCACGACGTTGCGCTCGTGCGCGATAGCATGGGTGGCGAAGGCTGATTGGCCGAAGAAGTTGCCATTGAGCGGGGAGCCGTCGCGATAGAGCGTGGGCGATCCGTCGGGGCGCGCGCCCGACCAGTTGTTGGGGAAGAACTCGTAGCAATATGTCGGCGCGTCGGCGCTGCAATTGGGGCAATCGCCGCAGGAGTTGAAGCTCATGACGACCCGGTCCCCGGGGCTGACCGAGGTCACCGCGCTTCCCACTTCCTCGACGATGCCGGCACCTTCATGGCCAAGGACGATCGGCAGAGGTACCGGCAATTGCGCGTCGCGCACGGCGAGGTCGGTGTGACAGATGCCGCAGGCAACGATACGCACCCGAAGCTCGTCAGGGCGCAGCGCATCCAGCTCGACATCGGCGATGGCGAAAGGTTCGGTCTGGCCACTGCAGATCGCGGCCCGTGCTGGCGTTTTCATGTCTTTCTCCTCGTCCTGCCGCCAAGTGGTTGCCGCGTCTGGATTATCCGCGGCCGATGAACGGCATTTTGGTAGCCATTACGGTCATGAAAGCAACGTTGGCCTCAAGCGGCAGGCTGTCCATGTAGGCGACAGCCTCGCCGACCCGGGCAGCATCCATGAGAGGCTCGGTCCGGATGCTGCCGTCGGCCTGAGGCACTCCTTCGGCCATGGCCGAGGCCATTTCGCTGGCAGCATTGCCGATATCGATCTGGCCGCAGGCAATGTCGTGTGCGCGACCGTCGAGTGCGCACGACTTGGTAAGGCCGGTAACGGCATGCTTCGTCGCGGTATAGGCGATCGAGTCAGGCCGCGGGGCGTGGGCCGATATCGATCCGTTGTTGATGATGCGACCGCCCTTCGGAGTCTGCGCCTTCATCACGCGGAATGCGGCCTGAAGGCACAGGAAGGCGCCGGTCAGGTTGGTGTCCACGGTGCGCTTCCAGTCCTCGTACGCATAACTTTCAATCGCACCGCCAAGGCTCACTCCGGCGTTGTTGAAAAGCAGGTCGAGACGTCCCAGGCCGTCAACAGTGCGAGCGAACAGGGCATCCACGCTGGCTGGATCGGTTACGTCGGCGCCGATGGCAAGATGATCGCTCCCGCCAAGCAGCGCACGCGTTTCTTCCAGCGCCGCGATCCTGCGCCCCGCCAGAGCGAGACGATAGCCTCGCTTCGCCAAGGTCACTGCGACTGCCCGGCCGATTCCGCTACCGGCACCGGTGATGAGGGCGGTTCTGCTCATCGTGGGGCAAGTGCCGCGCGCGGAGCTCTTCCCGCCAGGAAATCGTCCAGATTGGCCACCACGAGATCCGCCATGGCCTGCCGGGTCTCGACGGTCGCACTGGCGATGTGGGGGGTGAGAACGGTCCTTTCGCTATCGACAAGCGGCTGGGGAATGTTCGGCTCGTCGGCGAAGACATCGAGCGCCGCGCCCGCAATTACGCCCTCTGTCACCGCCCGGGTCAGGGCGGGCTCGTCGATTACCGCGCCGCGCGAGACATTGACCAGATATCCATCGCGGCCGAGCGCGGCGAGAATCTCGGCGTTGACGATTCCGCGAGTCTCGGGCGTGGCCGCGCAGGCCACGATAAGGACATCGCAGGCTTCGGCCAGTTCGGCCGCGCTTGCATGGTAAGCGTAATCGACCGGCTTGGCACCGGCGTCGCAATAGGCAATCGGACCGAATGCGGCGAGGCGCTGCGCCACCGCAAGTCCGATCTGGCCCAGCCCCAGAATGCCGAAGCGGCGTCCGCTGACCTTGCGAGCCAGGGGCATGTCACCCTGAAGCCAGCGGCCCTGGCGTACGTAGGCATCGGCCGAGGGCAGTCCCCGGAGCATGGCGATGACAAGCCCGACGGCGAGATCCGCGACGTCATCCGTCAAGGTCCCGGGTGTCGTCGTGACGGCAATGCCCCGGGATTGGGCTGCGGCGAGATCGACCTTGTCGAAGCCTACTCCGTTGATCGCGACGATGCCCAGCGAAGGCAGTGCGGCCATGAGCTCGGGCGGACAGCCGATGTGTCCGCCTGTCACGACTGCGCGAACCTGCGCGGCATTTTGCGCAAGCCAGGCCTTCTGTTCGGCAACGTCCTTCTCGAACCAGCGCTGAACCTGGAAGCGGGCCGCGACCGCAGCTTCCAGATTCGGAGAAAACGGGCACAGCTGCAGTGCGACGGCTGCGGAAGAATCCCCCATGAAAATCTGTCTCCTGCTCAAATTACCGAGAGTATGCCGCCGTCGACGTAAAGCGTCTGGCCGTTGACGAAATCGGATGCGCCTGAGCAGAGGAAGACGGCTGCGCCGTGCAGGTCCTCCAGATTCCCCCAGCGGCCCGCTGGCGTGCGCTTACGCAGCCAGGCATCGAATTCGGGATCCTCGACCAGCGCCTTGTTGAGCGGGGTTGCGAAATAGCCCGGTCCGATCGCATTGATCTGGAGGCCATGGCGCGCCCAGTCGGCGCACATGCCGCGGGTCAGATTCCTTACCGCCCCCTTGCTCGCGGTATAGGGCGCAATTCCGGGGCGGGCGAGTTCGCACTGAACCGAGCCGATGTTGACGATCTTGCCGCGGCCGCGCGCGATCATCGAACGCGCAACGGCCTTGGACACGAAATAGACGCTGTCCAGATTCGTCGCCATCAGCGCGCGCCAATCGTCGTCATCGAACTGCTCGAGTGGCGCGCGGCGCTGGATTCCCGCGTTGTTGACGAGGATATCCAGCGGGCCGTGCTCGCTCTCGATCTCTTCGATGGCGCGGTTCACCGAATCCGGGTCGGTTACGTCGAAGCAGCTTGTGGCTACGCGGAAACCCTGGCCGCGCAGTGCATCGGCAGCCGAGCCGAGCGCATCTTGCGATCGCGCGTTCAGTACCAGCGAGGCGCCGGCCTGCCCAAGGGCTTGCGCGATCGAATAGCCGATTCCGCGCGAGGAGCCGGTGATGAGGGCTCTGCGGCCCTCAAGGTTGAATAGGTTCACGACATGCTCTCCTTCATGGCCTTGCCCTAGTATGGGATCGGTCACATGACAAGTCTTAACGAGTTGCCCGAGATTGAGGTGATATGCGGTAAGCGCTCATTTTTACGATGGAATTATCTTTTTCCGATTGACGTGTTGCCACGCAAGGTCACCGATGGTATCGGTCCCACCGTAATAGGAGAGGGCGTTATGCTTGCAGCGATTTGCCACGGAAAGAAGGATTTGCGCGTCGAGGAGCGGGAGGACCGCGGGCTGGCTGACGGCGAAGTGCGCGTGGCGGTCGCTTACGGTGGTATATGCGGTTCCGATATGCACTACTTCCACCGAGGGTCGGTGGGGGACAACGTTGTCCGGGAGCCGATGGTGCTGGGGCACGAGATTTCCGGCGTAATCGCCGAATGCGGTGCCGGCGTCGAAGGGCTGCGTCCGGGCATGCGCGCTGCCCTGGATCCGAGCCGGCCGTGCCTGACCTGCGCGCAGTGTCGTGCCGGCCGGATGAACTTGTGCGAGGATATGTACTTCCTCGGCAGTGCAGGCCGCTTCCCGCATGTCCAGGGCGGGTTCGCCCAGCATCTCGTGCTTCGGGCCGATCAGATCATCCCGGTTCCCGACGATGCCGATCTGCTCCGGCTCTCGGTTGCGGAGCCGCTCTCGGTCGGTTTGCACGCCGTTGCCCGGGCAGGCGCGCTGATGGGGAAGAGGGTCCTGGTCACCGGGTCCGGGCCGATTGGATTGCTGACCGCGCGTTGTGCGAAATGGGCAGGCGCGCTGGAAGTCGTCTCTACCGACATCGAAGATGCCGCTCTGCAAGTGGCGCGTCGCATGGGGGTGGATCGCACCGTCAACGTGGCCAGCGCGCCGGACGCGCTCTTGGCCATGAAGGATCATTTCGATGTCGCCTTCGAGGCATCGGGCGCGGCAGCGGCGCTTGGCTCGTTGTTCGACCTCGTGCGGCGCGGCGGTCGTATCGTCCAGGTCGGCATGCTTCCGCCCGGCGATGCTCCGGTCCCCGTCAACAGGCTTCAGGCGCGCGAGATCGAGTTCGTGGGAGCGTTTCGTGCCAATGGCGAATTCCGGCTTGCGGTCGATCTGATCGTGTCGGGCGCGATCGACGTCACCCCGATCCTTTCGGGTACCTATCCGCTCGCCGATTCCGTCACTGCCTTTGAACGTGCAGGCGATCGTTCGCAGGTCGTCAAGCTGCATATAGCCATGAACCCGGAGCAATTCGCATGATTACCCGCACCGCCGTCTTCGAGGGCACGATCAAGCCGGGCCTTGAAGAGGCATTCAAACATGCCGTGGTCACGCGGCTGGGTCCGGCCTGGAAGGCCTTTCCGCACGCGCTTGATGTCCGCCTGTTCTACATTGAAGACGCGGACGAGGGCGCGCCTCCGATCGTCATGATGCAGCAGATCGACTATCCAAGCCGCGAGGCCCTGGCTGAAGCGCTGGCCTCACCCGCCCGCGATGCCGCGCGCGCAGCGACGCTGGAAGTCCTCGAGATGTTCGAAGGGCGCTTCTATCACTATGTGAGCGAGGGCAACGCGGTCGAGACGGTGGAGGCGGCGCAAACCCGGTGATATGCCGGAGTTTTGTTGCCTGAAGGATCCAGTCGCGATGTCCAGTTCATCCAACTCTCCCGCCGATGCCGGCAATCGCGAAGCCACGGTCGCAGGTGGGAAGTCCCAGCAGCCCACCGGCCGACCGACAATTCGCGACGTTTCGCGCCTTGCCGGCGTTTCTCGCATGACCGTTTCGCGTGTGATCAGTACGC
>Ga0098035_1000261_pt1 | contig 27175 bp, 29 predicted proteins | sample 3_EtaG_FD_75046 | JGI IMG/M metagenome (GOLD analysis project Ga0098035, IMG submission 75046) | Marine viral communities from the Subarctic Pacific Ocean - 3_ETSP_OMZ_AT15126 metaG | ecosystem: Environmental > Aquatic > Marine > Oceanic | place: Pacific Ocean | collected 2015-01-07
CACAAAGAGCAAAAGAAACTTGGGTATGTTCTATTTGTGATAAGTCTACTTATAATGTGGAATATGATTATATTGGTTCAGGTACTAATCATTTAGGTTGTGAACTTGAAATTGAAATGAAAAAATGAAAATAGGTTGTATTAAATTAGAAACGACTATTGGACAGTCGTATTATAAAGTAAAGAAAACTGTCTTGAACAAGGATGGAAAGCTTTTGAAGTTTATGTTACCTCTTGGGTATACGCTAGTACACTATAAGGGAATTCGACGCGGTGCAATCATCAAGATTATGAATCCTTTTGGAACAGTGTACACATATAAACTTGTTACGTATTCTACGTCTAAAAACAAAACCACATATCATAGTATTTGGAAAGAAGGAAAAATGTTATCAGGTATTAAGTTCTGGTCACATCGCCATTTCATTGAACAAATGAAGGGTTACACCATAATTAAAGAAGCGTTAACATTTACCACGAAGAACAGATCGATAGATTTCTTTCTTCATATATTTATCAAACCATATTTTTGGATTAGATCTTTGAAATATAAGATTTTTTTCCTGTTTAATTAATAAAGGGATAAAACTATGAGCAAATCTTGGCCAGATGAACGGGCAGAGATAGCAACTTGGCTATCAGGTTACTTGTCTATGTACAAAAAGTGGGTAGATAGGATATTGGATAACGATGATCATGATGTAACAAAAAATAAGATTGTTGAACTGTTATCTGAATGGATAAAACATTTAGAAGCAGAACGTGAAAAGATTATGAGAATGTCATCTCATTCTATTGATGGCGATAATTTACCAGATTAATATTTATAGATGATGAAACAATTATTAGAAACTTCAGGCGTAAGCAACATGTATAAAGCAGATGCTGGCGAACCAGATACAGGCTGGATTAATGGAGGAAATCCTAGGGTTTTGGGATTCAACAAGGGAAAACCTGAACCATGGTATCATCAGTTGGATTTTGAACAAGTAGATTTTCCTGTTGCCGATTACATTTATGGAAGTGCAAAAGAAGATAAAAAACGTGGTACTCACGTTATAAAGAATGTAGAAGTAGTAGATTTAGCAGCAATGTTAAAGAGCTTGGATATAGAAATACAGGAACTACATGATAATACAAATAGTATGTATCATGATGTAAAGCGAGGAAAGTAAAATGATTAATATTGATATTAGTGTTGGAGATCAGATTCTCGTTGGTCGGTTTAAAAATAAAAAAATTGAAGTTAAGGATATTGGTGTAGATAAACATGGTGGACCGACTATAAACGGTAGATCTATTTTGAAGATACGAAAAATGAAATCTCCGAATGAACGTAGAGAAGCCGTGAATAATATTCTTGATACTATGAAAAAGAAATCATTAGGCGAAGCCAAAGAAATTGGTGGATACTACCTAATGAAGCAGCTTAAGGATTTAGCTCGTGATTCCAAGAGATCAGGTGAGAAAAAGGTAGCAAAAGCTTTGATGTATTTACATGATAGAATAAATCAATCGTCTCGTGATATAGATTTAAGTGCTGATGATTTGAATGATTTTCTCAATGATCCACGTGGTAGAAAACATGCAAAAGATCTTCCAGATTGGATGATTGATGATTTATTTGAAGGTATAACAGTCAAAGCTCATATACGAGAGCGTATAGAACGTGATGAAGTCCATGCTGAAACAAAGAAAGAACTTAAAACGGCCATAGCAAGAAGTATGAAAGAGATACTAGCCGGCAAGACCCCAAAATACGATATTATTAATGGTAGGACCGGAGAGATGATTGGTTGGAAAGATGGTAAAGATTACATATGGCAACCGGATGCAATTCCGTATGCTGAACGAGAATTAAAATAATTTTTGATAGCAGTTAAAGGGTAATTATTAGTATGAAACAACTACACTATTTAGAAGGAGACGATCGTCCTGTATTAGATTGGGAGTCGTTTTGCTCTGAAATGTTGAATATGTATAATACCCATTCTGAATCTATTCCAGAGCTGCGAATTCCACAAGAAGAATTAAGCAATACAGCAAGAGAAATATTCGAAGCAATGATATACGATTACGCTATGTCTAGGACGGCAAAAAGAAAAATGGAGCATTTGAATTATCGACTAGCTGAGGCATAAATGCAAGTTACCCTTCCTTATAATATTCCTATAGAAAACATTACCGTTACAAGTTTACCACAATTTTCGGATTATCCGTATGTAGTACAAACCGAAAGGAGTAAGACTATGGAGTTAGATGATATCGTGTTACGATTGGATATTGCATTGTCTGATAGGGATTGGGAAGCAATTAGATTATTGATGGAAGATCTACGAGAAGAATTAGAATTAGATGGCTCGACTACAAATGACTACGGTGATGATGATTGGGCAGTACCACACGAATAAAATTAAACATGGGCCCGCTCGGTATCGACGGGTGTTTTTTGACAATTGAGTGCAGCAGAGATTGAGTAGATCTCGAGACAAAATGCTCACAAACCAATATGGCGATAAATCGCTTGACGGGTTGGAAATTGATTGGCATATGGCCAATACAGAACGGATGTTTGACGTTTTCGTTGAACCCGTAATGGATTCCCAACCGACTTACGCATACGCTTAAGTCCTTGGGTCGTTCAACACCCGAGTATAAAATAAGTTGAACACCAACTCTAGTGTATGAGTATAAAGACACCAGTTAAAGGATACGTTCTGCAAAAGAAATCCACATGGTTGTTTGTCGGTAGCTACCAATGGAAATCGACTAAGCTGTAACGACTTATTGTTAATAGCAGACCGGACGGGAGTTCGACTCTCCCCGGGTCCACAACGAACTAAAATTATGTTGCGAAATATTTCAAAGGTTTCACATACAAGAGGACGGGTCAATGGGTTCTACCTATTAAAAAAGAATCCAAAACACAATAGGAGTGACGCGATGAATACACTAAAAACAATCCTAACTGCTATCGTCTTTTTTGGCGGAATTACTTTCGCACAAGAAGAGGCTGTAGAAGCCGTAAATTCTTGGAGTGGTGAGTTCAGTACTGATATTACTTTTGGTGATACAGTATCAATGGGTTCACAATACACCGGAATTACTTTTAGCGGTGAAGGATGGAAACTTACATCGCACCTGTCAGAAGGTGGAATGAATGTAGAGGAAGCATATTACAATGTAGATGCTAAATTTACGTCCGTTACACTTGGACAACAGAGGATTCCCTTTGGTCTTTCTAATGCTTGGCATAGACCATCAGGAAATCCATTCGTTGGTGAACCAAGTTCTCAGGCTTATGCCGTTGGACTTGGAGCATCTACTGAATTTGCGGGTGTAGGTATTGCTGGATTTTACGGCGATGGCGAAGCATATTCCATGAGAGCATCTTATGGTTTAGCTGGTCATACTGCTGGGGTTTCTATCAATAGTGATGAAGCACGTTTATTGGACGCAAGTGGAGAATTTTCACATGATTCATTTGGTTCAATTGCATCTTATTTTGAGTATGACCTTAGTGAAGAAACGAGTGGGGACTTATGGTATAGAGCCGTAATCTCGCCGTCCTTTACTAAAGGTATCACTGCTCTAGTAGGATATTCATCTGTTGGTGAGGATACCGAGACCATGTATGGTGTTGGTTATCGTTACGACAATTCTTACATTCGTACAGAATTGTCAGCAGATGGAGACGTCTCAGTACGAGTAAGTTATACCTTTTAAGTAAGGATAATAGGGCGGGAGGCTACAGGCCGTGAGGGTCAAACCTCCCCCGCCCGCAAAAAAAAATGAAAAAAAGCATGTACTTTTACCCCATTAATGTGTATATTAGGGGTATAACAATCAAGAAAGGAAGCACGCCATGCAAAACATAAACAAATACATAATATCAATAATCGCAGTTACAATGATTAATGGTTATGTTGCAGTTCATTTTATGAAGGAAAATAAACAAGTCTATCACGAATATTATACAGATTTATATTCTAAAAATGTAGAACTTCACCAGCAACTCGAAGAATTTTATTCGTATGGAATTAAAGTAGATGTAACAATGTATCAACCAGTATATCCACAAACAGATAGAACTCCAGATATTACAGCAGATGGTACCAAATTTAATATTGAGGAAGCATCTAGATATCGCTATGTTGCATTATCTCGAAATTTACTAAAACGATGGGGTGGACCATTCGATTACGGTGATTTCGTTTTGCTTAAAGGTACGCTAGAAAAAGATGGCGTTTACCAAGTTAGAGATACTATGAATGCTAAATGGGTAAATGTAGTGGATATTTTAGAATCTAAGGGTGTTAGACAATATAGGTTTAGCAACGTTGATTTATTTAAATTACCATGGACAAAAAAAGAGAAAGAGAAGGAGAATGCATGAAATTAAGTGCAATCGAGATCAGTGAAAATTGGTCTGAGTTACAGTCTATTGTAGATGAGTCCTTTACGGGCGATCGACTAGAAAAAATACGGTTATTACAGGAGCATTTTAAAAATCGTATGATGATTGCTCCGGCATCAGGAGTTAATTGGTTTCACAACGCGTTTCCAGGTGGATATGTTGCACACGTATTAAATGTTATTACATGGGCTAAGAAATATTATGGTTTGTTTGATGAGATGAATATGTATGTGGATGATTTATCTGATGAGACGGTAGTATTTTGTGCAATGTTTCACGATTTAGGAAAAGTCGGAAACTTAGAAAAGGATTACTATGTACCAAATCCGGATGGATGGAAAGCTAAAAAATATGGACGTCCGTACGATCATAATCCAGAATTAAATTATATGACCGTTACAGATAGAGCAATGTGGATTTTAAATCAGTTTGAAATTCCCATGTCTGAAACTGAATATATCGGTATTAGAATGGCTGATGGTTTGTATGCAGATGCTAACAAGCCGTATTTTCTTGAAGGAGTAGAGTGGAAAACTATAAAGACAAATATTGGTTTTATAATTCACTATGCTGATTCTTCTTCGGCCAGACAAGAAAAAGAAAAGTACATGTTTTCAGGAGAAGCACCAATAGATTTTCCTAAAATCATGAAAGGTGTAACTAAAGAAGATCCAGTATTGGAAAACCTGGATGTTGATAAATTGGAGGATTTGTTTAAATGATATTAGAGATAGTAGTATCTTGCGTTATAATTGTATTTGTAATATGCTCTTACATCATATTTAATTTGTACAATAAGGTAGATAATTTGGAACAATGGATAGATTCTACGTATATAAGAGTACAAGATGTATTGCAAGAAATGAGAAAAATAGATTCTACGGGACACTTCGAAGCTGATGACGAAGTTGGATCAACATTCAACATGTTACAAGAAACCATAAATTCATTAGATCAAATAGTGGAGGATCACAATGCCTAGAAAACCATCAAAAACTAGAATGTATTTTACAGAAGATACCGAAAATGCTATCGTTAAGTACAATGATTCTACTTCATCCAGAGAAAGAAATCTAATTTACAATGAACATTTAAGAAAACCATTTGAAAAATTAGTAGAAAACATAATTCATACGTTTAAGTTTTACTATTTTGACATACCGTTAAAAGATGTTAAACACGAAGTCATATCCTTTATGATTACTCGCTTAGACAAGTATAAGCAGGGTAAAGGAAAAGCGTTTAGTTACTTTAGTGTGGTTGTTAAAAATTGGCTTATATGTCATAACAATGCAAACTACAAGAAATTAAAAACGCATGCGGATGTTTTAGATTTGAAACACAAAGATGTAAAGAAGGTAGTTTATTACGATAGCGAAGCAGAACGAGAAACGAAAAGATTGTTCTTTGATTCTATTGTAGAATATTGGGATAACAATGTAGATCAAGTTTTTAAAAAACAAAGAGATAAAAATATCGCGTATTCTATTCTTGAATTGATGGCTAAAGTTGATACTATCGAAATATTCAATAAGAAAGCTTTGTACATTTTACTTCGTGAAATATCTGGTGCAAAAACACAGCATATAACAAAAGTATTGAATACGATGAAATCCCATTATGTTAACATAGAAAGTCAGTGGACAGATATGGGTTTCGTTAACACCACAGCATCTAGACGTATTTTTTAAGTACCGAGTATATTTATAGTCAAAGGAATGTTCTACAATGTCTGCTGACTATGAAATATTTAAAGGTACAACTCTCGCCGATATGTTTAAAAAAATCGACGAGAATTCCTCTCGCAATAAGATTCAAATAGAATCACTGATACAGGAATTGATGGTTTTCATCAAAGATCCCAACAGTGCGATCCAATTGTTTCCCATGATCAGTGATTATATGGAAGCCAACATTAGAAACGATGAGTTACTTGTAAAATTGTTGGCTGTTGTTCAACGTGTTATGCAAACAGAAGCCAAGGCTGACGATGGAGATTACGGACTTTCTGAAGTTGAAAAGGATCAGATCATACGTAAACTTGAAGAGACTACTAAAGATATACAAAAGGAAGTAGACGATATTACACTTGGCATTCAGGAGTAAGTCATGAAAAAAAGCGCAGCGGGCGTTTTTCTTGATACCATCGGTAAAACCCCAGATATTGAACTGGGTGAAGGTATACCAAATGAAAAACGTGTACGTGATATAGTATTATCTATTATTGAATCGCTACAGACGGTATCGATACAAACTGTCTTAGCTGAAGTCGATGTAGTTATCTATAATGATGATGATTTGGGCGATGAACCCAATAAAATTAAAATATCTCCTCTGTATGTAGGGTGTATTAAAGTTACACCATCTGTACCGTTTCCTATTTTACCAGTTGGAGGACCCGGTTGGATTTATCCACTAGACGCGAACATAAAATCTTATCCTATTACAGGCGAAATGGTGGCTATAGTAAATTATGGTGCTCAAACATTTTATTATTCTCCAATAAATGTTTTGAATTCAGTTAATCACAATTTAAGAGTGGGTATGACTGAACTTCCAACCAAGGGGAAATCAAATTTTGAAGCGGAAGCTTCTGCTTTTTTTGGAGCAGATGCCGGGGGTTATCAAATAACAGATTATCCAAGACCGGTTAAACAGTTTCCAGGTGATTGGGCCGTAAACGGTAGAAATGATCAATCTATTAGAATTGGTAAAACTGGTGGTTCTAAAGAGGATTCGGTAATAAAAATTAGAATAGCTGAAAATGAAACTGAAGGGGAAAATACTAATCTACCATTAGAAGAAAATCCAAATGAAGATCAAGCATCTATTTATTTAACTAGAAATGAAACAGTTAGTTTAAATGTAGTTCCTAATGCAGGAGCTGAAGTGACACCAAAGGAATTTACTGGCGCTCAGGTTTTAGTTGATTCTGATAGTTTGACCTTTAATTCTAAGGACGGTGACGTCAATATTTATTCTGCAAACAGATTTAATTTTGTATCTAAAAATAATGCAAATTTAGTAGGATCAAATGTAACCATTGGAGATGTTGGAATACCATTAAAGGGACAACTCTCTCCAGATGGAGATAATACAAATTTACAACATGCAGTTTTGGGTGAAAATTTAGTAGAGTTCCTTACTCAGCTGTGTGATCAGTTGGTAAAATTTGGAAATCAGTGTGCGGGTGCAACAGGTATTGGAAATTTAGGTATTGCGGTTCCTATTCCTAAAGTGATGGGTGGCGGTACTGGTCTTTCAACTTGGTGTCAAGAACAATCTGCTGGTAAGGGTAAAACTTTAAAAAATAAATTATTAAGTGCGAATGTAGCAATTTCTAGGATTGCTAAACAGGATTTGTAACGTGGCCGAATTATACTGTAAGCATATAACATCTGCAAAAAGATTTTTACCAGCCGGCTCAGATCTTTTATTAGGAGATCAGATAACTGATGGATCTGCAATAAAGAGTGGTACCGGTGAAGGTTCTGCACAAACAGATGCTGAACTTTTGAAGGATCAAGTTGCAGCCGACATTTACGGGTTAGATCCATCAATGGTTGATTTGTTTAATAGAAATTCAGTTTTAGGACCCGGCGATTTTGTTACTGAAGGTGGATTTGAAGCTGGACCAAATGGTGCAGAAGTAATTCATTCTGGTTATGGGGGAGAAGCTAGGTCTTTTGCTCCTGGAACTAATTTGAAAGAGGGGGATTTGGTTGTAAACGGACGGGTCGTAGGTCCAAATGGAGAACAATTAGAGGCTCCATTATCTATAGATGGAGATGGATATTCTGTTGGCGATGAAGGTGCTGTAGTTTCTCCAGGAGGAGCGACCGATGACGAAGCGTACTGTAGTTTACAAGAACTAGCTGGGAAACCAGCAGGTAGTAGCTTTTTAGACGATCTATTAGCAGATATAGATTTGGATTTAGAAATTCCAGGATTGGATTTTTCGTGGTGGGTTAAAGTTCAAGAAAAAATAAACGAGCTATCAGCATTACAGTCTAAGTTTTTAGCTAAGACTCAGAATTTAGTTTCGTTGGTCGAGTTAGATCCAGAAAAAGTGTGTCAGTATGTTCCTGATGTAAGTGCGCTGATAGCGCTTTTACAAAAGGTTCAACAAACCATAAGAAAGATAGAAAAAATATTTAAACAAATTTCTAAAATTTTAAAAAAGATTAAGAAAGCTATTAAATTTATTAAGTGGATATTTGCACCGATTAGATTAGTAGAAGCGTTCTTATTCTTACTTCAGATAGTGAATGGATTAGTAGATATGTTAGAACAAGCAGCTAAAAACTTAACAGATACTAGTAAATTAATTCCTCAGTTAATAGCTTTATTGCAGAAACTTTTAGCTCAGTGTATGGCTCAACGAGGTGCAGAAGCTGGACTTAGTCAAGAACAGTGTGAAGCAGTTGGTGGAGTTTACGTAGATAGACGATTGGGAGATTTAGGAGATGCAGGATCAGGCGGTCAATTAGGTGGGGACTTGGGTCTTGGAGATTTAGGTTTGGGATTAGATGACGACGATAGAGATTTAGCATACATGAAACCTGGAACGGATTTAAATGCAGGAGATTACATATCTGATGGTTCTGCTGTAGGTCCGGACGGTTCAATATACGAGGCACCGTTTACTATTCCAGATACTGGTGATGGAAGCGGTTTTCAAACTGGAGCAAATGGTGCAACCGGTGAATCTGATAATGCTATACTATCAGAAGAAGAATTAAATGCGTTAATAGATTCTCAAATACTAGATTTAAGCCAATGTATGACAGCATTAGATGATATATCAAAAACAAGATCATTTGGCTAGTATATAATATAAACAGAGGTAACAAAATGAAACAGTCTACAATGAATGCTCTAAAGAGTGTAATAAAAAAGATGATTAAGGAAGAAGTAAAAAATCAACTTAATCAAATTGAAAATGAACAGCATGAAGAACCAGCAGATGATGCAGATTGGTATCAGGGTCCAGATGGACATCATGAGGCAGTAAAGTATGCTGATGATCCTGTTTTAAACAAGATTTTAAATGAAACTAAGGGTGGAATTCAAGGAGATACCGGAATGGAACCCTATCCAACAATGACTGGTGGTGTTACGGATACTCAAGAGAAATTTTTTCAACAAACTGGAAAAGCTCCAATTGGAAACATAGGGTCTCAGGCTGATATGCCTAATTTTATGAAGAAGGCCATGAGCGGACATTATAAAGAAGTCATTGACAAAGTAGAGGAAACACGTGGCACTAGAACTAAATAGATTGATACAGAATCTTGCGAATTTAAAAAATAAAGAAACCGCTAAGAACAAGTTTCTTAAGACAAAACCTAAAATTCAAGAAATGAAACAGAATGTGGAGAAAGCTAGAGAAGAGGCTGCAGCTTTTCACGATTATGTTCAAGCTGCCGAAGTTCAAATGGGTGGACCAGGAGGAGCAGGATCAATTCCTCCGTTTGAATTAGATTCGTTTAAACCGTTAATGGATATGTTAGTAGATGTATTTACCGGAAGTAAAACTCAATCGGAACAATTAAGTTTAGTTGCGGCGTTGCAGGATAAGCTGGAAATAGGTATTGCGGTAACAAATGCAGGTCAACGGTATTTAACTACAAGAGCACGTGCTTTAGAAATTGGGGCTACGTTTCAGCCAATGAACAATTCACTGGCAGCATCGTTATCTCAAGGCGGAGGTACTATTAAATAATGGCACTAAACAATCCAAGAACATCATCTACTAGACTTAGAGATTCTGATCCAGATTCTAAGATAGGGGTTGTATTGCCTATTCGTTCTGGACAGGGGGGATTTTTTAAACAATCATCTACGCTAATAGAACAGACTTTAAGTAATATGAAAAACTTACTTTTAACAGTAAAGGGTGAAAGACTTGGACAACCAACGTTTGGAAGCAATATTTATAATATATTATTTGAAAATTTTGATGTTGGATTTACGAAGAAGTTAGAAGATTCAATTAAGGAGTCCGTTGCTATATGGCTTCCACATGTATTGATAAACAATTTGATAGTGAAGGCATCTCCCGATACGAACACAGTTAATATTTCTGTTGGGTTTTCTATAATCACGGATCCGAATGCTACAGAATCGTTAACGTTAAATTTAAGAAGGGCTATATAACGTGGCAAGTACAAAGGTAAAACCAAAGCAAGTAAATTACTTAAACAAGAATTTTACTGGGTTTAAGTCTGATTTGGTTGAGTATGCAAAAACTTATTTTCCTCAATCGTATGCGGATTTTAATGAAGCATCTCCAGGAATGATGTTTATTGAAATGGCATCTTACGTTGGAGATGTACTGTCATTTTATTTGGATGAACAGTTTAGAGAATCATTATTGGTGTATGCCGAAGAAAGAAAAACAATATTTGATATAGCTCAGTCTTATGGCTACAAACCTACTATGTCTACTCCATCTACGGCTACTTTAGATGTTTTTCAAACTGTTCCAGCAAGCGTTGTTGGAGATTCTGTGACTCCTAATTATGATTACGGATATAGGATTAAAGAAGGTTCAAGAGTAGAAAGTTCTCAGTATGGGAAAACATTTAGAACTTTAGACGAAGTAAATTTTCAACATTCAAGTTCTATGGATCCTACAACTGTATCTATTTATGAAATTGATGATGATAATATTCCATCAAAGTATCTTCTTAAAAAACAAGTCAAAGCTGTTAGCGGAACAATTGAAACGGAAATATTTACTTTTGGACAAGCTGTATCTTATGATATGGTTACTCTTGGAAATAAAAATGTTTTGGAAGTTATTTCTGTTACGGATGGTGATGGTAATAAATGGTACGAAGTAGAATCATTAGCACAAGATTTGATATACGATAGTGTACCAAATACGGCTGAGTTCGATCCAAATTTAGCTGCGTATAATGATACTACTCCGTATATTATGAAAGTAACTAGAACTCAAAATAGATTTAAAACTCGTGTAACCGTTGATGGTAAATTACAACTTAGATTTGGATCTGGAACGGCGTCAGGAGCCGATGAAGAAATAATACCAAATCCAGCAACAGTTGGAAATAATTTCTCAAATACTAATTTTTTAAATTCCAATAGTGCATTGGATCCAGCAAATTTTTTAAACACGGCCGTTTACGGTAAAGCACCCTCTAATACATCATTAACCGTTGAGTATTCTTATGGAGGTGGAGTAGAATCAAACGTTCCTGCTAATTCTATAACGAGTAAACGGTCTTTGAACTTATCAATCAATTCTTCAGGATTAGATACTGGTTTGTTATCTGATAGCGAATTATCGATTGCATTTAATAATCCTGTTCCAGCTACTGGTGGAAGAGGAGAAGAAACGCTTAACGAAGTTAAAGAAAATACTAGACAATATTTTCAAGCTCAAAACAGAGCTGTATCAAAGGAGGATTATGCAACTAGAATTTACAATCTTCCGGCGAAGTATGGTAACGTTCAAAAGATTTATATTACACAGGATGATCAGCTTAATACGGGAGAAGGTGTGATTCAAGAAGAAATGATAACGATTGATACTGTTTTAGATGCGGGTGGAGAAATTCCTCTTAGTGCTTTACAAACTAGAATGCCTAATCCGTTAGCATTAAATTTTCATGTACTTGGATACGATCATGATAAAAAGTTGGTTAAAGTTAATCAAGCAACCAAAAAGAATGTTCAAACGTATTTGGGTCCTTACAGAATTTTAACGGATGCAGTTAATATTAAAGACGGGTATATTATTAATATTGGAGTTCGCTTTGCATTGTATGCTAAGAAGGGTTACAATAAACAAGAATTGATATTAAAGTGTATACAAAAAGTTAAAGATTATTTTGATGTTGATAAGTGGCAAATTAATCAGCCAATAATATTAGCTGATATTGCGTATGAAATATCATTGGTGGAAGGAATAAACAATGTAATACCGCCTGTTAACAACAATCCTAATCAGCAGATAGTTGTAATTGAAAATAAATTTAAGGTAGCCAACGGATATTCTGGAAATATTTACGATATTCAAGCCGCTACAAAAAATGGAATTGTTTATCCATCATTAGATCCGGCTATATTTGAAGTAAAGTTTCCAGATGCAGATATTATTGGTAAGGTATTGGGAGATTATTAATGGCTCATTATTTTGTTTTTGCCGATAAGGATGCTACACTCGAAATGGGTTCCGATGTATACGATACAGCTAGTGCTAAGAATACCGGAATGGACGAAATTCTTGAAGTTGGAAAAGCGTTTAAAGCCAATAGCGATGTAGCTATCGGTTCAACATCTAGAACTGTAATATCTTTTCCGACTACTGTTATATCACAGTCTGTAGCAGATGGAACATTTCCAGCTGGAACAACATACTATTTAAATTTGTATGATGCGGGTTCTGTTTCTTTAAATAGGGATCAAACATTGTATGCTTATGCGATATCTCAAAGTTGGTCAGAAGGAGATGGTAAGAAGAGCGATCTTCCAAATACTACAAACGGTGTAAGTTGGAGATACAGAACAGAAGTAACATCATCCGAGTGGAATGCAAGTACTATTCACTGGGGTGCTACGTATTTTAGTGGATCGTTAGACACGGCTTCTCAGTCGTTTAATAAAGACGAACCCACGGATATGAGAATGAACGTTACGTCTATCGTTAATAATTGGATAAGTGGTGGAATTGATAATGAAGGATTTTTAATAAGACGATCTTCCGATGATGAAACTAATCTTGATAAAGTTGGTATGTTTAAGTTTTTCTCGTCTGATACGCACACAGTATTCAGACCAAGATTAGAAGTTGTTTGGGATGATACCGTATGGACTACGGGTTCTCTGTCTCCTTTGACTTCGGATAATCTTGATAAGTTAGCAGTTTACATGGAAAACTTTAGACCTGAATACAAGTTAGGAAGTTTATCTAAAATCCGGATTAAGGGTAGAGAACAATTTCCTGGAAGAACGTTTGCTACTTCATCTGTTTATAGAGATGTAAAATATATGCCAAGTGCATCTTCTTGTTATTCTGTTGTGGATTCTAAAACTGCAGATACCATTATTCCATTTGGCAGCGGATCAAAATTAAGTTGTGATACGTCCGGTAATTATTTTACACTTAGAACACAGGGCTTGGAACCAGAAAGATTTTATAAAATACTATTTCGTGTTGAAACCGGTAGTGGCGTTAATAAGATTGTTAATTTTTATGACAACGATGATTCATTTAAGGTGGTAAGATAATGCCGTACGACGAACAAGAATTACTAAGTAATGAACATTATACTTCCTTAAAAACTAGGGATGAGATCGCATACACTCAAGAATTTATAAGCACACGGGATAAGTGGTCTAATCGAGGAGGTCAGTATTGGGATTCATTGAGGGATAAAGAGGATGTAATTCAACTGTATGAAGATCCTCAGACTGGAAATTCCCACGATTCGCAGACACAGTCTTTACGGATTTGGATTTATCAAAGACGATATAGAACAAATGCTGCAACCAAGGATATATTAGATAGACAATTTAAGGAATTCTAATGCCTAATCAAAAAACAAGACGGACTAGGGCAATCCCAGATAAGTTGTATGATTTAATTACTCTACCAGATGGAAGAGATTATACTACATTTAGGGATACTGCTTTTTACCCCCAATTCTCGGGTGCTAGTTACGATTCGTTTAAGTGGCCTGATTTACCTTACGGCGTAAATCCAAATGATATAATCAAAGTAAATGTTTACGGCAACAGTGGTGGATTAATAGCTACTAGTTATTTAACTCACGAACAGATTCAATCGTTTATTGGATCTGATATACCGGAACAACCGGCTGTTGTAGCTATAAATCCAGGAGATATTTTACGGGGGTTGGGGTTTCGTCGAGGTCGATTTCAAGTAACATTTGATTTTCTAAGGGTACAAGCTGGTAGTCCATTTCCATTATTGGTTAATAAAGATGAAAAGATTTATAAAGGTTCGTTTGAAACCGATCAAGAAGACGGTTATGTTTATGCATCAGAAGATCATGCTGATTCTAATACAGTAAGTGGTGCTAAATTATATGTAAAAGAAAACAAGTTTATAATACAGGATATTTCTTCGGATAGAACTGAACTTATTATTTCTCCTGCGTACATAAATGATGAAGATTATTTGGAAGGTTTTAGATTAGCTGCCTTTAATTGTTTGAATTGGTTTCCACCTGAGGGAATGACCGTTCAGTTTGATAATGCAGAGTCTCAATATTTACTTTTCAATACAGAGGAAGATTTACCTAGTTCTTTTGTTAATGGAACTATAAGAATTAATAATGCTTACTTTGCAGGTAAGAGAATTATTCCTGAAGAAAGAGAACTTTTAGAAGTTGAACCCGATGTTGAAATAGAAATTCAAAGACCCAATTTAATGGGGGATAAAACCTTAGATAGTCTATACGGGTGGACTACTCACGGAGTTTGGCCCAATGCTAACGGTGTTGTATCTAGTAATTCTGCACCAAACAATAGAGCCATGAGAATAGAATCTGTAGAAGAATCTAGTCCAGCTGGGCAATTAGCGGTTAAAGTAATACTTGCTAATCCTGTTAATGTTGCTAGTGGGTATTTGGAAGAAGTGGGTAGAACTATTGGTACCATGATCAACGTTAACAACGGGTTCGTTGCAGCTGGACACCAGTTATCTATGGATATCGAAGGATTGACCATGACGGCAAGTGTATGGGTTAAAGCTCCGGATGGAAGTAAAATTAGATTAATGGCTCATTCCGGAGCATGGGGTATTACCGGAAATACTAAGTATAGTCCAATAGAATTTGCAACTGGTGAATGGCAACGATTGGTTCTTACGTTCTACTTAATCAATACTAGTGACAATAAGATTCAAATTCGTATACTGTGGGATGCTAGGCCGGCCGGAATTGATCCTACTTCGGCTTCTTCTATGGGTGAATATTATTTGGCAGCTGGATGTCAGTTAGAACTGGGATCGACAGTTACAAAATTTAAACGAAATACAACTTTGCAACACGAGGAAACGACAGAAGTAGCAATTAACAACATACTAAAATTTAATGATCCGGACGGTCAGCTGATATCGTGTAACTTTGCAGACGGTGAAGAAAGGTTTAATGAAAGAATGATTGGTGGTGTATTGAAAGTAACAGATGCAATAGCTATTGATGATTTATCTCAAGCAGCTTCTTATTCCGATGCAGAGTTAGAAAACATTTACACGTGGGATCTTCAAGAGGCCGATGGTCCTGAAGGTCAACCTGGAGGATTGCAACACTCGTGGGATTCAGCACTACATGGTCAAGCTATAAAAGTAACTACGCCAGGCGGGAAAGAAATGTGGCAAGATGGTTATCACAGTTGGAATGCAGATCAAAGGTACAGTCATTCTGGAACAGTAAATCATGGTTACCATTGTCATTGGAGAAGTGGAAAGGGCGTAGACGGTGGAGTAGCCATGTACTTTCCCGATTTGAATCATCAAGATTTTATTATTGAACCAATGCGGGAAAATGCAGTGGAAGCATGGTCGGATCCCAATAATGGATATTACGTAAAAAACAACAATGCAGATCCAAGAATAGATGGAAACTATCCGTTACAAAACTGGTGGAAACATCGGGGAATGTGGATGGCTTCTTCTGATGCCGATGGAACTAGTGCTATGGGATCATTAGCTTCGTGGGGAGTTAAGCCCGGAGATACAATAAGAGTTAGTTGGATGCAAAAATCGGCTCCATTAGATTACGCCAACGGTGGAAGAAAGGGCGCTAGCGTTGGTCTTCGTCATTATTTTTTAGAAGAGTATACCCCACCGGCAGCTCCGATTGTAACCGATACAGACGTAGAAGCCGAAGATGCACGAATGTCTGACATGGCCGACCCATTCAATGGAGGGAGTTCGTTTAACACTGCCAACGATTATTTTGATCCAGATAACGAGGCTAATGTTAAACCAGGTTTAAACCCCAAAGATTTAGGAGTGGATCTGAATTATTACACGGGTCCTACATCAGATGAATATCCAGACCCTAAACCGAGTAGTTTTGGTATAAAAGAAACGGGAGCTAGGTCTGATGGTGGATATTGGTACATCAAGGAAACAAGAAATCCTCTTGGTTCTGGAAAAATGAGTACTCGTACTTGGGAGCCAAACTGGGAATCCGGCGCTTCTGGAAATAAAAAGGATCCTCCAGTAGATTTTGAATACAATGAAAGCGCTAATATATGGGAGTACACGGGTGCATCGATAAATCTAGCGGTTGGAGCTCAATCTCCTGGAAAAATTAGTAAAGTGATTATGGGTGTAAGAGAGGATATAGACTCGAGTGCATTTGGCTGGACGTGGGACGGTAACGATTGGATATCGAACTATGTGGGAGGCGGTGGAATTTTTAGAAGCCTAAATAGCGAAGGAAAGTTAATTCCAAGACAGGATTTCCCATCTAGAACAGAACTAGAAATACCTGGAAAAAACATATCCGCCGACGAGGTGTTCGAGTGGCTCGGTGAGGCATGGAGTGTGGTTCCAGGATTTAATGCAGAACCTGGAGATGATGGTTCTGTAGTTGTTAAAATTGCGACGTGGAGATTGGAATCTTTAGATTCAGGACCCCAAGCTCGTCGGTACATTCAGTGTCAAGATTATAACGAGTGGGAGTCTGCTGCATTTGAAGTTGTAGTTCCGGAACAGTGGAGCTTACTAGATCCATTTTGGATTTACGTATACGGTCATTACGGTGACTTTGGAACTTTATATGTGGATCAGGTTAAATTGGATGTGATAATGACATCCGATCTACGGGTAAGAATAGATGATACGGCCGTACTGGCTCCATTAGAATTAATGATAGAGGACGTTGTAGATAGCAATACTGTAAGAGTTACTCAAACGTATGATGAAGCTGCAACTTCACAAGGAAGTGTACTGTCTAATTTTCGGGTGAATAAGTACAGTGAATTTGATAATGGATTTTCTGTTGATTATATTTCTATTCCATCTGGTTCTGAAGATATTAATGTACGATTTGAAGGAAAAATTTTAGACGTAATAAACGATGATCCTCAAGCAAAGAAGGTATACGTAGAAAAATCTTATCAAGAGTTTGGTGATGAGATAGGAGCCGTTATGACTGGAGAAGATGCTATTAGTATAGCTGATCCATTCGAAACTTATTTTATCCGATATTTGTTAAAAGATCCTGATAATTTATACACGTATCTTATAACGGGTGATGATACTAAATCACTAATAACGAATTTCAAACCCGTTAACACTCAAGAGTATCCTGGAAGTATAGCGTACAAACTATTAGAACCACTAGATCCGGATCTTGAAAAGTTAGATATGGTTTATATAGCCAATGAGGTTACTCCATCGTTGAAAGAAACGATTAATTTAGTTCCGTTTATAGACGAAAAAATTCCAGATACCGTTTTAAGATTGCCCAAGTTCGACGATTTAGATTCACCAATACGAGATCGTGAAACATCATATCTTTCTCACACTGATTTGGTAGGAGCCGGTGTAGCTGTTAGAGAACAACTTGAAGATAAAGTTCTTAGTGGAAGTTTGGAAGATGTAACTATAAATGTAGATTATAATCAATTTTCAAATTTTATACATTTTGGTTCTGCAGAAAAAAGAATTAAAAATTTCAAATATAAATTGAGTTTAATTGAGACGTATACTAATAATAGTGCATCTTTAAGCGGAAATCTATTAACTGGTTCTGGATATTTGGGTAGTGCCACCGGATCTGATGTTAGTGCATCATCTGTAGATATTGCCAAATGGGAAATGTCTAAACGTCAGACTATAAATGAATTTGATGATTTTGAAAACTACATGTATTTTAAAAGTTCGTCATACGTGACTAGTTCCAATGGAGAATTTTATTCTAATGCATCTCCCAAATATTCAGGAGCTGGAACTCTTATTAATCCGTATGTTAACGAATCAGTTACTAGTTCGGCATTTATTACATGGTTTGATAATCAAATTGTTACTGCTTCAATTTATGACAGGAGAAATGTTAATAGACTTGTAAATTTATTACCGGAACACATAACGTATGATCAAGAAAATAATGAATTTGTTCTTTTTATGGATATGATGGGTCATCATTATGATAATATATGGACTCATATAAAGGCATTATCAGATATACACGATAGATCTGAAGATGTTACTAAGGGTATTTCGCAAGCATTAGTAGAACCAGTTGCAAAATCATTGGGTTTTGATCTGAAAGAGGGAAGAGATCTGGTTAGATTACCCCAATATCATTTAGGATTACAAGAATCTGGATCTAATACTAACATTTATAATATCAGATTTACTAAAAGATCCCAGAAAGATGTTACACGAGAAATATGGAATAGAATTTTAGCAACAATGCCGTACATGTTAAAATCAAAGGGAACTAAACAGTCATTGAAAGCATTGATTGCTGCTTACGGTATTCCAACGTCTATACTTAGGATACAAGAATACGGTGGACCTAAAATTTCTGGAGCTCCGGATTTTGAAATAAAACAGCGATTTACTAAAGCTGTAGATTTTCATGGATCTCAATACATTAAAGCTCCGTGGTATGATACGAGTTTTGAAAGATCTCCTGATACTTTAGAATTTAGATTTAAATCTAAACAGGAAGTTGATCAATTACTTGCAACTAAAATAGATTCTAATAATAAAATTGAAGCCGCAGTTTATCTTACAAATGTTGCCGGAGTTGATAGTAGGGGAGATGTAAAGTTCGTTCTCAGTGGAAGTACGAATCAAACAGCAACGATATCAAATCAACCTGTTTATAACGGTGAATTCTGGTCAGTAATGGTTAAACGAAGAACTGCATCAATATCAAGTAGTTACGCCGATCAGAGTATTACAAGCAATTATAATCCTACTACCCAAAGTTTTGATATGTTTTTAGGATATTATGATTCAGGAATAGATGATGTAATTGTTAGAGCGTCTGCTAGTATGGATATTTCTGGAAGTGCAGGTAGTGGATTATTACAACATTGGAATGTAACGAGTAGTGTAGCTGGAGATAATGCATGGTACATTGGTGGAAAGTTTGATGATGCCAGTAAAGGTCAACAGTTTTCTGGATCGATGATGGAATGGAGATATTGGGGAACTCCGCTATCTGAGTCCGCTTTTTACAATCATGTTGCTGCTCCTAAAGCAGTTAATGGAAACAATCCAAGTTCTTCATATTATGATTTGAGTTTAAGATTTTCTATGGATGATTATTTAAATTTACATTCTAGTCAAAATCCATACGGAATACGGGATTATTCTTTAACAGACGGTCAGTTGTTTGCTTCGGCATCGGGATTTGATAATGAAATTAATTTTAGTAATGTGTTAGATAGACAAAAAGCATTTGTACCAAATATTGGAATAGGTAAAAAATCAAATAAGATTAGAATTGAAAATTCAGTTTTAAAAACTCCAGACGGAGCTGCTGCAACATTAAGTCCGAATGAGAGAGTAGAAGTTAGTTCCTACGATTTAGCGTCTAACGATTCGGCTAAGTTGGGAATATTTTTTGCCCCATCTGATGTTATAAATGAAGATATTATTTTATCGGTAGCAGATTTAGATTACGGATCTTATCTGGGTGATCCAAGAGATATTTATGAAGATTCATACGTATATGGTCGATTCAATAGAATAGCCGATACGTATTGGCAAAAGTGGACTACTACGCAGGGTTTTTGGGATTATATTAAATTAATAAAATATTATGATTTAAGTTTGTTCGATCATCTTAGAAAATTATCTCCTGGTAGAGCTAAGAAAAACTTAGGTTTATTGATAGAGCCAACTATTTTAGAAAGATCAAAGGTAGTAATAGGCGCACCACCAACAGTAGAAGATTTAAGAAAAGAGGCATTGTATGATCTAACTGTTCTTGCAAAGCCGTCTTCATCTAGGGAATATTCTAGGGGAATTTTAAAATCCGGATTCGAAACGTCGGCGACTGCGTCTAACGAGTTAGAAAAGCAAATTCAAATGGATCAGTATGCAAATATTCGGGTGAGTGGATCTAAAGAATTTAAGTCTGGTACGCTTTCTGATTTTGTTTTTGATGTAAGCGGAAGTAATGTTCTACTTAGAACTGCAGTAACTTCAAGTGTTAATGAAAAACTTGTTTCCGATAGAATTGATTACGAAACCGTATCGTCTTCTGGTTTTCAATATGGTGGTGGTTCTTTGAGATCATTCGGAGATATTAATATTGATTTTGAAGATAGAGATTACACAACAGCTAGTGTTTCTACATACGGGGGTGATAATATCTTTTTTGAGGTTCTTCCACCAAATATAACTGGATCGAGAATGTCTCGTCATAATGAAGAGACGGTGTTATTTTATTCGTCTGCTTTGAGCGCATCTTTGTATAATGCACATTCTTCATCATTGCAACGTAGTGAGTACGAATCAGTGTATGATAGTCATACTGCACTGTTTAGATTGGCATACGAAGGGTGTAAAGAAGACGGTTCAACAGTACCGTTTGGTAACAATATTGCAGTTGAAATTACAGAAACCAATCCGTATGTTGTAACATCAACTACTACGGGTGATTCTTACGTAGATACAGATTTAAGTGGAGAATAAAACCAGTACGGCAATATTTATAACAAACATGTTCTGTACATAAATTCGGAGAATATAATAATGGGATACCTTAATAACGCAACTACTGTTTTAGACGCAATCTTAACAAAGAAAGGTCGTGAACTGTTAAGTCGTGGACAAAATGAATTTCAGATTACAAAGTTTGCTTTGGCTGATGATGAAGTAGATTATTCTTTGTGGGATGTTAGTCATCCAAATGGCACGGATTATTACGGTACAGTAATTGAAGCTTTACCGCTGTTAGAACCGACACCAGATACAAACACTATCATGCGATATAAATTAGTATCTAGAGCCGTTGGAACTAGAAAAATGTCTACTTTAACGGGAATTAATTCAACGTATGTTGTTGATTGGAGTTCAAACGGAAGTGCAGTTAACTCACAAACAATTACACCAGCTACTACAAATGTTCCTAATGATGGTACTATAGATCCAGATGGTTATTCATTTACTTTACTAAATTCTTCCATTGCATTTTTAACATCACCCAATAATGATGGTGGTGCTACTGGTCAAGGAGCTATAAACTACACACAATCTACTCAAAATATTAGTCAAACTGTTTACGGTAATAGCTGTACTGTTACCGCAAAAGCCATAAGTCAGCCTGCTACGGGAGAAGCTAATCCAGCTACGACAATAATTGTCACTGGATTAACATACGGAGCAACTTATGCTACTACACTGAGTGTAGCATATCAAGACGAATCATAATAAACCAGGAAATCGCCAATGGCATTTCTAGATAAAACATCTCTTATAGTTGATGCAGTTATAACGGATAAGGGGAGAGAAAAACTCTCTACTAATTCTTTTACTATAACTAAGTTTGCATTGGGAGACGATGACATAGATTATTCGCTATACAATGAAGCCAATACAAATGGTCCAAATTATTACGGGATAGCTATTGAGAATATGCCGTTACTGGAAGCATTTACCAGGGGTTCGGAAGCGTTACGATATAAGTTAACAACTAGACCGGTCGATAGTAATAGAACTCCAGAAATATCTGCGGGTTTACCAACTACTATTTCGTTAGTTGGTACTAATGATTACGCTCTGATAGAACCTGGAACGGTGAACTTACCAGCTGGACAAACTAGTGAGGATTACATATTTGAATTAGTTGGAAGTGATTTAGATATAGATTTTATTGTTGGAAATTATGCGGAGCAGAAAAAGACTACTGAACATCAAGTTATAATAGAACAAATTTACGCGAAATCTGGAGGATCACTGGCTAAAAAGGACATGTTAGAGATGAAGATAGATAGTTCGCCAGCTAAGCCGACCGGTCCGTCAGCTAGAATTACTAGTATGTTTGCAACCGATTCCACTCACTATATTGCATTTGCAGGAGATCCAGAACAACCGACACATATTGTAGCTGTTCACGCTGAAGGTGAAGTGTATTTTAACACGTATCAGGGAAAAGTAGCAAAAAAACTTACGAGTCCGTACGCGATTTATCCTGGGCATCCTGGTATTGAATTTGTAGTTAACGGGAGTGGATTTATTCAACTTCTTGTTATAACAACGGAAGAGGAAAAGAAAGAAGAAGAGAAAAAACAAGAAGAGAAAAAGGAAGAAGGTAAAGAAGGGAAAGATGTACAACTTGCTGTACCATTAACAGTTCAAAAGGGTGGAGATGTTTTGGCAGAACTTGATATGAGTAGAGGAGCAATCAGTGAGGGTGTTAAAATGGGTATTTTAAGAGCAAACATGAGCGTGTTTATAGATTATGAGACGAAAGACGGTCGTATGCAAAGAACTAATGCTACAATTGCTAGTATAAATGCTAAACAGGATAGGATACAACTGCGTAAATCATTGAGTAAAGCAATACCAAAAATTGTTCATTTGGTAGTTGAATAAGGAAATTAGAGTACCATGGGACAGAATAAAGATACACAAACAAGAACATTAACAGGAAGACAAATTAGTTTAGTGGCAAAGAATGTTGTGGAAACAAAACAGATGACACTTAGGGTAACGGGCGTAAGTTCTGGCGCGACTAAGACTATAAGTGTAACAGTTTCCCCTAGGCCTTAAACTAGTTGCACAAAAAACGAGTTGATTAATATTTATTAGTGAATAGGAGTTAATTATTATGCCAACACAAGAAGGAATTTTTTCAAGATTTGATGACGACGATGTTATACCTGGACAGGTAAACGTTGTATCGTCCGGGATGTGGTCCGGTGGAGCTGGAACATTAACCTCCTTTTACACGTCTTCTACACAAAGTGGAAGTACTGGAGAACACTACTACGATGTTTACAATGGAGTAGTTGGTACGAATGCGACAGCATCAGTACAAGCTTCAGTTACGTACGGTCACAAGACTGGATTGGGTTCTCTATCTGGAGATAACGATTATAAGGCTTCTAAAGCCGTATACGCACAATTAAAGAATTTACTATTAACACAAAATGAAGCTTCGTTTAGTTATGCACCAAATAACGCATCGGCTTCCAATTCAATATACGCAATATCAATTAACAGATCTAGACTTAAGGAAAAGATGGATCCGGGTAACTGGGAACTTCATTTATCTGGTTCTGATGCTAGCATTATAAAACTTATTGATGATAGCGGAGCAACTTCAGATCCAAATGTTAAAGCTACGGTTAGAGAATTTGCTATTATTTCAGGATCTATTGCATCTGGTACGGCTGTAGAACCTACGAGCGGTACAAAACATTATGGTAAATTTTATCCGGAATCTGGACTTTTAATTCTAGATGCAGATGAATTAGGAGGTGCTACATTCGTAGCTGGTTATTCTGTTGCTGCTAATGCAGATGCTGATAATTCTGCTAAATTTTTCGATGCAGTTAAGGGTGGAGCGTATTTTTCAGCAAGAAGGGAAGAGCAGATAAAGTCTACTCATTATTTTTGTAGAGTAAAACATGGAAAGTACAATCACAGTCAAAATCCAACGTATTTTTCTGGATCAAATGCGGATTTAACTATTCCATCGTTTAAAACTGATCCTAAATCGTATATTACGACCGTAGGATTATACAATGATTCTAACGAACTGTTAGCCGTGGCAAAACTTTCAAGACCTGTTTTAAAATCTACATCAAGAGAAGCACTTATTAAAGTACGGTTGGATTTCTAACAACTTTATTTCAGCAGTGATATCTGCTAAGCTAAACTCGGTTATGAAATATTTATTAATAAATAATAGGATTTGCTATGTTTAGCCAAATAACCAGCGAAGATAGAACTGTCACTCCATATAAAGTACACAAAAGATTTACTGTTAATTATTATGCAGGAACTGATAGTGCCACTAGACTTGGAGTGCAAGCTCTTGATGCTATTTCTGGTAGTTTGACTGGAAATCCTGCGTTTGCTACAAGTTCAGCAGCTTATAATACAGTTATTACTGAAGGAACTACATTTAAAGTATTCAAATTACCGTTATACAGACAATTAAAATTAAATTTCTTTGAATTTCAACGCTATCCGAATAGGATCAGCGCGGAAAACCCACAGCCCCAACACGTTTTAGATAGTAATTTTTTACCGTTTGGTCATGGAAAACCCAGTCCCACTGAGACTGTAAACGCGGGTTATTATCATTGGCAAGTATTAAAACTTAGGGAGTTACACGATAAAGCCAATGTTATTAGTATTCCTCAAAAATTATTTGGGGAAAGAATCCGTACTGGTTCTATAGAATTAAAGGATTATTCTAGTGGTGCTGGTATTACGATTAACGATGATGGATACGGTAACCTATATGATGCTGCATACGAATCAAATTTTATGAGTGCAAGTTTAACGGCTCAAGGATCCGGATCATCATTAGGAGTGGTTTCATACGATTATGGTTTATTAATGTTCACGCACACTGGAAGTTACTATACCGATATTGGTCGGGGAGAGGGGGTAACCGGTTGGACTTTAAAGTTTGATGCTACTAAAACTGTATACGAACATGAATATCTTTGCAACGTAAAAGAAGGACAGTTTAATAACAGTACAAATATAAGTGTTTCACTTGAAAGAAGTGGAAGTCAAACTATTCCGGCTGGTATGAATGCTGATGATTTACGAGAAGTAATGAATTCTCCAGCTGAGTCATCTTATGGTTCGAATGGATATACGGCTACTACTCAAACAGAAAATTTTACAACACATTCATTTTTTGCTCCGTACGTTACAACGGTGGGGCTATACAACGATCATGGAGATTTGTTGGCCGTGGCAAAAACATCTAGACCGGTTAGAAATGATCCAGATTTGCAATTGAGTTTCATGGTTAGATTCGATGTGTAGTATTTATATCAAACGAGGAATATTATTATGGCTATAGAAAAAACAGTATCGCAAATGAAAGAAGAGTCTTCAACTGCGGACAGGAAACACGAAATTAATTTAGATTTACTTGGTATTATTAAATTTAGACAAGCAAGAAAGTGGTATATTAGTATTGCTGTTGTTTCATTGTTTTCTATTATATTAGCACTTATGATTTACTTTATGAGTAATGGTGTTGATGTTCAAGGAGGTTGGAAAGAAATTTTACTATTAATGTTGGGTGGATTTGTTGGATCATTTGCAAAGGTAATTGATTTTTGGTTCAATAATGCGGAAGATGACACGAAATTGTTAGAACACGCTGACGATTAGTTTAACTGGAGAAAACAAATGTTTAAAAAATGTATATTGGGATTGTTACTGGTTTCATCTATACATGCACAGGATTTTATATTAAACTTTTTTAAGTATTCGACGGCATATGCAAGTTTCAGTTTAAATGCTCCAAGATATCAGGAAGATCGATTCAGTGTAGTTGGAGGTTTAGCAACTGGAGAATTGGAAGTTGAACGAGAAGAACGAGAACTTCAAGCCGATTTTCAAAAATCTTTTGGATTGAGAAAAATTGGTCGATTTAATTACGAACCAAAACGAGGTGTTAAGAACGCTGGTGTTGGTGGAACTTGGTACGATGGTTCAGAAAAAAGTGCAAACGAAAATGCTACATTCGGTCCCGTTAAGGGATGGGAGTATTTAATAAAATTTACTGAAGGTCGTCGATGGGGTAATGAATATTTGAATCAAGAATACTGGTTGAGATATACTGGTAAGTGGTTTATGAGTAAAATAGGTTGGACGGAACTTGGATTAGAAGAGATAACCTACGGTCAAGGTGATTTGAGATTAAAGTGGACACCAGAATTTTTAGGTAATCAATTAACATTTAGTGTTGGTGCAAAACATAGACAACATCCTGTATACGGATTTGATGCTATGATATTGGATACAACTTGGTACAAAGGATCTTGGTGGGATTTTGCTGAAACCGCTTTCGGTGTGGATGATAACCGATGGTACATAATTGATGAAAATGGCGAGATACCAGAAGGTCAATTGGTGTACTATGATTCGGCTTCGGATTCTTGGATACCTGTATCGGGTGATGGACCGTTTTTTAATGGAATGGGTGAATTTATTGGGTATGATTACATGTGGGAAACTTCAGATGGAGAAATTATTGCGTGGACGGATAGAGAATTTTTCATATATCACTTTCCAGGATTGTTAGAATCATACATGAATGGAATAAAAAGGGATTTAGGCTATCAAAGAGAAACATCTTTAGTATTGGGTTTAGATTATTATCATTATGCTGATAGATGGTGGGTACATGCTTGGGGCAATTGGATGCCATACCATTACGGACATGATAAATATTCGTATCATAATGCAGCCGATTATATAGGGCACTTAGAAGAAGGTAAGGAACCACATGAGTTTATGTTTATGGAGTCGATGTGGATGAGCTGGTATGATTATGATATAGGTGCAATTTTTGGAGTTAAAGTACAAGAAAATCTAGGCGTATTTGCGGAAGGTCGTTATCTTTATTACTGGGACAGACCAGCGTATGATTTTAAAGTTGGATTAAATTATCAGTTTGTAGGATTTAGTAATTAGGAGAATAAAATGACTATAAATAAAAGTATGGCTGCTATTATAGTAGCCTTTATAACGGGTCTATCACCTATGGGAGTAATCTTAACTCAAGGGTGGATGGAACAAAGAAAA
>Ga0098035_1000270_pt1 | contig 26727 bp, 22 predicted proteins | sample 3_EtaG_FD_75046 | JGI IMG/M metagenome (GOLD analysis project Ga0098035, IMG submission 75046) | Marine viral communities from the Subarctic Pacific Ocean - 3_ETSP_OMZ_AT15126 metaG | ecosystem: Environmental > Aquatic > Marine > Oceanic | place: Pacific Ocean | collected 2015-01-07
CGACCACTTTCGACGGCGCAGCGCGCTATGCCGCCTGGAAGATCGAGCGGCACACCGGCATTCATGTCGCCCTTACGCCCTGGCGCGAGCGTCATCCGGTGCTTGCAGCACCCGGCGTGCTCTGGCAGGTCTGGCGTGCGAAAAAAGCCGCCAACGCCAAAGAAGCCGCGTGAGCATCACCCAAGCCCCTGTATCAGCCCTCATTCTTGCCGGATCGCGCCCCGGAGTGCCCGACCCGGTAGCCGGCGCCGAAGGCGTCAGCCACAAGGCCCTTGTCGAGATCGACGGCAGGCCGATGCTCGCCCATGTCGTCTCCGCGCTGCGGGATGCAGGCATCGCGCGCCTGGCCGTGGCGACGAACGATGCTCAGGTAATCGCCCTGGCGTCCGAGCTGGGCTGTGAGGCCGTCCCAGCCGCCGCCGGACCGAGCGCCAGCGTCGAAGCCGGTTTTGCGCAGCTGGGCCCGCCGATGCTGGTCACGACTTCAGACCATGCGCTGCTGCGTGCGGAATGGGTTTCCGATTTTCTCGCCGATACGCCCGGCAATGCCGACGTCGCCATCCTGCTGGCCCGGCGCGAGGCGATCGAGCGCGCCATGCCCGGGAGCAAGCGTACCTACTTGCGCTTCGCCGATGGCTGGTGGTCGGGCTGCAACCTGTTCTTGCTCGCCCGCGACAACGCCAATGCCGCGATCCGAACCTGGAAAATGGTCGAAGCGGATCGCAAGCGTCCCTGGCGGATCGCCGCGAAACTGGGGATCGGCATGCTGGTGAACTATGCGCTGGGGCGCCTGACGCTGGCGGCGGCCATCGCCCGAATGGGCCGCCGGGTCGGCATCGAGGCCCGGCTAGTCGCCGCGCGCGACGGCCTGGCCGCGGTCGACGTCGACAAGCCTGCCGACCTCGCCGATGCCCGGGAAATCATGGCATCGCGAAAGATCGCGCAGTAAGCCGGGAAAAGCGCCCGGTCGCACCATGCGCGGCAGGAAGTCCTTGAAAGGTTTCTATCCGCGCAGGCACGCCGATCACATGTACTTCATCTCGATCCGGATCGACTTCACGGTGTCGCCGACGGGAACGCCGACCTTGGTGTAGCTCGGCTTGCCGAGGTTGAAGATGTTGATCGACGGGTTGTTCGACATGCCGCCGCCGTCGCTCATGATGTCGGTCTTGCCGTTGCCGTTGAGGTCGTGGCGCACGGCAATGCCGTAGGTGCCCGCGTCAGGCACGGGCAGGCAGAAGGTCATCGTGCCGGCCTTGGCCGGAACCTCGATGCGCGAGAGCCACTTGCCCTTTGCCAGCCACTCCGACGAATTGGCCCGGTAGCTCTGGATGCGCAGCTTGCCCTGCGACGCCTTGACGCCATCGACGGTTACCATGACCGCCGGGCCGGAGCCCGCAGTACAATGGCTCATGTCGTTGCGAATTTCATTGCGGTACTGCGCAAGGGCCGGCGAAGCCGTCGCCAGGCCGATCGCGGCGAGAGCGCCGAATACTGCAGTCAGTCGTTTCTTCATTCCGATCGATCCCTTCGGGAAGGTCGTGTTCATTTCCGCTTCCATGTAATGGACTGATTTCGCTCCATTCGCGGCGGTATTGCCGCAAGAGCAAGGCAATGTCATCTCCACCTTATTCTTGGCGCCAATCTGGCCTGACCGCCGTGAATGCGAACTGAATTGTCGCGCAAGCTGCCAGACAGGCGGCAGTTTTGCGCAAGGACGCATAGCGAAGAAAAATCCGACCCGGCCCGCGAAGTTCCCATTTCGCATCGCGGCAACTGTCCCTATTCGGGCCTTGACCCAATATCGCGTGTGGAAAACGGGCTTCCTCGTCCTTGTCCGCACAATATCTGGTGCTTTATTCATCGTTATCCAAGGAGCCTCGATTTCCCTCATGACTGCCCCCCTGATCTCGCCCTCGATCCTGTCCGCAGACTTTTCGCGCCTGGGCGAGGAAGTGCGCGCCATTGACGAAGCGGGCGCCGACTGGATCCATGTCGACGTGATGGACGGCCACTTCGTGCCCAACATCACCATCGGCCCGGCCGTGGTGAAGGCGCTGCGTCCGCACACCGCCAAGACCTTCGACGTTCACCTGATGATCTCGCCGGTCGACAGCTACCTCGAGGCTTTCGCCGATGCCGGCGCGGACATCATCACCGTCCATCCCGAGGCAGGCCCGCACGTGCACCGCACGGTGCAGACGATCAGGAACCTCGGCAAGAAGGCCGGAATCTCGCTCAACCCGGCAACGCCGGCCAAGATGCTCGACTATCTGATCGACGAGATCGACCTCGTCCTGGTGATGAGCGTCAATCCCGGCTTCGGCGGCCAGAGCTTCATCTCCAGCCAGCTTCGCAAGATCGAGGCAGTGCGCAAGATGATCGACAAGTCGGGCCGCGACATCCGCCTCGAAGTCGATGGCGGGGTCGATGCGAAAACGGCGCCGCTGTGCGTCTCCGCAGGCGCCGATGTGCTGGTGGCTGGCTCCGCCACCTTCCGCGGCGGCCCCACGAAATATGCGTCCAACATCCGGACGCTGAAGGGCCTCGCCCCGGACAATACGGACTGACACGGTGACACTGGACACGCACAACGGTTCGCAGACCTGGAACCCGGATGAAGACCGGGCCATTCCACTGGCTGAAGCAACCGAAGTGGGTGTCGTGAACAAGACGGTGGACGAAACGCCTGCCCCTCAGCTGCGCGAGGACGCGCCCGTGGCGACCGGCGAGCAGATCGAGCCGGGGCGCGCCCTGGCGCTCGTCGACTTCTCGCCGCCGGCCGTGGGGGCAGGCGAACGCCTGATCCGGTTCGCCTATCGCCTTGGCGTGCCGGGCACGATGCTGACCGCACCGATGGGCAAGAAGTCGAAGACGCGGTTGCTGGCCACGGTGAACAACACCGTACCGGGCAACCGCATCGCCGGAACGGCCCTGCGCGCGGGGCATTTCCTGGTCCACGGTGCCAAGACGCCGATCGCGCAGGTCGATTTCCATGGTGCCGCGCGGGTCACGCCGCCTCTGGAATCGGTAGTCCACAGCTTCTCGTGGCTGACCGATCTCGAAGCCTGCGCCCCGCGCGAACAGGGCGTTCCGGTAGCCGAGCGGATCCTGACGTCATGGCTCCAGGCCAACCCCAAACCGCCGGCCAAGCCCGGCAAGGGGCCTGCATGGAATGTCGGCCACACCGGCATGCGGTTGATGAACTGGCTGGTCCATGCGCCGCTGATCCTTTCCGGCGAGAAGGCCCTGCGCCTGCGCACCCTGCGCCACATCAACGAAACCGCGCGCTGGCTCGACCGGCAGGTCCACCACGCCGAGGACGGCCTTGCCGAAGTGGCCGGCTGGTGCGCGGTGATCGCCGCCGGTCTGCTCCTTCCCGACGGTCGTCCGCGCCGCCTCTACGGCGAAGCCGGCCTGATCCGTGCGCTGGGCGAACTGATGGGCGACGACGGCGGCGTGCTGTCGCGCAGTCCGCTGGCACAGATGGAATCGATCGCGCTGCTGGTGCGCCTGCGCAACTGCTACCAGGCCACCCGGCGCGATCCGCCAGACGCGATCGAGCGGGTGATCGAAATGCTCGTGCCGCCGCTCCTTGCGTTGACCCATGGCGACGGTTCGCTGGGAAGCTGGCAGGGCGCCTGGGCGATCAACGGCGATGACGTCAGCGCTCTGGTTGCCGCCAGCGGCGTGAGGACCCGTCCTTTGCGCGACGTGCGCCAGTGGGGCTACCAGCGCGCCGTCGCCCAGAAGACCATCCTGCTGTTCGACACCGCGCCTCCGCCGATGCCGAGCCATGCCCGCTACGGCTGCGCCTCGACCCTCGCCTTCGAGATGTCGCACGGCGGCCACCGCCTGATCGTCAATTGCGGCGGCGCTGCCAGCGGCGGCGGGCTGGTACCGGTCCGCCTCGAACAGGGCCTGCGCGCGACGGCGGCGCATTCGACCCTGACCATCGACGATGCCAATTCCACCGCGATCCTGATCAACGGCATGATCGGATCGGGTGTCAGCCAGGTCGATATCGACCGCAAGACGCTGCAGAACGAAAATGGCTCGAACGCCACCCGGCTCGAAGCCAGCCACAACGGCTATGCCGCGCGTTATGGCCTGACTCACCGCCGCATCCTCATCCTGCGCGACGACGGGACGGAACTGCGCGGCGAAGACCTGCTCCTGCCCTCGGGTCGCAAGGGGAAGCGGGGCAAGGTCGGCTATGCGCTGCGCTTCCACCTCGGCCCCGAAGTCGACGTCGCCCTCACCGAGGATGGCCAGGGCGCGGGCCTTGCACTGCCCGATGGCAGCTACTGGCAATTCCGCAGCGGCGGCGGCGATGTCTCGATCGAGGATTCGCTGTGGGTCGACGGCCATGGCCGTCCCCAGGCGACGCAGCAACTCGTCGTCCAGGGCCTCGTATCGCGGGGCGGCGGCAATTTCGGGTGGCTGCTCAAGAAGATGGGCTGACGCTGCGCCCAGCAGTGCAAGGCACTATTCTTCCAGTTCGATATCCCAGTAAAGCCAGTCCCGCCAGGTCTCGTGCAGGTAGTTGGGCGGGAATCCCTTGCCCCGTTCCTGCAACTGCCAGCTCGTCGGCCGGATCGGCGGCACCAGCGGCGGCATGTTCGCCTGCTTGGGCGTGCGCCCGCCTTTCTTGAGATTGCACGGGGCGCAGGCGGTGAGGATGTTTTCCCAGCTCGTCCGGCCACCCAGGCGGCGCGGGATCACATGGTCGAAGGTCAGGTTATGCGGGCTGCCGCAGTACTGGCAGCTGAAGCGATCGCGCAGGAACAGGTTGAAGCGGGTGAAGGCCGGAAATTCCGAAGGCTTCACATATTGCCGCAGCGCGATCACCGAGGGGATCTGCATCGTCCAGCTCGGGCTGTGCACCGCGCGGTCGTAACTGCTGACGATATCGACCCTTTCCAGCACGACCGCCTTGATCGCGGTCTGCCAGGGCCAGAGGCTTAAGGGGTAGTAGGAGAGCGGTGTGTAATCCGCATTGAGAACCAGCGCAGGGCAGTCCGAAAGACTTCGGGAGGGATCTTCCTCCGCGCTGCGGAACCGGGCCGCGCGCTCGATCAGCTCCGACTTGAGCATGGCCTCCTGTCGCAGGCCGTCATTACGGTTTGATGGCAGCGCATGCCGGTAATCCAGCATTTGCGCGAGTCGCCGTCAAGCCTGCGTGCAATGCAGTATAATCGACAATCCACAGCTTGCGAACGCACCTTGTCGCACGCGCCAATGCGGTTAGGACATTCCCCGCAATGTTCCGCACACGCTTTGCCCCCAGCCCCAACGGCCCGCTGCACCTTGGTCACGCCTTTGCCGCCGTGGTCGCCCATGACCTTGCGCGCGAAAGGGGCGGGCAATTCCTGCTGCGCATCGAGGACATCGACGGCGCGCGCAGCCGCCCTGAATTCATCGACGAGTTCTTCCGCGACCTCGAGTGGCTCGGCCTGCCGTGGGACGGCGAGGTCGTGTACCAGTCCCGCCGCCTCGACCGCTACATAGAGGCCGGGGAAGCGCTCAAGCGCATGGGACTGCTCTATCCGTGCCGCTGCACCCGCGCCGAGATCGCAGCCGCCGCAACCGGCAGCGGACCTGATGGCCCCGTCTATCCCGGCACCTGCCGCGGCCGCGCGGTGGATCCCGAGGGCGCAGCATGGCGGATCGACATGGCCCGGGCCACCGCACTGGCAGGCCCGCTCACCTGGGTCGACGAACTGGCTGGCGCGCAGATTGCCCAGCCCGAGCGGTTCGGCGATGTCGTCCTGCTGCGCAAGGACCTGCCCGCCAGCTACCACCTCGCCGCCACGCTCGACGACGCTGCGGACGGCATCACCCTCGTCACGCGCGGCGCGGACCTTTTCGCGGCAAGCCACGTTCACCGAATGTTGCAGGCGCTGCTGGGACTGCCGGTTCCGACCTGGCACCACCATGCCCTGCTGGTCGAACCCGGCGGCAGGAAGCTGGCCAAGCGCCGCGGATCACCCTCGCTGGGCGATCGCAGGCGGGCGGACGAAGATGGCCGCGCCCTGGCGGATGCCTTGCGCGCCCACCGGTTCCCGACTGGTATTTCGCTCTGCGGAGGCCTAGATAGCGAGTCATGAGCTATATTCTTGTCCCCATTATCATCGTGCTGATGATCATGGTCGTCGTCAGCCTGGTGCGCGGCATCGTCGCGTTCATCAACAGCACGAAGGAAGACCTCAACCGCGATCCGGACGCGGTCGGAGCGACGCCCAACCAGCTGTTGCAGAACAAGATGATGTTCAATCGCATCAAGTACCAGGCAGCCGCAGTCCTCGTCTGCGCCCTGCTGCTGGCGATGGCGCGCTAAGAACCGTTCGACGACCTTGGTCAGGCTCAACAGGATCTATACCCGCACCGGCGATGACGGCACGACGGGCCTTGTCGACGGCTCGCGGCTACCCAAGCATGCTGCCCGCATGGAAGCCATCGGCGCGGTGGACGAAGCCAATTGCGCCATCGGCCTTGCCCTGTGCGCCCTGGGCGATACGCCGCATGCCGGGGCTCTCACCCGAATCCAGAACGACCTGTTCGACCTGGGAGCCGACCTTGCCACGCCCGGTGACGACTTCACCCCCGGCGAGATGACGCTGCGCATCGTGCCTTCGCAGGTCGAATGGCTCGAAAGGCAGATCGACTCCATCAACGAACACATCGCCCCGCTGAAAAGCTTCATCCTGCCCGGCGGCAGCGAAGCCGCAGCGCGGGTCCACATCGCCCGGGCCTCCGCCCGGTCGGCAGAGCGCCGGGCCGCCGCGCTCGCTGCGGCGGAACCCGCCAACCCCGCGGCTCTGGCCTACATCAACCGGTTGAGCGACTATCTCTTCGTCCTCGCCCGGGCGGTGAACGCGAATGGCGCCGACGACGTGCTCTGGGTGCCCGGCCAGAACCGCTAGGCGCGGCTAATCCCAAGACTAGGTTCCTTCTGAGCGACAATCCCGCTAGGCAACCGCCGAATTGGGATCATCAGAGGAGACTTTCGGTGCAGTCAGTCGGTATCATCGGTGCAGGTATCATGGGTTCGGGCATCGCCCAGACCGTCGCGAGCAAGGGCATGGACGTCATCCTGACCGACATCTCGCTCGAGAATGCCGAGAAGGGCAAGGCAGGCATTGCCAAGGGCCTGTCCCGGCTCGTCGCCAAGGAGAAGATGACGCAGGCGGATGCCGACGCCCTGCTGGCGCGCATCACCCCGGTTGCCGACTATGCCGCGATGTCGGGCTGCGACCTCATCATCGAGGCCGCAACCGAGCGCGAGGACATCAAGGCCAGGATCTTCGAAGCCGCCGGCAAGGTGCTGAAGGACGGCGCGATCATGGCCTCCAACACCAGTTCCATTCCGATCACCCGCATGGCTGCCCAGTCGCCCGATCCGACGCGCTTCTGCGGCCTGCACTTCTTCAACCCGGTCCCGGTCATGGGCCTCGTCGAAGTGATCCCCGGCCTTGCCACCTCACAGGACACCACCGAGCGCATGAAGGCCTTCGGCGAGAATTTGGGCAAGACGGTCGTACTGGCCGGGGACGCTTCCGGCTTCGTCGTCAACCGCATCCTGTGCCCGATGCTCAACGAGGCGATCTTCGTTCTGGGCGAGGGACTGGGCTCGGTCGAGGACATCGATGCAGGCTGCAAGATCGGCCTCAATCACCCGATGGGCCCGCTTACCCTTTCCGACTTCGTCGGGCTCGACACTCTCTACGAGATCATGAAGGTATTCCACGCGACCACCGGCGACCCCAAGTACCGTCCCGCCCCGCTGCTGCAGAAGTACGTCGAGGCAGGCTGGTACGGTCGCAAGTCCGGCAAGGGCTTCTATGACTACACGGGCGAGAAGCCGGTACCCACGCGCTGACCGCACGCCTGCGACGCATTGGCAAAGCGCCCCTGCCTCACCCGAGGCGGGGGCGTTTTTCTTGGAACGCTCCGCGCGCCCCGGCCGTTACCCAAGCGAAGGAGATTTCACGATGACCCAACGCCCTGACGATCTCGCCCCCGAAACGATCAATTCCGAACAGGACGACGCCGAAGCCCAGGCGCAGTCGGTGGCCGCAGAGGCAATGAACGGTTCGCTGTCGGTGCTCGGTCTCGACCAGAGCGAAAAGCTGTCCAACAGCCTCAATCCGGCCGATACCCCCGACCTCGTCGATCACATGAAGCAGATGGACACCAGCGGAACCATCGACATGTCCGCCTATCGCGGCGAGGAGACGATGGACGATCTGGAAAACCGCTATGGCCGTGCAGGCGTGGCCGATGCCGAATTCGGCAGCGACGACAGCTAGAGCCCCTTCACCCGTTCACTGCGCCGCAGTGGTGTCCTTGGCCCAGGGATTGCGGTGTTCGGCCTTGCTGGCAGCGACCTTGGCCTTTTCGCTTTTCGCCGCCTGATCCGCCGCCGGAACCGTGCAATAAGCGGTCGCCAGGATTCCAGCTGCCCAGAACAATGCGTTCCAGCGGCTCTTGAAGACGGTGGAGATTTTCGGCCCGAGCATCATGGCGCCAACATAGGCCGCCCGGGTTAAGTTTCGGTACCCGCCTCGCGCTTCAGGTCATAGAGCACCTCCAGCGCATCGCGCGGGCTCATGGCATCCACGTCCATGTCGCGCAGCTTGTCCCGCAGGGTGTCGCACTGCTCCTCGCGGTGGTCCTGCGCTGCGGCGAAAAGCGGCAGTTCGCCAAGGCCCGCCGCCAGCCCGCCGGTCTCGGCCCGCCCCTTTTCCAGCTTCTCGAGAACCGACTTGGCACGGCTGATGACCTTGGGCGGCACCCCAGCCAGGCGCGCCACGGCAAGGCCATAGCTGCGGTCGGCAGGGCCGTCGGCCAGTTCATGGAGCAGCACGAGGTCGCCCTTCCATTCGCGCGCCCGGACATGGTGCAGCGAAAGCGCCTCGCAGGTCTCCGCCAGCCGCGCGAGTTCGTGATAGTGCGTCGCGAACAGGCAGCGGCAGCGGTTGGTCTCGTGCACCGCTTCGGCCACCGCCCAGGCCAGCGCGAGCCCGTCGTACGTGGACGTCCCGCGCCCGACCTCATCGAGGATCACGAAGCTGCGGTCGGTTGCCTGCGCGAGGATCGCGGCGGTCTCGACCATCTCGACCATGAAGGTCGAACGCCCGCGCGCGAGGTTGTCCGAGGCGCCGACACGGCTGAACAGGCGATCGACCATGCCGATCCGGGCCGCTGCGGCGGGGACGAAGCCGCCCGCCTGCGCCAGCAGGACGATCAGCGCGTTTTGCCGCAGGAACGTCGACTTACCGCCCATGTTGGGGCCGCCGATCAGCCAGAGACGGTCGTGCGTGCCCAGCCGACAGTCGTTCGCCACGAAGCGTTCGCCCTGCACCGCCAGCGCCGCCTCCACCACCGGATGGCGGCCGCCCTCGATCTCGAGGCAGGTCGCGTCGACCACTTCCGGGCGGGTCCAGCCGCCCTCCGCGGCGCGTTCGGCCTGCCCCGCCGCAACGTCGATGCGGGCAAGCGCAGCCGCTGTCTTCGCGATCTGGTGGCGAGATGCGACGGCCCCAGCGACCAGTTCCTCGAAATGCGCTTCCTCGGCGGCAAGCGCGTGGGCGCCTGCCTCGGTGATGCGGCTCGCCTCCTCGTGCAGCGCCAGCGCATTGAAGCGCATTGCCCCGGCCATTGTCTGGCGGTGCGAGAAGCCGCTGTCCGCCTCCATCAGCTTGTCGGCATGGCGCGAGGGCACTTCGATGAAGTAGCCCAGCACGTTGTTGTGCTTGATCTTGAGCGCGGCGACGCCGGTTTCGTCCCGGTACTTCGCTTCGAGCGCGGCGATCGCTCGCCGGGCATTGCCCGATGTCACGCGCAGTTCGTCGAGCGCGGCATCATACCCTTCGGCGATGTAGCCGCCCTGCCCGCGTTCGGTCGGCGGCGAGGCGACGAGCGCACGGGCGAAATGGTCGACCAGTTCCCCGTGGCCGCCAAGGTCGGGCAGCAGGCGTTCAAGCAGTCCGGTAAGCGCATCGCGCTCACCGAGCCTTGCACCGATCTCGCGGGCGCCGGACAGACCGTCGCGCAGCTGGCCGAGGTCGCGCGGGCTGCCGCGCCCGGCGACAACCCGCCCGAGCGCGCGGCCGACATCGGGCAGCGCTCGCAAGGCGGAGCGCAGGTCTTCGCGCAGCAAGGCATCGACATGCAGCCATTCGACCAGTTCGAGCCGCTCGGCGATGGCAAGGCGGTCGGTCAGCGGAGCGGACAGGTCATCGGCAAGCTGGCGCGCGCCGGCACCGGTAACGCAGCGGTCGACGGCATCGATCAGGCTGCCCTTGCGCCCGCCTTGCGAGGACTCGAGGATCTCCAGGCTCGCCCGCGTTGCCTCGTCCATCGCCAGCGCGGCTTCGCCCGAGCGCGCCTCGGGCGGCAGCAGAAGCGGCAACGCACCGCGCCCGACATGATCCAGGTAGGCGATGAGCCCGCCTGCCGCTGCCAGCATGGGCCGCGTGAAGCTGCCGAAGCCGTCGAGCGTGGCAACGCCGTGGATGACCTTGAGCCGCTCTTCCCCGCCTTCCGAGGAGAACTCATGCCCCGAGCGAGCGATAGCCTCGTCGGGCGCCAGTTCCCAACCCTCGGGCACTACCAGTTCGCTCGCGCCCAGCCGCGCCAGTGCGGCGCCGAGGCGCTCGGCCGCGCATTCTTCCAGTTCCACCCGCCCGGTGGAAATGTCGCAGGCGGCAATGCCCACCGTGCCGCGCACGTCGCAGGCTGCTGCCAGCACGTTTGCGCGGCGCGGTTCGAGCAGGGCTTCCTCGGTCAGGGTTCCGGCGGTGACGAAGCGGACGATATCGCGGGCCACCAGCGCCTTGGACCCGCCGCGCTTCTTGGCTTGGGCGGGAGTCTCGGTCTGCTCGGCGATGGCGACGCGGCAACCGGCCTTGATCAGGCGGGCAAGGTAGCTCTCGGCCGAATGGACCGGCACGCCGCACATCGGGATCGGCGCGCCCTGATGCTCACCGCGCGTGGTCAGCGCGATGTCGAGTATCTGCGATGCCCTCTTGGCATCTTCGAAGAAGAGTTCGAAGAAGTCTCCCATGCGGTAGAAAAGCAGGCAGTCGCCCGCTTCTTCCCGCAGGGCGAGGTACTGGGCCATCATCGGGGTTGCGCCGGAAGTCATGCGCGTCAGCGTTAGCGCCACGCTTCGGTGCTTGTGAAGCTTAGGTATCGATGCTTTCCCCTATCGCGTGACGGGAACATCCGTTAGGGGTCCGGGTGAAAGCTGGAGGTGCGCTTTGTCGGATAAAAGCAGGGTTCAATTCACCGAGCGCGAGGCGCTCTTCTATCACCAGACGATCCGCCCGGGTAAGATCGAGATCATCGCCTCGAAACCGATGGCGACACAGCGCGACCTGAGCCTCGCCTATTCTCCCGGTGTTGCCGTACCGGTGCAGGCCATCGCCGACGACCCGGCAACCGCCTACGACTATACCGCGAAGGGCAACCTGGTTGCCGTCATCTCCAACGGCACCGCGATCCTGGGCATGGGCAACCTGGGCGCACTGGCATCGAAGCCGGTGATGGAAGGCAAGGCTGTTCTTTTCAAGCGCTTCGCCGACGTCGACTCCATCGACATCGAGCTGAACAGCGAAGATCCCGAAGCGCTTATCGAAGCCATCGCGATGATGGAGCCGAGCTTCGGCGGCATCAACCTGGAAGACATCAAGGCGCCCGAGTGCTTCGTGATCGAGCAAGCGCTGCGCGAGCGCATGAACATCCCGGTCATGCACGACGACCAGCACGGCACCGCGATCATCGCCGCTGCCGGCCTGATCAACGCCTGCCACCTGACCGGTCGCAAGCTCGATGAAATCAAGGTCGTGGTGAACGGCGCCGGCGCTTCGGCGCTGGCCTGCACCTCGCTGATCAAGTCGATGGGCGTACGCCACGAGAACGTGCTTGTCTGCGATACGCGCGGCGTGATCTATCCCGGCCGCGAGCGGGTGGACCAGTTCAAGTCGGCTCATGCCGTCATGACCGATAAGCGCACCCTGGCCGAAGCCATCGTCGGCGCCGACGTGTTCCTCGGGCTCTCCGCCAAGGGCGCGGTCACGCAGGACATGATCAAGACCATGGCCGATCAGCCGATCATCTTCGCCATGGCCAACCCGGACCCGGAAATCACCCCGCCCGAAGTCAAGGCGGTGCGTCCCGACGCGATCGTCGCGACCGGACGTTCGGACTATCCGAACCAGGTCAACAACGTGCTGGGCTTCCCGTTCATCTTCCGCGGCGCGCTCGACGTCCACGCGACGGCGATCAACGAGGAAATGAAGATCGCGGCCGCCCGCGCCATCGCCGAACTGGCCCGCGAGCAGGTGCCCGAGGAAGTCGCGGCAGCCTATGGCGAATCGCAGCAGTTCGGCCTCGAGTACATCATCCCCGCGCCGTTCGACCCGCGCCTGATGGAAGTCGTGCCCTCGGCGGTCGCGAAGGCAGCAATGGAATCGGGCGTTGCGCGCCGCCACATCGCCGATTTCGACGCCTATCGCCAGGAACTGAAGGGCCGTCTAAACCCGACCACTTCGGTCCTCAGCCAGGTCTATGCCCAGGTCAAGGCGAACCCCAAGCGCATGATCTTCGCCGAGGGCGAGAACGAGGTCGTGCTGCGCGCCGCGATCCAGTATCGCGATTTCGGCTATGGCGAACCGATCCTGGTCGGCCGCACCCAGCACGTTCTCGACAAGATGGCCGAACTCGGCGTCTCCGATCCGGAAAGCTACCAGATCGAAAACTCGATGGTCTCGCAGCATGTCGCGCCGATGGTCGAGATGCTTTACGAGCGCCTCAAGCGCCGCGGCTTCCTGCAGCGCGACGTGCAGCGCATGGTCAATACCGACCGCAACATCTTCTCGGCCTGCCTGCTCAAGCTGGGCATCGGCGATGCGATGATCACCGGCATGACCCGGCCCTTCGCCCAGTCGATGAAGGACGTGCGCCGCGTGCTCGATACAGCCGAGGACAAGCTGCCCTTCGGCATCCACATGATGGTCGGCAAGAACCAGACGCTGTTCCTGGCCGACACGACCATCAACGAGCGCCCGAACGCCGAAGAACTGGCCGTCATCGCCAAGGAAACCGCGGCGGTCGCCCGGCGCCTGGGCCACGAGCCGCGCGTCGCCTTCCTCAGCTACTCGACCTTCGGCAATCCCGCGGGCCGCTGGCTCGACACGATCCGCGACGCCGTGCACATCCTCGACCAGGAACAGCCCGGCTTCGAGTACGACGGCGACATGGCGCCCGACGCCGCGCTCAATCCGAAGATCATGGCCCTCTATCCGTTCTGCCGCCTCACCGCGCCGGCGAACGTGCTGGTCATGCCGGGCCTGCAGTCGGCCAACATCTCGGCCAAGCTGCTGCGCGAGATCGGCGGGGCGACCGCAGTGGGCCCGATGCTGCTGGGCATGGAACTGCCGGTCCAGATCGTGCCGATGACCGCCATCGCTCCGGACGTGCTGACTTCGGCCGTGCTGGCGGCGGCCGGCATCGTCGGCTGACGCTGTCGGCTTCGGCCGAACGGAAAAAAGGCCCCGATGGCGATTGCCTTCGGGGCCTTTTTCGTGCGGTGCCTTGCCGTGAGGTGGCCAGACTGCCTACTTGCGGCGGTAGCGGAAGTACCAGACTTCGTGACCGTAAACGTTGCGGGCCTTGGTCTCGTAGCGGGTTTCGGGCCAGCCGCCGGGGCGCTTCTGGAAATCGCCGGGCTTGTCGCAAAGCCATTCGAATTGCCCGGTATGGCGCTGCATGACCATCAGGGCATGGCGCAGGTAAACGGCATGATCGGTGCCGAAGCGGAACTCGCCGCCTGGCTTGAGCTTGGCCGCGAACATATCGACCGGGCCGTCATTCATCATCCGGCGCTTTGCGTGGCGGGCCTTGGGCCAGGGATCGGGATGCAGCAGGTAAAGGAAGGACAGCGTCCCGTCGGGAATGCGCGAGAGTACCTCCAGCGCATCGCCATGATGGATACGCACGTTCGCGATCGGCGGGTGCGCACCGTTGTCGCCGCTGACGTGCAGAAGCGCCTGGGCGACGCCGTTGAGAAACGGTTCGGCGCCGATGAAACCGTGGTTCGGCAGCATCTCGGCGCGATTCGCCATGTGCTCGCCGCCACCGAAGCCGATCTCGAAATGGAGCGGGCAGTCTTCCCCGAACAGGCTCTGGGCGGTGACCGGCCCTTCGTCGGGAACTGCAATCTGCGGCAGCAGGTTGTCGACCAGGGCCTGTTGACCGGCGCGCAGGGGCTTGCCCTTGGCGCGGCCATAGAGGCGGTTGAGAGTCGTGGGATCGCCGGATTTGTAAGCCGTCATGGCGCGCGCCACTGGCAGGCAAGAGCGCCGCGGTCAATGGAGGCGATCATCGCGCCATTTGCACATGCGACTTCGGCAGTATCCAAAAAGGCCATTGCAACGCGGCGCAATGCGCTGTTCTAGGTCGAAAACCGCGAAGGACTGCCGCCAGCCATGTTGCGCACGATATTCCTGCTGATCGCCTGCCAGCTTCTTGGCGAGATCGTCCACCGCCTGACCGGACTCGCCCTGCCCGGCTCGGTAATAGGCATGATCCTGCTCTTCGCATGGCTCGCCCTCGTCCCGCGCGAGCGTCCGACGCTGACGGTGGTGACGGGCTGGCTCACCGCGCACCTTGCCGTCATGTTCGTTCCCGCCGCGGTCGGGCTGATCGACGAAGGCGATGTGCTGAAGGCGGATGGGGTCGGCCTTGTCGTGGCGACGGCTATCTCGACTTTCCTGACCATGGCGGTCACGGCGCTTGTTTTTCGCTGGGCCCTGCGCCGTTTCGGGCCGGTCGACACCGAAGCGGACACCGCCGCATGACCGACTTGATGACGACGTCACTGTTCTGGCTCGCCGTGACGCTCGGCGTGTTCGAAGTGGCAGACACGGTCTCGAAGCGGTCCGACCGGCACCCGCTGCTGCATCCGGTGCTGTGGTCGACACCGGTGCTGATCGGACTGCTGACGTGGACCGGGACACCATACGAGACCTACCAGCAGGCGACTTTCCCGATCAGCTTCCTGCTCGGTCCCGCGGTCGTCGGCCTCGCAGTTCCGATTTGGGCGCAGCGCGCGCGCATCCGCCGGCTGGCCGTGCCGATCGCCCTTGCCCTCGGCGCGGGCGCGATCACTTCTATCGTCAGCGCCGTGGGGGTCCTCTCCCTTTTCGGCGCGCCGAACGAGATCCTGGCCTCGATCGCCCCGCGCGCGACGACCACGCCGGTTGCGATGGCGATAGCCGGGCAACTGGGCGGCGTTCCGGCGCTGGCCGCCGTGATCGTGCTGTTCGCGGGCGTGATCGGCGCGATGTTCGCCACGCCGCTGCTCAACCTGCTCAATGTCCGCGATTACCGCGCGCGCGGATTTGCCGTGGGCGTTGCAGCCCATGGCATCGGCGCGGCGCGGGCCTTCCAGGTCGATTCGACCGCAGGCGCAATGGCCAGCCTCGGCATGGCCCTCAACGCGGCAACGACGGCGGCGCTGCTCTCGATCCTAGCGCTGCTGGTCTGACCGGAGTCGCCCCGAGTCAGCCGCGGCGCAGGGCCGCAGCCCGCCGGGCAGCGACACGCGACTTGCGCTTCTTCCACCAGACATAGACCCCGGTCACGCACAGCCCGGCTGTCGCCAGTCCGGAAAGGAAGATCAGCAGGATCGTGACATTGCCGCCCACCCGGCCGCTGTGCAGCGGGTAGAGCAGGCGATAGCCCGCGAGCGAACGGTTGCCGTGATAGGGGTCGTAAGTCTCGACCACGGCATGGCTGGCGCGGTCGAAGTAATAGTAGATCGGGCCGAGGCGATGGTAATTGACGGTGCCGTCGTCGGTCATCGTCACGCCGATCGTGCCCTCGTCCGGATTTGCGAGGACACTGGCGGGCTGCCAGTCGATCCCTTCGCGCACCGCATGGGCGCGCGCGGCAGCAACGGCCCCGGCAAAGTCGAGCGGCGCGTCCTTCGGCTCACCTGCGGGGGCGACATGATCGTCGTCGCCGAAAGCTGCCTCGATCATCGGCGCATAGGCTTCTTCGAAGAAATTGAGCGCGACCGAGGTCAGCGCGAGAGCGGTCAACGGGACGAAGAGCCAGAGCGCGCTGGCCTTGTGCCAATCGAGCATGAACTTGGCGAACATCGAACGGAAGCTGACTTTCCAGCTACGCTTCCAGCCCTTCCAGAACGGGCGCTTGAGCGGGAAAGTCAGGTAGAAGCCGACGCCGTGCCCGATCAGCCAGAGTACCGCAACCGTTCCCATTATCCAGCGCCCCCAGGTGCCGGCCAGGAGATGGGCGTGCAGTTCCAGGACCAGTTCCATCGCCCCGCGCTTGTTCCAAGCGGCTTTCGAGAACCGGGTCCCAGCGGGCTCTGCGCTGAAGCGATCGAGGAAGACCTGATCCACCGGCGGTCCGGAGAGGCCCGCGGCGCGATCGACATCGACCACGATCCGCCGCGTCTCCGCTACTGCGAGGGGAAAGCCGCGCACGACCCATTCCGGGTGGCGGGCTGCGAAGCGATCGACCAGTGGTGCCACGTCCGGCGCGGGCTTCCCCGCGGCGGCGGCGAGCGGCTGCGCGAAAAGGTCTGCGTTGATCCAGGCGTCGATGGGCCGCATGAAGCTGAGCACGCAGCCGGTCACCGCAGCAAGCAGCAGGAGCGGAATGGCCACAAGGCCAAGGTAGCGATGCAGCGTGATCCAGGGCGAACGCGGAACGGGTTTCAAGACGATCGGCTCTCGACTGCGGCGGGTTGCGATGGTCCCTTCATTGCCCACAATCTTACAACGCCAAAGGTCCAATTCGCACGCCCGGACCGGGCCATCCTTACCCGGCGCATACGAAAACGGCCCACCCCGGGGGGCAGGCCGCTCGATTCATGATGAAGCGAAACGCTGGGATCAGGCCGCTTCGGCCTGCTCGTCCGGGTCGCGCAGCACGTAGCCGCGGCCCCAGACCGTCTCGATGTAATTGGCACCGCCGCAGGCGTGGCTGAGCTTCTTGCGCAGCTTGCAGATGAAGACGTCGATGATCTTCAGCTCGGGCTCGTCCATGCCGCCATAAAGGTGATTGAGGAACATTTCCTTGGTCAGCGTCGTGCCCTTGCGCAGCGAAAGCAGCTCGAGCATCGCGTATTCCTTGCCGGTCAGGTGCACGCGGGCGCCATCGACCTCGACCGTCTTGGCGTCGAGATTGACGATCAGCTTGCCGGTACGGATGACCGACTGCGAATGGCCCTTAGAGCGACGCACGACCGCGTGGATGCGGGCGATCAGCTCTTCGCGGTGGAACGGCTTGGTCACATAGTCGTCCGCGCCGAAGCCGAACGAGCGGACCTTGGAGTCCATCTCGGAAATGCCGGAAAGGATCAGGACCGGCGTCTGCACCTTGGCGACGCGCAGCTTCTTGAGGACGTCGTAGCCGTGCATGTCAGGCAGGTTCAGGTCCAGAAGAATGATGTCGTAATCGTAGAGCTTGCCCAGATCGAGGCCTTCTTCGCCGAGATCCGTCGAGTAAACATTGAAACCTTCCGCCGACAGCATGAGCTCGATGGCCCGGGCCGTGGTCGGTTCGTCCTCGATCAACAGCACTCGCATGAGGTAACCCCCTTTTTCCCCATAGTCCGCTTACGCTAACCCTGCATAAACGGACATTGCCGTGAATTAACCATATGAGCAATGAAGGTTAAAGGTAAATTTGCCGTTAATGCAAAATCGGGATTCCTTCTGAAATCACGCGATTTGTCGCAAACGCTCCCCATTACCCCCTTTGGAATTCCTCAAAAGGGTTAGGAACCGCTCAGGCCGGTTGCATCCTGCGCGGGACCTTGCGGCGCGATTCGCCCTGCCCGGCCTTCGCCGGATGGCCAATGCGCCTGAGGTAACTCCAGAAACCGCATTGCAGCCCGACCAGCATGAGGATGAAGGGCTGGAAGGCGATGCCCACGAACAGCGATCCAATCATGTAGACCACATGCGCGAGCTGCAAAGCGTTGGCGAGCGGCGCCACCCAGGCCTCGTCCGGCCCGGTACGTCCTTTCCAGCGCCGCCGGATCATTTCCATCTGGAGAATGCCCAGGCCCTGGATCAGCAGCCACAGGAACAGACCCGGGAAGCCCTGCTCGCCCAGCATCTCGAAATAGCTGGAATGGAAGGCGCGGCCCTTCTCGACCACCTTCTGCCGCTCGACCACGACATTGCTGCCGTCCGATTCGCGGGCGACGGTGTCGTATTCGACCTCGCTCGACAGGTAGACCTCGAAGCCGCCGCCCAAGGGGTGCTCCCTGGCATAGCCCCAGGTCCACTTCCACACACCAAGGCGAGTGCTGGCGGACTGGTCGGACTGGTGGTTCTCGATCGTGCTCATGCGCGCGAGGAAGGATTGCGGCAGGAACGGCACAGCGGCGAACAGCGCGAAGGCCATGCCGCCTGCGATCAGCACCCGGTGCTTCGCAGTGCGCAAGGAGAGCGCGCAGAGCACGCCAAGGCACATCAGGCCGGTGCGCGCCTGGGTGCCGACCGGGATCAGCGCGCAGGCGAAGATAAGGGCGCAAGCGAAGGTCCAGACCCGCCAGTCCGAAGGGAAGATCGTGCCGTGGCGGGCCAGCCAGATGATCACGGGGATGATCGAGATCGCCACGCAGGACAGGATCGAGCCTTCGAACAGGCCCGAATTGTTGTCGACGAAGATCCGCAGCGTGCCGTAACCGCCGCCGCCCATCACCGTCTTGATGCCGCCGTCGATGATCAGGGCACTGGCCGCCAGGACCATGACCAGTGCGACCGCCTCGATCCGCAAGCGGGTGCGCAAGGTAAGCGGCAGGAAGATCGAAAAGACCAGCGCCTTCCACACCCAGGCCCATTTCTCCAGCGCTTCTGCCGGATAGTCGGCAGTCAGCGTTGTCATCGCACAGTATGCCAGCAGCATGGCCAGCAGCGCCTGGCGGAAGGTGAAGCGCGAATCGCGCTTGTCGTCGAGCAGCAACCATCCGCCGAAAGCCGCAGCGAAGGTAATCAGCGAGACCGGGACGCTTGAGAGGATGCCCCAGGAAATGACCTGCGGCGAAACGATGTCGACGTAGAGATAGCAAAGCACCCACAGGAACGGACGCTTGAAGCCCATGACCAGGAAGCAGGCGAGGAATGCCGTCAGGCCAAGGTCAAGCATCCGGCTGTGCGCCTTCGCCCTGCGTCGGCACACGCATCTTGCGCCTTTGCGCGGGCCGGGCCTTGCGCCCGCCCCCTGCATCCCCGCGCCCCTCTTCGTCGAGATCGACGCGTGCCAGCAGGCGCAGCGCGGCAAGCGCGAGCAGTCCGTGAGACAGGGCAAGGGCGAAGATATCGACCATGCCATGGGCAATACCAGCCGCGGGTTGACGGCGCGTTAAGCCTTACAAGCTAGGGATTTGCAGGTCATGACACGCATCCTCCACGTCCTCGACCATTCGCTGCCCATGCAAAGCGGCTACACCTTCCGCACCCGGGCGATCCTCAAGGCGCAGGCCGCGATGGGCTACGAAGTGCGCGGCGTGACCGGACTGCGGCACACGGCCGAAGGGCCCATCGCCGAAGAAGCCGACGGCCTGCTCTTCCATCGCACGGCCGGTGCGGCAAGCGGCCCTGCCGGACTGCGCGAATGGCGCGAGATTGCGCTCTTCGCGAAAGGCATCGAAAAGGTCGTGCGCGAATGGCGGCCCGACGTCATCCATGCCCATTCCCCGGCGCTGTGCGGCCAGGCGGCCCTGCGCGTCGCCCGCCGCCACGGCATTCCGCTGGTCTACGAAATTCGCGCGTTCTGGGAAGACGCCGCGGTCGGCAACGGCACCGGCAGTGAAGGCTCGCTCAAGTACCGGCTGACCCGCAAGCTGGAGAGCCACGTCGTCTCGCGCGCCGATGCCGTGGTGACGATCTGCGAAGGCCTCAAGGCCGATCTTGTCGGGCGCGGCACCGCGCCGGAGCGAATCACCGTCATGCCCAATGGCGTCGATCTCACCCTCTTCGGCGAGCCCGCAAGCCGCGACCCCGAACTGGCCCGCAGCCTGGGTTTCGAGGTCGGCGGCGCGCCCTGCCCGGTGATCGGGTTCATCGGCAGCTTCTACGACTACGAGGGCATCGACGTTCTGATCGAGGCCATGGCCCATCTCGCCCAGCGGCGAAGCGACGCGCGCCTGCTGCTGGTCGGCGGCGGCCCCTGCGAGGCAGCCTTGCGCGCGCAGGCCGCAGCATCGCCCGCCGCAGAGGCAATTCGCTTCGTCGGCCGGGTCCCGCACCACGAGGTCGAACGCTATTACGCTCTTGCCGACATCATGGCTTACCCGCGCAAGCGCAGTCGGCTGACCGATCTCGTCACCCCGCTCAAGCCGCTCGAAGCGATGGCGCAGGGCAAGCTGGTCGCCGCCAGCGATGTCGGCGGGCACCGCGAACTGGTCACGCATGGCCGCACGGGAACCCTGTTCACGCCGGACGATCCGTTGGCGTGCGCGAACGCGCTTGCCGGATTGCTGGAGGATCGCGCGCACTGGCCTGCCTACCGCAAGGCCGGCCGCGACCATGTCGAATCCCGGCACGATTGGGCCGTGAACGCGGCTCGTTATCAAGACGTTTACCAAATGCTGGCACTCCTGAAGCCTGAAAACAGGGGCACTGTCGCTGCATGACACTGCCTCGCGCAATTTGAGAACGGGATGGAAAACGTGGCCCAAGACACACGCAGGAAAGCCGGAGGAAAGCAGCCGATCAGCCGCCACCCGCTGTTTCCGGCCATCGTGGCCCTCTGGTTCGGCGCCCTCTTCGGTCTGGCCGGCATCGCCATCAAGCCGGCCATTGTCGAACAACTGGTCACGGCCACGCACATCGATTCGCTGGTCCCCATGGCGGCCCCGCCGCTCGGCGCAACCGCGCGCATCCTGATCGCGCTGGCCATGACCGGGCTTGGCGGAATCGTCGGCGCCATGGTCGCCCGCCGTATCGCCCGTCCTGCTGCAGGCGCAGTCACTTCGCGCCGCCGCATGAATCCGGCGGCAGCTGAGCTCGCCACTCCTGCTTTTGTCGCCAACGAGATGCCTGCGCAGGCTGAAGCTGCACCCGCACCGGTCGAGGCCGGGGAAGTGCGCGATACGGCCCATGCGGATATCGCCGAAGCCGCCGACCTCAAGCTGGAAGAATTCCAGGACGAGGTCGAAGCCGGAACTCAGGCCGCTTCCTTCGCGCCGACCGCATTCGAATCGGATGAAACCGAGGTCGAAGACGCCGAACTCGTAGGTTCCGAGGAGGTCGACGCGTTCGACGTCGAAGCCCATGAGGCCGACGCCCTTGAGGCCGAAGCAGCAGATATCGAGACCGCCGAATTCGAAGTCATCGAGGACGAAGAAGCGCCGTTCGCGGCCAAGGCCTCCGTCAGCAACCACCTGTTCGAGAGCTATTCGCGCGATCTTTCCGGCAAGCCGGTTGCTCCGGTGGAACAGCAAGTGCGCCGCGAAGACCGCGCGATCCTCTCGATCGCCGATCTCGATGCCGAACCGGGCATCGACGCGGATCAGGCACCCGGCGCCCAGGCTCCGTTTTATCAGGCGCCCTACGACCGCTCGACGCCTTTTGCAGTGCTGACCAAGGCGATCATCGATTCCCTCGAAAAGCAGCCCGAAGCGCACGAAGAAGACGAGCGGGTCGAAGTGTCCGAAGCTCCGACCGACCGCGCGCCGTCCCCGGGCGGACACAGCGCAGCGGACCGAATCGCCTCCGCCGATCTCGATTCGCTTTCGCACGTCGAACTGCTGGAACGCCTGGCCCTTGCCATGGCCAAGCGCCGCGAGGAGATCGCAGCGCAAAACGCGGCCGACCTCGTCGAAGCGCGAGAGACTTTTGCACCTGCCGCAACGCAAGCGGCTACCGTAACCCCACTGGCCTTCAAGCCGCTCCAGTTCGAGCGCCCGCAAATCCAGCCGGCTCCGGTCGAGACCGTCACGTTCAGCGAGGCCCTGCCCGCCGAGCATGAAGAACCCGAAGCCGCACCGTTCGAACTGGCAGACGACTGCGTCGTCGAGGCCGGGATCGAGACGGCAGGATCCGAAGCGAGCGAATCCGAAGACGTCGATTTCGACGAAGCTGAATTCGACGTCGCTGCAAAGGTGAGCGAGGAAGCTGCCGATCTCGTCGACTGGGAGCAGGTCGATCACAGGGGCTTCGAAGTCCCGGAAGCCGAGATCGAAACATCCCTTGCCGAGCTGGCGCAACCCCTCGAGGACGCCGAACCGGCCGCTGAACTCGAAGAAGAACTCGAAGCTCTCGCCCGGACCTGGGACGAAGAGCCTGTTGCAGCGCAGCAGGTCCCGGCAGCACTCCGCCCCGTGGGCATGGACTCCTTCGACGAGGACGAGGCCCTTCCCGGATACATTCCGCCGCGCCACATCGGCGAACTGCTCAAGACCAAGCCCGCCGCGCCTTCCGCGCCGGTCATGCACTACGACGATGAGGCCGACGGCGAGTTCGCCGAGGATCATGCGGAAGCACAATACGCTGACTACGCCGAGGCCGAGGATGAGCCGGAGGACGAGGAAGAAGCGATCGAGGAGGGCTATTCGTCGCTTCTCAACATCTCTCGCGCAGCACCGCGCCAGCCTTTCGTGCGCATCGACGAGCCGGAAACCGACGACGGCATCCAGCCGATGGTCGTCTTCCCCGGTGACGAACCCACACAGGCACAGACGGCACGGCGCTTCGATGGCACGCAGGCTCCCGAGGCAGAGGAGCAGCCGCCCATGCCCAGCGAGTTTCAGGCCCGTCGCCCGTTCGACGCCCCCGGACGGCAGGACACGGACCAGACCGAACGCGCCCTGCGCGAGGCCCTGGCCACCCTGCAGCGCATGAGCGGCGCCGCCTGACCGGGCGCAGACACTCTATCGCCAGCGCGATCTGACGGGAATCGGGCCCTGCAGACCCGCGCTGCAACGGCGAATCACTGAAACCCCGAGCCCCGTTCCGGTCCTGCCGGAGCGGGGTTTCGATAATAAAATGCCCCTTTTTCCAGCATAGTCGGCACCATTACTGCGCCGAAATGTGCCTTCGCGGTTGCAAAACCGGCGTTCAATCGTCATGGGGATCGTGGGGTCACTATGCCGCGTGCTGGATAGTGCGCGATTCGCGTGCGCTGGTCGTGCGCGGCTGTGCAGGCCCCGGCAAAATGACAGGATGGATTAATATCGATGGGATTTCCTAAGCCCCAGGGCCTTTACGATGCGCGCAACGAACACGACTCCTGCGGTGTGGGCTTCGTCGCCCATATTAAAGGACAGAAAAGCCACGCAATCATTACCCAGGCGCTTGAAATCCTGAAAAACATCGACCACCGCGGCGCGGTGGGCGCGGATCCGCTCCTGGGCGACGGCGCGGGCATTCTGACCCAGCTGCCCGACCAGATGTTCCGCAAGTGGGCCACGGGTGCGGGCGTCGAACTGCCCGGAGCCGGCGACTATGCCGTTGCCATGTGCTTCCTCCCGCAGGACGAGGCCTCGCGCGATTTCGTCGTCTCCACCTTCGAGAAGTTCATCAAGAAGGAAGGCCAGACCCTCATCGGCTGGCGCGACGTTCCGGTCGCTCTGGACGGCCTCGGCAAGACGGTCATCGAATCGATGCCGGTGATCCGCCAGTGCTTTGTCGGCCGCGGCGAGAACTGCGCCGACCAGGACGCCTTCGAACGCAAGCTCCTCGCGATCCGCAAGCAGACCCAGAACCCGCTCGCGGCCCTCGCCGAAAAGCATGACCTGCCCGGCCTGACCGAGCTCTACATGCCGAGCTTCTCGAGCCGCACGATCGTCTACAAGGGCCTGCTGCTCGCCACCCAGGTCGGCTCGTTCTACGACGACCTGCGCGATCCGGACTTCGTCTCCGCGCTCGGCCTCGTGCACCAGCGCTTCTCGACCAACACCTTCCCGAGCTGGAAGCTGGCACACCCGTTCCGCTTCATGGCGCACAACGGCGAGATCAACACGGTTCGCGGCAACGTGAACTGGATGAACGCGCGCCGCCGCACCATGGAATCCGAGCTGCTCGGCGCCGACCTCGACAAGATGTGGCCGCTGATCCCGCACGGCCAGTCGGACACCGCCTGCCTCGACAACGCCTTCGAACTGCTGCTCGCCGGCGGTTACTCGCTCAGCCACGCGATGATGATGCTCATCCCCGAGGCATGGGCCGGCAACCCGCTGATGGACGGCGAACGCCGCGCGTTCTACGAATATCACGCCGCGCTGATGGAGCCCTGGGACGGCCCCGCCGCCGTCGCTTTCACCGATGGCCGCCAGATCGGCGCCACGCTCGACCGTAACGGCCTGCGCCCGGCGCGCTTCCTGGTCACCGACGACGACCTGTGCGTCATGGCCTCGGAAAGCGGCGTTCTTCCGATCAAGGAAGACAACATCGTGCGCAAGTGGCGTCTCCAGCCCGGCAAGATGCTCCTCATCGACTTCGAAGAGGGCCGCATCATCGAGGACGAGGAGATCAAGACCCAGCTGGCCAACGAAGAGCCTTACCAGAAGTGGCTCGACCAGGCGCAGTACATGCTCAAGGACCTCGACGTGATCGAGGAAGAGCTGGACCCGCTGCCGGCCCCGAACACCACGCTGCTCGATCGCCAGCAGTCCTTCGGCTACACCCAGGAAGACACCAGCCGCTTCCTCGAGCCGATGGCCATCAATGCCGACGATCCGATCGGTTCGATGGGCACCGACACGCCGATTCCGGTGCTGTCGAACAAGTCGCGCCTGCTCTACGACTACTTCAAGCAGAACTTCGCGCAGGTCACCAACCCGCCGATCGACCCGATCCGCGAGGAACTGGTGATGAGCCTGGTCTCCATGATCGGCCCGCGCCCGAACCTGCTCGGTCATGACGCCGGCACGCACAAGCGCCTGGAAGTCAGCCAGCCGATCCTCACCGACGTGGACATCGCCAAGATCCGCTCGGTCGAGGCCGCGCTGGACGGCGCCTTCCGCACCGCCACCATCGACATGACCTGGGATGCCGAAACCGGCGCCGAAGGTCTCGAAATGGCGATCAAGGAAATGTGCTGGGCCGCCACCGAAGCCGTGCTGGCGGACAAGAACATCCTGATCCTGTCCGACCGCGCCCAGGGCCCCGATCGCATTCCAATGCCGGCCCTGCTGGCGACGGCTGCCGTGCACCATCACCTCGTCCGCCAGGGCCTGCGCATGCAGACCGGCCTGGTCGTCGAGACCGGTGAAGCGCGCGAAGTGCACCACTTCTGCGTCCTCGCCGGCTACGGTGCCGAGGCGATCAACCCCTACGTCGCGTTCGAGACGATCGAGGACATCCGCGTTCGCAAGAACCTGCCGGTTTCCGCCGAGGACGCACGCAAGAACTACATCAAGGCCATTGGCAAGGGCATCCGCAAGGTCATGTCCAAGATGGGCATTTCGACCTACCAGTCGTACTGCGGCGCGCAGATCTTCGACGCCGTCGGCCTGTCGACCGAATTCGTCGAGAAGTACTTCACCGGCACTGCCACCACCATCGAGGGCGCGGGCCTGCTCGAAATCGCGGAAGAGGCGGTGCGCCGTCACGCCGCGGCCTTCGGCGAAAACCCGATCTACGCCAACATGCTCGACGTCGGCGGCATCTACGGTTCGCGCATCCGCGGCGAGGAACACGCCTGGACCTCGACCAACATCGGCTCGCTCCAGCATGCCGTGCGCGGCAACGTGCCCGAAAAGTACAAGGAATTCGCGCAGAGCATCAACGACCAGTCGACCCGGATGCTCACCATCCGCGGCCTGATGGAGTTCGTGCCCGCCGAAACCCCGATCTCGATCGACGAGGTCGAACCGGCCAGCGAGATCGTCAAGCGTTTCGCCACCGGCGCGATGAGCTACGGCTCGATCTCGTGGGAGGCGCACACCACGCTGGCGCTCGCCATGAACCGCATCGGCGCGAAGTCGAACACCGGTGAAGGCGGCGAAGATCCCAAGCGCTTCAAGCCCCTGCCCAACGGCGACACCATGCGTTCGTCGATCAAGCAGGTCGCATCGGGCCGCTTCGGCGTCACCACCGAGTATCTCGTCAACGCCGACGACATCCAGATCAAGATGGCCCAGGGCGCCAAGCCCGGCGAGGGTGGCCAGCTGCCCGGCCACAAGGTCGACAAGGTCATCGGCAAGACCCGTCACTCGACCCCGGGCGTCGGCCTCATCTCGCCGCCGCCGCACCACGACATCTACTCGATCGAGGACCTCGCGCAGCTCATTCACGATCTCAAGAACGTGAACCCGACCTCGCGCGTTTCGGTCAAGCTGGTGTCCGAAGTGGGCGTCGGCACGGTCGCCGCGGGCGTGTCCAAGGCGCGCGCGGACCACGTAACCATCTCGGGCTACGAGGGCGGCACCGGCGCTTCGCCGCTGACGTCTCTCACCCATGCGGGTTCGCCTTGGGAAATCGGCCTTGCCGAAACCCAGCAGACCCTGCTGCTCAACAACCTGCGCAGCCGCATTGCGGTGCAGGCCGACGGCGGCCTGCGCACCGGCCGTGACGTTGCCGTCGCCGCCCTGCTCGGCGCCGACGAGTTCGGCTTCGCCACCGCGCCGCTGATCGCGGCCGGCTGCATCATGATGCGCAAGTGCCACCTCAACACCTGCCCGGTCGGCGTCGCCACCCAGGACCCCGTCCTGCGCGCCCGCTTCACCGGTCA
>Ga0098035_1000285_pt1 | contig 26082 bp, 31 predicted proteins | sample 3_EtaG_FD_75046 | JGI IMG/M metagenome (GOLD analysis project Ga0098035, IMG submission 75046) | Marine viral communities from the Subarctic Pacific Ocean - 3_ETSP_OMZ_AT15126 metaG | ecosystem: Environmental > Aquatic > Marine > Oceanic | place: Pacific Ocean | collected 2015-01-07
ATCGGATGAGCGTGAAAGCCGCATTGAAAGCTCTTAATGAGAACCGTGTTTTTGATGCATTACTCATCCTAAACACATTGAAAGAGAAACAATATGACTAAACATATGATTATTCCCGATGCACATTCTTATCCTGGGGACAGTATGGAACGATTTCACATGGCAGGCGAATTTGCCTTGAAAATGCGTCCAGATGTAATTATTGAGATGGGCGATTGGGAAGACATGGAAAGTCTTTGTAAATATGATGAAGGTTTGAAAACATTTGAAGGTAGGAGGTATCATCTTGATACACAAGCCTCTAGAGACGCTAGAGAGGCATTTAACAAGCCTATAGAGACTTATAATAGGCGTCAGGCGAAGAATAAGAAGCATCAATACAAACCACGAAAAGTGGCTTTATTAGGAAACCACACAAATCGAATAAATAAGGCTATTCAACGTGATCCCAAATTAGAGGGAACTCTTGGAGTTGAAGATTTAGGCGCTAATCAGTATGGATGGGAAACTCATGATTTTCTTAAAGCAGTTCAAATTAACGGCATCTACTATAATCATTATTTCATATCTGGTGTTATGGGGTATCCAATTGGAGGTGAGAACCCAGCTCGTACAATTTGTAAGAAGCATATGTCGTCTTGTACAGCTGCCCACACTCACGTTTTTGATACGTCTAATCAAACTGCGCCGAATGGAAAAACTGCGTATGGTTTAGTGGCAGGATGTTATTTTGAACATAATATGGAATATGCCGGTGCTACGCAACATATGTGGTGGAGAGGTTTATTCCTTAAACACAATGTTTGTGATGGAGAATATGATTTAGAAACGTGGTCAATAGAACGATTACGAGGAGGATTTTAAGATGGGCTGGCCTGATATAGTTGATGACTTGACTGGCGAATTTATTGCGGATTTAAAAGAGACTGAAAAACAGATACACACACCACAAATACGACAGGCTTTTGAGATTGTCAACAGAAACCTTGATTGTGGAGAAGTGTGTCGAAGGTTTATTAAAAAGGCATATATGGCCGGGCAAGAGAATATCTAAAACTGGTAGACAGACTTTTTTCACTATTTTTTGGGGAACAAGATGAGTTTTATCTTTATTGCGGTTCCAAAAACAGGTTCCACCTCCATGAGTGAGGCTCTTAAACCTTTTGTTACAGAGGAGGATATAGCACGGCACAGCCATGTTAAAGCATGGAAGCTTAAACAGCGTCTTGGAAGTGCGAAGTGGAGCAACTCTTGGAAGTTTGGTTTCATTAGAAATCCCTGGGAGTGGTATGTTTCCTATTATAATCACGGACTATATTCTAGAGGGCATGTTGATTTGTTAGGGAAACCTATTAATCCTGGCAAGTTTGAAGAGTGGGTTAGAAGTGTTGATCAAACTCCTATGTCATGGTTATGTGAACGCAATACCACAGATATTATTGTGAACGACATTTTTAAGATGGAAGATTTAGATTTTTGGAATGGTAATTGGTTTGCTCTTGATTATAAGTTTCCAGGTATTAAATTTCCCCACTTAGAGAAAGGGAAAGAAGTTGATTACCATGATTACTACACTCCTGAACTTGCTTTACTTGTAGCAGAACGCTGCGAAAAAGAAATATATTATGGGAACTACAGATATGAGTAGTTACACTACTGAATATTTAAAACAAATAACCGATGAGCTGAATGCTTACGACAGGAAAGAATTAAATCCTGAACAGTTTAAAAACAGATTAAGAGATATTGTTGATGACATATATGCGGTGGGAAATTATGAAGGATTTAATGAAGGATATATTGACGGTCAAATTAATATCCAACACGATGCGTTGGACTCGCTCGACACTTAAATTTATTAAATGGTTGTGGTGTGTTGGTGAATTATATTGGATACTTAGACGTACAACTACTCTCTTTTCATACCGACAGAAGATATTTGATATTGTAGCACCAGAGTTGAGAGGTAGTACACCTCCTGCTAGAGTAGCATATCCTGATGCTTTCTTTTACATTACAAGAAAGGATATGAATAGGATGAAAACGGTGTTAAAATTATGACATTTGAAGATGAGTTTTGGGAGATTTATGACATCTTAGTTGACTACCATGATAATATTGTGCCGCGTGAATACTTAAAAGATAAGGTTAATAAGATTTTAACTGAGATTTTTAATGCTGGTTGTGAGGCAGCACGAGAAGAGTTTGTGTCAAAGGGGGAGACAAGATGACTAATTATATTTATTTAGCTGGGCCTATTGCAGGGATGGATGGAGATGATGCCAATGACTGGCGGGACTATGTGTGTCAGCAGTTTGACCAGTCACAATATAATGGGCAGATTGTGGGGGTGTCCCCTCTGAGGTGTGAACCTCCCAATGAGGACGGGGTGTATGACTCCTTCCTTGATAGGATTGATGAACAGCCTTGGTATCGTACTCCTCGTGCTATCGATACAAAAAATCAGCTTGACACTTGGAGAAGTTCTGCTATATTAGCTTACATGCCAGAGAGTTTAATCAAAGAACGTCTCTCTGTGGGAACCATTATGGAGATTGCATGGGGAATTGCTGTTAGGAAGCCAGTGTTTCTAGTAAGTGATTATCCTGCCTTAGTTAATCATCCTCTCATTGACAGAAACGTAGCAAGTGTTTGTTATGATGTTGATGAGGCGATTGAACAAATCTTTAGTGTCTATGGGGTGTACACAATTCAGCCTGTCGCGTTTATTTCTCATGTGGGGGAAAAAGAATGAGTGCTTGTGGGACTTGTGTAACTTGTGGAAAGGGGTGGGTGCGGGGACAACTGCTTCCTTGTGTTGCTATTGATGATCCTAACCAAATTCCTCAATCTGACTGTTCAATGTATTTATTCGGAGTAGACATTAGTGACTCTCCCTTAGCAGTTAAGAACGATGACGACAAGTTAAGATTTGATCTCATTCCTACTGAGCCTATGCAGTTAGTAGCAGAAGTTTACACTATTGGTGCTAAGAAATATGACGATGACAATTGGCGTAAAGGAATGGATTGGGGGAGAGTAAAGGCCGCACTAGAGAGGCATCTTAATGCTTGGTGGGGTGGTGAGAAGAATGATCCTGTTGATAAGCAGCACCATCTTGCTTCTGTTATTTGGTGTGCGCTCACTCTTATATGGTATGAGTTGTATGGGGTGGGGAAAGACACAAGAGTTATCAAAGGGAAGTTAGTAAAATGACATCTTGGATAACAGTGAAGAAAAAGAACGGTAAGAAGAAATTTATCTACCTACCCTTTCGAAGACAGGAATTAGAACGATGTTCAATTGAAGAGTTGAAAGATTTAACAAACCATAAGCGTCAAGGATTAAAATACGCACTAATTAATTTTTTAGTAGGGGAAGAAACTGATGCCATACATTAAACAATCACGTAGAAATGAAACTGTTGAGCTTCCTGCCAACGACGGAACACTTACTGTCAAACAAATTGCTGAGTTAGTGGGGGACACTGCTCAGAATGTAGGGGAGCTAAATTATATATTTACTAAGGCTCTTATTGAGTACGGAAACCTCCAACCAAAATATAATTATGAGATGCTTAATTCTTTAATTGGTATGCTTGAGTGTTGCAAACAAGAATTTTATAGAATGGAAATCATCCCTTACGAGAATGACAAAATGGATGAGAATGGAGTGGTTGATTGATGGGTTTTAAATCTGAACAAAATCCTATGTTTAGGAGTTCCTTTGCAGAAAGTATCTTCCAACAGAAGTATGCTCATGATGGTGCTTATTCATGGGAGGAGTTGGCTACCACTCTTGTAAAGGATGTTTGTGGAGACAAGGCTAGTGGAGATACTAGTATAACTCATGAGGAACATCAGCAGCTAGTAGAATATATTTCAGATTTAAAATTTATTCCTGGTGGCAGATATCTCTACTACGCAGGAAGAAAAAGGAAGTTCTTTAATAATTGCTACGCACTGAAAGCTCTCGAAGATACAAGAGAAGATTGGGCCGAGCTATCTAAAAAGTCTGAGTTATGTTTATCAACAGGAGGTGGAATTGGAGTTGATTATTCTGTCTACCGCGCTAGTGGGAGTGTGCTTAGTGGTACTGGAGGCATTGCTTCAGGCCCTATCGCCCAGATGCAAATCGTTGATGACATTGGAAAAGGAATTATGCAAGGGGGATCAAGGCGTAGTGCTATATATGCTTCTCTTTCCTCCAACCATGCTGATGTTGATAAATTTCTTGTTCTTAAAAACTGGTATGAGCAGCAGCTCGAAGGAACTTCTCTTTCTATTGGGGAGTTGAAGGAAAAGAACTTTAATTTCCATGCGCCTATGGAGTTCACAAACATATCTGTGAATTATGACACGGAGTGGCTACTTAATTTTTGGAAGACAGGAGAAGTGGGCGATGTCTTTTCTCGAAACGTATACCAAGCAGTATCAACAGGAGAGCCAGGATTTTCCTTTAACTTCTTTGACAAGGAGGAGGAAACGCTACGCAATGCTTGTACTGAGTTTACTTCCTCTGACGACAGTGACGTTTGTAATCTTGGTAGCATTAATTTCGGAAGGATTGATAGCATATCTGAGTTACGGGATGTTGTTGATCTTGCCGTTAAGTTTCTGGTATGTGGCTCATTGCGCGCAGAGCTTCCGTACAAAAAAGTCGAAGAAGTCAGAGAAAAAAATAGACGTATTGGCCTAGGCTTAATGGGTCTGCATGAGTGGCTAATAAAAAGGGGTAGCAAATATGAAGGAACAGAAGAGCTTCACCACTGGTTGGAGGTGTATGAGAAACAGTCAACAGCTGTTGGTACTAATTTCTCGAAACAGTTGTCGATTAGTACGCCTATTGCTTTCCGGGCTGTGGCTCCCACTGGTACTATTGGCATTCTTGCTGGAACAACTACAGGAATTGAACCAGTTTTTGCTACTGCCTATAAAAGACGATACCTCAAAGACTCACGATGGCATTACCAATATGTAATTGATAATGTAGCTCAGGAGATGTTAGAACTGTATGGGGTTAAACCTGAGAAGATTGAGACGGCATTGGACTTAGCAAGAGACCCTATCCGAAGGTTGAGCTTCCAGGCTAACGTGCAAGAGCATGTAGACATGGCGATCAGTTCAACAATTAATTTACCTCAATGGGGAAGTGAAGAAAATAATGAAGACACTCTCAAGACTTTTCAGAAAGCTCTTGCTCGTTACAGTCATAGGATCAGGGGATTTACTTGTTACCCGGACGGTGCGCGTGGGGGTCAACCCCTCTTGGCTGTTCCCTATACTACGGCGGTTAAACAGTTGGGAGAAGAGTTTGAAGAAAATATCAAAGCCGTGGATATCTGTAACATAACACAAAGGGGTGGATCATGCGGAGTTTAAAATGTTAGACATAAATCAATATATAATCTATGTAATTGAGCCAACACTAAACAAACTGGATATGTGGTCTAATGAAGCTGAGGAATTAATTCTTGGCACTGCATTGGTGGAGAGTCGATTATCCTATTTGCACCAAGTTGATGGTCCTGCTATTGGATTACTTCAGATGGAGTTGCCTACTGCTATGGATATTCTTCGAAGGTATGTGGCTCAAAAAGATAGACACTTTCGAATACGGGTGGAGAATGCTTGTATGATTATGGCTCCGTGGGATTTATCTGATGAAGGTATTCAAAATCACCTACAAATAAACCTCGCTATGCAAGTTGCATTAGCAAGGTTAAAATACTGGATGGTGGAAGAACCTATTCCTGTAGAGTTAGGGGCAATGGCAGAGTATTGGAAAGATTACTATAATACTAACAAAGGTCACGGACATCCTAAAATGTTTATCAGAGAGTGGAGGGAGAATGTTGAAAGGACTTAAGTATACACGGGATGGAGAAGGAGAGTATATTGATGATTTATGGGATACACATGGTCATGAAGTGTGGTGGAACTGTGCAATGTATGGAGTAGATGTGGAGGACAATTTTATTTTTAAATGTCATGGATGTGACGCCGTTTCTAACTGTGTTGACTCTGACGAGTTTCCATGGTACCACACTAAAAGTGGAAAAGATGTTTGCGCTGAATGTGCTGAACTCGCCTATGAGACATTAGATATACCTCTTGAGATTTTAGTTGAGCAAGGTTTTCTTATTGTTTTGGGGGAAGAGAATGTTTCCTAATGAAGCTAAAGATTTAAAATGGTTAGCAGACACTAAAGCATTTGCTCTCAATTGGAGTAAAGACCCATCTACCAAGGTGGGAGCACAGATTGTAGACAACTGGGGAGCACCTGTATCGAGAGGAGTGAATGGGTTTCCCAGAAAGATAGCTGATGACAATAGGCTAAACAATAGAGAGCTAAAATATAAAATGATTATTCATGCGGAAGAGAATGCATTTATATTTGCAAAGGGTAGAGAGTTGCGGTATTCTAAAATCTACACATGGCCATTTATGCCATGTCCTCATTGCGCTTCTCTCATCATTCAACATGGTATTGGGGAAGTGATTTCATTACACTCAGATATAGAAAGATGGCAGAAGGATTTTCAACTGTCCACACAGTTGCTAGGAGAGGCAGGAGTTTTGCTTGCACTCTATGAACCAGAGGAGTTAAAATGACAGGTAAAAGGTGGGAAAAAGAGTATATTGACATCTGGGCGTTGGATGGTAACATTATAGATTATGCTTTAAGTATGTTTGAAGAGCTGCGAGAGAATTATCCTGATGGAATTATTTGTGTGGATGCCCCAGGATATGATGGGAGGTTTGAGCTACATGTAAAATACACTCGACCAGAGACAGAAAAAGAAACAGCTGCCCGATTAAGGAAAGCTGCAACGACAAAAGCAAACAAAGAAAAAGCTGAAGCCAAAAAAGAACAGCGTGAAATACAGGAATTAGAGAGGTTAAAGAAAAAATATGAGTAGAAGATTTGTAAACGCATTCTTAGCGCAGATTAAAGTGATGGTGAATGAGCAGGGGGATGTTATTGTAGACCATCAAGCAGTAAACACAAAGAAGTTTAAGGAAGCAATGGATTCAATAGGGGAAAATGAAAACACCCACACGTTAGTAGGGGTAATTAAATTGGTGGAGCAGCACTACAACACACTCAACGATGATATAATTAAATATTCGAGGGTAACATGACTGACTTTCAATTTAAGGCTTTTGTTGTGGTAAATTTTCTATTAGTACACCTACACAATTTGTTTAATTAATAAAAAAGCCCCCTTAATCGGGGGCTTTTCTTTTGTGTAGAGGTGGGTGTAAGATTATCTAGTAACACCTATTTGTTTTTCTCTTGTTCGCAGTGCGCCTAATCCTAACATACCCCCTAATAGTGTCATCAAAGAGGCCATATCAAGTGTGGGGAGGAGGTTAAGTGGGAACGCCTCCATGCTAGAGTAGAACGCTATGATCTGAATGATTGCCACAAGCAGGGGAGCTACAAGAAAATGATATGTGACAGCCAAGCCACAGCTCCAGCCAATCCAAGGACGCCAACCGGCAACAAAAACACTGCGATGGTTTGCTTCAACTGTATTAATAGCGGTCTGAAGTTTGGCAAGAACAATTCCCGCTTCTATTTTTTCTTCTTCTGAGGTGTGTAGTTCGTCAACTAAATCTGTGATAGGTTGGAGAACATTCCCCGTACCAATGCTGAATATCGCGTTCCAAAAACTCATTCGTCTATAAACTCCCTTCGACGCGACATGTATAACTCATCTAGATCACGAAACAATTCGTTCTTTGCTTCAGCCATTCCAGCTAACATGTCAAGTTTATCTTGGTCAGGCATATGCGGATCACGCATGACACGTTTACTATCGGAGGTAATGTTTGCAATCTGCTTCAGGCGGCTTTGGAAGTGGGGGTACAAATCGAGCAGCAGTTGCATGTTGGGATCAGCTAACATCTCTTCAACTTTTTTACGATCAAAGTCATTAAACATCTTAGCGTAATTGTTAAATGCAGCCTGCTTACCTGAGACTTCTTCCCATCTATTATATGTATCAATTTGTTCTTGTGTACTGCGAAGAGGCGTGGATTGAAACATGCGGCGCGTCAAGAAGCTGTTTTTTCGGGGGACATCTCCTAAGCCTTTGTAGCCACGCCAAAACATGTTGTCTGCTGTATCAAAAGCGAGAGCACCAAGAGTTCCAAAGTAGCTTTTTAAGACATGCTCCACTTTCATAGGGGACCAGCCAAAAGTCTGTCCTAGTGAAACAGCAATCCCGTTTGTCCAAGGTTCTGCATGATCTTCTGCAGAACGAGAGTCTGAAGGTCTGTCTACTGGAAGACCACTAAATTTTCTATTTATAGCGGCTTCGGTTGGGCCACGCAACACTTGAGGAACTAGGGAGAGATCACCGACTCGCCCTATGTTTAGCATTGAGTGTTTTGTGTATTCCCACAGAAAACTCTTTTCTCTATCAGTAAACATATCTTCAATAGCTTTGTTTACCATGTTGGGAAGTAGTGCAAAATCAAATGGACTGGGAATGGTTATGGGAACATTTTCCCCTTGCTCATTTCTTGGAAGAACAAATATCCAGTTCTTATTTTTCACATGCTGGGGGATGCTTTTAAACGTCTGCTGCACACCTTCAAAGGCTTCCTCTCCCAATACATCAATGTTGTCTGCGTTTAGATGCAACAAAGTGATGGCTCCTGAGAAGGATGCCATGAAAGCAGTGCGTGCATACACACGTTTAACTTCAGCTCGTTCCTCTGCAGTAAATGACTTTCCTAATACTTTCTTAGCACCTAAAGCTCTTGCAGTACGGGACACACCTTGCATGTGGGCATTTAAGAAAGGCACCATTGCAGAGACAGTACGAAACACTGTGGAAGTTCCTCTATTTCCAAAGTCAATACCAATATCTCGAACTTGAACACCAGCTTTTAGAGGAGACATTCCTTGTGAAACTAGCCTACGAAACTCTTCTGTACGCGAGGCATATTCAAAACGAGAAGCAACACTTTCAGCAGCACGCACTAAATCTTTCCCAGCTTCCCCAGGAGTTTTGTATGTAATGTCTTTGACACCAAGCTTTTTTAACTGGCGTTCAGGGGCTAAGTTTTTTCCATAACTTGCACCAACCCGTGTAGCTTCAGGAGTAAAAGCTGTGTGTCCAAAGCCACCACCAGCTTTCTTTAATTCTTCAAACCAACCGTCACTACCAAGCTCTTGTTGTTTTAATCTTCCCCACTTTTGTGTGCCAACCTTTGGTCCCTTAACTAGCTGTGCAATTTCTTTAGCACCACCCTTTGTTGTAGCACCCAAACCACGAACAGAGCTTAGTCCTGGCATAAAACCGGACTTGGAGAGGAGTGCAACTGACACAGTGTCACGAAGGAAGTTGGCATAGGCAGCAAAGGTGGGATCAAGTGTAATTAAATCACTAACCGCACGCTTAAATGCACCGCCAACTTTTAGCAGAGGAATTACCCCGCTCCACACAGCAGTAGGACCAAGTGCTTCCATTTGTTCTTTAAGAAACTGATCCTTGTACGCCCAAAACTTTAACTCCCCATTCTCATAGAACTGGTCAATGTGATAGCCTTTTTTTCTCCAGCTGTGGCGTGCCCCACGAGATATTTCCTGCCCATATAAATCAGTCAAGTCTTTGTGGTTGGGCATAATAGAAGAGGCGTGCTTCTTGTATTCTTTTGTGTTTGTGTGGCTAGTCAAGTCTCGCAGCTTTTCATAGTAGCGCAACTTCCCCATGTTTGTGATACCAGCTTTAAAGGTAGACTCATGAGCGCGTGCTAGATTGAGCAGCACATTATCAACTGGACCCAACACATCCAAATTCTCTTCAGTAAGAGACTTCATTGGGGTGTGGAGAGTGTCTAATTTTTTCTTAGCGGCAACAGTAATAAAATCGTCAGAAGCTTGTGCTCTGAAAAAAGGTACATACAGTGGACCCTTCTGCAAGAAGCTTGCAATTGTGTCGTCATTAACTAAGTTGGCACTCTTAGCAAAATCAAGCAAGGCTTTGTTGAGATTTTTCATTTCCTTAAAAGCAAAGCTTTCAAGTGCATGAATATATTCGCTATCTTTTCCGAGTTTGCGTATCTCCCACTTCTCTAAAAACTCACTGACTTCTTTGTTTGGAATGCCGCCAGTAATAGTGTCTTTCTTTTCCTTAGATGCTTTTTTTAGATTGAATTTTCGATTCTGTTCAGCTTGTTTGTACTTAAGAAAATCATTAAAGTCTTTTAGGGTGGCTTCACCGTCTCTCCCAAGAGTTTTACCTACACCGCTGACACGGTTCAAGATTGGAACCAGTCCTTCATGCAGCTCACGAAGATATTCTCCACCTTTCTCCACATCGTAGTCATACTTAAAGATGGCTTTACGAAGAGAGCGGTCTGTTAATTCCCCCTTAGCATTAGTGTGTCTCAGAAACTCCATAGCTGTGAGCTTATCATCAGTTACGGTCATACCTGCTTTGTCATATAGTTCATCAATATGGCGTGCAGATATGTTTGGTTCAGCTAATTTCTGAATAATACGTTCAGTCTTCTGCTGTGCCTTTTTAGCACGAGTATCCACCCAATCGGTTATAGAGTTGGGTGCAGATTTATAAGCTTTCTTTGTTAGTTCCGCTCCTACCTTCCCACTGCCAACTGTGACAGTTTTTAACCCCTTAATAATTTGTGGGAAGATTAAACCTAGTCCTAATCCTTCAACAGCATGGCGCAGTCTGTTAACAGCAGCGGGATCATCTGCATCTGCAGCTAAGAATTCAGTGAGAGGATTTTGTAAGGCTGGAACATCCTGAATAGCTCCTGCTAAAAAAGGATCATTAGCTTCAAAGGCTACAAAATCTGTGATGGCTCCCGCTGCTAATCCTTTAGACACCTTCGCAAGTTTGCTTGTGCCAGTGAGTAATTCATTACCCCGTGCTAATTTAGACGCCCAGTTAACTCCTTTCGCACCCAGGCTCAACCCTTTTAACGCTCCTGTAAAGGGAACAACAAATTGAATTAAGGAGGCCGCCACATCTCCATATTCAGATTTAGGCGCTTCAACAATTGGGTCAATATGGTATAGGGGGTTAGTAGTTATGCCTAGATCAGATGACAGACTTCCAAAAGAGTTTAGGAACTCTGTTAAACCTGTTCCAGCAATTCTGCCAGCTTCCTCTGACCAGAATTCAAAAGCCCCCTCCTCTTCTTTTGGAGTAGGTAGAACTGGTTTTGCCCACGCCTCATCAGAAAACATATCAGGACGCTGCTGTTTATCCATGACAACAGGTGCAGCAGGCTTCCATGCTTCATCCGAAAACATGTCAGGACGAGCTTGTTGAGCAGGCGCATTTATAGGAGGTCGTTTCTCCCAATATTTATCTTCAAAAAGATCAATGTCTGCCATGATTACCTGTATGGACTACCACTTTGTGCCCGATTACCAGATCGTGGAATTGGAGAGGACGCGGAAGGAGGACGCTGAGTAGGAGTTCGGGGAGGAGGTCTCAGAGGAGTGCGATTTCCTTCTTTTCCTTTGGCACGAAGCTGCTGCACAAGAGAGTCAAGTTGTTTAGGAAGCGGTACACCATACCGTTGTGTTAACTCATACATGAGATTATTTGCTTCTTGTCTCTTTTGAGGATCATTAGGATCAAAGTCTCGTAGAATTTCCATAGTATCTTTGACAGCAAACTTTATACTTGCATCGTCAGGCTGTGCTTGCTGTTGTGACTGTTTTAAATCAGGACGTTCTGTTTTAAAACGATTAAATGGCATCGTTTCAGTGACAAGCTTTGTTAAAATCTCAGCAGAATTATAGGTTTTCTTTTGTTCAACAAACTCACTGTTAATTTTTTCAGTGGCTAAAGTACGGATGTGTTTCATCCACGCATTGTGAACTTCATATTTCCCTATTCGACTAAAGTCAATACCTTGCTGGTTAACAAAGTAGGCATTTCTACCAACTTGTTTTTGGATGATGCCTTTAATATCTGTAATACCCTTACTAATTTCTGCACGAATTTGAGTAGGTTTTCCACCTCCTCCTCGTGCGTTCTTCATTCTCTCAATCGCTTCTTTACTTCTATTCTGCTCTTTGATTCGCTCCATATGAGCTTTAGCTAATGCCTCAGCTGTCTTTGTTGACTGTTCGTTGTCTAGTAAATCCTTGTCTAAGACAGAGGCGGACATAGTTCTGTAACGATTGCGAAGCTTTTTAAGACTGGCAATTTTATCTTTATCATCCGTGGGATGAAGTGCCTCTATTTGTTTGGTAATACGGTCTTCGGCTTCCTTCGTGTCACGCTGTCCTTTAGTTACCCATTTGTTACCTACTTTATGTGGAAACATTTTTCGCATTTCAAATAAAGTTTTAACATCATCCTTGGGACCAATTTTATCAATTTCTTCCTTAGAAAATCCACCTAACCTGCGGGCTAAAGCTTGATTAGCTTTAGTTTGTCGAGTACGTTCTTCTTTAGCTAATTTTTCTGCACGTTCTTCTTTTCGTTTAGTTCTCTCTTCCTCTTCAGAAATTTTGTAGCTTAAATCAGCTCGATCACGCTCTCGTTTAGTGAGATCAAGTTTGTTTTTATGTGCAGCGACTCGTTCATTATGTTTTTTCTCTTCCCAGTAACCTACGGCACCAGTAGCCGCTGCTCTCCAATCAAATATGCCCATTAGACAGACTCCTTAGCAGTAAGAGTTGGTAGAGGAGTTTCAGTTTTACCCTTCATTGGAACTTCTTTTTGTACGTTGGGGAGAGTGGGGGTAGGTTGTTCTTTCACATCCTTCTTGGGACGCGCTAAGAGACTCGTCTTAAACTCTTGAGGTTCTACTGCCTCTTTCTTCTCCTTAATCTTCTTCTGGAACATCTCTTTAATGGGAGTGGGATCAACGCCTCTATCTCTGTCTGGCGGTCGTAGCACGACATTAATGCCAGCTTGATCACCTAATCCAGCCATCATAATGACAAGAGAGGGAAGAGCGTTTAAAGCACCATCCATGTTGATCTTGCTTTTAGACGCAGCATATGTGAGGATGTTCTCTGCTAACACAGACGCAGGCATACCAGCATCCAACATACGTAAGATGTTGCGATGGTTCTTAGGCTCAGTGAATTTGTCTAGAAAGAAATCTACAATGTCATCCATGTTGGTTAACTCAGTGGGTTGTTCCCACGGAGCATTGCCAGGAGCAACTGTTAAAGAGTTGCCTGGAACAGGATGATCTAGCATCTTAAGAGGTGTCTGTTGAACGTCGCCTCCACCCAAGGGAAGTGTACCTAATCCACTGGGAGCTCCTTCAATACTTTCCTCATCAGGAAATAACTGTGCTGTATCTCCAGGAAAAATATCTGCCATTACACTCTAGTCCTTCCAGCGAAGTCACCTTTGTTTGTCTTTCCAGCCTCAGCTCGTGCGCGTCTAAAGGCAGCAATAAGTGCAGCTTCAGGGCTGTCTACAGACTTTAACCCCTTTCCCTTCTGTGCATCTATCTTTGCCTGCTTACGAGCGATGTCGGCTTTCTGTATTCCCCTACGTTGCCTCATAGCAATGGAAGATTGAAGTAGAGAAGTCTTCTCCTGTCGTGGAGCAGAAGGAGCACCCCCACCACCACCTGAAGGAGCGTCATCATCTCCACCAAAGATCGCATTACCAATTGCGTCAATAGCTCTGTCGGCTAAATTTCCCCAAATACTCATTGTTTAATCCTTATCCGCCAGGAATTGTATCTTCATCTTCATCATCGTGGGGGCCAAGATTATAAGGATCGTAGGTATACCCACCATCGTCGTTGTCATCACTGCCTCCACCAAACACATCACCAAAGTTTATGTCATCAATAATACCCATAGCCAATCTAGCTAATTTATTACTTAAAGCTGCACGTTGTTCACGACTTAAATCCTGAAGGAAATCTTCACGTTCCAGGTTGTGATACATAATCTGGAAAGCTCTGTCTCTATCGCTCTCAGCAGTCGTCATCGCCCAGTTAAACAAATCACGCTGTTGTTGCCACAAATTCGCCATGGCCTGTTGAGAGATATTAAATCTGTTGGCAGTGTTTGTTTGCATAGCAGCATTTTCACCCGCAGTGTTGGCAAGGTTTAAGGTTCTACGCCATTCAGCATTACTCTGTGCAATGATCAGTGCATTCTGAGCTTCAAATTTTTCAGTTTCATTCTGCATATTATTGTAAAACATACGAGTAGCATTCTCCTGCTCCACATTAACCTTTTCCATAGCATTAAGCTGTTCAACATTTAGTTTCAATACAGCATTTCTTAGACCAGCCATAAATTGATCTACTTCATTCTGTGTTTTAGCATTAAACTGACGGGAAGCATTCTCTGCAGCAGTTGTGGAAAGCATAGCCTCTTGACGATTACGTAAGTTTTGGAGGTCCATAGCTCCATAAACTGTAGCATCAAACTGAGCAATAGGAATAGCAGCTTCGAGGATAGCCTGTGAGATAGCAGCACCAGCCATTGAGGATGCACCCAACCCTCTTCGTAACATAATGCTGTCAGCCTTACGCATAGCCGCATCAGCCCATGTAGCGTTACCAGCATCAATGTCGTCCATCAATTCCCCAAGCTGATATCGTAGTGTAGACTCAGGAGTTACAGTTCCTTGAATTCCTTCTGCTGCCATTGCTTCATATGTAGTAGCATCAATGTCTAAGAGTTCAGCAAGTTGATTATCGGTAACAGTGATGCCTACACCTTGTGCAGCTTGAATGCTTTCTGCAGCAGCAGTTTCTTTTGCCTGTTCATCCGTATAAAATTGATCTAGATTTGCTTGTGCCGCATCCCACTGAGCTTGCCAGTTGTTTTGTTGTTCAGAGCTTGCATCAAAAGGTAGAGCAGGAGGAAAAGCTTCTTTTAAAGCAGTTTCTTGCTCATTGGGAAATGTGTATTGGCCGGGAACATCGGGAACATCAGCAAGAGCAGGATCAATATACTCTTCTGGAGCATCTTCTACAGGTGTGTAGACTTGAGTTGTTCCAGCAGGTAACCCTGGCTGTTGAGTCTGTTGTCCCATATAGGACTCAATATCAGTCTCAATAGCATTGCCGTCATCGTCTGTTCCTGTAGGAATAGTGGGAGGAGCAAACGGAGTTGCTACATCTGTATCAGCCATCTTGTTTTTCTCCTACAGTAACTTGCACAGCATGTTGCTTCTCTGGGAATGAAGCTGTACCACATCCCCAGAGAATAACTGCAACTATAATTCCAATAGCAATTGGCATGGTGTTATCCAGCCCAACCTTTAATATTTAACATTACACAGCTTTCTTCTTTTTTACTTCTTTGATTTCAACGTCTTCAGCATTGTCAACAGCCTTCTTCAGATCAACAATAGCCTGATCCATGATGCGGAATTTAGAAGCATTTACATCAGCTCGTAACAAAGTATGTTCCGTGTCTTCTAGAATAACAACCTTCTTATCTTTAGCTGCCTTAAGCTTTTCAATAATGGCAAGACGAATTTCCATTTCACCAGGGGTGACACCTTCCTTAGAACTTGGAGAGGGTGCCCGCATGATGCTTAAATACTGATCACAAAAATTGAAATCAATCTCTTTCTCTTCTGTAATACCATTCTGATCCATTACTTCAATGGAAATCTTTCGCTCTTCTAAAGTAATCTGTTTAGTCATAATTTACTCCCTTTTTAAAAATAAATGTATACTTCTATTATAGTGTTAAATAAGCAACTTGTCAAGCTTTATTTTCTATCTGCGCGAGCTGCGCGGTTAAAGCTACGTTCTGTTCAGTGAGTTCCTTGACTTGACGACCGAGCTGCCTGATGGCACCGATTTGTAGACGATTCGCTTCATTGTGTTTTCCTTTATTCAGTCCAGACTAATTTGCGACCAGAAAGTCGCTCGACTTCTCGAATTGCCGCGAGCATATCCACGTTGATCTTCTTTCCATCACGCTCGGAGTGGTGCGCCCAGGCCATATCTTCACTCGGCCCATCGGGGATTAAAGTGAAGTTATGGGGCGAGAGGACGGTCACGTTGCCAGCCTCATCGCGCACCTTCAATTCCGAACTTGCCGTCACGTCTTCCGCGTAAAGAAGGACACCATTTGCAATGGACGCACTTGGAGCCGTCCCATTAGATATATGAAAGACACCAACCGCCGACGTTGCGGCTGTGGGGTGTGTGGCGTTGCCGTTAAGATAAAGATTACGAACATTGTCTATCGAAAGTGCAAAATGGTTACCACCCGTGAGATGCACCCAACCTGCGCCATCACGGTTTTGAATGACAAGCTCATTGACCAACGAACCAGTCAGCGCGATGCCGTTTGTCGCGCCCGGCACGCCAATTCGAGCGTGAGTAGACCCGCCGCTACCGAGAATGATCTGAGCATCATAAGTCGCATCAGCGTCGATCCACTGATAAGCCGTGGTCGCGGAGTTCTTGATAAAAACAGGACCGTTGAAAGTGACTGTATCGGCGCTAGCGTCAACGAATATCATGTTGGTTCTATTAAGAGACTCCACCCGGAAATCAAATCGGGTCCGACCATCTTCATTGAGGACGATGCCATCCGCCGACACACTCAAAGCGTTATAGGCCGTACCAGCATCATAGATGAATGTGCGCCAGTACCCTTCCTGCGCCGCATCCGTTGTGGCACCAATCCGCCACTCTGAATAGCCGTACTCGACATTGGTGAGGTCAGCCGTGTTACTCCTGACGGACTGCTTGCTGATAACGTCATTACCGGCTGGAGTACCCCCCGCCTTTTCAAAGACTACATTGGCACCATCAGCATCAGCTTGATTTGTAAACAAGTGAAACAGTGTGCCGGAAGTGTCGGCGTTAATGTTGAGCAGCCCGCGGCCATCGGTAACCAGTACAGCGCGATTGGTAATGTTGACTTCATCGCGACCAGCATCAACGACAAACATATGGCTTTCGTTATCGCTCTCGACCCTGAAATCAACATCCTGGGTGCCGTTATTTACAACCACTTCAGTGTCTCTGATGGTGAAGTTGGGGTTGCTCAGATCATTGGCGACATAGAACTCCATGTCGTCGGTGCCATGGGCGTACCGGATGCGAGCGATCTGCCCGTCAGCCGTGTCCCCGAACACGATGTCAGCACCGCCACTCGCGCCACTGATCATATTCAGTTCGACATAATCATCAGCCGCCGAAGTGTTTGAAAGCAGCAAGGCGACATCAGCGTCCAACCCCGGAACCGAGCCGCCATCCTTGTTGACCCAGAGCTTCGCTGGATTACTGGGAAGCGTCCCGGCGCCGATGACCACACCGGAAACCGTAGCGCCGTAAACCTTGAGCAACGGATCAGCCGCTGCCCCCATGAACATCCAATCACTGGTGCCGCCGCCATCCGACGACACGCCAATGTCAAACACCTCATCGACTGCGCCATTTGCCGTGCGATCCATAGTGAAGAAAACACCAATGTCGGCGGTTGACGTTATTTTGCCAGCGAATGTGGCGTTCTGAGAACTGTCGAGAGTGAGGGCATCGGTCATCGTGCCGGATGCTGGACCCGCCGTGCTGAACACCAACCGCCCTTGCTCAGTGCCATCGGTCGGGCTTTCAATGAAAGCATCAATCTTGGCATAGGCTACGTCATTCGCACCACTGTCCTTGCCGAGCCATTGCAGCATCATAATGCTATCGTCAGCAGCGGGACTTGCGCTGTTGCGATACAGATTAAGTCGCACATCAGCATTAGCCGCATCAGAGGCTTCAAATGTTGCTTGGGTGCCACTGGTACCGGATGTATTGAGCAAGCCAGAAGTGCCACTGAATGTTGCTGCACCAGCCGTGAGAGTGCCAGCGAATGTGGCGGCAAGTGTTGGACCATCCAATGTTAAAGCAATATTGCCGTTACCGACAGCAAACGTCATATCCGTCGTATTATTTGAGAACTTAATGAAACCCAATGTATCGTCAGACGGATTGCCCATCGTCCATTTACTGTCGCCTGTCGTCCCGGCGGTCGTATGAATAACGACATCATCACCGGCAGAGGCGCTGTTGGTCAAAATAAGACTTTCATCACCGCCCGTGCTAGTACGAGACCCACCTAGAGTTTGGGTGAATACTCCAGTCGTGGTGATTGCACCAGCCGCGAGAGTGCCAGCGAATGTGGCATTCTGGGAACTGTCTAGGGTGAGGGCGGTTGTGGGGGACTGAGACGCGCCAGAAGTGCCAAACACAATTCGAGACGGCATCTCGTTAGTGGTCGGCGTCCCATCCACGTAGACTTGAATATGGGCACCGCGAGCATTCAAGTCGCCGTCACTACCAGTTCCATCTGCGCCAAAGAATGTCAATTCGCCAAGTCTGTCATTTTCTAAAACAACATCTTGACTGGTGTCCCCGACAGAAGCCGACCGCGACTTCGTAAAAGCGATTCCGGGCGACAAGGCATCTGCCGCCCAACGACCAAAGTGCGCTGAACTGCCAGCAAAGTCAGTACCAAGAACTTGTAAATTCAAGTCTCCTGTATCCACGGTCATGGAGGCGCTGCCGCCAATGAGCGCTTTGCCAGCGAATGTGGCTGTCGGAGAAGCACCGCCAGCGAATGTTGCGTTGAGTGTCCCGTCGCTGATGACATAAATATCACCCGACCCATCACCAGCGAAACCCGTATCAAAATCTGTTTGGCGAACGATTATCGTTGGATTAGTCGTGCTGCCAGCTTCATTTGCTAAAGCTGAACCTGCGGTATTGGCTGAGAAAATACCAGACACATTAACGTCTATAATCTGGACGCCGTTAATCACGAAATGAAGCTCGTCAGTTGACCAACCTATCCCGGTATCGACATCAGCTATGTTCGGGATCAGGGTGGGGTTTGTAACTGTAGCAGCTTCATCTAGGATGGCTCCGCCTGCTGCATTAGAAACTCTTATGGTGCCAGTAACCGTCGTCGCGCCAGCCGCGAGAGTGCCGGTCGTGGCGAACGTACTCGATCCAATGTCGATATTTCCGAAGCCGGAAGTGATCGAACCACTATTGAGGGCGCCGACCGTCGTGAGGTTCGAGAGGGTGTCGATAGCCGCCTCGATTGTCGCCTCTGTTGTCGCGTCAAGAGCGTCTATATTTGACAAGGTCATGGTCCCCGCGCTGTCCGACAGAATAGCTGTTCCAGCGACCGCATAGCTGTCACTGGCGGCGATGTCCATACCACCGCTATCCCACGTTCCCGAAGGCCCAGTAATAGTTCCAGTAGCGGACAGAGCACTTGCTCCAATATCAATACTTCCGAACCCAGATGTAATACTTCCTGAATTTAAAGCTCCCACAGTAGTGAGCGAAGATGTTACAACAGCTGATCCAAGTGTAGTTGCACTTAATACATCAGTTGAATTAATAGCAAAAGTATCTCCACTAACAAGATCAATTCCACCACCATCCCACGTACCAACTTGAGTTCCCGCTAAAGAAACTTGTAAAGCCCCTGTAGCAAAATCTAATTCAAGATTAGTACCGTTCCACATAATGGCAGCATCATTACCAGCACCCATCGTAAGAGTACCAGCACCGTTAATAGCAGTGCCATCTACATCAACCTTAAGAATTCCCCCTGTAGTGATGTTGGATGTACCGTTATCGATAGCACCAAACCCAGAAGTAATGCTTCCACTATTTAACGCACCAGTGATAACAAGTAGTGGACCTTCACCCGCAGTTGATCCATCATGTGAATGCCCCGTAGTCACATGAAAAGCAGCAAGAATGACATCAAACTCATTGCTTGTGTCAGTAGCTTCAATTGTATCGCCAGTGATGTATGTTTCTTGTCGCGCTGAATAACCAGCCATTATCGTCTACCTCCGGGGAGAATTTCTAATTGGAAACTTTTAATTGAAAATGCTTTAACATTTGCTGTTGAATGTTCAAATCGAACTGCGACCACAAAACCTGATCCCTCAATAGATTGTCGATTCCAAATTGGAAGACCAGTTCCATATGTATCAGTCCCATACACACCAGTACCATAAGTGGTACTAGCAAATCCTGTTAATGTGTATGTGGCAGGTTGTGGTGTTGTTGAGATATTATAGTCATAAATTACTCTGGCAGTAATTGTAGCATTACCAGTATATGCGACAGTTGAGATTAATCTCTGTCCTGTTTTACGAATCCCAACATCACCAAAATCATAATGAGGTGTTTGGTAACGTGCTACAATAGCTGTCCCGTCAAAGTCTCCCTCGTCAGCTTGCTCCTGTTTATAAATAATTCCGTCAGTCCATCCCCCATGAAGAAAGGTTTCTGCCGTCCCTAAAAATCCTGAACTTGCATAAGAAGGACGCATTCCTCGTAAGTCAGCCCACTCCCAACCAATACTTTGTTCAGGTGTATTGTCAGTTGTTTGTCTAATCAAAGCTCCCAGCAATCCCATTGTGGCAGGAAGGGCAACTCCACTACTGGGATACCATAATCTATATTGACTTTTCCTCCGCACAACCATTGAGGAGACATCATCAAAACTTGTGATGTCATTTATTCGTGGTTGCACAGCTTTAGAAATTGTTCCCAATTCAACATCATCAAGCTTCTCAGTACCAGCAATTGTTCTCAAACCATCAGGAGCAAGAAATATAACGTCACCGCCAATTTCCTGAACACTCCAAGCAGAGGTGCAACCAATGTTATTCGAGACAGGAGCCATTACAAAGGTGCTGAGATCACTCCCTGTTATTTTATAGATACTATTCTTGGCAAATACATACAAAGTATCACGAAATGCAGCAAGATTAACAATTGTCTCTGGAATAGTGATTTCACCCGCACCATTTCCTGCAGTGAAATCATTAGCATCGTTTGGTGCAGTAAAGTGTAAAGTTTTATCTTGTCCTAAAAAGAGATGGTCTCTAAATTCTTTTACGCATGTTGGATTAGTTGGCGCAGTTCCACTTCCTGCTCCTATGGCTCCATTAAGAAGCACATAGCTAGACCCGTCCCAAGTAGCAGCAGGATTTGTCCCCGCCTGCCCAGAAACCATGACAAGAATCTCTGTACCTGTCCAGTTGTAATTATCAAAAAGATATTTTCCTGCGCTAGTTCTTGCTCCTGTGATCGAAGTCCAGGTTGTTCCTGTTCCATATTCAACATTGTCCCCCCTACATCCAATAACACTGCTTCCCAGAAAAGCAATTCCTAATACAGCACCACTTCCTGTTAGTGTGCTGGTTGAATATTTACTAAACCCATCAAGGCGTTTGTAGCCACCTTCAATTTCAGGTTCCATGTTCTGAAGCTGAGTGGCGGCACCTTTAGGTACGTCTTGCGGGGATTTATCTAAAACCAACCCACCCCGACAATGGATGTTGATAGGTTGAAATTCAGAATAGTCTGTCATTAAAGAGCAACCATAGCATCAGGCTTATTAATTAGCTCTGTACGCATTTTGTCTACATAAGTGTTAAACTGCTTATCCATTCGATCTAAAATAGTGGCGTCAGAGCGCAGCACTAAGCAGTAGTAGATGGCACGGTGGATAATTACGTGTTCGTATTGATCTGGAATATTTGTATTGTCATCGTAAGCAGAAAGATCGCTGGCAATTGTCCAGTAATCATATGTCACACCATAATTGGCTTGATCAGGAACAGGAGACACACCATATTTACCATTTTGTGTTTTGTAGACCACATCAGGATAACCAAAGTTACTTGCTTTAATATAGGTATCAATCTTTTTGCTGCTTGTGGAGGAAATTTTACTTCCATGTACACCTTTACGCCACGAGTCTTGAGAAACTAATTCAAGCTCTCTACCCATCTTGTCTTCACGCACTCGTACAAAATCAATATCAACTGCAGTAGTTGAGGTGTTAGCAAATCTCAGGAATGAGGTGGTTGTTGTAGCTACAAAAGTGAAATTACTCATCTCACCTTCACCAGCATTGTCGAGAGCAACAGTCTCACTTAACAGATTAGTTCCACCAGTTGTGGTTCCAATGGTTAATGTGACATCGTTTGAAACATGCCTAATGAGAATACGATATGTTCTATTGACAACAGTAGCGAGAGTTTGTTCAGAAGCACCAATGTCAGTGCCGTCACCAGTTAAACGAAGTCTACCATTGCCATCAGAGGTGTAGGCAGAAGTTCCACTACCAGCAGATTTATCGGTCCAACTAGTAATATCACTTGTAAACTCGCCATTCGTTACAATATTAACTGGGAGAATGAAAAAGCTATCCCAGTCATAGCTTCTTCCTGTGGCAAGAGTGTATTCTTGTGTCCCAGGAATTAACGTGTCACTACCTGCAGCAACATTAAAAGGCCATTCCAATTCAGCAGCTACAATATCACGAATGGCATCATTCACACCATTCTTTGCAGTGGTCTGGATACCAGTTGAACTGGTAAAATTAGCTGAAGTCAGTTCAACCTCATTCAGCCTGTTCAAAGTTCTGTTTGTAAGCTGCAGAAAATTAAGAGCCATTGTATGTTCCTAGAAAGTGGGGGGAGAGAGTGGGATACGTTCCCCCATACCTCTCCCCCCATATTCATTACGACCAAGTATTGGCGTCACGAGTATCGGCAGTGGAGCCAACATCGTTAACGTCAAAACCCACAACCCAAACACGAAGTTTGCCGTCAGTGGGAGCCGCAACCGACCCTAGCAGGTCAATTGTATCGTCAGCAGTGTACTGATAAGTAATGTCAACGGGAACACCAGTGTAATCACCAGCAGTACCATTAATCAGAGTAGCAATAGTGTAACGTGTAGTTCCACCGCCATCTCCGAGTGACACTTTAGCTGTAGTATTGGTAGTCTCAGCAGTGAGAATCTCAAAACCAGCAGCTGTCACGACAAAACCCTTCGGAACACCGATGAGCTGATATGTATCGGTCGAGCCAAGCGTAATTCCGTCCGTAGCTTCCACAGTTGCGAAGTCGATGACATTAGTAAGCATCGTCATACGCAAACCGGCAGCATGGGCAGGAATCAACTTATTAGCAGACCTATTCGCTGTTAATGTAGCCATTATCTATTCCTCCTTAGTCCACACGATAGAAGGACTTGGCGATAGCGTCTGTACGCAGGGTCTTGCGACCATACAAGTGCAGACCACGAACAATATCACCAAAGAAGTCTTGCGACCTCAGCACTTCTGTCTTAGCAATTTGTGAAACTGTAGCTGTCGAGGAAATGTGACCAGCAAGAGCAACGCCACCAGTCGTGCTATCACCAACAGTGCTGCCAACCGGAGCATTGTTAGTCTTGTAGCAGTTAAATCCACGGATCAGGCCATCAGTAACCCGACCATTTCGCAACTTAGACTGGGCGTCACCAGTGAAGTCAACACCCATCAGCTTAGAGTTTTCATCCTGCATCACTTCCCAGAACAACGGGGAAGCAACAAACCAGCGACCCTCTTCAGGAATATCGCTTTCGTCAAGCAAACGGCTCAGACGAGACATAACACCCAAGGGCGAAATCTCACCAGAGTCATAGCCAACGTCAATCGAAGTAGTAGCATGGTCAACACCATACACATTGTTCGGACTGGAAGTAGAAACCTGACCCGAAATATATGTGAGAATGGCGCTGTCGTAGCTATTCTTCAGAGCATACGCACCCGAGGATGTGGAAAGAGTTTCCCAGTTCAGGTGGGCCTGCTTGGACTCAATGTCATCGACCACAAACTGAAAGTACTTCGCCTGATCAACAAGCAGAGTATCTTCGTTGTCATCGAGAGCCTGAGTATTCAACTGTGTACCACGCGCATAATCACTAACGGTAATAGTCGGCTCTTTGATAATGTGAACCGTATCACCATAAGATGAAATCTCGCCGTAGTAATCAGTGTTGGTAATAGCTTCGGCCACAGCCGCCCGGCGGAAAAACTTAAGAACAGTTTTTGAATAAATTTCGGGAACGAAATTACCGCGAGGAAGGTTATTGTGACCAGAAGCCGTAGCAACGGCTGTCGTCATTGTAATCTCCTATTTGTATATAAGCAAGTATGCTTATTCGTCTAAAATTCGACCTTCTTCTCTAGCCAACAAAATTGCATCTTCATTCTTCTCGTAGTCTTTAAGTGACATAGCACCGATCTGAGAACGAGTAAAAGTTGGTTTTTCTTTGAAATCAGGAGCGGATTTGCCCTTAATATCAACCAACTCTGCAGCAGAGTTTTGCATCTTTTGTTTTCTAGAGGGCTTAGATGGACTACCGAAATCTGTTTCAGTTTTGAAGGCGTCTATAATATCAGCCGCCCATTCTCCATCATCAGGATTTTTGTAAATGCCTCGCTGAAAAGCAGCAGATTTAGTTTCAGCCCAATCATGAAATACATCCGAATCTACAATATCATCAAAATCAGCATGTCGTCCGAGAATAACAATCTTAGCTTTCTCAATAGCTGACTTTTCTTTTGCATCATTCAGTTCATCACGCAAATCATTGTTTTCTTTTCGAGCCTTCTCTACTTCGCGCTGTGCAATACTTTCAAAAATATCTGAAGCTTCAGGATTTTCCTCTCGAAATGCATCCAGGGCTTCATCGTCTAGGGGACGCTCTACTTTAGACAATTCCTCTCGCTCTTTCTTTAAAGTAGCAATCTCATCTTGTAGAGCTGCTTCTTGAGCTTGAGAGTGCCTACGCAAATCACCATAGCGTTTTCTGAAAGTCTTCTCTTCAGCAGGTAGTTCAGTTAAATCATTCACCTCTTCATCATCAACTTCAGGAGTAGCGACTTTCTCATCGGGTTCTAAAGCATCGAGACGATCATTGCCCATGTAGGGGCGAGGCTTGATCAGAGGAGTTTCTTCAACATGAGTTTCAGTATCAGTCGTCATAGTTATGTCCTTTCGGGGTCTATCCATCTAAGATAGAGTAGCCGAGTCCTAGAGGGGGTAATCAAAAGATTACGTGGCCTCCCTACGACAGGGTATATTTATACTGCCGGATTAAAATTAGCTCAATATAGGATTACGAACGGGTCCTTTATTGGCTGGCAGACTCAACAAACTTTGCTGTGCTGGCTTCTGTTTGGCCAAACGAGAAGGTAGAGCATTTGAAGTCTGTTGAGGTTTTTGTAATAGGCCCGGTGGTTTAGCTTTCTGTGACTGAACACGTTTAGCTGTCTGACCTTGCCTTCGTTGTTTAGCTTCTACATCACCTTTACGTGCAGTCATCAGAAGCTTTTCGAAAAATTCCGTACCTTTAATCGTTACGACATCCTTGGGAACTACAAATTCCCCAGTTTGTGCATTAATCTTTACATTGTCGCCTTGTGGAGTAGCACCTCTAGGTGGTCTTGCACCCCCACCACCTGTGCCAGGAACTCGTCCAGGTTGAACAACTTGTCCCCCTGTTGCATATCCCTGCACTCTTCCCCCGTCATGCATAGTCATCTCATTAGTAGCAGCACCAAGAGGAGAGGCAGTCTCAGGAGTAGCACTACCTGTAGGCATTCTATTTTCAATAGGCTTTTTCGTAGTTGCAGTCTGAGGAACAGCCTCAGTTACCAACCCACCTTCATGATATGCTTTCAATACCTTAGCGCGTGCTGACATTACCTGATGAATATTCTGAGGCGACACACCAGACTGTTGTGCAACTTGATTTACAAAATCTCTTCGTGTCATTTTATTTGGCATAATTTTTCCTAATGTTACCACCAGCCGCCATCACCGCCGCTGTCGCTTCCCCACCCATCGTCCGAGGAGTCATATTCATATTCCCAGGCGTCCCAGTAATCCTCATCAGCCTGTTGTTCAGCTTCATAATTAGTTTGTTGTTGATCCCAAAAATCATCACCAGAAGGTTCACTATAAGGTTCGGAATCATATGAAGTGCTGTCCCCAGTAGCTGTTCCAGCATCCCACCTTTTAACAAAGTCTTCTCCTTCATGAGTGAAGGCCATCGGCTCTCCATCATGCCAAGTCACTCCTTCCCACATCTCCCGTGTAATTTGGTTAGAAAGCTGTTTGTCTGAGAAATCCCCATAGTCACCATAATCACCGTAATAGGGCATCGGTTTACCCCACGGTATGTAGCTATCAATACCAGCAAGATCATCATCTGAATAGGGGTCTAACCCCATAGCTGCTTGCCAATCTTGCCACTCTTCAAA
>Ga0098035_1000286_pt1 | contig 26078 bp, 23 predicted proteins | sample 3_EtaG_FD_75046 | JGI IMG/M metagenome (GOLD analysis project Ga0098035, IMG submission 75046) | Marine viral communities from the Subarctic Pacific Ocean - 3_ETSP_OMZ_AT15126 metaG | ecosystem: Environmental > Aquatic > Marine > Oceanic | place: Pacific Ocean | collected 2015-01-07
CAAGCGACGCAGTCTGCCGCCCGGGCCACGTATTCGCCGCGCTTGACCAGATCGGCACTCGGCGTGCCGCTGGCCGCACCATCGAAAGGCGAAGCCGGTGTGCGATTGACGAACCATGCGATAGCCAGGCCGACGATCACCACGAGGGCAAGCAGGATCGTGAGAATCTTCTTCAAGGTTTCGTTCCGTTCACTGGGGGGCCTGTCCGCAACCGGTAAGGTTCGCGGACAGGAGAACAGGAGCTTGCAGGTTCGCCTCAGGTGTCGAACTTGATCCGCGAAAGCGGCATGCTGCGCACCCGCTTTCCGGTCAGCGCGGAGACCGCATTGGCCACTGCAGGCGGCACGGCCGGCAGTGGTGGTTCGCCGATACCGCCCATTTGTGCGCCGCTCTCGACGATCTTGACGTGAACGCGCGGCATGCGATCGGGCGGCAGGATCGGATAGAGATCGTAATTGCGCGCGACCGGCTGCCCATCCTTGTAGACGGCTTCCTCCAGCAGAACCTGCGAAAGACCCAGTGCAATGGCCGAGTTGACTTGCGCCTCGACAATCGCCGGATTGACGATGCTGCCCGGATCGATCGCTTCCCAGAGTTCATGGACGACGACCTGTCCGTCCTTGATCGAAACTTCGGCAATGGCCGCAGCGTGCGATCCGAAGGGTGAGGCCATGGCCACGCCGCGCGCACGCCGGGTGCCGTCGGCTGCACTGAACGGACCGCGCTTCCAGCCTCCCGCCAGATCGCCGACAGCTTGAAGCAAGGTGGTCAGGCGCTTGTTGTCCCTGAGCAGGCGCAGACGCATCTCGAACGGATCGAGACCGCCCTTGTCCGCCAGTTCGTCGAGGAAGGTCTCGTAGAAGAAATCGTTCATCGAGTTGCCGACCGACCGCCAGTAGGCAAGCGTGACAGGGTTCTTGACGTAAGCCTGCGCGATGCGGGAATGGGGAATGGCGTAGGATTTGCCGGTCAATCCCTCGACGGCCATCCCATCCACGCCCTCGGCTCGCTTGTTGGCAATGCCTTCGCCCGGTCCCTCGCAGGCACTGATCGCCTCGATCGCGATGGGCATGCCGTTGCTGTCAAGGCCGCCACGAAAGCGCACCGCTGCCATCGGGCGCAGGGGATCGCGCAGGAATTCTTCCTCGCGGCTCCAGATCACCTTGACCGGCTTGCCCACGGCCTTGGCCAACTTGATCGCCTGCGGATAGCAGCATCCCGGTCCATACAGGAAATGCCGACCGAAAAAGCCCCCCAGCATCTGTGAGTGGATCTTGATCTTGGCCGGCTCCATTCCGGCTATCTTTGCAGCATCCGCCTGGAACATTTCGGGCGCCTGATTGGGGACCCACAGATCCAGCGTGCCATCGGAATTGAACCGGGCCAGGCTGGAAGGTGGCTCAAGCTGGGCATGGTGCAGGTACTGGCTGAAATAGGTGGCTTCTACCTTTGTCGCCGCATCTTCGAAGCCCTTGGCGAAATCGCCCCGGGCCTCAGCCTCGTTGCCCGCTTCGGAGTTGGCGCCCAGTTGCTGCGAGAATGCCTCGCTGTCGAAGTCGCCCGGCATATAGCGGATGCCGGATTTGTCGCCGGGTTCTGCCCAGTCGACCAGCAGGGCCTCGACAGCCTGGCGCGCATGCCACCAACGCTTGGCGACGACTGCGACGGCGCCGTCGAGGCGATGGATCGATTCGACGCCGCGCATCGCCTTGACCTGGTCCTCGTTGCGGATCGAGCCCACCTCGAGACCGAGGCGCGGCGCATGCTGAATGGCTGCATGGACCATGTCCTCGACCACCACGTCGATCGTGAATTGCGCCTTGCCGGTCGCCTTTTCGTGCATGTCGATGCGCGCGACCGGTTTGCCGATCCAGCGGAACGTCTTGGGATCGCGCAGCTTGAGGCTATCCTGCGGGGGCACCGGCATGTCGAGTGCGCCGGAAGCCACTTCGCCGTAAGCCAGCGAACGTCCGGAGGCTTCATGGACCACACGGCCCGGCTGCGTCGTAAGCGAGCTGAACGGTACGCCGAGCTTTCGCGAAGCCGCCTGCATCAGCATCAGCCGGGCCGATGCACCGATCTTGCGCATCGTCATGTAGCTGGTGCGCACCGACATGCTGCCACCGGTAATCCGGCCTGCGCCCGGGACGATCAGGTATTCGCTGCCCGCCGGCGCGCTCTCCACGGTAAAGGCTGACGGATCGATGTCGAGTTCTTCGGCGACGATCTGGGCCATGGCTGTGAATACGCCCTGCCCGCCCTCGATGAACGGGCTTTGCAGCCGCACGGTGTTGTCCGGGCGAATTTCGAGGAAGGCGGGCACTTTTAGGTGCGCCGCCGCCTCGGGGATCGCGGACTTGCCCTCCTGCGCCCGCGCCTTGCCCAGCGGGATACCGAAGCCGAGGACGAGGGCCCCCGCACTTACCCCGGCCGAAGCCAGCAAGAAGCGCCGACGCGAAATGTTTGAGGGCTCGCCATCCGCAAGCTGCTGCAGGCCATCGTTCCCGCCCCGGGGTGCATCTGCGTTCATGTCCATCACGCGTCCCCTACGCTGCCGGTCTTTTTGCTTCGGGCCTTGGATCGAACCGCTGCCGTGCCGGCTACGGCCACCGCCGCCACGGCCGCGCCGCCTGCGACCATCCCTGCAGCCCCGAGGTGGAGGCCATCTTCGCCGTCCGCAGTCTCCGACGTACCGGCAAGGTCCTTCATCGCCGCCTTGATCGCGTTGTAGGTGCCGCAGCGGCACAAGTTGATCATCGCTCCGCGGATCTCATCGTCCGTGGGCGTCGCGGTTTCCTTGAGCAGCGAAGTCGCCGCCATGACCTGTCCCGACTGGCAATAGCCGCACTGGGGCACCTGGTGGCGCACCCAGGCCTCGACCACCCGCTTTCCGAGCTCCGTTTCCTCGATCGCTTCGATCGTGGTGATGGCGCTCAACGCCACGGCATCGAGGGGGGTCACGCATGAACGGGTGACGACCCCGTCGACAAGAACCGAACAGGCTCCGCACTGCGCAAGACCGCAGCCATATTTCGTGCCGGTCATTCCGAGGTCGTCACGCAGCACCCACAGAAGCGGTGTGTCGCCGTCGGCCTCGACGTCCATTTCCTTGTCGTTGATTCGAAGTTTCATGCCGCCCTCGTGAGTCAAGTTGCCCGTCTGCCCTGCGCAGCGCGAGGTACTGCGCCGTGACCGCAAAGCATTAGGGCATTATCCTGCGTTTCGAACATGGTGGACGAATGCCTTCTTGTCACCTGTTGAAGAGACAGGGAGGCAAATCACCTCACGCAACTGCAGTGCGAATGGACCGCCATAGCCCAGGATCCACGATTCGCGCGGATGAAACTCGTGCAAGTGGCCTGCCAGAGAGATCATGCGGCTTCGATCATGGTGCAGGCCTCGATCGATTCGTCGCGCGCCACGGGAATCTTGTCGAAGGACGAGTGGTCCGACTGCGGAAGGCCGAGAGGCGTGCCGTCATTTGCTCGAACACAGAGGAGACTGGGATGTCAGAGACATCGTCGATTGATCTGGTCCGAAGGCGCTATCTTGAGGCGCATGGGGCAAACGTGCAGGCCGGATATGGCGCGATCCTCCACGTCTCGTACCAGAACACGGCTCATGCCGCGCTAGGCTATCGCCGCGCCGGTGAAGAAACTCTTTTTCTCGAACGCTATCTCGACCGTCCGGTGGAGCAATGCCTGACTGATGTGCTGGGTCATGCCGTCGAACGTTCCAGCGTGATCGAACTCGGCAATCTGGCCGCCGACGATGCCTTTGCCATGGTCAACCTCTGGGGCATGGCGGCGAATGACCTTGGTGCCGATTGCGAAGTGGCGGTGGCAACGCTCACCGCACCGCTGCGCCGCATGTTCGAGAGACTGGGCGTGACCCTGCACGTCCTTGCCAAGGCCGATTCGCAGCGCGCCGACGATCCGGCCGCCTGGGGCAACTACTACGCCAATGACCCAATGGTCTGCGCCGGCCTGATTGCGCAGGGCCAGCGCGCCATTTCCACCTTCCTTGCCCGTCGCCGGAAATTTGCCGCGTGACCGGTCTGCTGGAGACGATCCGTGCCCATGCCGAGCACAACCCGCTCGGCATCGCGCTCGACCCGGTCGTATCGGATTGCGTGACGTGGCGGGACCTGGCCGAGCGCGTGGCGCAGGCGGTCGCCGAATTGCGCGGCGATGCGCAGAGTGGCAAGCCCCATGTCCTGCGCCTCGATCATGGTGTCGAAGCAGCCGTTCTCGAACTGGCGCTTCTCGATGCCGGTATTCCGGTCCTGTCGCTTCCTGCTTTCTTTACCGACGAACAGGTCCGTCACGCCGTTTCCGCCTGCGGTGCGGGGGGCGAATGTCCCTCCACACCGCACCCCGCGCCGTCATTACTGCCCCGTCTGACGGCGCGGGTTACCTTTACCTCCGGATCGACCGGCACGCCAAAGGGCGTGTGCCTGTCGCAGAGCCACATGCTCACTGTCGCCGCATCGGTCGTTGAAGCGCTGGGAACCGGCCATGCCGGCCGACACTGCGCCCTGCTGCCCCCCGGAATCCTGCTGGAGACGGTCGCCGGTTTCTTCGCCACCATGTTGGCCGGGGGAACTTATGTCTGCCCGCCGCAGCGCGAGGTCGGGCTGGGTGACCCCTTCCGTCCCGATTTCGGGGCGATGGTCTCACGCCTTGCGGCGTGGCGGATCACGTCGCTGATCCTCGTTCCGGAATATCTCGCAGGGATGGTCGCGGTTCTCGAACGCACCGGCCAACGCCTTCCGGACCTGACGCTGGTGGCTGTCGGCGGGGCACGGGTGCCTGTTGAACTCCTGCAAAGAGCCCGCGCCCTCGGTTTGCCGGTCAGGCAGGGTTACGGCCTGACCGAATGCGGCTCGGTCGTGTCGCTGGAATGCGCGGACGAAAGCGTGGAAGGCTCGGTCGGTCGCCCGCTCGGCCATGTCCGGGCGACGATCGCCTCCGATGGCGAAATCCTGCTCGAGGGAGAAATGTACCTTGGCACCATTGGCGAGCCGCGTACGCCGGGACCTCTGGCGACCGGCGACATCGGTCGCATCGACGAACATGGCCGCCTCTGGGTGGAAGGCCGCAAGACGGCCATGATCGTCAGCAGCTATGGCCGCAATATTTCGCCGGAATGGGTTGAGGCCGCACTGCTGCTACAGCCCGAAATCGCCCAGGCCCTGGTCCATGGCGACGGCCGCCCGGCACCCGAAGCGCTGCTCGTCCCGGCATCGCCAGACGCGGATATCGTCAAGGCCCTTGCGGCGGCAAACCGGACGTTGCCCGCCTATGCACGCGTGGCCGCCTGGCGTGAAGCGGCGCCGTTCACGCCAGCCAACGGTATGCTCACCGGCAACGGACGCCTGCGCCGCAAGGCCATCGCCCGGACATGGCTCGAGGGCAAGCCGGCCTTTTTCGATGAGCTGGAAGCTGCAACCTGGCGCGATCGACTGCGCTTCCTGACAATCCCGCAAGTGCGCGCCGGACTTGCCGGAACGATCTCGCGCCGCACCTACCTCGATTACCTCATTCAGGCCTATCACCATGTGCGCCATACGGTTCCGCTGATGCAGGCGGCGCGTGCTCGGTTGCTGGACCGGCCCGAACTCGTCGCCGCGCTCGATGAATATATCGAGGAAGAGACCGGCCACGAGGAATGGATCCTGGCGGATATCGCCGCGGCCGGCGGCGATGCCGACAAGGCGCGCACCTGCAGGCCCAATCCGGCAACGCAGGCCATGGTCGACCATGCCTATGCCCGGATCGGGGAAGGCAATGCCGCCTGCTTTTTCGGCATGGTCTATGTGCTGGAAAGCGTAAGCGTCGCCCTAGCCCAGCGCGGTGCCAGTGCAGTCGCCGCGAATCTTGGACTGCCGCCGGAAGCCTTCACCTACCTGACCTCGCATGGCGCGCTCGATCAGGACCACATGGCCTTTTTCGCCGCGCTCGTGAACCGGTTGGACACGCCGGAGGACCGCGAGGCCATCACCAGGATGGCGCGCGAAATGTTCGCCCTCTTCGGGGGCATGTTCGCCGCGATTGCCATGGAGGACCAGGATGTTGCCGCTTGAAGGCAAACGCATAGCCGTCACCGGCGCTGCCGGGGGCATCGGCACGCCCGTGGCCACGCTGCTTCGCGAGGCCGGAGCCCATGTCATCGGGATCGATCGCACAGAAAGCGCGGCCTGCAACGCCAGTATCGTCACCGACCTCTCGGATGAGACCGCCCTTGCCCGGCTTGCAGAGCGGCTTGCCGGCGATTGCCCGGATATCCTCGTCAACATCGCCGGGGTCATGCGTTTCGGCCTGCATCAGAGCCAGCCGATCGAGGCGCTGTCACTGTGCTATCGCATCAACCTGCTGGTGCCGGCCGTCCTCGCCCGCGCAGTGGCGGCGCCGATGCAGGCGCGAGGGAGCGGGCAGATCGTCAATATCGGCTCGGTCCTGGGCGCGATTCCCTATCCCTGGTTCGCCGCCTATTCGAGCAGCAAGGCGGGTCTCGCCGCCCTCAGCCAAGGCTTGCGGCGCGAGCTGATGGGCAGCGGCGTCACAGTCACCCACATCAATCCGCGGGCCGCGCGCACCGCATTCAACAACGGTGAGGTCAATCGCTTCCTCGAAGTGACGGGAATGAAGGCCGATGCACCCGACTGGGTGGCCCGGCGGATCGTCTCGGCCATCGTCGAAAGACGTGAGACCGTCTCGATCGGCGCACTCGAACGCTTTTATGCCGCCCTCAATGCCATTTCCCCCCGCTTGATCGACAACGGACTTGCCGGACAGATCCGCAAGGCCCGCGCCGAGTTCTGCTGAACCAGCCCGACACGATAAAGAGACAGGAGATCCATCCGATGATCAAACGCAGTGTCCTCACGTTTCTGGCCGCCCCGCTGCTGGCCTGCGCCCTGCCCTCGGCCGCCTTCGCCGACATGGCGAGCGACGTTAAGGCCGTGAACGATGGCTGGGCCCACATCACGTACGAAGTGAAGGGTTCAAGCACGCAGACCAAGGCGCTGGACCAGCTGGCCAAGCAGGCCGCGACCATCGTCGCGCGCTATCCGGGCAAGGCCGAACCGCTGCTCTGGCAGGGCATCATCACCAGCGAGCAGGCCAATCGTGCCAATATCTTTCACAAGATGAGCCTGGCGACGCGGGCCCGCGACCTGATCGCCAAGGCCTATTCGCTCGATCCGCGCGCGGCGGACGGCGGAGCCGCGCTCAGCCTCGGAGTACTCTACTACAAGGTTCCGGGATCGCCGATCGGATGGGGGGACGACGAGCGGGCACAAAAGCTGCTCAAGCAGGCGCTGGCAGTTGATCCCAACGGCCTGGATTCCAACTACTTCTATGGCGACTACCTGCTGGATCAGGGAGACAAGGCGGGAGCGAAGACCTATCTTCAAAAAGCCCTGCAGGCTCCGCACGATCCTGCCCGCCCGGTGTGGGACGCAGGCCGCCGACGCGAAGTCCGGGCCCTGCTGGCCAAGGCGGGCTGATTGACCGCAAGCACGTGCCCATGATGCTGGCTCACCGGCTTGCGCGGCAGCTTGCCCATCCCAGTGGCCTGCCCGGCCGCCTGCTGGGCAATGCCATGGATGTGGTCAACCGAAAGCCTACCCGCCTTGCGGTCGATCTCTTGGCGCCGGGCGAGGGAGAAGCGGTGCTCGACGCCGGATGCGGCACCGGCGCGGCGATGGCCGAACTGCTGGCGCGTACCGATTGCCTCGTCACCGGGGCAGATGCTTCCGCGACCATGCTGGAAGCCGCGCGGCAGCGCATTGGCGCGCGTGCTTCCTATCTCGAGGCGAGACTGGAAGATCTGGCATTGCCAGACGCGACCTTCGATGCAGTACTCGCTCTCAATGTCCTGTATTTTGAAGATTCCAACCACGCCATGCTGCACAGGATGCATCGGCTGCTGAAGACTGGCGGGCGAATTGTGGCCTACGTCACCGACAGGCAGAGCATGGAAAACTGGTCCTTTACCCGCGAGGGCTTTCATCGGCTTTTCGATAGAGACGCGCTTTGCGCAGCGTTTGCAGATGCAGGGTTTGCACAAGAGCGGATCGAAGTGCATGAAGTGGCGATCACCCGATCGGTCACCGGTTTGCTCGCAAGGGCCTGGCGATCATGAAGTTCTTGGCGGAGATCGACATGGAGCCGATGCCGCAGCAAGCGCGAGCCTCGGGGCTCGCCCGCGTACTCGAAGACGAACGCGGTCCCTTGCTGCAATTCCTCACTGCCCGTTGCGGTTCGGCGGACGACGCGCAGGACCTGTTGCAGGATCTCTGGATCAAGGTGAGCGCGCAGCCCGCAGGGCCCGTCGCCAATCCACGCGCCTATCTATTTCGGATGGCCAACAATCTCGTTCTGGATCGGCTGCGCGGGCGACAACGCGCCATGCGGCGTGAGCGCAACTGGCTTGAGGCCGAGAGCGGCGTTGTCGCCATGCCGCCGGAAGACAGGACAGACCCCGGCGAACCTGCCGACGAAGCGCTGGCCCGCAAGCAGGAAGCGCAGATCCTGCGCGACGCCATCGACGCCCTTCCCGAAGGCGCTGGCCGGGCCTTGCGGCTCTATCGCTTCGAGGGAATGGGGCAGGGAGAAATCGCCGAAGTCATGGGAATTAGCCGCAGCGGGGTGGAAAAGCACCTCGCACTCGCCATGAAGCGCCTGCGCGCGGCGCTGTCCGACTGTGGATGTTTCGACACGGCGACGTCTTCAGATCGAGGGGCTGACAGCGGGGAACGACCGCAGATGGAACAGGGACAATGAAACGCGAAGACGATCCGATCCTGGCCGAAGCCGTTCGCTGGCACCTCGCCAGCGGCGACGATGCCATGGACTGGGATGCGTTCACCCTCTGGCTGGAAGCAGACCCTGCACACCGCAAGGCGTTCGATGAGATTGCCCTGACGGACATGATGCTCGGCGAGCATCGCGAGGAACTGGCAGAGCCCGCGGCGCCCGAGTTCGAAACCCCGATGGAAGCCACCTATGCCGAGGCTGCGAACGATCGCGTCGTGCGTCCGGTCTTCGGGAAGCGGCTGCGTTGGGCTGGATTTGCCGTTGCCGCGGCCCTGACTGCGGTTCTGGCGGTTCCCCAGTTCATGGGCCCCGCTCCAGAGCTTTACGAGACCGCAGCGGCATCGCAGCGCATTGCGCTTGAGGATGGCTCGACGATCCTGCTCGCCCCGCGCAGCCACCTGACCATCGAGGGCCGCAATCGGGATCGCATGGCCCTTTCCGGCGGCGCCCTGTTCGACATCCGTCACGATCCCTCGCGCCGCCTCACGATCACCGCCGGCGATCTTGCGATCAGCGACATCGGCACGCGCTTCGACGTACAGGAACAGAAGGACACGGTGCGCGTCGCCGTCGTCGAGGGTAAAGTGCAGGTCAGTTCGCAGGCGCTCGACGCTCCGGTGAAGCTGGCCGCCGGCAGCGGTCTCGACTTCGACGGCGCAAAGGGCACCGCGACGATTGCATCGATCAAGCCCATCGATGTCGGTTCATGGCAGGAAGGCAGACTTTCCTACGAAAATGCGCGACTTGTGCTGGTCGCCGCCGATCTGCATCGCTATGCGGGTGTCTCGGTGGAAGTGCCGGCGTCCTTGCGCGACCGGCGGTTTTCGGGGACGCTGATTGTCGACGATGGGGATGCGGCGTTACGCGATCTGGTGCAGCTCATGGGCCTGCGTCTCAGCGGCCACGCTGGCGCTTGGCGTCTGGAGCAGCCCGGCAGCTGAGGCGCGCGAAGCAGCGCGCCGCGGCATCGACATAGCTGCGAGCACACTGCCCGAAGCCATTGCCGAGCTTGCCCGCGAAACCCGGGTTTCCATCGGTACGCAGGGTGCACTGCCCCGCCTGCGCACAAGGCGCGTAAGGGGAAACTATTCGGTCGGCGAGGCGCTCTCGCAGCTTCTGTCCGGTAGCGGTTTCGTCGCAAGGCAGGTAAGCGAGACGGCCTGGCGCATCGAACCGGCCGCCGCCATCGGGCCTGCGGTGCCCCCGCCCAGTCCCGTTTCACCGCCGCCGCCACAGCCCATCGTCGTCACGACCACCAAGCAACCGCTGGAATTGCTCTCGGTTCCTGCCGCGGTTTCGGTGGTCGCCCTAGCGGACGAAATCCACGGCATCCCTACCCGCGCCAGCGCCACGGTTGCCTCGCAGATCGAAGGGCTTTCACTCACGTCACTGGGGCCGGGGCGCAATCGCATGTTCCTGCGCGGCGTTGCCGACAGCGCCTTCAGCGGCGAAAGCCAGTCGACGGTGGCCGTCGTATTAGACGAAGCGCGCCTCACTTATGCTGCGCCGGACCCGGATATCCGCCTCGTCGACATCGAGCGCGTCGAAGTGCTCAAGGGGCCGCAAGGCTCGCTTTACGGGACCGGTGCGCTCGGCGGCATTTACCGCATGGTGTCCCACGCTCCCGAACTCGATCGGACCAGCCTCGACGTTACTGCGGGAACCTCACTCGTGGCGCACGGCAATACCGGCTATTCGGGCTCCGCCGTGGCCAACCTGCCCCTGGTGGGCGAGAGGGCCGCCCTGCGCCTCGTCGGCTATGGGGCCAAGGAGCCCGGCTGGATCGATACCGGTCAACGCAACGACGCGAACTGGACGCGCGTGTCGGGCGCGCGCGCCGGGCTCGCCTTCATTCCGGCCAACGACTGGCGTCTGGACCTCACCGGCTTCGGCCAGTGGCTGCGCTCGAGCGACACGCGCTATGTCTATGCCCCGCGCAGCTATTCACGCGACGCACAATCGCCCGAGCCGCACGACAACGACCTCATCCACTTCGCCGGACGGCTGAACGGCGCGGCCGGCAGCATCGATGTGACGTTCGCCAGCGCCATGACCTGGCACGATGTCGACAACACGCTCGATGCATCGCTCGGCGCGGATGGCTTCGGACTCGCCAATCCGCAGAGCCTGCTCGACAAGCGCCATTTCCGCATATGGGATTCCGAGCTGCGCCTGCGCGGTCACCTTGGCGGCGTAACCTGGCTTGCGGGCATCTCGCGCCTTGTGGCGCGCCAGAGACTGGCGACGTCACTTGAAGATAGTGCAGGCGCCATGGAGACGCTCGACGACGATCGCCGGACCAGTCACGACAATGCCGCTTATTTCGACGCGACTGTTCCGGTATCCGGCACGATCTCGATCGATGCCGGGGCGCGGCTTTTCCGCTCGTCGATCCGCGAGACGCGCATGTTGCAGGCCGGCCCCGTCTCGCGTGAGCGTGACAAGTCCGGCGTAACACCCAGTGTCGCTTTGTCCTGGCAGCCCGGCTCGTCCAGCCTCGTCTACGTGCGCTACGGATCGGCCTTCAGGCAAGGCGGATCGGATATTACGTCCAGCGGCAGCATCGACACGCTGGGCAGCGATGAACTGGCCTCCATCGAACTGGGCTGGCGCCAGCGGCTGTCCGGCGGGGGCAAGCTCGATCTGGGCGCATGGTTCTCCAACTGGCACGACCTGCAATCCGACGTGCTGGAGGACAATGGCCTGGTCGAGACGGTCAATGCCGGAAACGCCCGCATCTTCGGCATCGAAGGCAGCCTCGAACTGCCGCTGGGCGAAGGCTGGCAGGCAGAGGCCGGCGGCAATTTCACCGATGCGCGCCTGATCCGCAATGATCTGGGTTTCGAACTGGAAGACAGGCACTTGCCGGTCGTTCCCGAATATACCGTACGCGCCGGCCTGCGCCGCGATTTCACACTAGGACAGCTGAATGCGCGCGCGAAGCTGAGCCTGCGCTATGTCGGCCCGGCCCGCATGAGCTTCGATCCTGACCTTGACCGCAGGATGGGCGACCTGATCGAGAGCGATTTCGAAGTTCAGGTCAGCGACGGCATCTGGCAGGTGGGCCTGAACGTGCAGAACCTGTTTGCTGACAAGGGCGACGTCTTCGCCTTCGGCAATGCCCTTCGTTACCGCTCCATGCCGCAATTCACTCCGCAGCAGCCCACGACGATTTCCCTGAACGGGTCGGTCCATTTCTAGACTGCGTCAGGTCTCGTAGATCACCCGCGTCGCGGCAGCAGCAGCGGAAGCGCGGTTTTCGACGCCGATCTTCACGAAGATCTGTTCGAGGTGCTTGTTCACTGTACGCGCGCTGATGTTGAGGATCTCGCTCATGTCCTTGTTCGACTTGCCGCGCGCGGTCCACAAGAGGACGTCCGCTTCGCGCGGGGTCAGGCCGAAGGCATCGCGCAGCATGTCGCCCTCGCGCCCCTCGCGCGAGAGAGCGATGCGGAACATGTGCTCGGCGCTGCCTGCTTCGCCGACCAGGGTGACATCGAACCGTTCCGCCCCCAGGACGACAGTGACTGTGCGCTGCGAGGCTTCAACGATCAGTTCAGCGAGCAGCGATTGCAATGCGGTTCGCTTGTCCGGTGAAAATCCGTCAAGCACGCGCTGCGCGGCAGGTGTAGTCCAGCCAATGTGGCCGCGCGCATCGCAGCTGACCAACTGCGCGCCCATCCCATCAAGCCCGGTCATCGCCTTGCGCGCGCCGCTGGAATTGCCGAGATGGACGCGGATGCGCGCACTCAACACGTTCAGAACCACGGGTTTGGTTACATAGTCCACCCCGCCCCCTTCCAGTCCACGCACGACATGGTCGCTGTCGGAAAGCCCGGTCATGAATATGACGGGCACATCGCTGGCGCGCGGGTCGGACTTGAGCAGGCGGCATGTCTCGAATCCGTCCAGCCCCGGCATCACCGCGTCGAGCAGCACGAGGTCCGGTCGCGCCTCGTCCAGCAGCCCAAGCGCGATCGCACCATCGGCAGCAAGGATCGGTTCGTGCCCTTCGCTGCGCAGAAATGCTTCGATCATCCCGCGCGTTTCGGGATCGTCATCGACGACGAGGATGCGGGCCGTCATCGCGCGGACTCCGGTCGTTCGGCGGGTTCGAGGTCGAGCAGGACCGAGATCCGATCGATCAGAACGTCGAGTTCGTAGGGCTTGGCGATGTAATCGTCATGCGGATCGTCGGGCCTGCGCGGCCGCTGAAATTCGTGGACATTGGCAGAGACCATCAGGATCGGAACGCTGTCGCCATCGAGTTCCCTGATCGCATGCGCAGCTTGCCATCCGCTCATCTCGGGCATGGCGACATCCATGATGACGAGATCGGGCCGTTTGCGCCGATAGGCCTCGATCGCAGCGCGCCCGTTCTCGGCAAACTCGAGATCGAATCCAATCGGGGTCAAAAGGTCCCGGGTCAGTTCGAGGTGCGCGGAATCGTCGTCGACGACCAGAATGCGCCGCTGCGGCCCGGCAAAGGACAGTTGGGGAGCAGGCTCCGACGGCCCTTTTTCCGGCACGGGCGCCTCGGAGAAGAACATCTTCACGGTAAAGGTGCTGCCCAGGCCCGGCGTGCTCTTCACGGTAAGCTGCCCGCCCATGACATCGACAAGCATGCGTGCGATCGTCAGGCCCAGGCCTACGCCCTGCTGTCCGCGGACCGTGCCGATCCGCTCGAATGGTTCGAAGATGCGTTCCAGACTGCTTGCTTCGATACCGACTCCGGTATCGACCACTTCGAATTCGGCGACCGGATTGCGCCAATAGACGTTGAGCGCCGCGGACCCGGCAGGCGTATACTTGATCGCGTTGGAAATGAGATTGATGAGCACCTGCCGCAGCCGCTTCTGGTCAGCATAGATCCAGTACGGCAAATGGTTCGGCCGGCTATGGTCGAACTGGATTCCCCGCGCGGCGGCCTGAATACGGAACATGTCCACGATCTGGTTGAGCAGATCGACGAGGTTCACACGCTCGCGGGCGATCCGGACCGAACCGTTCTCGATCCGTGATACATCGACGAGACCGTCGACGAGATCGGACAAGTGGGTGGCGCTGCGCCGGATGACGCGCACAGCGTCGGCGACCGGTACGCTTTCGTCGCGCTCCAGCAACTGTGCGTAGCCAGAGATTGCGTTGAGCGGCGTGCGGATCTCGTGGCTCATACCGATGATGTAGCGGCTCTTGGCAAGGTTGGCATTCTCCGCCGCCGTCTTGGCCCGTTGCAATTCGGCATCGGTACGCGCGTGCGCCTCGATTTCTTCCATGAGTGACACGGTCTGGCGTTCCGTTTCCTGCTCTGCCGCCCGCTGGCTTTCCCGCGAGAGAACGAAATACCAGGCGCCGAAACCTGAAATCGCCATGAAACCGACGAAAACGGTCTTGAGAATGCTGGCAAGGACCAGCGGGTCGTCCCCGGCAACTTCACGCTGATAGAAGATCAACAGCAGCACCACGCCGGCGATGGCAAGGCAGACGCAGTAGGCCACGAGGAAGCGGGCGATGCGCGCATAGGTCACGTCGGTGATCGAGCCCGGCAGGAGGCGCTCGAGCAATGCGGAGAGGTTGACGCCGGCTTCCGGCTTGACCTTGCAGGCATCGTGGCAGCGTGCCTCCAGCGTACAGCACAGTGAACAGACCGCGCCGTCGTAAACCGGGCAGACCGCCATATCCGGTGCTTCGAAGGTGTTCTCGCAGACCTTGCAGGTGCATTCGGCGGTTTCGAATTTGTCCTGCGGACGGGCGATGTAATAGCGCCCCCGGGTGGCGGCAGCGATGATCGGGGCGAAGATGAACGATACGCTCAGCCCGATTACCGGGGAGAGCATCTGCGCCACCTCTCCCAGAAGCCCTGCGAAGCAAAGTGTCGAACACAGGATCGAGATTGCCATGGCGCCGACCCCGACCGGGTTGAGGTCATAAAGGTAGGCGCGGCGAAACTCGATGCCCGGCGGGCTGAGGCCGAGCGGCTTGTTGATCATGAGGTCGGCGATCACCGCACCGAACCACGCGACCGCGAAGTTGGAATAGAGCGTCAGCACCCGCTCGACGACGGTCTGGATGCCGCCCTCCATCAGCATCAGCGCGATCAGGGTATTGAACACGAGCCATACGACGCGGCCGGGATGCCGGTGGGTCAGGCGCGAGAAGAAATTCGAGGACGCTATGGAGCCGGCATAGGCATTGGTGACGTTGATCTTGATCTGACACAGCGCAACGAAGACCGTGGTCAGTATCACTGCGCCCGTCGGGTTGGCGACGAGGCCGCCGAAGGTCATGAAATAGAGCATGGCCGGATTGGCCGCATCATTCGCGCTCATGCCGGAGGACAGCGCGATGACGGCAAGGAAGGATCCCAGGGCAATCTTGACGCCGCCCACGAGAATCCAGCCCGGGCCGGTCGCCAGCAGCGCCGACCACCAGCGCAGCTTGCCGACTTTCTCCTGCTCGGGCAGGAAACGCAGGTAATCGACCTGCTCTCCGATCTGCGGCAGCAGTGAGAGGAAGACGGCGAGCGCAACCGCAAAACTCGCCATCGAGCCGACTTTCTCTGCGCCTTCGAAACCGGTCCAAAGGGCAAGCCCATCGCTGCCCTGCTCGACGAGGAACAGGATCGGTGCAACCTGCAGGATGAACCAGATCGGCTGCGTCCAGTTCTGCCACTGGCTGATGCGGTGAAAGCCGTAGGCGACGATGGGAATGACCACCATTGCGCTGATCATGTGCCCGATCGGCAGTGGTATGCCGAAACACAACTGAAGCGCTGCCGACAGAATCACCGCTTCGATCGAGAACAGGATGAAGGTGAAGGAGGCGTAGACCGCCGAAGTGATCGTCGAGCCAAGATAGCCGAAGCCCGATCCGCGCGTGAGCAGGTCCATGTCGACGCCGTAGCGGGCGCCGTAATAGCAGATCGGTATGCCGGAAATCAGGAAAATCGCAGCCGCCACGCCCAGCGCGCAGGCCATGCTTTCGAAGCCGTAACCGATGGTGACCGTCGCGCCCAGCGCCTCGCAGGCAAGGAAAGCGATCGAACCGAGTGCAGTATTGGCAACCCAGGCAGGCGAGCTCCTGCGCGCGCGCGTCGCGGTGAAGCGCAGGGCATAGTCTTCCAGCGTCTGGTTGTTGACCCACTGGTTGTAGCGCCGGCGCGTGCCGACGATGACCTGGCGCTTGACCGCGACGTCCGACACAGTGCCCGCCCGCGCCCGATCAGGTTCCGATTTTGCCAATCCGGTTGCGCTCCATCATGAAATCCCGGCCAGAACGAGGCCGAAACCCGCGCTGCCAGCCCCGATCAGGCGCAAAGCCGGGTTCGGCAACACCCGGGCAAGAGCATAACCGCCGAAGTGGAGCAAGGCACTGGTGGCCAGAAACCCACCGGCAAACAGTACCGGAGAGGCATCGTGCGGCATCTCGATGCCATGGCTGGCGCCATGCGCATAACCGAAAGCGGCGACGAGAAAGGCCGCAATGGCAGCCGGCGTGCGGACCTGGAATGCCGCAGCAAGGCCAAGCACGACGAGCGAGGCCATGATCCCGGCTTCCGCGGCCGAACCGGGCAGCCAGGTTCCAGTCACGAATCCGAAGGTCAGACCGCCCAGAAAAGCGAGCGGAAGTACCCAGCCCGACCGCTTCAGGAACACTGCAGCGCCAAGGCCCACCAGCAGCATTGCGGCGAGGTGGTCGGCGCCGGTCAGGGGATGGAGCAGCCCCGATGCGAATGCGCCGTTGCCGTGTCCGGGGTGGGCCAGGGCCAATTCGGGAGCGAGGCTAAGGCCTGCAAGGGCAAGAGTGGAGACGAGCCGCTTCATGCAGCAATCCTTTCCGGCAGTCCGCCTGCCTTGATGATGAAGCCGGCGATCTCCTCGAGACCCTTGCCGGCGCGAATGTTTGCGAATTCGAACGGCCGCGCGCCGCGCATCTTCTTCGCGTCGCGGTCCATGACTTCAAGGCTGGCGCCGACGAGCGGCGCAAGGTCGATCTTGTTGATCACCAGCAGATCGCTTCGGGTGATGCCCGGCCCGCCCTTGCGCGGGATCTTGTCGCCTGCCGAAACGTCGATGACATAGATGGTGATGTCGGCCAGTTCCGGGCTGAAGGTGGCCGCCAGATTGTCGCCGCCGCTTTCGATCAGGATGAGGTCGAGGCTCGGGAAGCGCTGCTCCAGCACATCGACCGCAGCGAGATTCATCGAGGCATCCTCGCGGATCGCAGTGTGCGGGCAGCCACCGGTCTCGACGCCCAGGATACGGTCGGGATCGAGCGAACCGGCGCGGGTGAGGAACTCGGCGTCCTCGCGCGTGTAGATGTCGTTGGTGATCGCGGCGATCTGGTAGCTCTCGCGCAGGTATTTGCAAAGTGCGTCCATGAGCGCGGTCTTGCCCGAACCCACGGGGCCGCCGATGCCGACGCGCAAGGGGCCCGAAGCCGGGAGGGGAGTTGCCATCTGGTTCATGTCCTGAACAGCCTTGTGTATTGGGTTTCGTGAGCCATGCAGCCGAGGTCGGCGACGAGCGTGCAGCCGCCCAGGGCATCGAAAGGATCGCCGTCCGGCAGGCTGGCCATGTGCTTGACCGCGGCCAGGACGACCTCGCGGCAGTCATGAAGGACGAGTTGGCCGTCTGTCTGCCCGAGCGGCACGAGGCGCTGCGCTGCCGAGATGAGATTGGACACCGCGCCGTGCAGCCAGGCCGTCAGCGCGCGTTCCAGTGCAATGCCGCGAAGCGCGAAAAGTGCCGCCGCCGCAACGGGATAGGCGATGTCCGTGCGCTCGAGACCGGCAAGTTGCTTCGTAAAATCGGCGACGCCCGAGGCCGCGCGCGAAATGCGTACGAAAGCGCTGCCCTGTGCGGTGCTCTCGACATAGCGTTCGTGACCGATCTGACTGGCCAGCGCGAGCTGCGCCACTTCGTCGAAGCGCCCCGCATCGCCGAGGCGGGACGCCCGCCAGGCGTGCGTGAACAGCACGAGGTCATTGTGGATCGCGCCATGCTCGACAAGCGCGACGATCCAGTCCCGGGTGCTGCTGCGATCGGTGACGTGACCGGCCTCCACCGCCCATTCCAGTCCGCTGGAATGCGCAAAGGCACCGATCGGCCAGGCCGGCGACATCCAGCTCATCAGGTCGAAGAGCTCGGCGTCAGCCATGGGCGTGATGCTCTTGTCCGTGGCTGTGAGCGTGATTGTGCGCTTGGCCATGCTCATGCTCATGGTCATGACCGTGTCCGTGGTGATGTCCGCCAGTGCCCGAATAGGCCCCGCCCTCGGGGTCGAAAGGCGCAAGGACGGGCTGGCAGTGGCCGCCCAGTCCGACCACCATTTCGGCAATCACGTGATCGTGGCGAATGCGCAGGGTTCCGCCGCTATCGCCGGGCAGAAGCTGCGTCGGCAGATGACGGTTGCCCAGGTGCCAGGAAATGCGGACCAGCTCGGCGCTCGAATGCGCAGCGATCTCGATCAGTGGCTCGCAAAGGGCCTCCACGCGCACCATGCTGTCATCGTCGAGGCGCAGCATGTCACCGTCGCGCAAGTGTACCGGGCGTGCCATGTCCAGCAGGATCGAAGCCCCGCCATTCGTGGTGAAGACGATCCGGCGGCGATTACGCTGGTCGAAATCCAGGCGGACCGCATCTGCAGCTTTTTCAGCCGCTTCACTCTCGATCCTGATAATTCTTCTCATGGTAATCCTCAGTACATGAAATAGCGCTGCGCCAGTGGCAGCTCGGTGGCCGGCTCGCAGGCAAGCAATTCCCCGTCGGCGTGGACTTCGTAAGTCTCGGGATCGATGCGAATATCGGGCAGCGCGTCGTTGCACTTCATCTGCGCCTTGCCGATGCCGCGCGTCTGACTGACCGGCATCACTGTGCGGGCGAGACCAAGCTCTCCTGCAATATCAGCCTCATAGGCCGCATTGCTGACAAAGGTTATGCAGCTTGCCGCCATGGCCTTGCCGAACTGGCCGAACATCGGGCGCGAATGGACCGGCTGCGGCGTCGGGATCGAGGCATTGGGGTCACCCATCATGGCACACACGATCATGCCGCCCTTGAGCACGAGATCGGGCTTTGCGCCAAAGAACGCCGGGTCCCAGATGACCAGATCGGCCAGCTTGCCGACCTCGATCGAGCCGATCTCGCGAGCCATGCCCTGCGCGATGGCCGGGTTGATCGTGTACTTGGCGACATAGCGCTTGGCGCGCTCGTTGTCTGCCTCGGCGCAGTCACCTTCCAGGGCGCCGCGCTGGGCCTTCATCTTGTGGGCGGTCTGCCAGGTGCGGGAGATGACTTCGCCCACACGGCCCATCGCCTGGCTGTCCGAGGAAATGATCGAGAGCGCGCCCATGTCATGCAGGATGTCCTCGGCCGCAATGGTCTCCTTGCGGATGCGGCTTTCGGCGAAGGCCAGGTCCTCGGGTATCGATGGATCGAGGTGGTGGCACACCATCAGCATGTCGAGGTGCTCCTCGATCGTGTTCACGGTGAAGGGCATCGTCGGATTGGTCGAGGACGGGATGACATTGGCAAAGCCTGCCAGCTTGAGGATGTCGGGCGCATGTCCGCCGCCCGCACCCTCGGTATGGAAGGCGTGTATCGTGCGGCCCTTGAAGGCAGCGATCGTATCCTCGACGAACCCGCTTTCGTTGAGCGTGTCGGTATGGATCATGACCTGCACGTCCATCCGGTCGGCTACCGACAGGCAGCAGTCGATGGCAGCCGGGGTCGTGCCCCAGTCCTCGTGCAGCTTGAGAGCGGCGGCGCCGGCGCGGACCATTTCCTCCAGAGCAGCCGGGTCGCTGGCATTGCCCTTGCCCGCGAATGCCAGGTTCACCGGCAAGCCCTCAGCCGCCATGAGCATGCGCTTGATGTGCCACGGGCCCGGCGTGCAGGTGGTCGCATTGGTTCCGGTCGAAGGGCCGGTGCCTCCGCCTGCAAAGGTGGTTACCCCGCTCGCCAGCGCCTCCTCCACCTGCTGGGGGCAGATGTAATGGATATGCGCGTCGATGCCGCCGGCGGTGACGATCTTGCCTTCGCCTGCGATAATCTCGGTCCCCGGTCCGATCACGATCTCGACACCGGGCTGGATATCGGGGTTGCCCGCCTTGCCGATGGCAGCGATGCGCCCGGCCCTGAGCGCGATGTCCGCCTTGTAGATGCCGGTCCAGTCCAGGATAACGGCATTGGTGATGACGGTATCTGCAGCGCCTTGCGCATTGGTGCGCTGGCTCTGCCCCATGCCGTCGCGGATCACCTTGCCGCCGCCGAACTTGACTTCTTCCCCCAGGATCGTGGCGTCGCTCTCGATGCGGATGAGGATATTGGTGTCGCCGAGGCGCATCCGGTCCCCGGTGGTTGGCCCGAACATGTCGGCATAGGCGGCGCGGGACATGCGATAGGCCATCAGGCGTCTCCCGCTTCGAGCGGGCCCATGACCTTGCCCTGGAAACCGAAGACCTGCCGATCACCCCGCAGCGGAACGAGCGAGACCTCGCGCGCCTGACCGGGTTCGAAGCGCACAGCGGTGCCGGCAGGAATATCGAGCCGCTTGCCACGTGCCGCATCGCGATCGAACACGAGACCGTCGTTTGCTTCGGCGAAGTGGTAGTGGCTGCCGACCTGCACCGGCCGATCGCCGCTGTTGGCGACGCGGATCGCTGTGACCGGCTGCCCGGCATTGAGCTCGTGCTCTCCCGGCGCGGCAAGGATCTCTCCGGGAATGAACGGATCAGCGGATCGGGTCATGAACGCTCACCAGCTTGGTGCCATCGGGAAAGGTGGCCTCGACCTGCACGTCGTGAATCATGTCGGCGACACCGGGCATGACCTGCTCGCGTGTGATGACATGGGCCCCCGCCTCCATCAGATCGGCCACCGAGCGGCCGTCGCGCGCACCTTCGAGAACGAAGTCGGAAATCAGCGCGATGGCCTCGGGGTAATTCAGCGACACGCCGCGCTCGAGCCGGCGGCGCGCCACCATGGCGGCCAGCGAGAGCATCAGCTTGTCCTTCTCGCGAGGTGTGAGGTTCATTTCAGCATCTCCAGACGCGGGGCAAGGCACGCCCCTTGCGCATGACTTCAAGTGCGGCCGCGATGTCGCGGCGCAGGATTTCTCCATCGGGCGCAATCAGGCGCACCGCCAGGATGCCATTCCAGGCGCTCGCGGCTGCCTGTCCCTGGGCAGTCTCCAGTGCGCCGCGCACCGGTTCGAGCAAGGCGGCGGCGTCATTCGCCACATGGACGATGACTGCCATGGCTCGCGCTCGGCCGCCCACTGCGGCATGAGCCATGAGGTCCGCGATATCGCCCTCAAGCGCCAGGGTATCGGCATAGATCAGTTTGCCGCCCCGCCAGATCCGCAGGCGGTCGCGCAAGGCTCCCCGCGTGACGCTCTCACCCATCGCCTCGCGGCCCAGCACAAGTGCTTCCACGCCCAGAAAACTTGAATCCTGCGCCAGCGCGATCTGCGTATCGCGCACCAATCGGGCCTCGTCGAACAGGATGGTTTCCTGCGGCAGCCATTCTGCCTGGGCGCCTTGCTCCACGTGCAGGCGCGTTGCTATTTGCGAACCTTGGTCAAGGGCCCGGTAGACTTTCTCTGCCGCCTGGGTCGCCACGGCAGATCGCACGCCCTGTGCCCATGTCACGCCCTGGACGAGGCGATCGCCCTCGGCAAGGCCGCCCGCGGTGTTGATAAGCACCGCGCAGGGCTCCTCACCCGAAGTGCGCGGCATGCGCATGCGCAGGCAACCCGACTGAAAGGCGCGCGAAACGGCGGCGACCCCGGTCCTGTCGATGAAGGCAAGGTCGATCTCACCGACGCTGCGCAGGCTGGCGGGAACCGCATCCGCTCGCGCGGGCGCGCAAGCCGCCGTGGGCGGGATAGTCTGATCGTCACTCATGGCAAATGCCCGGTGCACGCTTGGCAGTGTCCTTCGTCGATGGAGCGGCGAGTTGGTCGCGCCCGTCTATTTGCAAGTGCACAATCGGCGCATGGCGGGCCCGATCATATGGGGCATTTGACGTATGGACTCGGCCAAGGGCCGCAGCGCCGCGTCAGCCGGTCCGGCGCATACGTCAAATACCCCATGGCGCGTTCGTGCTGCACTGCACAACCTCCAGCTGCGTCAGGGCTTCAGGGTCCGGCGTCAGGGTTCAATGTGGAGGGAAATCTAGAATGACACGATGGAAGCAGGCTGCGCTTGGCGCCCTTACCCTCACCGCGGCTTCGGCAGCCTTTGCCAGTCCGGCCATGGCCGACGACGAGTTGCCGTTCACCTTCAACGGCGGGGTCACGTTCCTGAACGACTATCGCCTGCGCGGTGCGTCGCTGAGCGATACCAAGCCGGTCATCCAGGGCTCGGTCGAGGCAGGTGTGCCGATTGCCGAGAACGTCAGCGCATTTGCGGGCGTCTGGGCCTCGAGCCTCGACAAGGATGCAGGCGCTGGTGCGATGGAAACCGACCTCTATGCCGGCCTGCAGGGTACGATCTCCGGAGTGAAGGTCCGGGCCCGCTACCTGCGCCTCGTCTTCCACGACGCCGAGAACATCGATTTCGACCAGTACGAAGTAGGCGTCAGCGGGCCGGTCGGGCCCGTCACGCTGGGTGCGGGCGTCATCCATGACGAATACCATTTCACCGGGCACAGCACCTACACCTACACCAGCGCCACGCTGCCGATCGACAATACCGGTTTCGCCGTGAAGGGCCTCGTCGGATACGAAGACGGCACGAGGTGGAACGACAAGGTCAACTGGCAGCTGGGCGTCAGCTATGCCCGCGGACACTTTCTGATCGGTGCCGACTACATCGATACCAACAAGTTCTCCGCCGCGTCCAACGGCGACAACCGCGCCGGCGCGACCGTCGTCGGATACATCGGCGCGCGCTTCTGACCTTTCCATTCATTCGCAGACGACCGGCCTGGTGCGCAGGCCGGCATCCAAGGGGATAGACAATGGCATTCATGAAAAAGAGAGCTTTCCTTGCCACTGCACTGGCCTGCACCGCCATGCTCGGCGCCTGCAGCAAGGGCGCCGACGAGGGCGCGTCTGCAGCCGATGCGGACGCAATCAAGGTCGGCGTGCTGCACTCGCTTTCCGGCACCATGGCGATCAGCGAAGTGACCGTGAAGAACGCTACCCAGCTAGCGATCGACGAGATCAACGCCGCCGGCGGGGTCATGGGCAAGCAGATCCTGCCCGTAGTCGAAGACGGCGCCTCGGACCCGGCCATTTTCGCGCAGAAGGCTTCCAAGTTGATCGAGGGCGACGGCGTGACCACCGTTTTCGGCGGCTGGACCTCGGCAAGCCGCAAGGCCATGCTTCCCGTCTTCGAGAAGGACCACGGCCTGCTGTGGTACCCGGTCCAGTTCGAAGGCAACGAATGCTCGCCCAACATCATGTACTCGGGCGCGCAGCCCAACCAGCAGGCACTGCCTGCCTACGACTGGGCCAAGGAGCAGGGCTACAAGAAGTTCTTCCTCGTCGGTTCGGACTACGTCTATCCCCGCACTGCCAACCTGATCCTCAAGAAGCACATCGCGAAGGACGGGCTCACACTCTCCGGCGAGGAATATCAGCCGCTGGGCGGAACCGAGTTCTCGGGCGTGGTGGGCAAGATCAAGGCTGCCAAGCCCGACATCATCATCAACACCCTGAACGGCGACAGCAACGTCGCGTTCTTCAAGCAGATGGCCGCCGCGGGCATGGGCCCCAAGGTCATTCCGGTCATGTCCTTCTCGATCGGCGAGCAGGAAGCCATGGCGATGGGGCCATCGCTGGTCGAGGGTGGATACGCAGCCTGGAACTACTTCCAGAGCCTCGACAATGACATCAACAAGAAGTTCATCGAAGCCTACAAGGCGAAGTTCGGCGCCGACGCGGTGATCACCGATCCGATGATCCATGGCTATCTCGACGTCTATGTCTGGAAGGCTGCGGTCGAAAAGGCGAAGAGCACCGATCCCGAAAAGGTGCGCGCTGCCGCCGTCACGCTCGACACGATCCCGACCCCGCTCGGCGATGCGAAGTTCATGAACAACAACAGCCTGATCCAGACCGCCTACATCGGCCAGTCGCAACCGGACGGCCAGTTCAAGATCCTCTGGAAATCGCCCGCCCCGATCGACCCGGACGCGTATGACCCGGTCACCTTCCCGGGCAAGTCCTGCAAGATCTGATGACCTGACTTCTGCCGTTTTCCGCTGGGCGGCCCTCACCGCCCACCCTGTCCCGGGCAACGATCCCCTGCCCGGGACAGGGGCCGGAATAACGCAGACAGTCCAACAAGCGAAAGGAGGCAGGACATGGACGCGGTATTTCTGACCGGCCAGCTCTTCAACGGCTTCTCCGTCGCCTCACTCTACGTGCTGGCGGCGCTCGGCCTTGCGCTCAGCTTCGGGCTGATGCGGGTCATCAACATGGCCCACGGCGAAATCCTGATGCTGGGCGGCTATCTCGCCTGGATGGCGATGACGATCGTGCCGGGGCCGCTCGGCCTGCTCGTTGCCCTTGCCTTCGCCCTGCTTGGCGCGGGCATCTTCGGCGGTTTTCTGGAGGTGGCTCTGGTCAGCCGGCTGACGGCGCGGCCGCTCGACACACTGCTTGCCACCTGGGGCGTCAGCCTCATCATGCAGCAGGCCGCGCGCGACCTGTTCGGCGCGACCGGTGTTTCGGTGACGGCGCCCGCCTGGCTCGATGGCGGCCTCACCATCGCCGGGCTGCAGCTTCCGACCCTGCGGATCTTCATCCTCATAGTGGCCGTCGCCGTGCTGCTGGGCCTCGCCGCGATCCTCAGTTTCACGCGCATCGGCCTGCTCGTGCGCGCGGTCAACCAGGACCGCCCAACGGCCGCAGCCATGGGCGTCAATGTGCGCCTCGTCGATTGCTTCATCTTCGCGCTGGGCGCAGGTGTCGCAGGCCTCGGCGGCGTCGTGCTGGCCCTGCTGGGTCCGGTCACCCCGAATGTGGGCCAGGGCTACATCGTAACGGCCTTCCTCGTCGTCATTCTCGGCGGTCTGGGGTCGATCGTCGGCACCACCGTTGCCGCGCTGATCATAGGCCTGATCACCGCCCTCTCGCAGATTTTCGTCGATGTCAGCTTTGCGCAGGTCCTTACCCTGCTTTTCGTCATCCTTTTCCTCCAGTTCCGGCCGCAGGGCGTGATTGCCGTCAAGTCCCGCGCACTCGATGCAGAATAGGAGCGAGGCGATGCCCGCAAGACTTTCCCTGCCACTGGCCTCCGGACTGGCGGCCTTTCTCCTCGCACTGGCCGCCCCGTGGGTGTTGAGCGGCTACGACCTCAACCTGCTCGGGCGTTTCCTCGCCCTGTCGCTGACGGCCATGGGACTGGTGCTGCTGTGGGGCGAAGGCGGTATTCTCAGCCTCGGCCAAGGGGTGTTCTTCGGTATCGGCGGCTATGCCATCGCCATGCACCTCAAGCTCGTCGAACTGGGCAGCGGCGAAGTGCCCGACTTCATGGTCTGGAGCGGGATCGAGAAACTGCCCTGGTGGTGGGCACCGTTCGGCAGCGCCCTGTTCGCTGTCATCGCGGTCTTCGTCGTCGCCCCCGCGCTGGCTGGTCTCGTGGGCTGGGCAATCTTTCGCCGCAGGATCGGCGGCGTCTATTTCGCCCTCATCACACAGGCCCTCGCCCTTGCCTTCGCCACGCTCCTGATCAGCAAGCAGGACATGACAGGGGGCTTCAACGGCCTCACCAATTACAGCACGCTGCTGGGCTTCAACCTCAACCTTCCCGAAACCGCGACGGGCATCTACTTCGTCACGCTCGCAACCGTCGCCGCGGCCTTCTTCGGCCTGCGCTGGCTGATCGCCTCGCGGTTCGGCAAGCTCCTGCGGGCGAGCCGCGACGGGACCAATCGCCTGCGCTTCCTGGGCTACGACCCAACGCCCTACAAGGTGATCGCCTTTGCCGTGGGCGCCCTGCTCGCCAGTCTTTCGGGTGCACTGTTCACGCTGCATTCCGGCGTGATCTCGCCGGCCCTCGTGGGCGTTGTGCCTTCGATCGAAATGGTGATCTGGGCCGCAATCGGTGGCCGCCACAGCGTCGCCGGTGCGCTTGCCGGGGCCTTGCTGGTGAACTTCGCCAAGGACAAGATCTCCACCGCCCTGCCCGAAATGTGGCTCTACTTCCTGGGCCTCATGTTCATTCTTGCCGTCACCGTCCTGCCGCGCGGCCTTGCCGGGCTGTTCGGGGAGGATCGCCCGTTCCGGGCTTCGCGCAAGGGC
>Ga0098035_1000287_pt1 | contig 26042 bp, 33 predicted proteins | sample 3_EtaG_FD_75046 | JGI IMG/M metagenome (GOLD analysis project Ga0098035, IMG submission 75046) | Marine viral communities from the Subarctic Pacific Ocean - 3_ETSP_OMZ_AT15126 metaG | ecosystem: Environmental > Aquatic > Marine > Oceanic | place: Pacific Ocean | collected 2015-01-07
ACCTCGCGGCGAAGGCGATCGCCCGGGAGATATTCCGATCGGAAATACAAGGCGTGCCCAACTGGGAGCGAGCCCAACGCGCCGCCGACAATATCGCCGCGGGTCTAGGCCGGCGGATCGAGATCTCCGATGAGCTTGACCCCAAGGCGATCATCGCCTCGGCGACCCGAGCGGCCCGGGATGGCGTCTCCGTGTTCGTTGTCGATCATATTCACCGGATCCGGGTCCCCGATCCGCGTGTGATGCGCCACGCCCTCGGAGACTTCGCCAAGCGGATGAGGGATCACGCCAAGGAGTTTGATGTGCCGTGGCTCGTCGCTTGCCAGCTAAACCGGGAATCGGCGAACAACAGCAGACCGCCGGGCCTCCACGACATCGCAGAGAGTGACATCGTGAGCCAAGAGGCCGACTGGGTCGTTAATATCTGGTATCCGGATCCCATGAACCGGCAGATCTGCGAGCTTCGGGCAGTCAAAAACCGGACCGGCCCGGAGGCGGCCTGGAAAACAGAGGCGAACTGGCCAGCCCAGAGCTTCTACCCACCGGGGGCCCAAGGATGACGGACATTCAACAAGCGATCGACCTCTTCGAGGACGAGCGGATCCAAGAGGCGCTTAACCGATTTATGATCACAAAGACGGCGCGGTGCGATCGGCCGGTTGTGACCGGCCTGGAGGCCGCGATCGAGATCGGGATCCTCCGGATCGTGTACGTCTCCGGGATTATCTCCGTTTGTCGTCTCGTGTCGGGAGGATCACAGGAAAAGGTCGTCGAGGATCTTTGCCAGCGGATCGACGAATTGGCGTTGCTGCAAATGCCGGCGCATGAGGCCTAAATGGGAGATCGCACAAAAGAGATGAGGACGGCCATCACCACCGGCGAGGGGTCCGACCCCTCGCCGGGCCCTCGTCCCCTTGACGTCGTTTTTGAGATTCCGCTCGCCCCCAAGGGCAAGCAAAGCGCCCGAGTCACGGCCCAGGGGACTTACCTTCCGAGCGCGACGGCACAGTGGCAAGCTCGGCTTGCCCTGATGGCTCGGGAGCATATGCCGGCGGAGGTGCTTGAGGGGCCCGTCCGTGTCGATCTGGTTTGCATCATGGGCCGGCCCAAACGGCTCCGCCGCAAATCCGATCCCGATGGCCTCGTGATGTGGTGTCCACAGAAACCGGACGGGGACAACGTGTCCAAGGCGGTCTTGGACAGCCTGGGCGCGAAGGGGTCAGGGTTCTGGAGGGATGACAAGCAGGTGGTTGACCTCCGGGTGCTTAAGGTGTACGCCGAAAAGCACGGATCGCCACGGATGATCATCCGGGTCCGCCGCCCGGTGATGGACCCCCGCGGCGAAATTTACGCGATGACGGGGCGAGTCCCCGGGGGATGATGCTAGACCCGATTAACTCGCCAAGAGATTCGGCCGGGGCCGAGGTCGGCCGTGCTTTTCGGGCGATCCTCGATTGGCTCGGGCGATCAAGAACGAGAACGGCCACGATCGAGATCAGGATCGCAGGGTGCGAACTGATCCGGATCGAACTGGACAGGGGGAAGACTTGAGGAGGTGCTATTGTGAGCAATCCCGCCGGCCGCGCAAGCTCGGCCACCGTAGAGACCCAAGCGCTTAGGACCCGGAACAAGTCCGGCAAGAGCCCCCGGGCGATGAGTTCGGACGTCAAGGCGATGAAGCGGCTGGTTATGGGTCCCGACGCGTCCGCACAGCAAAAAAAGGCTTTCGATCTCGCCTATCGATCGCTTGGGCTCCCGTTTGTGGCCGCTCTGATCGTCGGCGATCTGGTACGGCTCAACGAGGCGGATCCGGAGCACGTCCCCGAGCGCGTGAAAACCACCACGAGATCGAAGCACTACGATCAACTGCGGAGAATCGCAGAGAAGGTGAACGCAGGCGAGGCCGCGATCCCCGATTCGGTTAACCTGGAGCTTGTCCCGGCGGAGGATCTCGACCTGGATCTGACCACAGATCTCCCCGAGGTCGAGGGCGGCAATTGACAAGCACCACCGTCGGCGCTTTGGGCCTCGGGCCTCTACACGCGGCCCAGATGCGGTTTATGCTAGCCCCCCAGCCCAATCGGCTCTATCTCGGGGGCATCGGTTCCGGGAAGACCGCCGTGGGCCTCCTTGCGTGCGTCACGGAGGCGTTGAGGCCCGAGAATCGCGGCCTACCGATCGGGGTGTTTGCGCCGACCTTCCGGCAATCAAAGCGGATCCACGTTGCGCGGATCCTAGCGATGCTCGACCATTGGGAGCGCGCCAAGGGTTGGAGCTTAGTCCGCCGGTTTCACCGCTCGGATTTCATCCTGGAGCTACGCGGCGGCGCTGAGCTTTGGTTTCTGAGCTTTGCCAAGGACGTCGATCGGCTCCGTGGGATCGAGCTTGCAGGTGCCTATGTGGACGAGATCGAGCAGGTCCCGGATCCGGCGGCGATCTGGGCGCTGATTTCCGGGCGTGTCCGGATCGGGAGTTCGAGGAAATGGGCGACGACCACGCCTAAGGGGTACCGTGGCGTTCCGCGCCTCTTCGTTGAGGCGCTCCAGGGCGGATCGAAAATTCACCACCTTGTAAAATCGACGTCGATGGACAACCCGTACCTCGACGCCGAAGTGGTCGCGGACTGGAAGGCGAACTTATCCCGACGGAGTTGGCGCTCCGAGGTGGAGTGTTCTTTGCTCCGAAGCCCCGACGTGGTTTTCCCCGAGTTCGTCAAAAAGAGGTGGCCCGATGGCCACCTGATCGATCACCGTCACCAGTACGGCGATCCGTGGTTCCTATCGTGCGATTGGGGATACTCGCACGCGTCGTTCCTCGCGTGGCAAAGGATCGAGCGCGACGGTACAGAGATCGACGTGTGTTTCCTCGAAGAGCACCCCGACGATACCCCGATGGATCGCCAGAGGGGAATGATTCGCGATATGGCCAAGAAGCTCGGCCGCGAGCCCCTCGCGTGCTACACCGACCGCGCCGACCCCCGTCAAAACCGGTGGCTGATGAACGAGTTTAGATCGGCACAGATCATCACGATGCAATCGAGGGCGCAACAATCGCAATGGGGCGGGATGGAAACGATCCGGGCCCTCCTCGACCCAATGGGGGACGCGCAGGCCGACGAATTGAACCCGCCTAAGCTCGCCTTCTCTACCGGATTATTGCATTGCGATGGCGATCGCGGCATTGTACGATCGTTCGAGATGTTGCGCCGCCGCACGGTCAACAATGAGCTTGTAGACGAGGTGCTTAAGGATAACGTTTTCGACCACGCGATCGACTCTTGCGCGTATATGGCGAAGGGCCGCCACGGCATGATCGGAGCGTTTACCATGTAGGGAAAATATGAACCTTGATCATTACCCGGGGATGACCCAGCGCGATCCGAATTGGCACAAGACATCAAAGCGCCTCCACGAGTTCTTAAACCGGGATTTCAGATCGATCCAAAAAGAGATCCTCCCCAAGCTATTCCCCCGAAGCCACGGCCGGCGGCTAGCTCGGGATCTTCCCGTCGTATGGTCGTTTAGCAAGGAATTGACGCCACATTACAGGCGGCCCCCAACTCGAACATTTATCGACGGGGACGCCTCGACCTCCGTGATCGCCCGGGTCTATGACGGGCTCAGAATTAATACCGTGATGAAACGCCTCACGGAATTGCTGGTCACACAGGGCACAGTAATAGGCCTATTTCGTCCCGTAAGTGGCCGGAATCGTTGGCATTTGGATTTATTCCCCCCATATATGTGCGAAATCGATCCGGATCCGACGGACTCGGCCAACATCCAGGCCGCCCGGGAGATCCGCTTTAAGGTGGCCCTCGAAGCTACGCACGATCGGGTGCGGTATGGGACCTTGAGGATCACTCCAGACCGCGCCGAATACGTCGGTCAGAAGGTCAGCGGAGTCTACACCGACGACGGCCGGATGCCCTTTGACATGCTCCCGGTGTTCGTTGCTCGGCTCGGGGGGGTCGAGCACCCAGGAAGCGTATGGTCAGCCCTCCCCTTGGAGTTACACGACGCTCAGATATCCATATCTGTCGCTATGGCAGACTGGCAATATGTCGCTTTGAACACCTCTCACGGACAGCGTGTGATCTCCGGCCTCACACCGGAGCGCGCCCAGGAATTGCAGTTCGGAGCGGACACCGTGATCGGCCTGGATAGCGAGTCGTCGTTCAATGTCGTGAGCCCTACCTCCAACCTCGCCGACTATATCGCGTCGACTACCAAATTCTGGGACATGCTCCGGGTCACCTATGGGCTCAGGCCCCAGGACTACACCCGGGCCGTCACGGCCGTCGCAAAACGGATCGAGATGATCGATCGTGACGCCCATCAAGAGGAGCTTACAAACGCCCTGATCGACTGCGAAAACGACATGGCGGCCGTCGCGGCGTCTGTGCTCTCGTGGAACTTCGGAGCTAACACCGGGACCATCAAGGCCCCCCGCGTGCAAATGGGGTACAACAAGATCGAGTTGCCAGCCGACATCCTCCATCAGTCACAGGCCGACCAGCTAGGGGCCTCGCTGGGCATCACGAGTCCTTCGCGTCTTGTGGCCTCCCGAATGGGCGTCCCCCTCGCGGAGGCCCGGCAGATCGTCAAGGAGAACCTGGAGGAGTACCGGCAAGTGCAGGGCGGGGGATCCGATGGCTAAAGCACGCCGCGAGGTATTCCGCCCACCCGGCGGTAAGGGCCTTTCGATCGGGATTTTCTGGGGGGCCAAGTTCACGCCACGCTTGATCCGGACGTGGAGGCCGGCCGTCAAGATCTGCGCGACGATCGCTTTTCACATTCGGGAGCGTGTCCGCGATCGTCAGAAGGCATCGGATGGGGGCAAGCTCGGGCCCGGCGTCCTAAGTGGGGAGATGTGGCGATCTCTGACCGTGGCCCCGGTTTCCAGACATGGCGGGGTCGGCGCGCGCGCCTATTTCGCCCGGAAGTCGAAGGCATACCGGAAAAACAGAAGTGGCCAAGTCGTCCTTAAAACTCAGGTGGTGGAAACGAAGGCGCGCGCCGCCAAGTTCCGGGCGACCCGATCCGGCCTAAAGTTGAGCGCCGGAAAAGTCGCGGGAACACGCGAAAAGGCGGTGACCGTTCGCAACCAACACAAGGCCCTCGCGGTGTCGGGTATGTCGAAAAACGCCCCCACGACAAAATGGAGGAACGGCCAGCCCGTCGTCACCTATGGGCCCCAGCACACGGCGTCTGGCGGCCACTCGCCGATCTCCATATTACAACCGTCCTCGTCGGAGGCGAACGCGGTCGGAACGTGCATACTTTTGGCCGTCGGCGGCCGCGCAATAAAAACCAAAGACAAGCCGAAGATCCCCATGAGAGGGGATCGCCGCCTGATCCAGAAAATACGCCGATCTCTGGGGTTGTGATCAATTGTTGACCCGCCGATCACAATGTCACACAATGGTCGGGCATTGTGTCCAATTGGGCACGGACTCGGGGGCATGAGGTGGTGATGGAAACCAACCAAACAGTGACAGCAAATAGTGATCCTGTAGATTCGGCAGATCGGCAGACAAGCGATCCGCCTGTCGAGGTGGACCCCGCCACGCAAGCCCCCGAGCCCGAGCCCTCCGCTCCGGCCCCGGCCCCAAACCTTGAACTTGCACCCGATCCCGATGACCCCGAATCCCCCGCCGATCTTCCGGCTCCGGGTGAATCGGAGATCGCGGATCTCCGTGGGGAAATTTCTTCCCTCAAGGAGATGTTGCTCGCCGAGCAGAAGGGCCGGGCGGACGCGGAGAAGGCCAGGACGAAGGCCGAGACCGAGAAAACGAAGGCGGACGCCGCGCGCGCCGATCAGGCCGAAAAGGCCCGGCGGGATCTCCTGGAGCAATTGGGGATCATTAAGTGGGAATATGCGATCCACGCGCCCACCGCCAAGGACGCGTCGCCCTACACCGAAGAGGGCCGCCGGGTGTATGCTAAATTCCGAGCAGAAAACGAGCAGCTTTTCAAAGGCACGCCCAAGGCACCCGCCCCCGATCCGACTGGGCACCACCCGGTCGGACGCAAAAAGGGATGGCGGGACGTCATGCAACAAGCGGCCAAGGGGATCACGAGATGAGAAGAAACAAAGACGCCGATCGAGCAGATGCCGCAGAACGAAAGAGGCGGTCGTCTAACGCCACCCGGGAGGCCGCGAAGGCCAGGGCCGAGGAAATACGCCAAAAGCTCGCAAACACGCGTGGAGAGCTTCCAGGGACGATCCTGGGCAAAGAGGCGGGGTGGCACTACACGGTCATCCCGTCGGACGCAACGGAGCGAACGAAGGACATGGCCCGGCTCGCCTGTGAGGCGAAGGGCTTCGAGAAGGTCACAGACGGACACATCACGGTAGCGGGGCACGTCAACCCCGAATCGTGGCGGATCCCGGATGAGATCCATCAAGAATTTCTGGCGGCAGAGGCCGCGGAGATGTTAAAAAACACCGCCCGTTAAAAGGCGGCCAGAAAGGGGGAAATTGTGGCGACGACTATTACACCATACGGCACTACCAACAAATACGAGACCCTGATCGAGGCCTACCAAGAGGATGTCCTTAATTGGTTGCCCCAGTTCGAAGCGTTCACAAATCTTTCGTCTGAGAACGCAGCGGCAAAGCAAGTGTGGGCGGATCATCCTGTCGGCCAGATTGGGGCGCACGCGGATCCAATCACCGCACACACCCACGGATCGGCCGCGGCCGTTTCGGTCACTCCGACCGCCTACTCTGGCAAGCTCACCTTTACGGAAATCGAGGAGGCGCGGGACAGCAACGTCGTGGCCAACGGGGCCGAGAAGTTGATGATCGGCGCTAAGAGAACGTTCGAGAAGCTCGTTTTTGACGCGTTGCCCCTCGGCATCACGACAACGGAAGTACCATCGGGGGATGCCGGCGCAAGTGTCAAGATTTTCTCGGCAGCACACACGGACGGCAGTTCAGTCCAGTCGAATCTTTCCAGCGCAGCCCTGAGCCATTCCAGCTTGAATGACGGCCGGGTTGCCCTCCGTAAGTGGAAGAACACCGCTGGTGAGCCCCTCGAATTGGACCGCGGACCGCTTGCATTGATCGTCCCTCCCGAGCTTGGCGACACCGCCCGGCGTCTCGTCGGATCTCCGATGTATGCGCAGACGTTCACCGACAACGCGACCGGGACGTCAGGGGCAACGGATCGCCTTACCGGCGCGGCCGCGATCGGTTCCGCGGGGGCGCACTCGAACCCACAATTTAACCGCCCTTTTTCGATAATCGAATCGGCGTACCTCACGGATGGAAATAACTGGTATCTTTTCTCAACCGAAAACACACCGCTTAACCTGTGGGTCCCGACGCCTCCGTCCATCAAAATTATCCAGGACGTGGCGAACCGAAACTGGGTTGTCAGTGTGCTTTTCGAGGCTAAGGTCTACTGGCGTGCCCCCGTCTCCGGGTGTTTTGGGGCCGGCGTTTCCTGATGGCCTGGGAGGTGCTCGAAAATAGCACCTCGACGGAGATCGAGGTGTACCCTGACACGGAGGAAAGCTACCTTTCCACGGCCGCGGCCGTGGCTTTCGACGATGGCGGGGTTGAGCTTGCATCCTCGGCCGTCGTCGTCGATGGCGTGGCTACCTCCGTGGCATCGTCGGCGGGGTCGAGCCATCAGAGCTTAACTCTCGATTCGGCTTCCGGGGTTTACGTCGGCCGATCATACCGCCTGGAAAACTTGGCCGGCGAGGTCGCGATCGTCACGATCGCGGCGATGTTCGGATCGGTTGTCACGCTTCGAGATCCTCCCGGGTTCCTTACCGCGCCGGGTGCCGGGACATCCTTTAGGGGTGCCCGTGTTTCCTGGACACTCCCGGCGGCCGCCACGGCCGACCGGGGGACCAATCGGCGCGTCCTTTGGACCGTGACCCGCCAGGACGGCAAGGTCAGGGCCTATTCGTCGATCTTCCATGTGGTCCGGACCCTGTTTAGGGATCCGGTTACGCCCGACGACGTTTACCAGTATGTGGCCCGGCTCCATCCCGGATCCGCGTCGGCCATGACCCCAGCGCGGCGGGAGGAAGTAGCAGATCGGGCCAACCGGCGGGTCCGCTCCCGTCTCCTTGAGAGCCAACGCCGCCCCCACTTGCTCGGCGATCCGGACTCGCTCCGGGAGGCCGGGCGCGTGGCCCTTCAATGGGTCTTGCTCGATGATCGGCACGTCCTCGTTAACAGCGATGACGACTTGTTGGATCAACTTGACGCCCTCGACAACCGGATGGCCGTCGAGGTGGCCCGGGCGATCGATGCGATGACGTGGTACGATTCCGACGACTCCAATACAGTCGACGTGGGCGAGGTGGCCCCGGTTTCCACCCGGATCGTATTATGAGGGCGGCGGAGGTGCGGACCGCGATCGTTGACGCGATCGAAGCGATCACCCCCGGATCCCAGGTGAGCACCGAGGACGTCTACAGGGCCCACGACTTCGACACTCCGGCCCGGGATCGGGCGTTCCGTCTCGACCGCGTCGGGCCGCAAGTCCCGGCCCAGTCGCTCGTCACGACTCTGGGGGGGGCCGCGGATCCGTATGAGATAACCTTTGAGTTAACGGTTCTTTATGTCGAAGGCAGGGGCACGACGGGCCGGAAACTTGACGACGGCGATGAGTGCGTGGACGCGTTGCGACAACTCACGGAGCACGCCCAGATCCGGACCATTGAGATCCGGCCGGGCTCCGATGTTCTGGATCCTAATGGATATTGGATTGTAAATTGGGATCTCTCCGTTCAATACGATCGGCGAGATCCGTAAAAAGGGGGGTTTTCCGTGGCTTACAACTTGACCAATGTGGGGCGAATTGCGATCGCCCATCAATCGACATGGGGCACGCCGACGACGTTGGCGGCCTCCTTCACGGCCCTCGAATGTGAGGCGAGCTTACCGCCCGTGACCCGGGAAGTTTTCGAGCGAAACACGATCACGTCGGGGCACTATTACCTGACCCCGATCGAGGGGTCGCAGCATGGCCAGGAGTATAGCATCACCTTCCCCTTGCACGGGATGTCATCGGCCGGCTCTGGTCTTCCTACCACGAACCCCACGATCCCATCGACGGGGACGATCAATCATCCGGAGATCCACATCCTCAAGAGCTTGATGGGAGGCGCGCACGCGGGGGGCTATCTTGCTCTGTCTACTTCGACGGCCACCGACAATGGAATCCTCCCGATCGACGAGACCACGGACTCCGACATCACTGACAATTTCGCGACTGGCCAGGCCGTCGCCGTGAGGACGACCCCGACCGGATCAGGCGATCTCGAATACCGGGCCGCCTATGTAAAGTCGATCTCCAATAACGTCGGCAGCGACGACACCCTGGTACTCTTGCAGAACCTGGGCGGTACCGTGGCGGCCGACGAGACGATCTACGGGGCCAAGACGGCGTTTATTGATACATCAATCGAAACGCTATTTTTCACGCTAGAGTGGAGATCGCTCGATAACACCTCTCGGATCGTGATGGACTCTTGTGTCGTCAAGTCCGTCGAGCTTACGCTAGACCCCCGAGGCGTCCCGACGTGTGCGGCCACCTTCGTCGTGAACGGGATGGAGCTATCGACCGGAACGGCGCTCGGCGATCAGGCATTCACCCTCCAGACAATCCCCACCGCAATCGGCAAGAATGCGGCGCGCTATCTGTCGGGAAACACGGCCACCGCGATCAATAACCTGAGCATCACAATTGAGCAGGATCTGGCCCCCAAGCTCGACCACGCGGCCAGCAATGGAGTTGGCGGCCTTCTGTGTACCGCCCGGAGAGCAACGGCGAGCTTCTCCGAGCTTCTCACGGCGGCCCCGCTGTTCAATCTTCAGACGGGTATCGATCCGATTTTCCTCCAACTTGGCACAACGCCCGGGAACATGATGTGCGTCTGTATCCCCGCGCCGATTGAAATGGCCGTGGGGAATCTCGGCGACCAGGAGGGCTTGATTATGCAAGAGCGGACCTACCATCCAGGAAATAACACGGCGGACGCGGCCAACGCCGATCCGCTCCCGGGGACCGGATCGGATCCGATGGATTCCGACTTTCGGATTTCGTTCCTCTAGTGGCGTTTTTACTGACCAGGACGGATCAGGCGGTCGGGGTTTTCTGGACCGGAGACCCGGCCATCAAGGTCAAGAAGGGGGCGGCGGACGATGAACCCGAGATCATCAGGGCCGATTCGGCCAACGGACGGATCAAACGAACCGGGCCGCCTCCGGATCGCTTCGTTGTCCGACCCCTCAATAACCGGGAGTTCTTGGGGCTTGGGGCGATCGGGTCCGACTCGACCGGGATGGCGTACGCGGCGTGCGAGATGTGCGCCCTGTCGATCACCCGGATCGACCGCGGCGACGGCACCACGATCGACGACGAGGAGGAAATCCGGCGGATCGTCAACGAAGGGGTCCCGCCGGAGTTCATCAGTTCGATGGCGCAATTCATTATCGAGCTTACCACCGCGACGGGGGGCCAAAAAAAAACGTGAGCTAGTTCTGCTCGTCTGGTCTAATCACGAGATCATCACCGGGGCCCCATACGGGCTCAATTGCCAGCAATGCCCCCGAGATCGCCGATGTGACGAGTGGGGCGTGCCGGGCCTTGATTATCCATTCGAGGGCTCCGAGGTCCTCCGCCGGGCCTGGGATGCGTGCCCCGCGTCATACCTCGCCTCACCCCAGCTTGCCGTTGCCGTCTCCCTCTTCGTCACCTCCGAAACCTCCGCGATCTCCGGATGGCCCGACGCATACGCGGCGTGGGTTGAGGACTATTTGACCGACCTTCGGATCGCCGTTGACAAGAAACGGGCCGAGGCCATCAAACGAAGGAGCCCTTAGGATGGCACAAGCCCAGATTGAACTTCTCGTTGAACTCGTCGGCCAAGACAAGGTTTCCTCGGTCCTCAAGCAATCACAAGAGCAGATGCGGAGACTGGGCACGGAGACCCAGAAGGCCGCGAAAAAATCGGGGGCGTTCGCGAAGGTCACCGCGAACCTAAAAAACGTCAATACCCAATGGACGGAGATGAGATCAAAAATCATGCTCGCCGCGGCCGCGCTACGTGTTCCGATGATGGTTTACGATCAGATCATCGGCCGCCTTAAGAGTGGAGAGATCGCCGGTAACGCAGACGTGATTTTCCGGCAACTACACGAGCAGGCCGACGAGGCGATGGGCGCGATGAACAAGGTCACCAAGGGGATCATGACCGAGACCGACATCCAACAGCTAGCGAACCAGATGGAGCTTCTAGGGGCCACAACCGAGCAGCAGGTCGGGGTTCTTGAGGTGGCGACAAAGATGTACCTCGCGACCGGCAAGGACATGAGCGCGACGGCCGAGCGACTGGTAACCGCCGTCATCTCCGGCAGGACGTCGAGCCTTAAGATGCTCGGAGTCACGATCGATCTTGATGATGCGACGAAAGATTACGCCATCAGTCAGGGGAAGGCCGTCGACGAGCTTTCCAAGGCTGATCAGATTTACGCTCGACTCGGGGCCACGGTCGAGCACCTGAATAGCAAGTTTGACGAGGTGGACTTTGACGCTCTGACGATGGACGCACACAAGCTTGACAACAAATTCAAGAATCTCGTCTCCGATATGGAATCACTCGCCGCCGGAGCGGACGCGGCCGCGGTGGCCAACCGGACATTAAAAAAGAGCCTGACGGGGGTCAACGACCAGATCCACGACACTGTGATGGGGCTCAAGGATCTGAGTCTTCTCGAAAGGCTCGACAAGGGCCGACGGATAGCCCTGAAGACGATCGAGCAGATCGGGACGCTCACCCATGATGAAGCCTTAAAGTTCCAGGAGACCCTCCTTAAAACGCTTGAATTCACAGATCGCGAGACAAAACAGATGTGGAACGCTTTCCAGGGTGGAGCGCAAAGGAGCAGCGACGACATGGAGGCGATCGTCGAGACCGCATCCAAAAGGCTTCGCAAGATCTACACCCAGCGTGTCTCCGATCGGAAAAAGGAGATCGCCGAGCGCACAGCGCTCCTCGACGCGGAGATCGCCGAAGAGAACTTCGCCGCCGACGCCGCAGACTCCGCAGACGCGAGTCGTCGGGCGAAGAAGGTTGCCAACGCGGCGAAGTGGGCGGCGAGCGCCAAGGCGCACAAAAAGGAACTGCAGAGGATTGATAGGGAGTGGCTTATCTACAAGGCCTCCACGGTGAGCGAAGAGGCCGTGATCGAGGCGAAAAAAGCAGAGGAGGTCAAGGAACACAAGTCGAAGTTTAAGATCAGCGAGGAGCAATATGCCAAGGGGATGATCATGATCGCCGCGAAGTTCAAGGCCGACATGGACAAGCTCAAGGATGACGAACCCGCGGACGTCGAGGGACAGCACAGAAAGATCGCGACTCTTAAAATGCAATTGCGCGGCGAGTTGGCGGCCTTCGATTCCCAGTCACTCCAGGATCGGCACGATCGCCAAGCCCGGGAGCTAGAATTGCAGCAACAGTTAGACGCCGAGGAGATCAGCGCCGAGGAACACAAGTACTTGACCCTTATCGACATCAAACAACGAGAGAACGACGACCGGCGAAGGCTCGAAGAGGAAAAAAGGGAAATGCAGCAATCATCGCTATCGGCCGCCTCGTCATACGCCGAGGAGATCACCGCATATTCCAAAACCAACAAGGACGACACCGCCGCCGCCCTCGGGACTATGTCGGCGATGACTACCCAAGTGGCCAAGGACTGGAAGCAGCTATCTGCCGGCGCTCCGAGTGCGATTTCCGCACTCGGAAACGTCGCCGCCAGCGGCATACGTAACGAGCGCGCCGCCGCAGGTGTTAAAGCGGCGTTCGCCGCCGCTAGTTCTATTTTTTCATTCGCGAAAGGTAACATCCCCTCGGGTGTGGCCTTCGCGCTCTCGGCTACGATGTTCGCCGCCATCGCCGGAAAGGGTGCCACTGGCAAGGGCGGAAAGGCCGCGAAAAAGGTAGCACCCACGATCGCATCCGGAGGCGGCGGCATGGCCGGGCAGACCGGAGGCGGCGGGGAGTTCACGGTAAATGTGATGGGCTTTGTAGGGTCCACGGCGCAGCTTGGATCGGACGTTTCCCAGGCCGTCGATGAGGTCACTTCGAGCGGACTTCCGGCGGCGGCGACCATATGAAAAGCGCCCAAAAACAGGCCCAAAAACAGGCGATCGAGGGGGAAACCCAAATCGCCGAGAGGGCCCCTGGCTTGCCGTCTAACGGCCGTTATACCGAAGTGCGACACCTAGTACCTAAAAAGGCCACGACGAAGAAATCGACCGCGGTGCAACGTTTATCGGATCGAAAATGCACAGTGTGAAAACCGCAAGAAAAGGGGCCTTTTAATGGCCACGGACGCCCGAGGGATCGCCGTAAACCGGACCGGTTGGGCGGGTACTTTTCAGGTCACGATCGGGGCCACGACGGAGACGATTACGGCCGCGGATTCGTCTAGCTCTCTGGAGTTTTTGTCCACCGTCGCGGCCAAATGCTCGACCACTTTTTACCCGGAGATCTTCACCGTCTCGACTGTGACTACTGGAAAACTCGTCCTCTCTTGCACCGCCGGATTTACCCTCGTTACGACCGGCGTGGCCGCGACCCGGTCGGGCTTCACCTCGACGCCGTTTACTGGATCCGATTCCTACCAGGCCGACGCGATCGCCTCGGACTCGTTCCACATCGACGATCAAATTCGGTTTACTCTCGACGTGCCGACGCCTCCGAAGGCCGGGATCACGCTTTCGGATCGGGCGGTGCTTGTCCGCACGCCGGGTACGGATTGGAAATCCCCCGTGATCTCCGTGGACCTCCTCCGGGCCGACTCCCTCCGACTCGGCGAGGTGCTCGACTTGGCCGACACCCCGGGCAAGATCTCGATCCTTGTCGGATCAGTGATCCACACCGGGCACATGGGCCGGGCCAAGTTCCAGACCCGGGATTCGGTGTCCGGATGGTGTGAAGCAACGATCGAGGTGATCCTGTGAGCCATATTCAGGCCTTCATTAATTGCGACGTTCCGGGCTTCGGGGACGTGGGGACAAGCCCGAATAACATCACATACACCGATTTCTCGGTGATCGGTTTCGCGACTTTCCGAGACTGGATCGCCGGGCTAACGTCAACGGTGACCGGGCTTTCCTTCAGCTACGATCAGGCCCTCGACCGGGTCACGGTGGAAAACACCACCGTTTCTCAACTCTACGTCCGCGTGTCCGAGTCTTCGGCCCAAGCGCTCGGCCTAGTGTCGACCGTGACGACGATCCCGGGAAACACCACGCACACCGGCGGCCGGGCCCCGGCCGGAATAGTTCCACTTAAGAGCGTTGATATTCTCGATTCTTCTCCGGCCCAGAGAACCGATCTAAGGCCTTTCAGCCACGGCCGCGCCCGTTCCATCGTCTTCGGATCGGGGACGTACCACAGGGCCAAGCTCGTCGTCCTATATGCGGATCTTGAGCGCCTCCTCGGCGGACCTTGCACCGCCGGCCGGGTCAGGGTCGGCGATCTTTCCGCGTCTTCGGCGTTCTCGTCTGCAAACGTGGGCGGTTATATCGAGGCCAGCGTCCTCCGGGTCAACAGCCCGTCAGAGCTTGACGAGATCGAGGGGATATCGGAGATCGTGATCGATCTCCACGCGAGCGCCTACACCGCCCCCGACCCCTTCGATCCTTTCTTCGCATCGCTTGAAAGGGGCTACTCGATCAACTTTTACGCGAAGATCGAAGGGGCCGATCGCCTCTTCACTGAGATCGATACGGGACTTTCGGCCTAGCCGCGGACGACGTCGGCCACGCTCGTCATGGGATCAAGCACGTCGATCGCGTGGCGTGTCGAGCGCGATTCCGGACGAGTCGGCGGCGGCCCGATCCAAATCGGCATCCTGGATCCCGACAACGATCTGGAGATCTTCGGGCTCCCGACAAAGAAGACGGAGATCGCCGCGTCGGTTGCCTTCGACGCCAATCAATTCACAGTCACAGACGGATCCCAGTTCCCTGGGCCCTTTCCTCATCCCGTCTACATTGGGAAAGAGTTGATGGTCCTCACCGGTGTCGTCGGCGATACTATGGTGGTCTCCCGGGGGTCTTTCGGGCCTCGGTATGATTTCGCGGCCGAGGGCCCGAGCGCTTACACCACGGTGTCGGATCGGTGCCATGTTTTCACCGGAAAGATCGTGGAGCTTTGGGGCCAATTGCTCGACCCATTCGGGCGATCGGTCGCGGCGGCCCTCGATGACCAGTGGTGCCGAATGCTCCACCACGGCGAGCTTACGGGCACCCCAGGGTATGACGCCGGAGTGTGGGCGCTTCACCTCCACCCGCTAGAGAATCGGTTGAAGAGGGAGCTTGGAACGGAGTTCACGCAGGTCCTCCCGGGCATCAACACGGGCGAAGACGGGGTGATCGCCGCGTTTGATGCGGATCCCCGGGCGCCGATCCGGTCGACGGACGTGATTCAATATGACATCGATTTCCGCACGGGTGTAGACGAGTGGTACCAGAACACATTTCTTGTCACGATCCAGGATCTGATCGATTCATCCTCGACCGTGTTCACGGGCGCGGCGTCGGGTCATGCGCCCTTAATCACCGAGCACGTTGGCGGGGCCGATCATGCCGTCTCCGTCCAGGCATTCGTCAAGAAGGTCGTGGAAATGACCGCGGCTTTCTTGTTCAAAAAAAGCGCGGCCTCGGCCCAGGACGAGCCCGTTAATAAGTATTTCCAGGCGGCTGTTGAAAAGGTCAAGGTCATCGATTCCGTTCTATGGTTTAACGTTGTAAATCAGCTTCCGGTTTCCTCCCCCTGGCCGAGTTTCTCCTCCGCAGATGTCCGGATCATGATTCACCCGCCAGCCGGCGTGGCCGGCACGTGGTGGCGGCGACCGATCGCGATCACCCACGACGCGCCTTATGGGACTCCGAGTTTCTTCGACTTTGCGGCCTGGGGGGAATACGCGTCAAACGACATTGAACAGGCATGGCAAGAGATCGGCCTGGGGGGCAAGGATTGCCCATTTCTTACGATCAACTCGTCTCCCGACGTTCTCGGCCTGTCCGGATCGTTTCTCACGAATCCGGCGGGGGGCGTGGTCGTCGACGCGTATTTTCTCGCGGAGGACGGAGAAACCGAGCTTATTAGGTCAGAAAGGGCGATGGGGCTACAGGACGGGCGGATCCTTGTTTGGAAGCTATCGCGGACCTTGCAGCAAACCCAGGCGGTTGATCTCTTCGCTCACGACGTGAAGATCCACGCGATCTCGAATTTAACCGGAACTTTCGGAGTGCAGATCGCCAAGGTCCTCCAGGGCTCGGGGACGTCGTCGCGGGGCGCTTATGATCTCGTTGGGGCCCATTCGAGCTACGGGATCGAGGATATCCACATCGACGAGGGATCGATCGTTGGTTTCCAGCCCCTCAGCGCGCCGACATTCGTTCCCCCGAAGCAATCACTGGTTAAGCTCTTCGGAGGCCTCCTCGGGTCTCTACGCCACGCCCTGGGCCCTGTCCGCTCTGGTCAGCGCCTCAAGATCGGGATTGTGCCCACCCGGCCGGTTGGCCTCCCGACTATGAAACTCATGGACTCGGACCTCCGACGGGATCGGCCCCCGAGCGTGCAACGTGTCGGAGTGGGCCCCAATATCGTCGAGTTTAACCGGACACGGGTACCGGGGATCGACACAAAGACGACCATTACCTATCGGCTATTGGCCGACATCCAGGCCCGGGGGGGCGTCTCTGGGCGATACGACTTGCCGGGAGCTAACGGGTTTATCTTCGACGCCCTCGCCGCGCACGCGGCCGGGGGGATCATGATGTCGGCGATGGATCTGATCGCGTACAGATTCCACGTGGGGCCCCATAAGGATTGGCTTCCCGGGCAGATCTGCAACGTCAACATCACACACCCTGGGGTTTATGATTGGCACCGGGACACCACAGGGCTCCAGGCTCTCGGGGTCATAATGGACACCCGCCGCCGGTTCAACGGGGAGTGCGAGATCACGGTCCTCGTCGCGGGATCACAGAAACCCGCGGCCCTGTGCCCCTCGGTCAACGTCACCGATCTCGATGGGCTAAACCTGACCGTTTCGGAAAACGAATTTCCAAATGGGTCGGCGATCTTCGAGGGGACAAATCAGGCCCTTGTGTACCGGGCGGGGGTGCTCGATTGCTATACCGAGGTCCGGATCGGATCGATTTCCGCCGATGGCCTCCGGTTCACTCTCGACTCCGCCCCGTCCTGGCTTACGGCCCTTGACGGGGCAGTGACGGCCTCGACCGCGGTTTTCATCACATACCCCTCCGACGACAACGGATCAATCACTGAGCTACAAGAGAAGGGCTTCGCGCACTTCTCCGACGGGGGTACCTGGGAATGAGCTACATCAAGATCCCGGACGGATACGCGTCGAGCGAATTGGGAGCGTCGGGGGGCGTGGCCATCGGAAAGCCGATCGCGCCGGCGGCAATCAAGACCGTGTGCGAAAATAACGAATTCATGTGGGGCCGATTCTCTGGGCCCCTCGCGGCGTCGGTCTTCGAGGGGACGAACGAGTACGGCAGCGCCTTTCTTTTCAATCAGTCATTCGTTGAGCTTTTGGAGCACTATGATCCATTTACCCGAAAGGATCAGAACCCGATCCAGGTCGGCTTTTGGGACATTGTGGCCGAGGAATCCGAGTTCGAGGATGTGTGTGTGTGGCGCGTCCCTCCGGATCCGGAGGCCCGGCCCCTGATCTTGTCTATGATCGTTTCCCCCGGGGCGTTTGGCGGCGACGTATCATATGGGTGGGCAGGAGAAGCCAAGACCGTCGCAGCGTTGACCGGGACCGGGTCGACGTTTCCCCCGCCCCCCGCCGACTACGTGCAGGCTCGTCAATATGAGGTGGCCCGGCCCGATGGCGCGGAGAGAACCTTTATAATCGCCGGCCGCGGCGGGGTCAGTGGGATCGGTTTCCACTCGGCCCTTCTGACCCGGAAGACCTACCAGGACGCAGGCAACGCGATCGACACCCCGACCGGATCGGGCTTCCGACACGCCAGGGTTGACAACTCCACGAGCGGATCGGATCCGCGGCGCATCAAGGCGACGGAGCCACTCACCGACGAGCTACTTAACCGGCTCGTTGACAACCCCCGGATCCTCGTCGAGTCGACGCCTATGACACTACTTCACGTGTCCGCCCCGGTGCTCAATCAATCGTCGGACACCCATTATGCGGAGGCCGTCCACAAGGGCCACGCATACGGGGGCGCGGGAATCGCGGCCGATGGAATACAACAGCCCGTGGCCTCTCTTCCTCTCTTTTCCGCCTACCGGCAAAGTGTGCGCGTGGTCGCATATTGGATCGGCGGCGCTGATAGCACGCTTCGATGCTACCTAAGTAGCGATGCCCGTGTAGATCTCGCCCCGTCCGCAAATTCCCGGCCGACCTCGGCCGACGTGGGCGAGGACGTCAACTGGGTCGAGGCCTCCACGGAGATCGACGCGGGGATCCACCACTTTAAGGCCTTCGTCGACGGCCCACACTCCCAGGACTTCTATCTCCACTCCCTCCAGGTCATACAGGATCCAGCATGAAACAGATCGATCCCGGGATCACTTGGCTCGAAAAGGACGCGACCTTTCCCGCCTCGCCCATCGCCCACGGGTCCACGGCACAGGCCCTTTGGCCGGTCGTGGCCGACACGATGCAAGTGGCCGCCCTTTGGGCCGTTCCGCCGATGCTTTCGATCAACCTTCCGGGCCTTTCCACGGAGATAATCGACAATGAAGGCGAGTATCCCTTCGAGGCCGGCGGGGCTCACAGATTTCAAAGGTGGTTCCATTTTCCGATGAACCCCCTCAAGAATCGGTTTAAGGTTTGGGTATGTTGCACCGGCAACGGGGCGGTTTTAATCGACCAGCTAACGGGGCTCGCCGAGTTCGATCTTGAAACGACCACGGTGATTACCATCGGGCAGGGGTCATCAGAGGAAGAGACCTCTGGGCCGGCGTTCGCCGTGATCCAGGAGGGCCCGGTGATGGCCTCGACGCACGCGTCGGAGGCCAATCACTTCACCGAATCGATCCGGATCGGTGTAGACTCCGACGGGGTCCGGATCTGGGGGGTGGCGATCGAATGCATCCGGACTGACTTCAACCTTCCGGATTCCGTGGCTTAGTCAATATCTTGACGCGCCAACGGTGGCGCTGTACAAAAAACAAGGGGGGACCAAATGAGCGAATCAATTCTAGTAAATGCTAGCAGCGCCGCGAGCGGATCACAGGCGTTCTACACGCACCGGGCCGATCGGGTGCTTGTCCGTTGCGTTCCGACCGGGGGAGGTACTCCGACGGTCTTCATTCGGGGGACGGTGACGAGTGAAGAGGCGGACGTTGGATCCGAGATCGACGGAGCGACAAGCGTTCCCGATACTGGATTCATCACCGCGATCGCCGATGAGCCTTTTTACAAGGTAACAGTGGTCTGGTCGGACCTGGGGGCCGGTACGCTCTCCGTGTATACATACGTCGGGGGTGCATCATGAGCCCGGTTAGAAGCTACCCAAAACGGACCCACAAGATCGACGAGATCAAGGCCCGAAGCGACGACGGGATCGACCTCGTCGACGACCTGGGGAATCTGGGGATCTCCATCGACGACGGGGGCCACGTCGGGATCGGGACCGATGACCCAGAACGGCAGCTTGACGTCGAGGACGGCTCCAACTTTCCACAGGTCCGGATCACCCACACAGACGACACCCACTACGCCGAGATCGAGGCCACATCAAACGGGACTCTGAGGATGACCCCCAGTTCCCGCACGGCCCAGATCGACACGGGTGACGGAAACGGTGGAAACCTCCAGTTTACAAAGTCCGGGGGGATCGTCTCCGGGGGGATCTCTTGGGATACAGGCGATCAGGACGTCACCGTATTCAGCGAGGCCGATCTCAAGCTCGGAGCGGGGGGATCGGATCCGGATGTCTTTATCGACAACGGGGGAAACGTGGGCGTTGGGAGCGCCTCCCCAGATCGCCGGCTTGACGTCGAGGACGGATCCGACGTGCCGCAGGTCCGGTTGACCTACGATGGATCTAACTCGGCTGATCTTTTCGCCACATCAAACGGGACCCTCCGTTTAAGCCCCTCGTCTCGGACGGTCCAGGTGGACACGGGCGACACGAACGGTGGAAACCTCCAGTTCACAAAGTCCGGCGGGATCGTCTCCGGCGGCGTCTCCTGGGATACCGGGGATCAGGATGTCACGGTATACAGCGAGGCCGATCTAATGCTAGGCGCGGGGGGCACCTCGGCGAAGGTCTTTATAGACAACGGCGGCGACGTCGGGATCGGAAACACCGACCCGGCCGAAAAGCTCGACGTTACGGGGACGGCCACCGTCGACGGGCTGCAGATCGCCTCGTCGGGCACGATGACCAACATAATCGACGACGACACGATGGCCACGGCGAGCGCCACGACCCTCGCCACCTCGGAGTCGATCAAGGCGTACGTGGACGCCTCCGGAGGCGGATCCGGTGATATCACCGCGGTGAGCATGACCGGCGATTCCGGGGGAGAGCTAAACGTCGCCAGCGGAGACGCCGACTTTACGATCGCCGGCGGGACGGGCATCACAACCTCGGGGAGTTCCACCACCGTCACGATCGCCGGCGATAACGCGGCCGCCGACGGATCTACAAAGGGTGTATGTGCTTTCACGGCCGCCGACTTCTCGGCGTCCACCGGCGTTATTTCGCTATCGGAGGAGCGCGTCCAGGACATCGTCGGTGGGATGTTCTCGGGAAACACCGAGACCAACATCACCGCGTCGTATGAGGACGGGGACGGCACGATCGATCTCGTTGTTAGTAACGATCTTTCCGCCTTCGATAATTCAAGCTCGGGGTTTATCACCGAGGAATATATCACCGTCACGAGATCGGCCCAGTACGCGGGGGCCCTGACCGCGGGAAATATTTATTTCAGACGGTACCCGGGGAGCTATCACACACAGATCACCACGAGTATCGCAGACGACGCGACGACGATCCAAAATCAGTATCTGACGGGCTACACGGGCGCGGCCTTTATCGCTCCCCGGGCGTTGACCATCTCGAAGATCTCCGCTTCGGCGAAGGTCAACGCCGGATCCGGTCAAGACCGCTTCCGGGTATGGTGCCTCAAGGGGACCCCGCAGAACGCGGCCGCATACGACGGAACGACGACTTTGACAAAATGCGCATACGCCGATCTTTACGACGCCGGAACCGACTTCGTCGACAACTATGTCTATGCGGTAACAGGGCTCACCGTGGACGCCACGGACTCGATCTCCGCTGGCGACGTGGTGATCATGGGCCTTGAGCCCCAGGGCGGATCAAGCGGCGCGACTAGTTACCTTACGATGACGTTCGAGTTCAAAATCACTTAGGGGGTCCCATGATTAGAATAATGAAGATCGCCGCCCGGGAGGCCCTCCAGGCGGATCCCAGGGCTTGCACGCTCGCCGACGATCGGCCGGCATCGATTGAGATCACATTCGGCGCAGGGCCCGAGCGGACCGGTGCCATGATTGCGATCCCGGCATACGACGACGACGGGGATCCGATCGGTGACTCGGAGATCGGAGAGACCATCACGGCGATCGAAGCCCTGATCGCCGACCACAACGCGAGCGCGTGAGATGGGGATCGGCGGCCTTTGGGTCCACCGGATCGATCGGTGCGAGGGCGGACCGGCCGGGGTAATCGCGGCGTGCATTGCCACCGGCGCGGATCGTCTGATCGTCAAGTGCCGAGACGGGCGATCGGCGTACAACGAAAAAGAGATCGGGATCCTGGCGTCGATGGCGATGGCCGAGGGGATCCCGTTCTTCCCCTGGGCGTGGCCATACTCGACAGAAAAGCACGGAGACCCCGGCTATATCGACGCCCAGGCCACCCGCATCGCCGAGGACGCCCGGAGGCTCGGGGCGGCCGGGGTGATCCTCAATATCGAGGCCCCTTTTTCCTGGGGCTACGGCCACCGCTGGGCCGACCGCCACGCCGATCAATACGGCTCGAAACAAGCCCGGCGCGCAGCCCTCAGGGAGCGGACCCGCGAGCTACTGACGACGACCCGATCGGGAATCGATAGCGCGATCCTGTGCGTGTCAACATTCCCGACCCCGTCGTCACATGCGCTCGCCTTTGACATCATGGCCAAGCTCTCCGACGAGATCCTCCCTCAATGCTATTTCAAGGGCCACGGATGGGAGTCGAAGACCGCCAAGGCGATCGGCCAGTGGAAGAAACTCGAAGCGAAGGTGATCCGATTCACCGGCCCGGGATGGAGGGGCCCCACAAAAATGAGATCGATGGCCGCCGCGGTTCGCCTCGTCCAGGGACTAGACGCCCCGATCGACTGGTGGGTCCTCGACAAGATGGACTCCGGAGAGCTTGACGCCGCCGCCGCTCTGATGGGGGGGCAATGCCCGGTCACGTCTTAATATGCCCTGACACGCCCGGGATCACCCCCTCCACGCTCTCCCGGATCCTCCGTGCCCCCTTGGTCGCACTTCCGGCCGCGAGGCGCTTACACGCCATTTTCGGAGCTTGCGGGACCGGGAAGACCCGAGCGGCCCGGATCCTCGGCGCTCGGGTGCCAGATTCGGCCGGGGAGATCCGGAGCGCCTCCGAGGTCACGATCGAGCTTACCGAGCGCGATCTCTCCGAGCTTGACGATCTTTTTGCGGCCATCCGATCGACCGGCGGAACGGTTCGCCACATCGGGCGGCGGCCGGGCATTGTGGATAGGCAACAAGCCCGGCGCTCCGCTGAAGGGCTCCAGGGGGCCGTCAGAAGCCCGGAGGCCCTCCTCGGGACCCGATGGGCCCGGAAAAGCGATCCCACGTTCCTGGGCTCACTGCGCTCCAAATGGCCGGGGGTGATCTCGTGGTGAACTTCCTAACGAGATTCTGGCCCATGATCGTTGGGGTGATCACCACTCTTGCATTCGGCTCCCAGGCGCTCTATGGGCTCGGCACGGCCCGGGAGGACATGGCGCACGCCCACGAGCAGGCGGCGAGCGAGATCGGCGAGCTTGATCAAAGGCTCGACGCCCACGAGCAGAGGGCGAGCCACGAGACCACGGCGATCCGGCTAGAGCGGATCGAGGTGACCCAGACCGCGATCGCCCGGGACGTCGAGCGGATGAGCGGACAACTGGACAACATCGCCGACGACCTCCGGGACGTCGTGCGGACAAGGGGAACGCATGGACACGATCGGTAAACTCCTCGCAATCGCCGGGATCATCATGTGGGGCGGGTGCCTATCGGATGCCCAGATCCGCGACTCGATGACCACAACGGCGGACTGCAGTCTACATACGACGGTGTCGTGTACGATCCAGGCGTTCGTTGACTGCAGGACGCCCAAGGAAAAGACCGGCCCGGGTTGGAAGGGATACGCCCTGTGCCTCTTTGATTCGGCGAAGCATTGCCAGCTAATGGGGCTTGGCCGATGTGCGGCCGCCGGGGTCATCGCCGCCACCGGCGCACCATTCGGAGGCGGCGGGACGTTCTCGACCGTGTCGATGATGTCGACCGGGCCTCTCCCCTGTGATCTGGAGGTGGCGAAGAGTTGCGTGGAAGACGTGACGATCGAGACTCAGGGCGAGGCCGTCGACGCGGTTAGCGAGTGCTACCGGAGGATCTGCTCTGTGGGGTCCTCCGCTCCCTGAGCCTGGACGTTGAGCGCCTCAAGAACCGCCGGGAGAGTCCGGAGGGGCGCGCCCCGAATCATTCCCCCCTGTGCATCTTCGGCCCCCTCGGCCATCCCCGACACCCGGAGCAAGTGGAGCACGGCGATCGCCGACTCGATGACGTCCGTTATCGTGGCCGGGTCTCCGTCGATCAAGTCGTCAACCATATCGGCGGCGCGGCCACTTAGACGGGCCCCTATTGTTCGATCCTTTTTCATCCCAGATCCTCCTCAGATGCACATCAGCGCAACAATAATGAAAAGCACGAACGCGGGGCCGAAGCACGGCTCCAGGATCGCGTCGAGCTTGTCGAGCTTTCGGTTTCGTTCTCTTCGGTTCCATTCTCTCCGGTTCATGGTGCCACCTCCATCCTGTCCACGAGTTCCGCCAGGGCTTCCTCCGCCCTCAACTTCGCGTCGCTCTGGGTCTTGGCCCGGGCTTCCCATTCCCGGGCGTTGCGGTCGAGCTTGCACACCGCTTGCCGGAGCTTGGACACCTTGAGGCGTTCTAGGTCCAGGGCGGCGAGGGCTTCGGCCAGTTCTCTTTGTAGGTCTAGCATATCACTGCACCTCGCCGCCCAACCGGGCGATCTCGGAGTTCGCCAGTACTAGACGCCACTCGGCCGCCCCGAGCGACTTGGCGCACTTGTAATAAGTCGCTCGGAGATCTTCCAGTTCGACCTTGAGGGCGTCGTTCGCATCATGGGCGGCGGACAGCCTGATCGTCGTCTTTAGTGTCATCCCGGTCAGGACCTCGAAGGTGTCATCTGTTCTTCTCTCCTCCTTGAGGGCGGCGATCTCTTCCCGGGCCTCCTCCAGCCGATCAAACCACCACTGGTTCGTTTTCGCCAGATCGGTCTTTGCTCGTTCTGCTATCGACATGATGGGCTTTACTTCGGGCTGCATTGCGTCTCCTATTCTAGTTGTGTGTGTATCCGTTTGTCCGGCAATCGTCGCAGAAGTGCGCCGGGTTCCGGGCGTATATGATCGCCAGGGCTTTCGAGGTCGTCTGAATCAGCGTCGAGTGTGTCCAACATTGGGCCGCCCAGGGGTTCGCCTTCCAGTCCGCAGTTTCCAGGCCCGACTCAAGGGCGCGACCGGCCCAGGATTCCGTGCCCGTCACCCGGTTCCGCTCGATGTACAGGGCGCAACCCTTGCCCCCTAGGAGCACGTTCCGATTCTGTTTCCAGACCTTGTCCGTCAAAGCGTCGCACAGGTCGGAGGCGAAGGCTCCGCGCTCTATCAGGAGCGCCTCGATTGTATTCCGGAGGTCGTCCTTTGCGTTCTTCGTTGCCGTCATCTTATTGCGCCTCCCCGCCCAAGCGGTCGATCTCTTTGTTCGCCATGATCAAACGGAAAGTCGTGTCTGTGATCGCATCGGTGCATCGGCCGATGGTCGCTTTCTTCTCGGCGATCTCTTTCCGGGCCGCGTCTCTTTGCGACGTCTTCCGGGCGAGGTCAGCATTGATGATGTTGATCTCGGATTTCAGGGTCCCGACCTCGGCGCGTGCCGTGATCTTTTGGATCTCGATCCTCGCGGCCCGAAGCTCAGTATAAACGTCCCGAAGCTCTGACCGGGCGGCTGCAAGCTCGGCCTGGGTCGGCGCAAGCTCGGGGCATGGGGCATCGTCCAGTGTGTAGGTCTCCTCTGTGAGTCGGGCGATCTCCACCTTCAGGCTCCGGATCTTGTCGGTCTCGGTCGCGGCGATCTCTTCCTTGAGCGTGGCGATCTCCCGTTCCTGACTCTCGATCTTGTACGCCCGAATCGCGAGGGTGGCCTGGATCGGATCCCACTTCCCTGTATTTCTCAGGTCTCTTTCAACGATGGTTTCGATCGCGGCATTCTGCGCGGCGTCGGCGATCTCTTTCTTGAGCGTGGCGATCTCTTCCTTGAGCGTGGCGATCTCCCGTTCCTGACTCCCGATCTTGTACGCCCGATCCCCTAGTTGGGCTTGAATCGGGGTCCACTTCTCTGTATTTCTAAGGTCTTTCTCGTGGAGTCGGACGATCTCGGCCTTTTGCTCGGCGGCAAGCTTGATCATCTGGATCATCGCTAACTCAATGGCGCGGCCGTTTGTGCCGTGGGTCTCTTCCCATTCGCTCGTCCTACCCTGGGGGACTAGGGTTTGCTCTCTCAGAACTTCCGATCCGCTCTTGGACGCCCCGATCACGTACCGGATCGGGGCGTCCTCGTGTGCGCTCTTCACGCTCTGCGATGCTCTTTCGGTGTGCCACTCTGTCGTCGATGCGTTTTGTTTCGTCGTCATGTTCTCGTCTCCGTTGTGCATTGCGT
>Ga0098035_1000288_pt1 | contig 26023 bp, 25 predicted proteins | sample 3_EtaG_FD_75046 | JGI IMG/M metagenome (GOLD analysis project Ga0098035, IMG submission 75046) | Marine viral communities from the Subarctic Pacific Ocean - 3_ETSP_OMZ_AT15126 metaG | ecosystem: Environmental > Aquatic > Marine > Oceanic | place: Pacific Ocean | collected 2015-01-07
ATGTTGATTGAGAGGAGATCGGGACATAACTGCCGTCTTCTTCTACATCCAGGGAATAAACCCCAAACAATAACTCGAGCCATTTATTCTGAAGTCGATCACTGGCACCGATTGAGCTTGTCGAGAACAGTTTGAGCGGGTCGTCTTTCTCCTCTTCAAAAGTTAGCGAGACTGACTTTCCCAGCGGAATATTGCGGAATTTTTCACTCGCGAATGCAACTGGACTATCCGTATTCTGCTGTTGCTGCAATTCAGAAAACCATTCTGCACGGCTTTGTCCCTGCCCCTGTCCGTAATCGCCATGGAGCGAAGCGGCTTCAATAGTAGAAGCACACAGAAGAATGCCCGCTGCCGCGCCGGAAAGAGTTTTAATCCACGATTTCATTTTTTCCTCAATTGGAGATCGATATCTCTCAGGGAACTTGAAATCATTACTTTTGATGAAAGAGATCGCCCCGCAAATGCCAATTAATCGGCGATACCTGAATTCTATTGGAGTGAGCCTTCTCCCGTCAATAATTGAGGGCTCAAATTTGGTGCGTCAAATAGACGACCAAATTGCGGAAAAAATTGGCCAAAATATAATAAAAATAATGACTTATACGGTTTCTGGATTGTGCTGTGTTTTCCGGAACTAGATAAAATCCTGAAAAACTAGATCTAATTGCAGGCAGTTATGGTTAATTATTATGGTTAACTTGGCCTGAATATGGCTTATTTTTTGTGCAGTGCGGTGGCGCTGAAATCAATAAGCGAATCAGTCGGATTGAGTGTTATGCCAATTCTGGACCAACACTATATTAACAACGTCGGCAATGATCCGGTTTCACCGCGCTATTTACAGGTGGATAAACAACCAAAAAAGCCAACTTACGCAATGGTCTGGTTAATTGGCCTCACAGTGGATGTCATGTGTATCTATAACAGCGACTGCGCCAGAAACCCACTTATTCAGACTTTAGCTTCTCGCCTGCTTTAACGACGACATTACCGGCTTTGTCCAAATTCTTGCTCGTATCTTCTTTAACGCCTTGCCAGGTATCGCTGCAGCCGCCGAACAAAAGAGAGGCCGACAAAAGGGTTGCAGTCACTATAGTACGCGAAAAGAATGTCATTGCGGATCACCCCGAATTGTCAAAATGAGACCTGTAAATTAGTCAGCGCAATTTGTTTTTGCAACCGTTTCTCGCTATCTGAAGCCTAAATCGTGACCGCGTGCATCAAAACGACTTGGCAGTCCCAAAGGTTTTCAGGAGCTTCATGAGTTGCGGGTGAAAACTGATGCCTGACGAAATGACGTTCCGTTGATTGATGGATTTCCTGTTGTAGACAAGCTTGTTACCTTGTGTCGTCGTTGTAATTCCGCCGGCTTCGGCAAGGATAATATCAGCGGCCGCGACATCCCAATCGCTTTTTTGTGTCAGTGAAAGGGAGGCGTGTGCTTCCTGTGATGCAACCTTTACCATTCGATAGGCAATTGAATTAACATGGCTGAATGTTGCTCCTTTGACGGACTCCAGCCAGCCGTGCCACTCGAAAGATTTTCGGCTTGCGATTAGGTTGGCGTTTAACAGGTCGGTTTTTTTACTGCAGGTAATGGTTTTGCCATTCAGCTTAGCGCCCTGTCCGTGAACCGCTTCATATAGCTCTTCCAGAATCGGGTTATACACAATTCCAAGGACCGGCTTCCCATCCTCTACCAGGGCAGCGCAGATCGTAAATTCCGGTTTTCCGGCAATAAAGGAGCGCGTGCCGTCGATCGGATCGATGATCCAAACTCTTGATTTCTCAAGTCGCGAGAGATCGTCCGCTGTTTCTTCGGAAAGCCATCCATATTCCGGGCGTGCCGCGAGCAGTTTTTCCTTGAAATGGGTGTCCAGGGCGAGGTCCGCTTCGCTTACCGGATCGCCGGGCTTCTTTTCCCAGCTTTTCAGCGTATTGTTGAAATAGCGCCGGGCGATATGCCCTGCCTCCTGCATGGTGTGTGAGAGCAGGGCAAAATCATTATCAAATTCAGTCGTCATGTACCCGCAACCATCATCCCTTCGACACGCAGGCTCGGTGCGTTGGTTCCTTGGCGGAAATCCAGGTCATTCGCAGGTGTCAGGTTCAAGAACATGTCTTTAAGATTGCCGGCAATGGTGAGTTCGGAGACAGGAAAGGCAATTTTACCATTCTCAATCCAGAAGCCGGCTGCCCCGCGGCTGTAGTCTCCTGTTATACCATTGACCCCGAATCCGATGAGGCTGGTGATATACAGGCCTGACCTGATGTCGGCAATTAGCCCCTCAAGGGGGCTTGTCCCTTCCTCCATATACAAGTTAGTTGTTCCGGAACCGGGCGGGGAGGCGGTACCGCGTGTTGCCCGGCCATTCGTTTCCAGGCCCAGCTGCATGGCGGAGGCACTATTGAGGATCCAGCATTGCAATGTACCGTCCTGAATTAGGTCAAGTCGTTTATTTGCAACTCCTTCGCCGTCGAACGGCTTAGATGCCGCACCCCTCAATCTGTGCGGATCATCAATAATGTTAATGTCCTTTGAGAAAATCTGAGCGCCCATATGGTCTTTTAAGAAGCTGGTGCCCCGTGCAATGGCTGCGCCCGAAATGGCCCCAGCGAAATGCCCGAGAATGCTTCCGGACACCCGGTTGCTAAACACCACCGGAACATGCCCACTCGGCATTTTTCGCGGGTTAAGGAGCTTGACGGCTCGCTCACCGGCATTTTTGCCAATCTCCGAAGGGGATCGCATATCAGAATAGAAATGGCGGCTGTCATAATCATAGTCGCGCTCCATGCCCTGGCCTAAACCGGCAATGACAGAGGCGCTGATGGAAAAGCTGCTGGATGTATAGGACCCTCTGAAACCACCAGAGGTCGCAAGCGCAATCGACGCCCGCCCCGTAGACGCGCCGCCACCTTCCGTGTTTGTAACGCCCGTGACACCAAGGGCCGCATCTTCTGCTTCCTTTGCAATGGCGACGAGGTCGTCGGGTGTTAAAGTCGTCTCGTCAAACAGGTCCAGTTCAGGAACGTCCTTCGCCAGCAAGTCAGGGTTGGCAAGGCCGCAATATTCATCCTCGGGCATGTTGCGGGCCATGGCGAGCGCCCGGTCAACAATCTCTTCCAGCAACTCCGGTCTCGTGTCATTCGAGGAAACAAAGGCTTGCTGTTTCCCGATAAGGACGCGAAGGCCCAGATCATGTGCCTCGGATCGTTCGATCTCTTCGGTTTCGCCCTGCCGGACGGAGACATTGACTGACGTTCCCTGGATGCGAACAGCGTCTGCTGCCTCGGCGCCCTTGCGACGGGCAATCGCAATCAGGTCATCGAGGATATTGAGTGAGTTTTGCTCATCAGCGGATTGTTTTGACATAGTCACCTTGACTGAAAAATAACAACATCCCCATACATAGGAGGCGCAGGCCGAAAAGGGAATTAGAAAAGCAAATTCATTCCCGAGAGACCGTCCCAGAGCAGTTTGCCGCCCGTCAATAGCACCAGCACATAGGCGATCCGGTAAAACAGGACCTCTGATACCATTTTGTGCGCCTTGACACCCATCCAGATACCAAGAGGGGCAAGCGGCAACAACACCAGCGACGTTCCGATATTTTCAAGAGAAAACTGCCCAAGCATTCCATAGGGAATAAGCTTCACATAATTGATGGCGAAGAAAAACCAGACGGACGTACCGACATAGAGCGTCTTGTCGAGTTTTTGCGGCAGCATGTAAAACTGCAATGGCGGCCCCCCCGCATGGGCGACAAAGCTTGTAAAGCCTGCAATGGACCCCCAGAAAGAACCCCGGACGAGACCTGCATTTGCAACATGGTCTGCAGGAACCCTGCGCGCATAATGATTGAGCGTGAATACAACGCAGATAACACCCAGAAGGACTTTGATAAAATCCGCGCTTAAATAGCTGAAAAGCAGATAGCCAACGAGAATTCCCAAAACCGCCCCTGGCAACAGATAACCAAGGTTACGCCAATCGGCCGTGCGCCGGTATGCCAAAAGGCCGAAGATATCCATCACGCACAGAATTGGGAGAACGATCGCCGCTGCCTGTATCGGTGAAATCATGAGCGAGAGCAGAGGGACGCTTAACAGTCCAAGAGAGCCCGCAAACCCGCCCTTGGAAATCCCGATCAGCAAAACTACCGGTACGGCGATAAGGTAAAAAACAGGATCGGTGATAAACGTCATATTTGCTTCCCCGCGGTGATGCGCTTGTTATTTTTATCAGAACGTTTTGAGTGATAGGGATCCCGCTACTTCCAGATAGGCTTTCCATCGCCGGGAAGGCCAAGGCTCTCCCAGAGTTTATCGACCTTTTCGATCACCACGTTGTCCATACGGATTTGCTTGCCCCATTCGCGCTTGGTCTCCGGCGGCAACTTGTTGGTCGCGTCAAAGCCGATTTTACCGCCGAGGCTCGGTTCGGGAGAGGCGAAATCGAGATAGTCAATCGGGGTGTTCTCAATGGTCGTAATATCGCGGACGGGGTCCATTCTGGTGGAGACGGCCCACATCACATCTTTCCAGTCGCGGGCATTGATGTCGTCGTCAACGATGATAAGGAATTTCGTGTACATAAATTGCCTGAGATAGGACCAGGCGCCCATCATCACGCGCTTCGCATGACCAGCATAGGCTTTTTTCATGGAGATAACGGCAATTCGGTAGCTGCAGCCTTCCGGCGGAAGCCAGAAATCGACAATCTCCGGAAACTGTTGCTGGATCAGGGGGATAAACAACTCATTGAGTGCCTCTCCCAACACGCTGGGTTCATCCGGTGGTCGGCCGGTAAAAGTGGAGAGATAAATCGGTTTCTCCCGCATGGTGATAGCGGATATGGTGAAAACCGGAAAGCTTTCAACAGAGTTATAGTACCCGGTATGATCGCCATAGGGTCCTTCATCGCCATAGTCATCAAGGGAAACATGGCCTTCTAGAATAATCTCGGCGCTCGCAGGAACTTTCAACGGGATTGTCTTGCAGTCGACCAGTTCTACTTTTTCACCGCGCAACAACCCGGCGAACTGATATTCGGACAGGTTGTCTGGGATCGGCGTCACGGCCGCCAGAATGGTTCCCGGATCCGCGCCGATAACGACCGCGACAGGGAGTGGCTCCCTCTTTTCTTTTCCCCAGCGAGCGTGATGCTGGGCACCGCCACGATGCTTCAGCCAACGCATCAAGGTTTTGTTCTTGCCGAGTTTCTGCATCCGGTAAATGCCAAGATTGAAGTCATCGGTCTTGTCACCACTGGGGCCCTTGGTCACGACGAGCGGCCAGGTGATCAGCGGTGCAGGTTCTCCCGGCCAGCAGGTCTGGATCGGCAGTTTATCTAGATCGACCTCATCACCGGTCAGCACGACTTCCTGACAAGCTGCCTTTTTTACGCTTTTCGGCCGCATGCTCATTACGGTCTTGAGCACCGGGAGCATGCCAACGGCCTCTCGAAATCCTTCCGGGGGTTCTGGCTGGCGCAGAAAGGCGAGTGTTTCGCCCACTTCGCGTAATTCAGCAGGTGTGCGGTTCATGCCCATGGCGACCCGGTCGACAGTGCCGAACAGATTGACAAGGACGGGCATCGAGCTTTTCTCGCCTTTTTCATTGACGGGATTCTCGAACAGAACGGCGGGGCCGCCTTCCGCCAGAAGCCGGGTTTGAATTTCCGTCATTTCAAGATCGGTAGACACTGGCTGCTGGACTCTGACGAGCTTATTACTTGATTCCAGCTGTGCTATAAACTCCCGGAGTGACCCGTACGCCATCTTTACCTATTCCATTGCTACCTGCGCCCCGGCGACTATGCCCGAGATAACCCGTTCCCGTAAAGTAAAAGCATTTCTTATAAGGGAAGTGAAAACTTCCCGGCGATGATAGCGACAAGCACGATCAGGCCGAAGACCTTGTTGGACTTGAAAAGAATCAAACAGAGATCAGCATTGTCGATGTCGAGGGTGCGGATCTGCCAGAACAGATGGGCGCCGGCCCCCGCCATGAAAATGTAAAAAGGAAGGGTGAGGCCCGCGAGATAACCGCTCGCAAGAAGTGCGACGAAAATTAATGCATAAAAGCCAATTAGCCAGTAGGCCGTGGTCTCCCCGAATTTCAAGGCAGTTGATTTAACGCCGATCAGAACATCATCTTCCTTGTCCTGATGCGCATAAATGGTGTCATAGCCAAGCGTCCATGCGATTCCGCCCAAGTACATGATAATCGGAGCAGTTTCGATACTGCCCTTGACCGCTGCCCAACCGAGTAGGGCGCCGTAGTTAAAGGCGAGGCCGAGGAAGAACTGCGGCCAGTAGGTGAAGCGTTTTGCGAAGGGATAAATGGCCACAAGAACAAGGCTCGCCGCGCCGAGAAGGATCGCAAAGAGATTGAACTGCAGCAGGATGAGCAGCCCGATCAGGCATTGCAGGCCCAGCCAGAAGATGGCTTGCAAAAGCGTTACCTGCCCGCTCGGGAGGGGCCGCTTCTTGGTGCGTTCAACCTTGCCATCGAAATCCCTGTCGGCAATATCATTCAGTGTGCAGCCCGCCCCGCGCATAACAAGTGCGCCAATGCTGAACAGGATAAAGTACCAAATATTAGGAAGTTCACCCGCTGGGGCCGCAAGTGCAATTGACCAGAGACAGGGAAGCAACAACAGCCAGGTGCCGATCGGCCGGTCAAGCCGGGAAAGCTTCATATATGGCTGGAGGCCATCGGGCGCATAGAGATCTACCCAGTTTTGCTTGCTGGCGTCATCAATGATCCTGTCGGGTCGTCGCATATCAAAACAGTCCTGATCTATCTAAAGGTGACGGAGATGGCATTAATTGATATGAATCGCAATAAATAATCTTCCAATATATTTAAAGAGTTGATCATCGCATGTTTCCGAAACCCTATTCCCTTCGCCTTTATGTCCCAAGCGACTTAGGTACTGATCTGGGGGTGGTTCTTGATAAAAACCAGTCCCATTACGTGGCAACAGTGATGCGGCGCGTTGAAGGCGATAAAGTCGCGCTTTTTAATGGCCGTGACGGGGAATGGCTTGGCCGGTTGCAGGAAGTACATAAAAACCATTGTCTTATTCATGTTACCGAGCAACTCCGTCCGCAGGTAGAGGAGCCGGACATCGAGCTCCTGTTTTCGCCCGTCAAGAAAATCCAGACCGGACTGATTGTGCAGAAAGCAACCGAGCTTGGCGTTGCCAGTCTCCAGCCTGTCCAGACCCAGCGGACAAATACGGAGAGGCTGCGTGAGGACAAGATGATGTTGCAGGCCCTGGAAGCGGCCGAACAATGCGAGCGGCTTAACGTACCGACTGTGCATGGCCTCATCAAGCTGGATCAGGCACTGGCAGCACTGGAGCCCGAGCGTACCTTGATTTTTTGCAATGAGAGGCTGACCGGGCAAAGTGCGAAGAACGTGCTTGCGCATCTGGTGCCCGCAGAAAAATGGGCGGTTGTAACCGGACCAGAAGGCGGGTTTACGGATGAGGAGATTGATTTGATATCGGCCCGTCCGAATACTCATGCAATTTCCTTAGGCCCGCGAATTCTACGGGCGGAAACTGCTGTTTTTGCGTGTCTTTCTCTGTTGCAGGCGTTTCAGGGAGACTGGAATTAAGGGCGTCGATCACAGATCAAAATGTGATCGGTAAACAAAAATAACATTTTTGGCTTGAAGCGGGCTGTGCAATTCTTTAAGTCAAGCTTTAAAGGCCGGACCAGGGGCGCATTGCCCGGCCTCCATAAAAAGAGGGGAATACATGTCCGGACCTTCCAAAGGCGACGCCATCGAAATTACCAACAAGACTCAGTTGGTGGACTTTGCCGCTAGCGGGTGCAAACCACGCGACAAATGGCGTATTGGTACAGAACACGAAAAATTCGGCTTCACGCTAGATACCCATGAACCGATGACCTACGAGGGACCGAAGGGCATCCGAACCATGCTGGAGGGATTGCAGCGCTTCGGGTGGCAACCGGACTTCGAAGGGGAAAATGTCATTGCCCTGTCAAAAGAGGGATGTTCGATCAGCCTGGAGCCCGGCGGTCAATTGGAACTCTCCGGGGCCGCTGTTGAAAACCTGCATGAAACATGCAGTGAAGTGCATACCCATCTCGCCCAGGTTCGTGAAGTCGGCGACGAGATGGGGGTTGGGTTTCTCGGTCTGGGGTTCAGTCCGAAATGGACGCGGGAAGAAACCCCGATCATGCCCAAGGGGCGCTACCAGATCATGAAGAGATACATGCCGACCCGTGGTCAGCATGGTCTGGATATGATGTTTCGTTCCTGCACGGTACAGGTCAATCTCGACTATGCGTCGGAAACGGATATGGTCAAGAAATTCCGCACCAGCCTTGCGCTGCAACCGCTTGCAACGGCGTTGTTTGCGAACTCTCCCTTCACCGAGGGGCGGCCAAATGGGCATCTCAGTCACCGTAGCTATATCTGGACCGATACGGATCCGGACCGGACCGGCATGATTCCCTTTGTCTTTGAGGAAGGCTTCTCGTTTGAACGCTATGTCGATTATGCCCTCGACGTGCCTATGTATTTTGTCTATCGCGACGGAACCTACATAGATGTAAGCGGGCAGTCTTTCCGCGATTTTCTGAAGGGGGAACTGCCCGGGTTGCCGGGTGAGAAACCAAACCTTGTCGATTGGGATAATCACCTGACGACGCTTTTCCCTGAAGTCAGGATGAAGCGTTTTCTCGAAATGCGCGGTGCGGATGGCGGGCCCTGGCGGCGGCTATGTGCGTTGCCTGCATTCTGGGTCGGGCTGCTTTATGATGACACGGCGCTGGATGCCGCGTGGGACCTGGTGAAGGACTGGACGGCAGAAGATCGCCAGCGAATTCGCGATGATGTTATTACACACGCGCTTTCAACAGAGTTGCCGAACGGGCGTCAGATGCAGGAGCTCGCTGCAGAGGTTCTGGAAATTGCGTCATCTGGCCTGAAGGCCCGCAAGCGGATGGATAGCTTCGGCGAAGACGAGAGCCATTTCCTGAATGCGCTAAAAACAATTGTGAAATTGCGGAAAACTCCTGCAGAAGAGATGCTGGAGCGTTTCCATGGCGACTGGAAAGAAAATATCGATCCGGTATTTACGGAATATGCCTACTGATCCGACATAAGCTTCTGATAGATCGTGATTGCCGCTGGATACTCCTTCAAGGCGGCCTTTTCGGTTATTTCCTTTAATCCTTTGACAGTGCGCCGGGTTGCCTCAAGCCGCGCATTTGTCATATCGGCGCGGCGGCCAAAGTCACTCCTGATCAAATCCGTAAGTTCGCGTAGTTTTGCACTGTCTCTCTTTTCGAGAGGGGAGCGCAGAAGTGATAAATAGGACATGTCTGCACCTGCCTTTACAACGCTCTGATCGTTATCTAACTCCTTGTTATCAAGAGAGCTCAGATAGGTAACAAGCGATTCAAGCTTTTCCGAATCTGGGGCTGGTCCTGCGAATTCCGTCACGATGACATGTCTTGTAAAGGCATGTAAAGTCGGGAAGATATTGACTGTGCCATACGGCGCGGTATCCCGGGAACCGCGTAATGACGGAATGTCTATTGGGTTGGAAATAGCGTCGTCGAACCCTGCTTGCCAGAAACGATGGGTTACATCAACGCGGCCGGGACGATCAGAAAGCCCGTTAATGAAAAAATCCGTATTTACATGTCCGTTTGAGTGACAGCTATTGCAGGAAAGGCCAATGCGGACGGCCTTCTCGCCAAGGAGGGACGGGCTTCGAAACAGTAAACGTCCATAGAGCCATTTTTCATCGCGGATCGTGTCCGATCGTATCAACTCTAATGGTGGATTACGCAGAATCTCCGTCGAACTGCCGGGCGGGAGCCAGTTCTGTTCATCGGCGGCAACAGCAGGTGACGTTCCGACGACCGCAAGTGCCGACAATATGCATAAACATAACAACGAGGTGATAGTAGAGGCACCTGCAGGTTCTGTCCTACGCTGTACCACCAACAGTCAGTCCTTCAATCAGCATGGTCGGCTGCCCAACACCAACTGGAACGCTCTGGCCAGCTTTGCCGCACGTGCCAATTCCGCTGTCCAATGCCATGTCATTGCCGATCGCTTTTACCTTCTTGAGGGCTTCGCTACCGGTCCCGATGAGGGTTGCCCCTTTGACCGGCGCGGTGAGCTTGCCATCCTCGATAAGATAGGCTTCTGTACAGGAAAAGACAAACTTGCCGGAGGTGATATCAACCTGTCCGCCGCCAAAATTGACCGTATAGAGGCCCTTCTTCACGGACTTGACAATTTCTTCCGGATCTTGATCCCCTCCCAACATATAGGTGTTGGTCATGCGCGGCATGGGAAGGTGGGCATAGCTTTCGCGGCGCCCGTTGCCGGTTGGTTCAACTCCCATAAGACGCGCATTCTGGCGGTCCTGCATGTAACCGACAAGTATGCCGTCCTCAATCAGGGTGGTGTTGCTCGTCGCGGTACCTTCATCATCAACGCTGAGGGAGCCGCGGCGATCCGCAATCGTTCCGTCGTCAACGACAGTCACGCCCGGCGCGGCCACACGCTCGCCCATCAGGTTTGAAAATACAGAGGTTTTCTTGCGATTGAAATCGCCCTCAAGGCCGTGACCCACCGCCTCGTGCAGGATAATGCCCGGCCAGCCGGGACCGACAACTACATCCATCTCGCCGGCCGGTGCGGCGATGGAATCAAGATTGACGATTGCCTGGCGGTACGCTTCGTCGACAGCCGCTTTCCATGTTCCTTCTTCCAGATAGAAATCATAACCAGTGCGCCCCCCCATTCCGTGGGAACCGGATTCGCGCCGGCCGTCCTTTTCGACAACGACAGAGACGTTGAGACGAACCAGCGGACGGATGTCGCCTGCGCGCTCGCCGCCACTGCGAATTATCTCAATGCCCTGCCAGGATCCGGCCAGAGAGACGGAAACCTGCACGACCTTACTGTCTTTACCGCGCGCGTAGGCATCTATTTCGGACAGGGCCTTCACCTTCGCATCAAACGGAATTTCACTTAAGGGGTTGTCATCACTGTAAAGCGCGCGATTTGAACCAGCAGGCGGCAATGCCATCGTGCCCCCTTTGCCGGTCTGCACCGCCTGTACGGTTCTTGCCGCGTTGACGATTGCGTCCTCACTCAATTCAGAGGCGTGAGCGAAGCCTGTCGCCTCGCCAACAACCGCCCTTAGCCCGAAACCTTGCGTGGTATCGAAGCTCGCACTTTTAAGCCGGCCATCGTCAAAGGAGAAACCTTCCGATTGGCGGTATTCCAGAAATAGCTCGCCGTCATCCGCCTTCGCAAGCGCTTTTGAGACCTGCCTTTCAACAGCTCCCCGATCCATACCCGTTGGTATGAAGAAGAGATCATTGGCGGTCGATATATCAGTCATTAAAAAGCTCCGGTCGTTGGACGGCAGGGTGTACTACAGGTGAATATGTGTCTTTTGACGGTGAATGTCGAGAGAGGGTAATTACCGATTTCAAAGATTCTGATTGTCTTTGTTGTCGACGGTGCGATCCGGTGTGACATAATGTCACAATATGGTCCTTGTGGCTGGAAGGTAAGGCAACCTGGCTGAATTCAGTGAATTTATTGTAACGTATTGAAATATATTAACTATGTAAGATTAGACGCATTACGGCTATGAAAAAAAATAGTGTCGAAACCTGAATTACTGCAGTCTTGGACTTGTTATAAACCACATCGGTGGTGTAGTTTCCCGCGCAATCAGGTGGAAAGCTTTTTGATTTGCCGTTATGAGCTGAGTATAAATCAAAAATCTGTCCAGAATTTGGCTATGCGGGAGTATACTGGCTTTCGTATCAGGCTAAGTTAAGTAGACATGTGATCACAGACGGGAATTGAAGATGGGTATGGTTAGAAATCTTGTCGCATTTATAGCCGTAATTGCAGGCACGGTATTGACGATGGGAACCGCCACAGCGGAGCAGGGGCAACCCGCGCCATGGCAAATGACATTTCAGCAGGCGTTCTCGCCAGTTGCCGCAGAACAGCATGTCTTCCATGATATGCTGCTGTGGATTATCAGTGCAATTTCAATATTTGTACTGGTCCTGCTGGTGTATGTAATCCTGCGCTTTAACAAGCGCGCCAATCCAAATCCTTCGAAAACATCCCACAACACCTTCATTGAGATTATCTGGACGGTCGTCCCGATCATGATTCTGATTGTTATCATGATCCCGTCTCTGAAGCTCCTCTACTATGGAGACCGGATTGAAACACCGGATATGACCCTGAAAGCCATCGGATACCAGTGGTATTGGGGCTATGAATACATGGATGAAGAGGGACTCGCCTTTGATGCCGTGATGCTTGAAAAAGATGAGCTCAAGCCTGGTCAGCCGCGACTTCTGGCTACAGACAATGCGATCGTCCTTCCGATTGAGACGAATATCCGCGTTCTTGTCACGGCCGAGGATGTTCTTCATTCATGGGCCCTGCCTGCATTCGGGGTCAAGATGGATGCCGTTCCAGGACGCCTGAATGAAACATGGATGCGGATCGATAAAGAAGGCATGTACTACGGGCAGTGCTCGGAACTATGCGGTGCCCGTCACGGCTTCATGCCCATCATGATCAAGGCGGTCAGCAAGGAAGATTACGCAAAATGGCTTGTTGAAGCCAAAAAAGAATTCGCAAGTGGCGGAGCGCCGGCGATAAAGTTCGCCCAGGTTACGTCCACAAGCGCAGAGTAAACAGGCTAGAGAGAGGCACGACATTATGGCTTACGGTTCAGCAGCCGCTCACGATGAACACACCCCGTCCGGATGGAAGCGGTGGGTCTATTCGACCAATCACAAAGATATCGGATCGATGTATCTTATTTTTGCGATTATCGCCGGGATTATCGGTGGCGCAATGTCCGTTTATATTCGGGCAGAATTGCAAATGCCGGGCGATCAGTTTCTGAACGGCAATTTCCATTTCTTCAACGTCCTGGTGACGGGCCATGGCCTGATCATGATCTTCTTCATGGTTATGCCGGCAATGATTGGCGGATTTGGAAACTGGATTGTACCGTTGATGATCGGTGCGCCGGATATGGCGTTCCCGCGCATGAACAACATCTCTTTCTGGCTGTTGCCGCCGGCATTCGGTCTGTTGCTCATCTCAATATTTGTTGAAGGACCCGCAGGCGCCAATGGCGTTGGTGGTGGCTGGACCATGTATCCGCCGCTTTCCTCTGCCATCGGACACCCGGGTATGGCTGTTGATTTCGCGATCCTCAGTCTTCATCTGGCTGGTGCGTCATCGATCCTCGGTGCAATCAACTTTATCACGACAATTTTCAACATGCGCGCACCGGGCATGACCATGCACAAGATGCCGCTCTTCGTTTGGTCGGTTCTTGTGACCGCATTCCTGCTGCTGCTGTCACTGCCCGTTCTCGCAGGCGGCATTACGATGCTTTTGACAGACCGGAATTTTGGTTCGACTTTCTTTGAGCCTCAGGGCGGCGGCGATCCGATTTTGTTCCAGCATCTGTTCTGGTTCTTCGGTCACCCTGAAGTGTATATCCTGATCCTTCCGGGCTTTGGTATCATCAGCCAGATCGTTGCGACCTTCTCGCGCAAGCCGGTCTTTGGTTATCTCGGGATGGCCTATGCCATGGTGGCGATTGGCGCTGTTGGATTTATCGTTTGGGCCCATCACATGTACACGGTCGGTATGAACGTCGATACGCGGGCATACTTCCTTGTTGCTACGCTGGTGATCGCCGTTCCGACGGGTGTGAAGATTTTCTCCTGGATCGCGACGATGTGGGGCGGCTCGATTGAATTCAAACCACCAATGGTCTGGGCACTCGGTTTCATCTTCCTGTTCACTGTAGGCGGTGTGACTGGTGTGGTGCTTGCCAATGCCGGCCTCGATGTCGCGCTGCATGACACCTATTATGTTGTGGCCCATTTCCATTACGTTTTGAGCCTGGGTGCCGTGTTTGCCATTTTTGCAGGCTTCTACTACTGGTTTGGCAAGATCACTGGCTATACCTATTCGGAAAAGCTGGCGCATCTGCATTTCTGGGTCACCTTTATTGGCGTGAACATGATCTTTTTCCCGATGCATTTCCTCGGTCTGGCCGGTATGCCACGACGCATTCCTGACTATCCGGATGCATTTGCGGGATTCAATGAGATCTCGTCTTACGGCTCATACGTTTCGGCCGTCGGTGTTCTGATCTTCCTGGTTACTGTTGTACATGCCTTCGTCCGCAAGGAGCAGGCAGCTGATAATCCTTGGGGTGAAGGCGCAACGACACTGGAATGGACGCTGCCGTCTCCGCCACCTTTCCATCAGTTCAACGAACTGCCGGTCATCAAATAAGGTTCGAAGGAGTTACTTGTGTCCGACACAAGCCTTGTAAAGGAAACGATCGAAACCCGCGTCACTTCAGATTTGACGCGGGTAAGCGATTATTTTGCCCTGCTGAAGCCGCGGGTGATGTCGCTTGTCGTTTTTACGGGGCTCGTGGGGCTTGCGGTTGCTCCAGGTAGTCTTCATCCGGTATTGGCCTTCACGGCGCTTCTCTGTATCGCAGTTGGCGCCGGGGCTTCTGGTGCAATCAATATGTGGTACGATGCGGACATCGATGCGATCATGGATCGCACGAAGGATCGGCCAATCCCTGCTGGACGCGTAAGTGCCAATGAGGCACTAGCCTTCGGGACGGTGCTCTCGGTTGTGTCCGTGGTGTTGATGGGGCTTGCCGTCAATTATATCGCGGCGGCGTTGCTTGCTCTCACCATCGGTTTTTACGTTTTTGTCTATAGCATGTGGCTGAAACGCCGGACACCGCAGAATATTGTGATTGGCGGCGCAGCAGGTGCCTTTCCGCCAATGATCGGCTGGGCCGCGGTTACCGGTGATGTCAGTGCTGAATCGCTCGTCTTGTTTGCGATTATCTTCATGTGGACTCCGCCGCATTTCTGGGCGCTTTCCCTGTGGCGCGATATCGACTATGCGAAGGCCGGTGTACCGATGCTTCCCGTCGTTGCTGGGCGGGATGTTACCCGCCGGCAAATCGTGCTCTACAGTGCGTTGCTTTTCCCGGTCGCGGTGATGCCGTATTTTCTCGGCTATGCAGGAATTGTTTATGGCGTAGGGTCCGGCGTGTTAAGCGGATTGTTCCTACTACTGTCGCTAAAAGTCTGGCGCTGCAAGGACGAGGAGAGCGCGAAACAGCTTTTCGCTTATTCTCTTTTATATCTGTTCCTGCTATTTGCCATTTTACTTGGCGAGAGCCTTGTTCGGACGGTGATTTAACATGCCCCGTGACAAAGAAACTCTCAAGCGACAACGTATCCGGAACCTCGCGGTCGGGGGGATTCTTATTGCCCTTGTGGTTTTGTTTTATCTGATCACCATCGTAAAAATGTCGGGTGGAGCAAGCACGTGACAAACGGACAGAATAGAAAATCGGTGCGTCTTGCGGTCGTTTTGGCTTCGGTTGTCGCGGGTATGGTTGGCTTGGCCTATGCCTCTGTGCCGCTTTACGACCTGTTTTGCCGGGTGACGGGATATGGGGGAACAACGCAGCAGGCGGATCTTGCTCCGGATGTTGTCCTTGACCGGGAAATTACGATTGAGTTCGATGCGAATACCAGTCGCGATATGCCTTGGGATTTCAAGCCGGTAAAGCATAAGATAACAATGAAGGTTGGTGAAACGGGACTGGCTTTTTATGAAGCCTTTAACCCAACCGATCGCGCGATCAAGGGAACGGCTACCTTTAATGTAACACCGCAGAAGGTGGGGCAGTATTTCACCAAGATAGATTGTTTTTGCTTTACGGAGCAGGTATTGCAGCCGGGTGAGCGAGTCGATATGCCGGTTACTTTTTTTGTTGATCCCGAAATTGACAATGATCCGAATGCAAAAGAAGTGACGGTAATAACGCTATCTTACACATTCTTTATCAGCGAAGATGAAGAAGAGGCAGAGGTTTCGGCAAAAGCAGTAGAAAAATCGGTCGATGTGAATTGACCTTTAAAAGAATTGGGTAACTTTTAAGAGCGGATCTGATCCGAGTGAATTGCAGGAGTTTAGGAATGGCAGATTCTCACGCCAAACAACATGATTATCATCTGGTAGATCCAAGTCCGTGGCCGGCCCTTGCGTCTGTTGCCGCCTTCGTATCGGCGATTGGTGCCGTTATGTGGATGCATGACAAGGGCTATGCGGTGTTCGTAATTGGGTTTGTTGTTCTTTTGTACACGGCCTATACCTGGTGGCGCGATGTCGTCAAAGAAGGGGAACATGAAGGGCATCATACGCCTGTTGTTCAACTAGGTTTGCGCTATGGCATGATCATGTTCATTGCGTCCGAAGTTATGTTCTTCGTCGCCTGGTTCTGGGCGTATTTCAACGCCGGTCTGTTTCCCACAGAAGTCGGCGGCGGTGTCTGGCCACCTGAAGGTATTCAGACCTTTAACCCCTGGCATATTCCGCTTTTGAATACGGTCATCCTGCTGCTGTCGGGAACGACGGTAACCTGGGCTCATCATGCTCTTCAGCATGGCGACCGTAAGGGCCTTGTCCAGGGTCTGTTGCTGACGGTTATTCTGGGCGCCTCCTTTACGGCTGTTCAGATTTATGAATATTCGCACGCCGCCTTCGGTTTCACCGATGGAATTTACCCGTCGACCTTCTATATGGCGACCGGCTTCCATGGCGCACATGTCTTTATCGGAACGGTCTTTCTGCTGGTTTGCCTGCTCCGTGCAATGAAAGGTCATTTCACACCAACACATCATTTCGGCCTCGAAGCGGCAGCCTGGTACTGGCACTTCGTTGACGTCGTCTGGCTGTTTCTGTTCTTCGCCGTTTACTGGTGGGGCGCGGGACCGGAGTGGACCTGACCTCGACCTGAACATATATGCCTTATTCCTATGGCATGCCAGTTTCCCCTTTGCGCGCCGGGCTCACCTGCAAATGCCCGGCTTGCGGAAAGGGGAAACTTTTTAGAGGCTTTCTCGATGTCGTGGAAGCCTGTGATACCTGCGGACAGAGCTTCAGTACCGTCAACAGTGGTGATGGCCCTGCCGTTTTTATCATCTTGATTGTCGGCTTCCTTGTCGGCGGCCTTGCCGTTGGAATGGAATTGATGTTTCATCCGCCATATTGGTTGCAGCTGACGATTTGGCTTCCGATGATACTAATCCTGAGCATTGGACTGCTCCGGCCTTTCAAGGCCTATTTGATCGCACTGCAGTTCAAGCATAAAGCAAGCTCCGAAATAGAGCGTTACTGAACATGAAAAAATTCTCTCCCGGGTTTGTCCCGACCTTAATTACAGTGCCGTGCGTTGTAATCCTGCTGGCATTGACTGTCTGGCAGGTCAATCGTTATAGCTGGAAAGTCGATTTGATCGATCAGATCAACAATCAGCTTGCTGCGGCACCTGTTACGCTGCCGGCCGGGGAGATCGTTCCTGAAGAGTGGCATTACCGACGGATCAGTCTGACGGGTGAGTTTGACCATGACAACGAACTTCATCTTTTTGCCCATACCGAAAAAGGGCGTTCTGGCTTCCAGATCATTACGCCGTTCAAACGGAGCGATGAAGGGGATATCATCCTCGTTAACCGAGGCTGGGTACCGGAGAGCAAGAAAGAGCCGCAAACGCGGGTGGAAGGGCAAATCCCTGGAGAAGTTACGGTTACAGGTGTCGCAAGAAAGCCATGGGGTAAATCATGGTCCTTTCTACCCGGAAGTAACGCCGAGGATAATGTCTGGCTTTATGGCGAACTCTCCGAGATGGCGGATCACCTGAATGTCAAAGTGGCGCCGGTTTTTGTTGAACTCGACGCGATCGACATACCCGGCGGATTCCCCAGGGGCGGTCAGACGCGCGTTTCCTTGCCTAACAACCATATCCAGTATGCGTTCACCTGGTTTGGGTTGGCCATTGCACTGATTGTTATATATATCCTTTACGGTCTTAAGCGCGGTAGATCGAAACAGGAATAAAATGCCGGAATTGACAATAGCGTATTCAAATCTTGAGAAGCGGTTTGCGCGCCTTTCCGCGCTCTCTGGCGCGGCTGCTATGTTGCATTGGGATAGCGCGGCCATGATGCCGGCAGGCGGCAGTGAGGCACGCGCAGAGCAACTTGCAGTTCTCAGTCTGCTGTCCCATGAAATTTTGAATAGCTCAGAAATTGCCGATCTGCTGACTGAGGCGGAGAATGCCTCTGGTGGTCTCGACGATTGGCAGCGTGCTAATCTTGACGAAATGCGAAATCGCTGGCGCCATGCAACGGCGGTTGGTCCGGATCTTGTCGAGGCGCATTCTCGCGCTACGTCCCGCTCCGAGATGGAATGGCGCGAGGCGCGTCTCAACAATGATTTTGCCTCTCTCGTTCCGGCGCTAAAGGAAGTTGTGCTGCTTACTGGCCATATTGCCGCCGCGAAATCGTCGGCTTTCGGCATTTCGCGCTACGATGCTCTCCTCGATGAGTATGAGCCCGGCATTACATCCGTAACTATAGACACATTGTTTGACGACCTTGAGAACTTCTTGCCGGAATTTCTGGGTGCGGTGTTGGAAAACGGAAAATCCAAGCCACCGATCCTAATCCCCGAAGGTCCGTTTGACGAGAGGATCCAAAAGAAGCTTGGGCAAGAATTCATGACGGCTCTCGGCTTCGATTTCAATCACGGTCGTCTAGATATCAGCCATCATCCCTTTACCGGGGGCATTCCAGACGACGTCCGGTTGACCACTCGCTATGAGACCGACGATTTCACGCAGAGCCTGATGGGAACCCTGCATGAAACCGGCCACGCGCTATATGAGCAAGGCTTGCCGAGGGAATGGCGCAGCCAGCCCGTAGGCGCCGCGCGGGGAATGGCGCTGCATGAGAGCCAGTCCTTGCTGATTGAGATGCAGCTTTCCCGCAGCGAGGATTTCCTCGCCTTTGCTCTACCCCGGATAAAAGAGGCATTCGCCGGCAGTGGACCCGCGTGGGAAGAGGATAATATCCTGCGGCTTTACCAGAAGGTCGAGCCCGGCTTCATCCGCGTCGATGCGGACGAAGTGACATATCCCCTTCATGTCATCTTGCGGTATCGTTTGGAAAAGGCACTGCTTTCCGGAGACCTTGCGGTCGAGGATCTGCCTGCTGCCTGGAACAGCGGGATGCGTAATACTCTAGGGATTACGCCACCTAATGACCGTCTTGGGTGTCTACAGGATATCCATTGGCCAAGCGGAGCTATTGGCTATTTTCCGACTTACACGTTGGGCGCCATGGCGGCGGCACAAATCTATCGTGCAGCAGTGAAAGATATACCGGATTTCGCGAGCCAAATCCGCGCAGGAAAATTCTCGTCGTTGCTTGAATGGTTGCGTCGCAATATCCACTCTCGCGGCAGTTCGCAATCGACGAACGGCATTATGAAGTCTGCGACCGGTGCGTCGTTGACGGCCGATGCCTTCAAGGCGCACTTGCGGGATCGATACCTGTCATAAACTATTATAGGCGAAGGGGTGAGCGGGTATATCCGGGCTTGCACATATGCCCTGCATATGGTTACTCTCACCCGCCATTTGTTCCGTCCGAGGAGTGAGAAAGTGCGATATATTAGCACACGCGGTAAAGCACCGGTTTTGAATTTTGAGGAAGTCGTCCTGACCGGCCTGGCGCGCGATGGTGGTCTCTACCTACCCGAAAGCTGGCCGCAATTTTCAAGGGAGGATATTGAAGGCCTGGCCGGCATGTCTTATGCGGAAGCGGCAGCATTCCTGCTTCAACCGTTCCTGGGAGACAGCATAGACGCAGCCGATTTCCGGAAGATGACGGAGAAGGCTTATGCGGGGTTTGCCCATAAAGCCGTTGTGCCCGTGAGCCAGCTCGGTAGCAATGAATTCCTGATGGAGCTTTATCACGGCCCAACCCTTGCCTTTAAGGATGTGGCGCTACAGCTTCTTGGCCTCTTATATGACCATCTGCTCGCGCGGGAGGGAAAACGCGTGACGATTGTCGGCGCCACCTCGGGGGACACCGGGTCTGCGGCGATCGAGGCTTGCCGGGGCAGGGAAGCGGTGGATATTTTTATTCTCCATCCCAAGGGCAGGGTATCAGAAGTGCAGCGCCGACAAATGACAACGGTGCTGGATGCAAATGTTCATAACATCGCCGTAGAAGGTGACTTCGATGATTGCCAGGCCATGGTCAAGGCCATGTTCAACGACCATGAGTTCCGCGACAGTCTGGCGGTTTCTGCCGTCAACTCGATCAACTGGGCGCGGGTTATGGCCCAGATCGTCTATTATTTCACTGCCGGTGTCAGCCTCGGGGCGCCCTCGCGGCCCATCTCCTTCTCGGTTCCCAGCGGGAATTTCGGCGATGTCTATGCCGGGTATGCTGCCAGCAGGATGGGACTGCCGATTGAGCAGTTAATTGTCGCGACCAATCGAAACGATATTCTGTCCCGCTTTTTTAACAGCGGTGAATATAGGAAATCCGGCGTCGATCCGACGATCAGCCCGAGCATGGATATTCAGGTTTCCAGCAATTTCGAACGATTTCTGGCGGATCTGTATGGCAGGGACGGCGATGCCATTGCTGATTTGATGGGTAAGCTCGACAGCGAAGGGGGCTTTTCCGTCAACATGTCCCTGTTGAATGAGGGCATCTTCGCTGCCGGTCGCTGCGACGAGGAAGAAACCCTTGCCACTATCCGACGGACATTGGACGACAGTGCAAAGCTGGTGGATCCTCATACGGCAGTTGGACTAGCCGTCGGGGAAAGCTGCCGTAAAAATACGGATGTCCCTCTTGTGACTCTCTCGACAGCGCATCCGGCGAAGTTCCCCGATGCAGTGGAAAAAGCGACGGGGGAGCGCCCCGAGTTGCCAAAACATATGGCCGACCTATTCGAGCGGGAAGAGCGGCTTGTCGATTTGCCAAATGATATTGGAACAATAAAATCCTATATTAAGGAGCGGGCACGCATTTTGAGCGCAGCCTAGAACGGAAGAATTTATGGACGTTAAAGTAACTACTCTCAAGAATGGCTTGCGCGTCATTTCTGATCCCATGCCGGGTCTGGAAACGGCCGCCGTGGGAGTTTGGGTCGACGCCGGGGCCCGCCATGAAACAAAAGAGGAAAACGGGATTTCCCATGTGCTTGAGCATATGGCATTCAAAGGTACAGCCCGACGGAGCGCGCTTCAGATCGCTGAGCTGGTTGAATCGGTCGGCGGGCATTTGAACGCCTATACAAGTCGGGATCAGACCGCTTATTTTGCCAGAATCCTGAAAGACGATGTGCCGCTTGCTGTCGATATTCTGGGTGATATTTTGCTCCATTCCAGCTTTGATCAAACGGAAATCGTTCGTGAAAAAGAGGTGATTGTTCAGGAAATCGGCCAGACGTACGACACGCCTGACGATATTATATTTGACCACCTGCAGGAAGTTTCCTATCCGGATCAACCTATTGGGCGTTCTATCCTCGGGACTGTCGGGAAAGTGCGTGGATTCGACCGATCGATGATTGCCGGTTATATGAAAAACCATTATCTGGCGCCCAAAATGGTGTTGAGCGCGTCAGGCGCGGTTGATCATGATGCGGTTGTTGCCCTCGCGGAGAAGGCCTTTGACGGGTTGGCCACGACCGGAGAAACCGGTATGGCGCCTGCTCATTATACAGGTGGCGAGTATCGTGAAGAGCGGGATCTTGAACAGGTCCACTATGCCCTCTCGGTGCCGGGAGTTTCCTATTCGGACGACGACTATTATGCGGCGCAGGTTCTTTCAGGGCTGCTCGGTGGCGGCATGTCGTCACGACTATTTCAGGAAATCCGGGAGAAGCGGGGGCTGTGTTACTCGGTGTTTAGTTTTTCCACTTCCTACGCTGATACCGGGACTTTTTCCGTTTACGCGGGAACGGGGGAAGATCATATAAAAGAGTTGAGCCATATGCTGACCGACGAACTGCTGCGGACAAGTGAGGGTATAGAGCTTGCCGAGGTTGAGCGCGCCAAGGCGCAACTGAAATCCTCTCTTCTAATGGGTATGGAAAGCCCGGCCTCACGATCAGAGGCTCATGCACGGCAAATGCTGATTTATGGTCGGGTCCTGTCGACATCGGAAATTTCCGAAAGTATCGATGCCGTAACCGTCGCCGATACCCAGAATCTCGCTGGAAAACTGTTTTTTGGGGTTACTCCCAGTATTGCAACTCTCGGTCCTTTGAAAAACCTTGATTCGTTCGAACAGATCGCGGCAAAATTCAGTTAGGTAGGATACGCTTGGGAGGTCTGCGTCGCGTGTTGGAAAAGTTGTCATTGTTGGGAAGCGGACCCCGGGTGGTGACTGAGCGACTGGTGTTGCGGCCGCCGAAACTATCGGATTGGGAAGCCTGGGCGGAATTGCGGTCAGATAGCCGCGATTTCCTTGTTCCTTGGGAGCCAATCTGGACAATCGATTCTCTCTCCAAGGCGAATTTTCGGGCACGACTTAGAAGATACGCGCGGGAGGTAAAAGATGACCTGGGGCAGGCATTTTTCATCTTCAACCAGGAAAATCACGACTTAATCGGCGGCATCACACTTGGCAATATCCGTCGCGGTGTCGCGCAAACGGGTACACTTGGATATTGGACCGGACAACGCCACGCGCGACAAGGCTATATGTATGAAGCGCTATGTGGTCTTATACCAGCCCTGTTTGATGAGTTTGGCTTGCGCCGTGTAGAGGCGGCCTGCCTGCCGTCAAATATTCCAAGCTCGCGGCTGCTGGAAAAGGTTGGTTTTACGAAAGAAGGGTTGGCACGCGAATATCTGTGCATCAATGGCGTCTGGCATGATCATCTGCTGTATGCGATTCTGAACTCCGACCCGGTTCCACCAAAATAGCGCTCAAAATCAAGCGTGCCCGATATCGCCTGACAGGAGGGCGGGGTCAACGCCAAGCTTGTTAATCGCAACTTCCCACTTGGTATCCAGCTCCGAGCCAAAGACGATATTTGTGTCCGGGTCAACGACAAGCCATCCATTTTCCTGGATTTCCTGTTCAAGCTGCCCCGGTCCCCATCCGGAATACCCAAGGGCGAGGAAGCTGCTTTCGGGTCCGCTACCACCGGCAATGGTTTTCAGCATATCAATTGTCGCCGTGAGCGCCATATCATCGCCAATGACTAAAGTGGTGTCATAAAGAAGGTCGGTGGAGTGGACAACAAAACCTCGCTCGGTATCCACGGGGCCGCCAAAATGGATCTTTATATGACGAGCTTCCTCCGCTTTCGGAATCTTAAGCTGTTCAAGCAAGTCCTCGAAGCTCAGGGCTTCGAGGGAGCGATTGAGCAGGATGCCCATAGCGCCCGATTCTGAATGGGCGCAAAGCAGAATGACGGCTTTCTTAAAACGAGGATCACCCATGCTTGGCATCGCAACCAGGAGTTTTCCATTCAAATAGCCTGTATCAATTTTATTTGCGGTCATAATATAAATATGTATCTGCTTAAAAAGAATCCCAGCCGTTGAATGTCTTCATGACGTGATTGTGACAGACCAACCCTTAATATTGTTTTATATATGTGGTGAATAATCCATTGTAAGACTGAAAGCTAATTCAGAATGAGATTGTTGAGATTCGGGTATTTCTGCACTTTTCTTGCCGTATTTGCGTTCGACGCGGGCATATCGCGAAGTACCGAGACGGCATCTAATTGGATCAAGACGGACCAATCAAGCCTTCGATTGATCTCAAGCGTCGATGGGGTGAAGGGACTCGATTCTCTTCGCATCGGGCTCCAGATTAAGTTGGCGCCAGGCTGGAAAACCTATTGGCGCAGTCCGGGGGATACGGGCATTCCCCCACAATTGGACTGGAGTGGATCCGAAAATTTAAAATCGGCGAAGATATCCTGGCCGTTACCGGAACAATTCGAGGCCTATGGTTTTTCGAGTTGGGGGTATCACGATGAAGTTGTCTTTCCCATTGATATTGCGCTGCAGGAAGTCGGAAACCCGCTTCACCTGAAACTTCGTGTCCAACTCGGAATTTGCGAAGATGTCTGCATTCCCTATGCGCATGATTTTACCCTCTCGCTTGACGCACGAAATGCCGGACCTACCGAAGAGGCGTCTATTATTGAGATATTTTCCCGCCGGGTACCGGGCGAAATCGGTGCAGACGGAGTCGCCCTGAAGGAAGTTGATGCAAACAGTGAAGGTGACCGTCGGTTCACCGTTACAGTCTCGGCGGTACGGCCATTCGAAGACCCTTCCATCATTGTAGAGGGAAAGGACGGCGCCTATTTCGATCTGGTTTCCTCGTCGCTGTCTGAAGACCGAACGCAGGCTGTCTTTGAACTTGACGGTCATCTTCCAGCGAAATCCGATCGTATGACGGGCCAGGATATCATCGTTACAATCTTTGATAATGACATGGCAGGGGAGAAACATCTTCGCGTCGATTAAAAATGCCGCGTTGATGTAATTGGAGCTTTTTATTTTTGCCTGCATCATTATGTTAAGATTATCTGGCGAAATAACGCGACTACTAAAGAATAGGGAACAGAAATGACGATATCAGTTGGTGACAAACTTCCAAATGCTGAATTAATGATGATGACTGAAAAGGGGCCGAGCAAAGTTTCGACGGCGGATCTTTTTGGCGGCAAAAAAGTAGCGTTGTTTGCAGTACCCGGCGCATATACACCTACCTGCTCGGCAAAGCATCTGCCTGGCTTTGTGGATAATGCAGCGAATTTGACGGCAAAAGGCGTGAACGATATCGTTTGCCTTTCCGTAAATGACCCTTTCGTGATGGCCGCGTGGGGCAAAGATCACAATGCCGGCAGCATTAAAATGGTTGCGGATCCGAATGCCGCGTTTACGAAAGCGATTGGCGTTGAGTTCGATGCTTCCGGTGCCGGGCTTGGGGTTCGTTCCCGGCGTTATTCCATGCTCGTTGATGATGGTGTTGTCACGCAACTGAACTTGGAAGAAACGGGTGGATTTGAAGTATCCGACGCGGAAACCTTGCTGGGCCAGTTCTGATCAGTTTTCTCGATGGGGAGGGCATATATTTGCCGTCCCCATTATCGCCACAGGGCGAAATTCGAGCGTGTCAGCGCTTGAATTTTTTCATCCCATCATTAGCGAGTTCGTCCGCCTTTTCGTTTCCGGGGTCACCTGCATGGCCCTTGACCCATTTCCAGCTGATCTGGTGATGTGATATTGCCTCATCGAGCAAAAGCCAAAGATCCTTGTTCTTTACAGGTTTTCGGGCGGCCGTTTTCCAACCGTTTTTCTTCCATCCAGCCATCCATTTTGTAATACCGTCCTTTACATAGGTGCTGTCCGTATGTAACTCGACCGTAGAACGGCGCTTAAGCGAATTGATCGCTTCGATAGCGGCGGTCAACTCCATCCGATTGTTTGTTGTCTCAGCTTCTCCGCCGCAAAGTTCTTTTGTTTTGCCTTTATATTGTAGAAGAGCTCCCCAACCTCCCGGTCCCGGGTTTCCTGAACAGGCGCCGTCCGTGTAAATCACAACAATATCCTCTGACATAAACAAGCTCCTGAACCATAAAAATACGCGACCGTTTCATACGTCCGGCTATTAGCATGAATGACCTGTGTCGGCAAATTTCGGAAATAATGTATTTTTAACTTAATGTTAGCGCATTTCTGACAACTTTACTGCGCACAAGGGCTTTGCCCATTCTAAGAATTAAAAATACAGGTCTGGGTTAGGAAGATGCAGAAAAAGTTATTCTCCGCAGAAATAAAGCAATTTGCCACAGGTGTCTCAAGAGGTCCTGTTTCCACTGGCGGAGGAATGACGGATTCTCAGTACCATGAAATTATCGATGCCCTCAAAGATATAAAAGTTCAGCTGGGTCAGGACGAAGAGATGATCGTCCCAAAAGAAGATAATAGGGAGGTAAAGGCGACGCAAGAACTCGAAAAACTGCGTCAGGAGCTACAAAAACTCTCGGATGTTATTCTCGA
>Ga0098035_1000293_pt1 | contig 25890 bp, 56 predicted proteins | sample 3_EtaG_FD_75046 | JGI IMG/M metagenome (GOLD analysis project Ga0098035, IMG submission 75046) | Marine viral communities from the Subarctic Pacific Ocean - 3_ETSP_OMZ_AT15126 metaG | ecosystem: Environmental > Aquatic > Marine > Oceanic | place: Pacific Ocean | collected 2015-01-07
CATAGCATTAAATGCCGTCAGAACGCTGACATAGCATTAAATGCCGTCAGAACGCTGACATAGCATTAAATGCCGTCAGAACGCTGACATAGAAAGGAACAGCAATGACCAACGAGACACCGATATTCATCCTGCTCACCAAGAGGGGAAGAGAAGGACGAATCCCGACCCTCATCAACATCGATGACATCGCCCGCATCGATCAGTACGGCGACGGCACCGGAATCGTGCAGACCAAGGACAGTGAGAGATTCCATGTCGTCGAGCAATTCGCCCGCATCCAACTCGCACTCTCGGGACTGTCCATCGAGGTCAGAGACCTGTCGTGAAGACCCCAATAGAGGATCGAGAATTACATCCTCTTCGAGAGGATCGAGAATTACACGACCAGAATAATGCCAAACGGGGATCTGACCCCGAATGACATTCCGGTGGGGATCCGTGGGGATCACGACCAACACCGACCACCTCCGAGCGTGAACCGAAGATTCGGGAGAAGGAATGAGGAGGAAAGAAACCAAGGAAGAGGTCCGCAGAAGTCCGTAGAGGACAGCCAGAGCCACGTAGGGGAGAATTCGAGGGTTTCACCCACAGATTCCCACGAAACCCCACACAATTCCACACAATCCCACGGGAGTCTTTCGAGAGGACTGCACCGGCAATTCATGTGGACGAACTCCTCTACATGAACGAATCTGCCATCATGCGCTCGTCCCCGAGGACATGTCCCAAACTCCTCTCGAATAATCCAAGAGGATCTGAAAACAGCGGTTCAGTAATGGGGCGGCTTGGAGAGGACGGTTGTCCTCTCCAAGCATTTCGTCTGATCCTCTCGAAGGATTTCGAGTGTGATCACATAGAGGATCACGTGACCTTGGAGAGGATCATCTGGAATCGAAATTGGGGACCCCCTACGGGGGTCCCCAAGATTCGGTATCCTTCGAGAGGAATTCGAGAGGAATTAGTTGCCCGAGGTATTGATGGGTCTGTTGAAACTCCTCACGGAGTTCACGTTGAGGAATGGGAAGAGTCTCTCGAGGAGTTGAACGGCTTCTGGTTTTTCATCGAGGATCGTCTCCTCTCGTCCGATCACGGGCGTCTGAGCTTCGACTTTCTTGAGTTTCTTCTTCAAATGGTTCCTCCTCCGAACATTCTGTCAACTTTGAGGACTGCTTGCTCTCCCACGTCTGAAGCAACGCTGCGCATTCTCTGCCTCAGGATCGCCGTGGCTTGTTCTGGCGATGCCCCAGCTTCCACGAGGTTCCCCAAGAGGATCTTCAAGTGAGAGCCATCCTCTGGTCCGGAGATTGCTCTATAGAGTTCCGTGGCGGTCAACTGTGGTCCATCGATTTTTGGTTTCAATTTAGTTGGACCCCTGTTTGGTCCGATCATCTGGGCGAATTTCGAGGAATCGAGGGTACTCTCGGGTTCGAACAATAGTTCGTCCATCAGATCGGCGAGTTTGGTCATTCCGAGCAAATCGAGTTTTCGGGACACCCGTGCGATAGTTGTGCTGACATCTGGTGTTTGGACCTCTTGGTACTGTTTGAGAGCCCATTGGGCTGCTCTTCTCACTTTGTCAGATTGAGTGGTATCAGCGGTCAATTTGAGCATCTTCTCTCCGAGGGGATGCGGCGGTCGATTCCCGAGGGAGATGCAGGTAGCCTCGAGATCACCCTCTCTCTGTAACAAGTCCTCTCGATTGAACAATCCATCCCCCGACTGATCAATCGATTTCTCAGCTTGTTCCCCTTCGAGAGGAGGTTGAGGAATCGATTCATCGATTGGGTCATCTGCCTTTGGTCCTTCGTCAATCGATTCATCGATTTTTGGAGTGGAGAGGTCCTTGTGGATTTGCTTGACGAGTTTGGTTGCGACGCTCGCCATTTCTTCATCGAATTGTTTCCCCATTGCGTCGACGACGGATTCGAGTTTGGTGATGAGGTCGAGGATTTGGTCGACCCTTGCGTCTTTCTTGTCTTCGATTCCGGCGGTCGTCTGTTTGGCTCTCGAAGGAACGTAAAGCGTCTTCTTGCATTTTTCGCAGAGCATTCTGAAGAAGACGTGATTCGAGTCTCCCGGTTCTGGTGGGATGACATCGGCGTTCTGTATCTCGAGGATTTCTGGGTGGGGTGGCCCTTGGAGAGTCGATCCATTGTAGAGGAGGGTTTGCCCGCAATCTGGGCAGTGTTTGTAGTTCGTGTCTTCATCGGTTGAGAGTTGCTGAGATCTTTCCTCTTCGAGGGCTTCTTCGTCTCGAATGTCGAGCCACGTGGGGCGACCCGTGTCAAACCGCCCTTGGATAACATTGGCGAAGTTATCTTTTGAGAGGATTTTTCGGGTTCTTCCGGTTGCGGCTTCGATGTTCATTTCGAGGATTTCGTCGGCAGTTGGCGGACGTCCGATGGATCTTCCTGCGAGCCAGTCTTTTATTGCATCTGGTATCATTGGAGAGGATTCGGCCCATCCTTCTGGGGGATCGATTCCGAGGTCTGATTCGAAGTTGTCCTCTTGGAGGGTTTGCGGTCTCGTGTCGATCTCGTGAGCTTGAGCGACGACGGATTCGATTTGTCGGACGAGATCTTCTCGGACTGGCAGTCCGTCCGGATGCGCACGGAGGGCGACCTCGATGGCTTTGCTTGTGAATCCGTTTTCGATTGCGGTGAGTGCGATTTGTTGGATTCTGGGGTCATCTGGCAGTTCTGCGAGAAGTTCGGGAGTGACGTTCATTTTGGTCCTCCTGGGATTCGAGTGGTTCGAGGGTGATTTCGCCAAGAGGAAGTCATTGACCTTCTTAGCGGGAAATGGTATGCTGTCTTGGAAAGGAGTTATACATGCTCAGGAAAATTGCGTTGACGCTTGCGTTCCTCTTGGTGGTCGCTTGGATTCTCGTCGTGATGTGGTATCCGATGGCGATGATGTTCATCGATCCACACGGGGCGATCCCGATGTGGTATGCTGTCTTGGCTGTGGCCCTCGCTTTGGTTGTGGTGGGAGGCATTGGTTGGAGCATTTACCGTGGCATTTATCTGGGGCTCCGATGGATCTGGACGGGTGTGGAAGTGTGGCACTGAGGGGATCCTCCTCCAGGAGGAATTCGAATTCCCTCTGAGGCAGAAAGGCTTACGTTTTCGGAGAGGAGGAGAAATTCGTGGGACTCGATCTCGATCGTTACGTGACAATGGAGCTGGATCTTTCTGGGCAGCCCAAATCGGTCAAGCGGTCCCGTGACGCCTTCTTGCTCCTTTTCGATGACTGGTGGACACCAGAGTATGGCAAGTGGAAGGATTCTCGAGGGGAGTTGCGGATGCCGACGGTTCGAGAGATGTTGGGCGGCGTGGGAACGAAGGCATACCTCATCGAGCCTCATCGAGATGAGGACAATGTTCCTTTGATCGTTCGTTCTGGGCAGGGAGAGGATAGGGTTCCCCTTCCCTCCGTGACGATGCTCTTGGAGCACGTCGTGAAGCACAATGGTGCATTGATGCCGTCCGCCTTGGGCGTTTTCGAGAGGGACGATTTCGTGTGTCAGTATTGCGGCTCGCCTGGGACGAAGACTCAGTTGCAGAGGGAGCATGTTCACCCTCGGTCTCTCGGTGGAGAGAATACGTGGGGCAATTTGGTGACGGCTTGTGCCATCTGCAACACTCAGAAGGCGAACAAGACTCTCCACGAGATGCGCTTGGATTTCACTCACAATGGGCGGCCGTTCCGCCTGATGAGGGATCCGTTCCAGCCGTTGCGGGCATCTTCGGGGCGTTACGTTCGTCGAGTGCTTGCGAACATCGATCGGTATCACCCGTGGTTGGAGTACATCCCTCGGTGGCAGGATATCGCCAGGAGGATGGGTCGAGAGGACCTCATCGAGAGGTTCGGGGAGATTTACGGATGATTTTCGTGGGAGTGCTTTTGATATTGCTGTCCAGTTGGGGTTTGATCTGGAGCATTCCCAAGGTGTGGGATGATTCATACCAAGGGGAGAGGGTCCGTCCGATTCACGTTTGGATCACGGTCCTCTCCTCTTTCTCTGGTCTCGGGTTGATGGCTGGTATCGTGTTCATCGCAGAGGCGTTATTCTGAAGGGAGAAATTCGCAATGGTCGCATTCGGAGTTGCCGTGTACGCAATCATACTCGGTCTGATCACCCTTTCGGGGGTTGGGTTGGTCGTCTATATGGTTTGCACGGCCTACCAGCTCAAGAGGACCGAGTTGACCATCTTGGGGGTCATTTCTGCTGCCGTCATCTTCGTCAACTGGCTCTTGTGGTCGGGTTGGGCAGCGGTGTTCGCAGCGGTATAACATTGTGTATGCGACATCTCTACTGCGTTGAAATCCGGACGAGATTCGAGGGTTTTTCGAGTATTCTCTTGGCGGCACGGACCCCCGAGGAGGCTCGCTCGGCAGGGATGAGCCGAGCGGCAGCTCAGACTCTCAAGAGGGGTGTTCTCTGGAAGGTCCATTCGGTTCGGCGGGTCACATCAGTTCCCGGTGGCATTGGAGAGGAGTCGGAGGAATTCGAGGTGCGTGTGGGATCCTCCTCCGGAAGATGAAATTCGAAGCACGGAGGCACGAGAGGACATCACTGCAGTGGCTGAGGCTCTCATTGCTCAGTCGGAAGGGACATCGGAGGATGAGTCTTAAACAGAAGTTGATCCTGCTCGCAATCGTCGTGATCATGATCGCTCCGATCATCGTCGGCGGAGTGGTTGCCGCTTCCATTGGAGGGGTTCCCTCCGGTCTCGTTGAACTCGTGTTCTGCTCCGAGCTCTTGGGGCTGTTTTCACTGCTCATCTTGGCATCCCTGTTCGATTGAGGCACCCTTGCCACACACACCGACTGACATCGAAAATCGAGCATTGGTGATCGATCTCAAGGGAGTCCCGTGCGTGGTGTGGGACGAGAGGAAATCGAGTCCCACCAGGATGGTGATGACCCTCGGGTCCGTCGAGTCTCGATGGGCGGATGAGTTGAGGGAGGTTGGGGTCGAGGAGTGGATGGAGAATTTCGCAAACTTCGTCGTAGGAGAGGACATCTGATGTTCGACATTCCCGCAAATTCGGGGATCCTCCTCCCGATGATCTCATCTGACCCCTCGGGGCAAAGAAAGGAAATCGCAAATGAGTCATTTCACAACTGCGGTCGCAGTGAAGGCATCGGAGTTGCGGGATCGTGATCCCGAGGAGGTCATCGGCGAGTTGATGGCTCCGTTCGACGAGAATATGCAGGTCGAGCCCCATCGTGTCCCCCATACGGATGCAGAGGAGAAGTTCCTCTTCAACATGCTGTGGGACATGCTGATGCAGGATCCCATCGAACTCACCGCTCGCATCAATCGTGAGCACTTCTTGGACGATCTCGAGTTCACCCTCGATGACCTTGCCAACCACAATCTCGTCGAGGCAGCGTTGGGCAGGGAGGGGTATCGGAACCTCTTCTCCAATGGATTCGTCACTTTCAGCGCTTCGAACGAGACCGTCATCGGCAATTACACCGTCAAGGGTGTTCCTCAGGCTCGGTCCATCACTCCGCCCGACCTTCAGAGGATTCGTGCGCACTACATCCGCCTTCGTTACCTCGGGCATCTCCTGCGAGACAAGTCCCTCGAGGAGTTGAAGGTGATCGCCGAGGATATCGGCTTCGTGCCGTCGCCGGGACAATTCGAGGCGTGGGGTGATGAATACTTCGGCGGAGAGGGGTTCGGTATCGACGGAGACGGAGTCCCTTACTCCATGTCCACCTACAACCCGAATTCGAAGTGGGACTGGTGGGTGATCGGTGGGCGTTGGGAGGGCAAGACGAATCCCGATGGTGGGAACATCATCACCGTTGAGGATGCCATTCCGCTCTTGGAGAGGAACCGTGCTTCGATGGTTCACCTCCGAATGGCACAGGATGAACTCAGGTCCCGTGCTCGTGCGTATTACCTCGAGCGGGCGGAGTCCGAGGGGAATGTGATTCGGGTCCACAAGAATCACTCCTTCGACATCAACGACGAGGAGGAGTTCGCTCGGGCATGTGAGTATGTCGTCTCTCGTGCGGGTTCCGACGCTTGGGCTGGACCCATCGAGGGTGAGCCGACCTTCCCCGACTCCTTCGAGGAGGGCTTCACCTACTCGTGGTTCTCCTTCCTCGCTCCTGGCGGACGCTGGCTCGAGAAGGCTGAGATGGGCTGGTGGGCGCAGACCTCGGGTGACAAGCAGGTCGATGAGTGGGCGGAAGCCCTCTTGAACGAGTCCAAGGCACTCCGAGACCAAGGTTACGTGCTCGTCGGGCTCGACCTCCACATCTGAGGCTTTTGGGGATCCTCCTCCCAAGGGGGATACCCCTGCCTCTGGGGCGACGTGGTTGCTACTCATGAGCATCATGAAAGGTGCTGCGAATGCCCCTCCTGAAGGCCGCCCGTGAAGAGGATCGGTTGGTCATTCTCGACGGACGTCGGAATGAACTCTGCTCCTCAAAGATCCGCCGCGTCCCCGTGAGTTACAAGGGGTTGGTGAAACCGGAGGGAAACCAGAAGACCTCGCGCATGGTCGGAATGGTCACATCCCTGTCACAGGGGTGCTTCCGTGCTCTGACGGGATTCCCCAACAGTCACCTTCCGTGCTATGCGTCCGACGAGAATCCTTGGGAGGGTTGTTACGCCAATCACACTCGGCATGCCCTCTGCAAGCGCAACAAGAGTTTCAATGTCATTGACAATGGCACCACGGAGGAGAATGCGGCTTACTTCAACGTTCGCCTGCCCTCCAATGGCTTCTCACTCGCCCGTTATCGCATGCCGAATTGGCGGGTTGACTCCGAGACCTCGTGCGGCTCCCTGTCCTTGGCGGCAGAGATCATTCACGAGTGGGCGGAGGCGAATCCCGAGAAGTCCTTCACGACCATTTCCTCCGGCTATTTCTTCGTGCCTGCCGCGAGTCTTCGTCGTGCTGCCAAGGCGGGAAACATCGTTGTCGGTCACACATTGAGCCCGTGGTTTTCTGAAGAGGAGTTGCGGAGTCGGGTGCGGCAGTTGGATAAGTGTCTCACATACGGTGTCCCCTCGGTCATCTGGGCGGCAACCCGTCCCGAATGGGAGAATCCTGCCTATGACAGCATCCTCTCAGAGGCTCTCAAACTCGTTCCTGCCGAGGCTGTGATTGAGGTTCCCTATCACGAGCGGGGTTCACAGTCCGATCACACAATGGGCGTCAATCCTCTCGGAGGGTGTTGCGAGCACAAAATGGTCAAGAAGGGCGTCAAGTATGGTCGGTGCGTCGTGAAGGGGTCGGGGGCCTGCAGGTTGGCTTGTGGGGCAACCTTCCTCCGGCGACTGCGCCGTGCAGCGTAGAAAGTTCCCAAGAGGAATTCGGGGATCCTCCTCCCAAGGGGGTTCCTCGTTACTCATTGGAGAAGGAGAGAATTATTCGAACCAACACAACCACCCATGACGCCAAGATCCAAGTCAATGTGAACTGGCACAATATGGAGGTGCCCGACCCCACCAAGGTTGAGGTGCGCCCCTATATGTTCAAGGTCCCCGAATCTGATGGTGCGGTCAGAATATGGGAACCTCTCGGCGAGGCATACAAGAAACAACTCGAAGAGGGTTCGGAGCCTTACGCAGAATTGGTTGGGCTGGGTGACACTGGGTTTCCCCTCTTCGTGCCCGGTCAGACGGAAGAGGAGTGTCAGGCAGAATACGACAAAGCCACGAAAAGTGGGTAGGGGATCCTCCTCCCAAGGGGGAGGTCACCCCTCTCCAGTGTGAACATCGAGCCCTGCGGGGCAAAAGGAATCGAGCCTCAATGCTGCCCACCGGAATGAAGTGTGATTGTGTTGTCTGTCGTTGCGAAGGTCTGACGTGTCAGGTTCTGGTGATTACCTCCAAGAGGACGGGGCAGGTCAAGGTTGCATTGGTGTTGAACGATGGGGACAGTGTTTCCATTGGCAACTCCAACTTGACTCGGGTCACCGTCTACAATACGACGAGGGATGAGTATCGTCTATCTTACCCTTACGACGAGGATGACATCATCGAGGTCCTTGAGGCGGGCGTCCTGCTCGTCTGAGTCACGGGAGTACACGGCAGGACCCGTAAGGGTCCACAGCCACTCTCCCAGGTTCGGGGATCCTCCTCCCAAGGGGGGTCCCCGTTCCTATTAATCGGAGGCAAGCGATATGAAGCCTTGGGCCATTCCCCATCAGGAACACACATCGGCGGCGACGTGCATCAAGCAGGCGGCGGGTCGAACTCCGGCGATCTGCAAGCACATCACCGATTGGGCTGATTGGAGTATCAATGCCGACATCGGTGGCGGAAGCGAGGATGATCAGACGCATTACTTGGCGGATTTCGGGGTTCAGAACATCGTATGGGACCCCTTCAACCGCTCCTCGGCTCACAATGAAGAGGCTCAAGTTCAGTTGGAGGGTGGGCAGGCGGATACTGCGACCCTCAGCAACGTGCTCAATGTCATCAAGGAACGTGAAGCTCGCATTCAGACCTTGGTGACGGCATTCGACGCCCTGAAACCTGGTGGAGCCCTCTACGTGACCATCCACTACGGCGACCGCTCGGGTGTCGGGCGAGAGACGACGAAGGGTTGGCAGGAGAATCGTCCTGCGGCTGATTACTGCGATGAATTGGACGAGGTGGGGTTTATGGATATTGGTCCGGGTGGAAAATTCATCACTGCCCGCAAACCCATCGGGGATCCTCCTCCCACGGATTAACCCCGCCCCTCCCAAGTGAAAGGTGCAACCTAAATGACAAAGTCAGAGCAAGTCGATCAACGAGTAGCTGCGATCCTCTCCGATGAACGTCTGGAACGCTGGACGGGGGAGAATGGTCCCGTCTATGTAGACCGTGACAATGCGACAGTTTCGGGTCATCCGAGGCGTTATATGGTCTGCTATGTGGACTGGGGAACCGGAATGTTGCACGTCCAGTTCGCCCGAGGTCCGTCGAAGTTGCAGGAACTCATTAACGGGCTCCTCTTCGCCGATGACCCCGATGAAAGTGACCAGACCCTCACGAGCAAGGGTGCCGAGGTCAACAGGAGTCAGTTCGTGCTTCGAGAGGATGTTGGAATCCTCGGAGTCTACGATCTTTTCTGTGCCACGTACACTCGGACGATCTGGTACGGCGTTGGCGTCAACTGCATCGAACCCCAAGACGAATTTTTCGGAGGGTGAACCAATGTGCAAGGATCAGAGTTGCCCCGCAATCGACACGGAAATGCCTCTTGAGGCGAGGGCCAGTTGGGTGACGCAGATACTCGACGATTGCCGAATGGAATTGACTGACGAGGACCTTCGAAGTGTCCTCAATGATGTCGTCGAAATCCTCGCCGCCCTCTTGAATCCCCTGCAATTCGACGGGATGAAGGTGGAAATCTTGGCGGAGAATGGTGATGGCGTCACTTGGGACTGGCTGGAGGAGAAGTTCGAAGCCGATTGCGGACTCTGGGGTTTCGTGCGTCTCGTTGGTCCGAGTCCTTCCTCGAAGGTGAAATCCACTATGCTGAAGGATTCGGCGCAGGTTCTTCTTGCCCGTGATATCGTAGAGGAGAGGGCAATCGACAACATCTGTGCGAGTTCGGGGATGACCGAACTGGCGACGGACAAGGTCGAAGGTCTGTCCGACGTGGAACTGGTGCAGTGGGCGACGGATGAGGATGGCAAATTCAAGGACGAGTAGGGGATCCTCCTCCCACGGACGAATCTGATTCCTCTCAATCGGAGGTGATCGTGATGCGTGGCAACTGGAAAAATAAGGCGACGGGGCAAGTCATTCGGGTTCACGGATATGTGAAATCCTCTGTTGGTGATGTCGTGTTGTCCACGGGGTCCTATGGTGCTCGTCGGCACCCCATCGCCGAATTCAGAGAGGAATGGGAGCGTGTCGAATGTATCGGACGAACACAGACCGTACAGCCCGATTAAGTGTTTGCGTAGAGATGGGGTCCAAGATGGTCGGTGGCGAACCGATTCAGATCCTCCGAACCGAAGGAGGCGGGATCTTTGCGGTTGATGGGTCTTTCCTTGAGCAAGCGGTTGGTCCCATCTATGACCCCTTCGATGGCAACGAGGTCATCATCAAGGACGAAGACGGACTCCACCGTTTCAACGGTGGCGAGTGGGTTCTCGTTGAAGAGGACGAGGACCTCGAGGACCTGTACATCGAGGACGGCGGGGTCGAGAGGAAAGCACGGAGGGGATCCTCCTCCAACGAGTGAATTCGCTCCCTCCTGAGTGAAAGGAAATCGCAAATGGAAATCATCACACGAGCATTTTCGACTGAAGAGGACGGCGAGTCGGTCCTCTTCAAGCTCAACATCTCGTCGGAATTGATTGAGGTCATCCGCAAGCGGACGGCGATTGCGGATATGGCCAAGGCTCTTGACGGACGTTTTTCCTGTCTCGAATTCTTCGAGGGATGGGGGACTTGGATCACGGCGGAGCAGTGTGACGCCAACTACTACGACGAACTCGATGTGGAGTGGACAGAATTTGACCCCGAGGAGGAACACGTTTTTCCCAACGATTCGAACCTGCGGACTGACCTCAACACAATGGAGGTTGGTGCGAAGTGGGGGGTTGGGAATCACGACATCGTCTTCGTCGCCAAACTCAAGAATGCTTGGCCCGAGGTAGAGTACCGCACCCCGCCGATCGACATGAAATTCTTGGATGACCCGCAGTGCGGTGGTTGCAGGCACCTGCGTCCCGACACGCCCTGTCATGTCTGCGAGGACGGCGGCGAACACACGAGGTTCGACTAAGGAGAGACCAATGAGCGACGGAGCATTCATCAGACTCATCGGGAAGGCCCTTGAGGCGGCGAAAGCTGCCGATCCCGAGAATTTCGGGGAGTTACATCTCGATGCTGACAACACCTATGACTTCCACACGCTTTCGATCTGCGATGGTGTTCGCTGCATCTACATCAATTCAGACGATGTTGACCACGACGACTGAGGAGGAGTGACGATGCCCGAGACAATCAACTGGCTCGAAGAGGAGAAGGCGAAGACCCTCCTCGGCTGGCTCATCGTCGAGGCGGCCACGGATGAGGTGATGGAGGCGGATGATTTCGATGCCTCCAAGGTCCTGCTCGAACTGAGGATCAATGGGGTGGAGGTTCCCGTTCGGGAAGCCTTCGAGTTCGCCAACTCGCAACACGATGCCCTGATCCGCCGAGAGGCAGTGAAACTCCTCGACGAGAGATTCGGGGAGTTGGGGACGAAGGCGGAGGAGATACTGCAGATCCTCTCCGAAGCCACCGCCGCCGCTCAAGAGGCGGTTTGGGGATCCTCTGAGACAGGTCATACCTCTTGACCTAATGTACCCCTTACTACAGGTTTACTCTAAAGTGAGGGGTGAGGTATGACAACGGCACAGAAGGGGGATATTGCTTGGCTAAAAGTCGTCGAACGCTCTGTCAAAAAGGGTTGGCTCGCGAGCCGCCCCATTCAAGAGAGCGGGCGTTATGACTTGATCTTGGATGATGGAGAGAGGTTGTATCGGGTCCAAGTGAAGTATGCCGATGGGCATTCCCCAAATTCCAAGGGTGTCGCAAGATGCCAATTGACCCGTAACAACGGGAGCGGAGTCAACAAGAATCGGAAATACAGTTCGGAAGAAGTGGATGCGGTCGTGGTTTATGTCCCAAGGGCGAATTCCATTTGTTGGTTCCCACCAGATGTCTTTGAGAACAAAACGTCACTCAATATTCGCTATGAACCGACGAAGAATGGACAGTCAAAGGGCTGCATTTTGGTTCAGGATTATGAGTGGTGAGAGGATCCTCCTCCCATTAAATGACGCCTTCCCTCGGTAGAGGAAGGTAAATGCGCCCTCGTAGCTCAGGGGAGAGAGCGTAGGATTCCTAATCCTTGTGCGATGGTTCGAATCCATCCGAGGGCGCCAAGCGAAAGGACTACCAATGGAGTGCCCCACCTGCAAAGGACAATTGACGGAGGACTTCCCGAGGGGGTACCACTGCATCCACTGTGCCGCAGTCGTGCTTGACCCGAAAGAGGTCGAGAGAATAAAAGAATCGGAGGAGTGAGTTGCCCTCATTCGATGTGGAATTCGAGGTCTACTGTGCCACCTGCAACGCAGGTCTCTGCAACATCTCAGAGGGGGTTCGCTCCCGAGGCAGGGGCGAACTTGCCGTGAGGGTGGAAGCCTGTAGCGACTGTTTGGAAAAAGCCAAGGACGAGGCACGAGAGGAAGGACGCCGAGAGGGATTCGACGAGGGCGTTCAGAGCGTAAAGTAACCCAACGAGGTGAAAACGATGGCTGCAAAACTGCCCGAAGTCGAAGGCTGGTACGTCTGGCGAGTATTCGAGAAGCGAGATGATATGGACGCCGCTCGCCTAATGGTTCCCCTCGAGTTGGAGGACCAAGGTCTCGAAAATGTGATGTTCGAGACGCCTTTGGAGGCGAAGACGTTCAAGATCGACTTGGAGTTGGCAGGGGAGTGGATTCTTTGCCAAATTCTGACTCACCCTCTCGGAACATTCGACGGTGTTATTGTAGACTAAGGAAAGTTCAATGCCCCACAAGACGTGGGAAGACTTGAGAGACGAGGGGCACCCCCGCTTCGTCCTCTCGAAGTTATCGACAGAGGAACTCCTTCACTACCTCCAACAAGCCCGAAGGTATGGAGGCGGCGCTGACCCCTTGGATGACCACAAGCCGCAATACGTCATCTCCATCGAAGCGATTCGCAAGGAACTCGCCACGAGGGAACACAGACCCCTCGAAGGCGGAGGGAAAGAAAAATCGGAGGGACAGGCAGAAGCAGGGCCGTCAAAAGGGCAGGCGGGATCGCTGAGGGATCCTCCTCCCACGAGTGAATCCACACCCTCTCCAGCGAGGTGAGACCAATGAAGGTGAGAGAGTTCGTTTTCGATGGCAAGGGCATCAAGGAAACTCCTTGGGAACATCCCGCCAAGGATGAGCTACTTATGTGGCTCATTCTCAAGATGGATTTTGATTCCGATATGTTTTCGGAGGAAGAGGGTTTCGAGGTTTCCACCGATTCATCCGAGTGGGCTGCCGACATTCTCATCATCAACGGGAAGGTCGGGGCGAATGTTATCGTCCCCTGTGATGCTTGGGAGGCTGGTCTATATCTCGAGTATTACCTCGACGAGGAGGAGGTTTTCAATTGGGTTTTGAACGACTATGGCGAGACGGTCGTTCGGGAGCCTTCCGACGACAGGATCGAATCCGAGGAGTCCGCCGCCCGAGCTGCCTATGAAGCAGAGCGAAGGGTGAGTTAGGGGATCCTCCTCCCACGAGTGAATCCACACCCTCTCCAACGGTGAAACCAATGAATATGAAGAGTCGGTATCGCTGCAATAACTGTAAACGAGTGTTCTTCGGAGAGGAGTTCACCTCCGAGAAGGCTCCCCTCCTGCTTCATCACGGTGGTGGCTTCGTGGATGTCTACACCGCTCCCTGCGGGCACAAGGGGGCAGAAGGTGTTTGGGAGCTCGTAGAGGAGTACAAGGTCGCTGCCATTTCGGACAACACGAATTCCTTTGGTTTGAGGAATGTCGTGGTGATAAATGTGGATGGGCGAGCGTGGGGGCTTGGATCGAACTCCCTCAACCTCCCCGAGGTGGGCGAGGTGTTGGTGGTTCCTTTGCTCCTCAACGGTTCATCCCCCAACTGGGCGACAATGGGGTTTGAGATTCCCGAGGAGATGTTGGCGGCGCCTGATGATGTTGTCGAACAGGTGTGGGGATCCTCCTCCAACGAATAGCTCTCACTCCTCTCGACCGAGGTGAAAGAGATGAAAGTCGCAGAGTTTTTCACAGGGTTCGGTGCAGGCAGGGTTGCGGCGGATATGCTTGGAATGGATACCGTCGTCGCCTGTGAGATCGACCCCTATGCCCGCAAGGTCTATGATCGGTTGCACGGTGCAACCGATTGGCTGACGGACATCACCAAGATCAATCCCAAGGAACTCCCCGACTTTGCCTTGCTCACTGGCGGGTTCCCCTGTCAGCCGTTCAGCAAGGCTGGGAGCGGAGAGGGGTTCGCCGATGCTCGTGGAACCCTCTTCTTCCACTTGGCTGAGATCATTCGGGAAAAGAGACCCTCGGCGTTCGTCTTGGAGAATGTGAAAAACCTCCTCACCCACGACGACAGACACACTTTTCTCACAATCTGCCATATCCTGCGGGAGATGGGTTATCAACTCAAGACAGAGGTGTTGGACTCCTCTCCGTGGGTGCCGCAAAAGCGTGAACGTCTCTTCATCGTTGGCATCCTTCAGGACGAACCGTTCAGCGTCTTTGAGAGGATCACGCCTCCTTCGATTCCCGTTCGTCTGTGGGAGATCCTTGAAGAGGATCCTGACGACGAGTTCACCCTCGGCGACAGGACGTGGGAGTTCCTTCAGGAGCACCGTGCCAAGCACGAAGCGGCGGGGAACGGGTTCGGGTACGACCTGATTCGCTTGCCCATTCGCTGTCAGGTGACTCGGACACTGACCCGTCGTTACTACAAGGATGGGTCTGAGATTCTCATCGAACAGGCGGGCAAAAACCCCCGCAGGCTGACGCCGTTGGAGTGTCACCGTTTGATGGGGTTTCCCAAGTCCTTGGAGTATCACTGGGAGGATGCTCCCGTGAGCAAGACCCGTGCGTATATGGGATTCGGGAACAGCATTGTCGCTTCGATGTTCACCGACCTGCTTCGGGGGGTCACGGAGTGGATGTGAGGGGATCCTCCTCCAACCCTACAACCTGATCCCTCTCGACCGAGGTGAGACAAGTGTTGACTCCGATAACAACCGATGGGAACGTTCTGCCTGAGAAAAGCGGCAACGGGGTTCACACCTCTGGTGTCGTTGAAATTGGTGGACAGAGATTTTCCTCAAATTCAAAACCCAAGCTACAGAGTGGAATGTTGATGCAGAGGTGATGTCTTCTTGCATCCTTCGGCATCTTGACGCCCACTGCACCCCCGATGTTGCCCGAGCGGTCGTGGAATTGAACGGCGATACCGTTGAGGGAGTCGTTCAGACTTTGATCCAAGATGCTCCGACGCATTCCACTACCGATGAGGATTCTTTCATTCGGCATAAGCCGAAAAACAACAGGCGTTTACCCTCCATCCTCCGAATGTGGGTGTTCGATCTTGGGGCTGGCAATTCAGACCGCCACTATCAGAACTATTTCGTGGAAGGGGATAGAGTCATTCCGATTGACCACGGGTCCGCTTTTTCAGACTCCCGAAACCGTCGAGTGTTGGGCGATGTTTTCCCGAAGGACATCCCGCACCCCCTCCAAGCCAATAGAGGGGATTCCCTGCGGGTGAAGGGAACCCCAGAGAATTACGACGGGATAATTCCGTACCCCACCAGGTTCTTCGGTAGTGTCATAAGCGATGATTGGCGCAAAACGCTCAAGGAAAAAGCCCTGAAAGAGATGCTTCGGCATCTGAAAAAGACGGGGTGGAAGAAGGTCTTGGAAGAGGCAGTTTCCAAGGGCGTGAGCACCGCAGCAGAAGCCTTGCTGATGCTCCGTATCTATCAGTGGCGTCTGTGGGTGGAGTTGGAGAGGAACGGAGTGCTTGACTTGGCGGCGTGAGGGGATCCTCCTCCAATGCTGGAAGGTGGTCCCTCGGAAGCGTAACACAAACTCAGAAGGAAAAGGAATCAGCTATGCAGGTAGTAAAAGTGAAGAGAACTGTTCGTGAGATCTGCAGTTTGCATGCGATGGGGAGGCTGAATCTCTCTCCTCCGTGGCAGCGCCTCGGTGATCTCTGGAGCGAGGAGCAGGAACGTGCTTTCATCGATACCCTCCTGCGGGACCTTCCCGTTCCGGCATTCTACCTCAACTCTGTTGGCGATGGGTTCGAGGTAACCGATGGTCAGCAGCGTATCAACACCATCCTGAAGTTTCGCAATGGCGAGTTTGCGATGGGTCGCAATCTCCCCTCCGTTGATCTCGATGGGGTCGAATATGATGTTTCGGGGAAGAAATGTGCCAAACTTCCCCACGGATTGCGAGAGCGGATCGAGGATTCCTCGCTCTTCGTCACGATGCTCCACGACACCACCGAGGATCAGGTCTGTGACATTTTCGCCCGAGTGAATGCCACCAGTGGTATTTCGGCCTATGATCTGGTGCGGTCACTCCGAGGCGATGCGATCTTGTTCGCCAACGGGTATGGCGAGGGTCGTGAGGGGACACGTCATCCGTTGATGTCTATGGCCAAGTCTCCGATAATGAATGGGAAACTCCTCATCGAGTTCCTCCTCTTCGCCGAAAAGGACGGGCCTCGTCCTGTCAGCATCTACAACCTCCGAAAGTTCGTCCTCGCCCACCGCGATCTCGATGCGGCCTTGGCGGAGAAGGTGGTTGAGACGATGGATGTCGTCGCCGATCTGTTGGTCGCCGCAAAGGTCAAGCTCACCTTCCGCAATCTTCGGACGCTCTTCCAGATGATGATGGGCAAGCCTGCCCTGAAGCCTATCAAGAGGAAGTTGGCGATCAAATGGGTCGAAACCTTCTTTGGTCGCCTTGCGGATACGGAGGGAATGATCACGACCCTCGGCACGAATCACGCCTCCGAAAAGGACGAGATGGCGACCAATTATGTCTGCTCGGGCGGCAACTCCCACTTCGCAGACTCCATTGGACACCAGAGTCTTCGCCTCGGACTGATGCGGGCTGATTTCGAACCGAACGTGATGGGGTAAACGTCGAGGAGGGTCCCTTCGGGGATCCTCCTCCAACGCCCATCAGTCAACCCTCAGCATCGGAGGCACAATCCAATGGTTGAGATTACCCTGAAGGTCGAAGTGGAAGACGAAGCCGCAATCCAAGAGTTCGTGAAGGAACAGTACGAGTTGGAGCCTCGGACGGTGACGGAGTGCGTCGCAATCATCACCGAGACGATCCTCAACTCGGAGTTGCAGTTCGACAAAATCCCTGTCGCTATCGTTTCGGCGAGGTAAGGATACGAGCAAATGGCACGATGGATTGAGACGGTAGTCGTCCGAAACAGCATCGACGAAGCGACCGTTGCGGTCGTCCAGACCCTCATTGGCGATGACACCGATGCGCGCGCAGGGAATATCAAGGAACTCATCAAGGTAGCCGTCACCGACTGGGCGGGACATGAAGAGGGGTGAGGTTTCGTAGAGGATCCCGGCGAGGGGTTCAACATCGGGGATTTGGCTGAACTCGTGGAAGATCTGGCGAAATACCCCCTCCTCGACGCCGCCTTGTGTGCCAATGGGATCACGGGCATCAACATCCAAGTTTTCGGCGGCGAGATGAATCGAGGATGGAATTTCGATGATTCCCTGCTCGACGTGGATGCTTTCTGCTCCTGTGGCAAGCCGCTTGAGACTTTTATGCACAATTGTGAGGGGATCTCGGACTATATAGAACTCAACGGGTGCCCCGAATGCGACGATTTCTGCCAGTTCTGCCCCTAAGGGATCCTCCTCCCATCGGGAGATGAACTCCCTCTCGAGTGTAGAAGGGTCAACAGACGCCAGAGCCAAGGATGTGACGGGAAGCTGAAAGTGGCAAGACTCTCAAGGGGACGGTTTAATTGACCGGAGCCGAGAGATGATAGGCAATAAGAAACCACACCTGTCACATAAGGGTCCTTCGGATAATACGGAGAGTGACACTGGCCAGCACTCGCCCCGAAGGATGGAGGGTTAGATACCACTCCCTCAGGCACCTAAAACAACACCAAGGAGTTTCTTCATGTCGATGCTCAATGTCGGGATAAAATCGGGACAGAGGACGACCGTCCATTCCCTCCACTACGCCGAAGGTATCCTGAACTGGGAAAAGTACCACGCCATATGTGCCCGAAGGTATAGGGACATGATGGACGCTGATATTGAGCGTGGGAAGCCGGTCTCCTCCTACGATCAACGAGGGTTTGATCGAGAGTTAGAGATCGTGGAGGAGGGGTATCATGCCAACCCGAATCCGAGCGGATGCGAAAGGGAAGCCTTCGAGGGTGGGTTCTGGCTGTGCCAAGGTCGCAAGGAACGTGCCGCCTACCGCAAGGCAAAGAGGGCATGGAATGAAAAGCCTGACACCGACCCCGCCACGTGCGAACTGCTCCTTGACTTCGATCGAAGCCACGCCATAGTTCGAGACCGCTCCTACGTCGAGTGGGAGGAACTCCTGCCCGAGGGCTGGACTTTCGAGTTCGATCTCAAAGAGGAGGATGAGTGATGACCCTATATATGATCCTGAAACTACTCGTGGGATTCACTCACGACCAGAGACAGGCTGAACTCCTCAACCTCGGCGTGGACGAGGCTCTGTGGAGCCACATTCACTCCAGTTACGACCCCGAAGGGCAATTGTACGAACTGGAAGACAGGGAGAGGATGTTCACCGAAGAGGGATCCTCCTCCAATGACGGAACCTGACCCCTCTCAAGCGAGGTGAGAGACATGAACGCCAAACTCCATCAGTCAGCGATGAATACGAGAGCCCCCTTCGACACGGAGGTGGGATCCAAGATACACACCGAACTTTTCAAGCACGTTGCCGATGTTGATTGCACATTGGGCGTTGAGGTGGGTCGAAGAGGGTGGTATCTGGCGGAGTACGTTTGGGATGTCGCCCAGAATCTCGACTTTCGCACCCCGCAGAACTGGGTCCTTCGAGACGAGGTGACGCTCACCACCACCGGCGTTGCCCACAGGCTCGTCAACTACCACGGAGCCAAGAAATGGGACTCCAGCGTGACCTTTGAAGACGCAGGGCTCCGAGACTGCACCTCGGGCGAGATCGTTGAAGTCGATGGGGAGATGTGGCTCTCCCTCTTCATCGGATGGGCGAAAGTCGTTCGGAAGGGCCAATACTTCGTAGTCACCGAAATGCCGGAGGTGAGTTGACCGATGAGCGACATCCGACGAGAAATCGAACGGCGAATGAACGACTTTGATGAGGGGATCACTCTCGTGCTCCACAAGGGACTCGATTTCTTGTGGGAGAGCCTCACCTCTCGTCGCCGATTCGTTTTGCTGATGATGGCGAGAGAGGCATTCAAGACGGGACAGGATCCTGAACCCATCGGGATCGGAGAGGACCAAGATGCTCGGTCGAGGTTGATCTTCCTCATTGATACCTGCGCCCTCGCCTGCCTCGAGAATCCTCATCGGGTGAAGAATGAGGATGACTATGTGGCGTACCGTCACAACATCCTCAAAATGATCCTGAAGGAACTCGGGGACGATGTTGAGGGGGTTGAGATAGAATCGGAGTTGAACTCCATCCTCCTGTGAGGGGATCCTCCTCCAACGCATCAACAAGCATCCTCTCCAGTGAGGTGAGACAATGAAATTCACAATCCTGATTGAAAAGACCACGCAACGGAAGGTCATAGTTGACACCGACGACGAAGATTCGGGTCGAGTGGCAGCGGTTGCGGGCAAGGGCGAGGCGGTGAACGAGGGCGAGTCCCGCATCAAAGTCCTCTATGCCCACCCTTCGTCCTCCGAAGACGTCTGCAACGCTTGCCAACTCGCAATGCCGAGGCACCGCTGTGATGCCTGCCTCGACAATCCCGAACGGGAAGAACCCGAGACCGAACCCACAGCCCTCGGTTCGTTGATCGACGACAAACGTCACCGAGAGGATGGGATGACCCTCCTCTCCGTTCACCAAAAAACGGGCGAGCAGATGACCGAACACGAGATGCGGTTGACCGTGGACCAAGGCTGGGCCGCGTGGGATGAATTCGAGATGCAGGGCGGCGGGTTGTATATCCACGACGAAGCCAAGGGGGCTGTCGTCTGCTACAAGTGCGGCGCACCCCCCGTGACGGAGAACATCTCGGGCGATGAGCCGATGTGCCAAGAGTGCAGGGACATACAGGACGAAGACAGGACTAACAGTCCCGACTGAGGGGATCCTCCTCCAATGCCCAAACACACATCCTCTCAAGCGAGGTGAAGCATGAATACGATGGCTCCCAGAGTGTTCATAGGACTACTGAGGTCCAACCGAGAGACGATGTTCAACGAGATCCTCTACGATAGCCCCACGCTCCTCTCCGCCAAATTGGCGATGGGGATCCTCCGACGCCGGAACGGCGATTGGGACTACGAAGACGGCGACATCTGCGAGATCTGGTCGGATGGAGACTGTGTCGCCCACTACGAAGACTCCTTCTGCGACACCAAAGAACCCGACGATGGCGGAGAATGGGTGGACAACTGACGGGGATCCTCCTCCCGATGAGGAACCCACGCCCTCTCCAGTGAGGTGAAAGAAAAATGACCGCCGAACAGCTCGCCAAAAAACTGCACGAGATGCTCGGGGAGATGTCCGACGCCGCAGGCAACGACGAGTTCATGTCGAAGTACGAATACGTCCTCCTCCACGGGATTCCGATGGAGCCCGCCGACAGCGACGGACTCGCTGGGCTCGGGGCACCGCAGGCGTGTTTCGCCAATGCCCAGATGTTCACCAAGGGCGACTTCCACTACGCCGAGGGGTTTGCCATCCACGAGGGACTCCCCATCATCCTGCACCACGCTTGGGTCATCGATGGGATTGGACGGGTCCTCGACCCGACCCCGTTGTGGGACCACGAGGTGCGAGCTTACTACGGGGTCACCTTTGACCAAGAGGCTATCGAGGAGAACATCTCCCCCGAAAACCTGTCCGTCATCGACCAGTGGCAGAAGGGGTTCCCGCTGCTCAAGCGGTGAGGGGATCCTCCTCCCACGAAGGAATTTCATCCCTCTCAATCGAGGTGAGAAAAATGGAGAACAATCGCAGGGAACAGGCACCCAAGGGAAACAGGAAGCGCAAGAAGAAGGGCAACCCCCTCTGCGGGCGTGACCTCATCCACCTTCAGCATGTGACCAACGGGTTCGCCGAAACCCCTCACGGCGGGGACAAGCGGAGCCAGAACCGCAAGGCTCGTCGAGAGGAACGACAGAACTCAACTCGGGGGTGTTACGAATGACACACGAGGAAGCGTTTCGAGGAAACACAGCGCAGCGCAGGGCGGCGGAGAGAGATTCGCAGAAGTGGTTCCGTCAAGCGATAACCAATCTGAGAGGGAGAGTGTGAAATGCCAGAGCTCAACAGCGTCTTTCGCAATCGGATGGGCGAACTCATCTCCATCGTGGTCGATAGGACGCAGGCACATTTGATCCGTTGGACATTCGACGGAGAGGCATACATCTCTCCGAACCTCGGGAATCGGAAGCTTATGATCTACTCCGGCAGTGACGGAAAGATCCACTTGGAGATGACCTCCGTCGGGTACCACGAGGACATCGAGACGCAAACCGAAGTCACCGAGACGGACAACCCTCCCCTGAGGACGCTCTACGACCTCATCAGGGAACGAGAGGTGAACGACCTCTTCGGGACCATCCACGAGGCACTGAATGCCCTTGGAGAGGAGGAAGCACCTTGAATCGAGACCCCTCGGGTGAGATGGAAAGTGAAATGGACACGAACGAAGCGGGCTTCTTACAGGATTGCATCTGCAAGCAGGAAGTCCTCGACGCCCTTCACACACAAGTCAGGAACCTGAAGGGCAATGAAATCTGGGCATTGGTCGAAGCCCTCCTCAAGGAAGTTCTCGAGCGCAAGGGCGATGGGTTCGCCTTTCGAGAGGATCACCGCAATCCCGTCATCGTCGTGGTCAATGCCTTGGCGAATATGGCGGGTCACCTGCTCGCCGGTGGGGGAATCGTGGAAGATTCGGCGCAGGAAGAAGCCATCGAGCGGTTGGTGATGCGGACAATCTACGAAGCCATCACCGACTGACGGGATCCTCCTCCAACGAATGAAGCCTGCCCCTCTCCATCGGAGGCACACGATGAAACACATCAAACACGGCATCCAAACAGCCCTGCTCTGCGCAATCATCCTCGCCGCCCTATTGATGAGTGGACGAACGGATGAGGTGTGGCTGGCGGAACACGGAATGAGCCTCGGGGCTTTCCAACTGATCCTCTACGGTGGAGGAACCATCTTCATCATCCTCGCCGCTGCGGGAATCAAACTGCTGGACGGAGAAAGCGAATGAAGTGCGAAAAATGCGGGGAAGAGATGTTCGTGAACATCCTCATTGACACCGAGGCGAGGGTTGGAGAGGACGGAGAGCCGATCCTCGAGGGGTCTCTCAAGGAGTGCAACAATGTCAAGACCCTCGGAGATCCCTACTGCTCAATGGGCTGTGATGTTTGAGGGGATCCTCCTCCAGAACCAAAACCTGACTCCTCTCCAATGAGGTGAGAAACCATGTTGACGGACAAAGAGCAAAGGTTGATCGAGCTCCTCGAAGAGAAGGGGGTGACGATCACCACGGTCACCCGAGGGTCTGACAGGGAGTTTGACCTCAAGTTTCAGGGAACGAATTCCATCGGCAACTTCACGGGACTCGCCCGTTTGACGGCGATCAAGGAGTTGGTGGTATGGTACAGCGATGAATTCGCCGCCGAGACCGACTACGGCACCCTGTTCGCCGGAGATTGGTCGGGTGTCCGAGACAGCGAACCCGAGACGCAGTGGAGGTTGTTCGAGAGGCATGTCTTGCCGCTGATCGAGGGATCCTCCTCCACGGGATGAATCCACGTCCTCTCCACTGAGGTGAAACAAAATGGGAGCAATGAACTTTTCAGCCATCGAAATCGGACGCACCGCTCAGGAGGCTTTTCGATCCGCCCAAGAGCGAGCGCAGTGGGAATACGGACATGACCCCTATTCGGGAACGATCGGGGCAAAGCACGACTTTCTGGAGATCAAAGTCCCCGAGGGGATGAATCCCCAGAAATTCCTCGCTGCCCTGACGGCGTGGGAATGTCAAAAAAACCTCTATGACCCCAAAGACAGAGGGTGGGTGCATTACACCGACGCCAAGGGCAAGGAGAGGAAGACCCGCTACGTCGGGGGGAAATATCGGGAGACGAAGTGGGTCCCCGACCACGGTGGCAGGGCGAATACGTGGAAGGCCATTGACGGCGTGAAGCATGTTAGGGCGACCACCGTCAAAATGCTCAAGGGCTTCGCCCCGCCCAGAGAGGCGTTCTGGGACGACAAGCAGAATCCCGCCGCCTGCATCGACCTCGGACCCGCCACGAAGGCGAACCTCGAGAAACTCGGGTTGCTCAATGAGTGGGAGTTCAAGCCTCAGCGTGGGAAGAGGATCTTCAAGTTCTGGGGTTCAGCGAGAAGTTGAGTTCTGCTTGGCAAGCGGGGATCCTCCTCCAAGGGGGGATCCCCGACCCTCTCCAATGAGGCAAGAAATGAACCTGTTACCGACGGGCGAACGAGCGAACATCGACGAGGCGATCGACGAACTCCTCCAAGGAGGCTTCGTATACATCATCTCGGGCAAACAGGTGACGAGGGGATTCGTGAGGGACCTGTGCTTCTTCTCGGAACTGATCGAACGCAACTTCTGCCCCGAGGACCTGCTCCAAGCGGCAGTGGATGAGGACCGTTATTTCGCCCTGATCGACGCAACGGAGGGCGAGGGGTACATCCTCACCGTCGCCGGAGAGGAACCGAGGGTGTTCAAGGGTCCTCTCGATGCATTCAACGCCGAAGCGCAGGGATCCTCCTCCAACCCGACAACCTGATTCCTCTCAATCGAGGTGAGACGACATGAAACCCAACATCTGCCTGATCCGAATCGACGAGACGGAACACTGCGCCCAAGATTGGCTGGAAGAGTGGGCGATCAACAAGGTCTGGGCGTGGTATCTCTTCGACGCCGACCTGCACGTGCATCTCTGCTCGCTCTCGCCGTCCTACGAACTGCACTTCTACGGGTACACGACCGACAACAACCTCGCAGAAGACGACGAGGAAGCCCTCGATGGGTTGGATATGGAACTCTCCGACATTCATTTTAACTCCGAGGCCATCTCCTACCACGCCGCTCGGGCGATCGACGCCCTCTCCGAGGAGAACAAGGCGATCCTTGGCACCGCTGACGATGGAGAGGAACTGGGCGACGACCAGGACGAGAACGATCGGATTCGGGAAGCCGCCCTCCAAGGCGCACGGGAGCAGATTCACGAGTCCTGCCCCGAGACGATCCTGGAAAATCCGGATTATGTCGATTTCTTCACACGAGAGGATCCTCCTCCCACGGGGGAGAGTTGATCCTCTCCGATGACAGAGAATTGGGGAGTCGGGTGGTACTGGTCTAACGAGAGGATAGGATGTAAGACCCCTACTCGTGAAGGTGGAGGACATATACGCTCCTTTGAAACCTGACCCATTCCCTCCGATGCCATAGTTAGGACCTGCAACATCGGACGGATGCAAGGGTTGGTCGCCCAAGCATCTGACTCCCCAAACATCAACATACCAGACCTCTCCACCGAGGTGAAACACAATGGGATACTCCTGCACCAAAGCCGCTGCCGACAAACTTGCCGCCCTGAAGAAGGTCCTCTGCGTCGGGTTGCCCGAGAACTCGTTCATCAACAGGGGCAAAGAGTCGGGGCAACTCTTCACTCACATCATCGAGCACAATGCCGAGGATGAGCGAGACGGAGGAATCACGGGGCAAGTCACCGTCTGCATCGACGACAGGGTGATCGGAAACACTCCCTTCATCATCACCGGCGACGGAGACCTGTTCGAGGGCTGCCGGTTCATGATGGCGGCTGAGGGGTGGCTTCGAGAGGAACTCTGGCCCGAGGAATTCAGCGAGTTGGTCCTCGACCCCGAAATGGAGTGACGGGGATCCTCCTCCAAAACAACGATTCGGACACTCTCAAGCGGAGGTGGGAAACCACAATGGAAAACTATCAGCCCGCCGCAATCGTCAAGTTGTTCGGAGAGAAGATTCCGTGGGTCATCGTCAGTAAACGGACGAAGAACTACGTGGCTTTCAAACGGTACGGAAGCGGCAAGCACTACATCATCAAAACGGCGATGATCGAGAAGCAGGTCGGCACCCTCGAAGCCGACGACGATGACTACAAGCACCTCGACGGGACGCCCGACCCCGCCGAAGCCACTCGGGGCAAGCGCTTCGCCGAAATGATGATGACCTCGGACCCCGCCAACGCCGAGAAGTGGCTCTGCCTCGCCACGACCGAACCGGGCGAGACGGTCAATGTCCGCCGACGCAGCGGAATCAAGCCCCACACGCTGAAGTGTGTTATGACACGTGGGCAGAAGTATCACTTCGCTGCCACCACCCCTCGGGGAGCGTCCTACAAGTTCCCCATTGGCTCCCTCGTACTCCCCACCGAATGAGTCTCACCTCTGGCGGGGAGCCTTTCGGGGCTCCTCGCCACCTCACCGAGAGGATCCTCCTCCCACTCACCAACCTGACTCCTCTCCAACGGAGGGAACAACGATGAACCGAAATGAAGCGGCAAGGCACTTCGTCAATGTGGCACTCGGGGTCAGCACCAACGAGGGGGCGAAGACCGTCGTGACGGGGAGTGCCTCGCACGAACTCGTATCCGAAGACTGCGATACAGAACACGGCCGCTACTTCACGACTCATCAACCCTACGACAGCGAACTCGAGGTGGAATCGTATTACGACCTCGACGACCTCGCTCATGGGCTGATGGAGGGGCACGTTGGGTATATCGTGGACCTCGACCTCTACGACCCCAATGCACCGAACGCCGCCCTGATGACGGCACAGATCGAAGCCAAGGTTGCGATCAATGGCCCCACCGGAATCAAGTTCGATTCTGGAAAATCCGTGAAATTCTCAGAGAGGTTTGAAATGAAAATGGCGAGGGGAACGCGTCAGATCAGTTGAGGGGGATCCTCCTCCAAAACAACGATTCGGACCTCTCCGTGGAACAACTGGGGAAGACCCTCCGACAACTGAATGAGAAGGGATTCGCAGACTCCGTGCCTCGTCGCCCCGTGTGGCGGAGAGACAGCA
>Ga0098035_1000329_pt1 | contig 24663 bp, 38 predicted proteins | sample 3_EtaG_FD_75046 | JGI IMG/M metagenome (GOLD analysis project Ga0098035, IMG submission 75046) | Marine viral communities from the Subarctic Pacific Ocean - 3_ETSP_OMZ_AT15126 metaG | ecosystem: Environmental > Aquatic > Marine > Oceanic | place: Pacific Ocean | collected 2015-01-07
AACGGGCGGCTCAAGGGGGCTTTCCTGGCGTCGTGCGAGACGGCGGAGCAAGTTAGCGACGCTCTATCACGGGGGTGGCTTGTCGCACTGGCCGGGCCGCAATCTGCTGACGACATGGTCACGTGTCCCCATTACGAGCGGCCCGAGATCCAATGCAATCGCTGCGGACTCTGCGATATTCCTACGCTGCGGAAAACCGGCTTCAACGGCGTGGTATTCCCGGCGCATGGTATCTCGCACAAGCGGCTGCCGCTTGCCGGCAAAAAGGTATACGCGCTCAAAGACTGAGCGCGGCCTTTTTGTGTCCGGCGCTAATAGCGGGCTCCCCGAGCTCCGCTCGCGGACCGCGCATCAGTTCGATGAATCGATGCCCTGCCGGGTAGAGAGTGAAAGGAGACTATCAATGAGTCAACGAATCGATCTTCAGAACGCCGGACGCTTCGCCCTCGCGGGGGACGCGATCCTCACAATGGTGCGCCCGCAGCGCACGGTCGTCAACGGCGACGACGAGACCCTCGACCCGGAGAAGCGGTTCACCTATCGCATCCAGCGTGCGCCGGTGGACGACGAGGAAAACGTCAACCCCCGACGCCCTTGGTTCGTCAAGGTCTTGAACGGCCCCGATAATCTTCGGAGCTACAAGTACCTCGGCACGATCTTCCCCGCACGCTCCGGCGAGGGTGTGGTGTATTACCACGGCAAGAAGTCCCGCGTAAGCGCGGACGCGCCGTCCGCTCGCGGGGTTGCCTGGTTCGTCAAGCACCTCAGCTCGTTGATCGAGCTGCGGAAGGACCTCGAAGACGCCGACATGTTCGGCAAAGAGAAGATCGAGGCGAAGATCGCCAAGGTCGAGGGTACGCTCAACAAGCTGCTCTACTACCACGAGGGACGCTGCGGGCGTTGCGCTCGCACCCTCACGGTGCCCGCGTCGATAATTTCCGGGTTGGGGCCAATTTGCCGGAAGAAGGAGGGTGGGCTGTCGATCCTCGATTTCCTGGCTCGGATCTAGCCCGTTCCAGGTAGTCAGCGGCGGCCCGGAGCCTCTCCGGGTCGTCGCCAAACTTCCCGATCCCGTGATTGCACGCCTCGCATACGAGCCCCCGGAAGGCCTTGGTAGCGTGGCAATGCTCAACGTGAAGGGTGCCTGCGTCTGTCCGATGGCAGATGTCACAGGCATCAGTCTCCTGAAAGCGCAATAACACAAAGGAAACAACATCCTCCGAAAACCCCATCCTCCGGCACGCAGACCGTAAGGCGCTTCGCTTTACCGATTCAGGATTCTTGGCAGCCCACCGTCGCTTAGCGGCCCGACGGGCTTCTGGATCTTTCCGGCAACGCGCTAGGTGCTCCTGCGTCTCGCAACTCTTACATCGTGATCTAGGTCTGGGCGTTTTCCGGGTTCTTACCCTGAACGAGCTGATGGGAAGGTCAAGGCGACATCCGCTGCATCGCTTCGTCTCCGCCGTCGCGGGTTGTAGATAACAGCCCCTACACAACTTTGAACGAACATCTTTAGGTCCATCACAACTTGGGCATAAATGGCTCATACCCACATCATACACGACATTAACGGACTCGGCCCGGTCTGCGCTAAGAAGGAGGGTGGCCTTAGCCTCCTCGATTTCCTGGCTCGGATCTAATCTGTCGCAGCTATCCCCGAAGCCCACTTGGGCTTCGGGGATTTCTGTGTACCACCGCCCATCGATCCCTTCACGCGTGTGTTACGCTTCGTAGCCCGCTATGTACTGCCTCTGCTTGTCAGGGCTACAAAGCCTCTGGGTATTCGACGATGAAAGAGAGCCCCTCGACCCCCTGCCACCTCACCTCTTCTACATCACACTCGTGGTGAATAAACGACCGTCGCCCGCCCCAATCAGTGATGACTCGCTTTCCAGAGACTAGAGCACTCTTAACCGGTTGGCCACCAAGAGCGCCAAGAGCATCATACAAGCTGCGGGGCCAGTAGTTTTCGGATCGAGGAATAGGAACGCGGGTAACAGGACCCCCACGCCTTGCTCTGATTGCGATGTGCGGTTGTCGGTGAGAACCAGAAACGATCCCGTAGACTAAAGCTACGACAAAGTCTTTTTGATACGATAATTCACAGCACTCGTCGCCCCGGTCTCTCAGCTCATTTTGAAGCTCCCAGGCGCACCGCTTAGCATCGTCTACAATCGGATAAGAATAGTTAAAGTACAGGACACGATTAGGGTCCCTCGGACCTTCAGTAGGATGCCCGCCCCCCAACCAAAACATCGAGCGGGTTGAGGCTTCAATCGGATCCCCACCGTTGAGGGGCCAGCACTCGACCGGACCTCCAGTAGGATCCTTAAAGCTGCGGAACGCATCGTCGATGCAGCCCTCAATAAACCCCCAGTCATCGTGACGATAATCTGGGCTCGCATGCACGTTCCGGAATTGATCTCGACCGAAAGTTGATGCGTAAACTTTATTTATCCTACTATCCATGGATGTGTGGTAGTGGCAATAATTGGTCCAAGCATCATGCTTAGCCTTCCGCTCTTTGTAGATCGGAAGCTGACGATAATACTCAGCCTCTACTGCTGCGAGAATGTGTTTGCCTCTCCCATAAGGAGGCTTTGCCTCTTTTACAATTTCCCTAAACTGCTTTTTAGTAAAGCTACGACCCCGTTCGAGTTTGTAGGGCAAGCATTCTCCGCTCGGCGTCTTACCTCGAAGAAGGTTTGAGGCTATCTGCGCAACACGAGCGGGTTCATTGCACCAGTTACTCCCCGCTTTGCTCTCTTTATGAGTGTCGCAGAGAACCGGTTTATTGCACCAGCTTTGGTAATTATGTACTAGGACATCTAATATATTTTCTTCCTTACTCATAGTGTGATACTCCTCTGCCGACTACCTCGGCAGAGAGTAATTCATCGATCACAGTTAGTAAGGGGACTCAATCTCCGGCGGACTGGGATCTGGGATCGAGATTGAGTGTGATGTAGTCGGGTCGATCTTGTTCCACAGGTTCAGCGCTTTCATCTTGCCGTCCTTATCGCCGAACTCTTTCTGCAGTACGGTGATTATCGACTTTCGCGTACCTTTCCGACTGCTCGAAGTGGTCAGCTCGATGGGCGGTCTCCCGTCGATGTTGACCTCTGACATGCCATGCTTAAGCAACCTCTCCTTGAGCTGCGCCTTGAGCTTCCTGAGCTCTTGACTCTTGCTGCCGATGGTTGACTTAATGAAGTCTTGGATTTGGGCCGCCTGTGATGCTAGCTCCTCGATCTCTGCGAGCTCTTGCGAATTTGCGGGCCGCACCTGCTCCTCGATAGCGGCCCCATCTGGGATGGTATCGGCGCGGGCCAAGGCATCGAGCGGGCCAAGGCAAGCTGCTCTGATGAGATCACCGATGTCATAATCAACTTCGTTATGGTGCTCAGTCATGCAACGCCTCCGCGTAACCAACCATAGACACGCGAAGAGCTGCGAACGCTCGCGCCCTCAAACCCCTGACCTTCATGTTAGAGAAACCGTAACGGGCCGCGATCTGCGACGTGGTGAGCCCTTGCAGCTCGCCGGCCATCACGGCTCGCTCGTCCTCGTCGAGTCCGGAGAGCTTTGTATGAAGGTCGATCCGAAGCTCCTCCGAGCAGGGCTTAATCGATCCCCTCGGCACATAGTCGGCACCGGGCAGCTTAATCTTGGAATTCTCTTTGGTCCCGACGTGAACCTTGCACAGTCCGGTCGGCAGCCACGTCTCAGCGTCGATCGCAGAGATATCGCCGCATAGGCGGCACCGATCCCAGGTAGCACGACGGGGGCCCTGTTTGCCGAGCTTACCCAAAGCACCGTCGAACGAGGTGATCATCGGGGTGACAGGGCTGCTGTCACCGATGAACATACCATCAACACTCGGGGCGTAGAGCCCGGCACGCTTCTGTCCAGCCTGCCGGGCGCGACTGTTCCGCATGCACCACCAGTAAGCCACCGTGCCGAAGGCGGCCATTCTTGAATCAGTAGGATCATAGAGTCGACACGCATCGAGAATACCCTGTCGAACACTCTGGGCCGCGTCATCGCCTTCGAGAGGTGATCCCTTCTCGTTACCAAACTTCTTGAGGAGCTTTTGATGCCTGGCCTCAAGCTCCAAGTAAGCATCGCTCGATTCATCTGTCCGGGCACGGATCTTAGCGACGAGCACGGTGTCCTTCATTACGCGTTTGAAGTGAGAAATCTGCTTGAAAGCAGCTTTCGCCTCTTCACCTGTTTTCTTCTGACGAATGGTCCCAAGGCTTTTGCAGGTCTTGCACTGCATAGCGGGCGGCTCGAACCCTGGTAGTGCTCGAATGAATAGCAGGGCGTCCGCCGGAAGGCGGCAACCCGGACACGGAACGTCGTCGTAAGCAGCAGTTGTCAGCGCGTAATCAATAAGGTGTCGTAACTCGTCGAGATGTTCGTCGCGCTTTGACACGGCTGCCTTGAGTTTCAGAGTCATAAGCTCCCGGAACTCGGGGGCAAGACCATCGCGGTTTTCCCAGGGTTTAATCGCGGCTTCGTTAGCAAAAACGGTCCGCAGCATTCTGGCAATGTGAGTCGGGCTTGCGTCAATGTTCTCGCTCGGCCCTTGAGGGGGGCGATTAAGGTCACAGACACGAGGCCTCTTTACAGGCTTAATGAGGTTAGTAAGCAGGATAGCGGGCACTGGTGCCGGGCCGTTAAGCCCGGCCCCCTTCGGGGCCGGGCAGAGGCTTTGTGTCTGTGACGAGGGCGTCATTATGCCTCACCGTCTAGCTCGGCAAAGAGCGCCCGCGCCTCTGCCAATGACTGCGGCCTCTTAGCCTTGCGCTTAGGAGCAGGCTCGGGCGTAACCTCGACGCTATCAGGACTGGGATCAGGCTGGGCCTCGACCACGGGCTCGATCAGCGGCTCAGCCGCCACGGGCTCAGGAGTCGGCTCAGGAGTCGGCGCAGCCGCCACGGGCTCAGGAGTCGGCGTAGGGTCTGCCGCCTTCTTCTTCTCCCGCTTCTTCTTGGGTCGCGTCTTATCGCATTCAATGCAGTAGGGCTGGCGAATGTTGCTATTCACCTTCTCGGCACAGTCAGCGCAGCCCTGCTGAAAGTATCGGCGACCGCGCTCTGTCTTGTGCTGGGCGCAGCCAGCCCACCGGGGCTTAAAACCGAGTAGTCGGTTTTTCGTCTTGCCGCAGCCAGAGGTCGTGCCGTCGCTGTGTTTAACAAGACACGGCTTATCCGCGTCAGTACCCTTCAGTCGGGTCTTCTTCTTCTTGGGGGGTTGCTTGCTCATAGCTTTCCTTTCTCTGTTGAACTTTCACACGTCATAGAATACCGGGTTACTCCGTTTTGTCAAAGGATTTTATTTAATCCCTTGATTTCCTTGGCTTGGTCAGCTACTGTGCGGGCTTAAGCCCGCACAGAGGCTTTGTGTCTGTGACAAGATAATGGGTGGAGCCACTCGCTTCACCCTCTACTCGACAGATGCTCAATTCATCGAACTAAGTATCTGACCTTATTTCTCAAGCACTTACCGCACCACCACAACGTAACACAGACCACTGACAGCCGGGGCCGAGCTGGTCTCCAATAGCGGGCTGCGGGGGTACATGCGGAGGAGGGGAACAGTGATGCTCCCCTCCTCACTCTATCGTCGGGTGCTAGTGGCCCCGGTCTATGATTGTCTTGAGCGTGGTAGTCGTGTCCCAGTGCCGGTCTCGCTCGATCTTGAGACCGAACGGCAGCCGAAGGCTCTCAAGCTCGTCGAGCGAGAAGTTGCCCAACTCGCCACAGCCCGCGTGGATTACCGCGTAGCCGAAGAACATGCGCTCGTCGGGGTCGTACTCCGTAGCGTACCAAGTACCGGCCCCACAAGGGTTGAACAGCTTGAGGGGGATTTGCACCTCCTCAGCAGGCTTGTCCTCCTGCGAGTAAAGGGGAGGCAGGTTCTTGAGGATCTCTTTGGTGAGTAGCTTCATGTGTTCCGTCCTTTCATTCTCTACTGCGGGCCGCACTAATTCATCGACCTGCGCGGTGGTTTAAGTAGAGGGGTCGTCCAGCCATAAGGCAGGCTATTGCTCGGTGGAGGCGGGTTACGCCCGCCGGACTCCCCTCTCGCAGTTACTACCTACCTGGGACTGCGCTAATTCATCGAACCGTCACATATAGCGGGCTCAAAATTGTTCGATGAATCGGGCGTGGCTCGGGTATGAGGTACATTTTGTTTGGCATTTGTCGTAAGTCCTTTGTTTACATTGATGCTCCTAAGTCGTTGATGCTAAAGGACTTACATCAATAGCCATAAGTCTAATGATGCCGTAGGAGGCATCAGTCAACGCTGTACGGAGGTGGCCTGTGCTAATCGAGAATGAATCAAACTGGCGGACCGACGATCTGTTGGGATTGTTGGAATCCGTGCAATCCATGGAAGAGTGGAAAAAGGGTTATCAGATTGAGCGGAACACTCTACTACTCTTCAAAACGTTCGCCCCAAAGAAGCGTAAAGACCACAATGGCGATTCGATCAGACCGAGCGCCGCCGACTATAGTCACCACGCGCCGCGCTGGAGCGACGTGGTGTTGGTGTATATCAGGTCTCGCGACCAATTAAAAATGGACGTACTGGACCGCATGGCACACATCGGAGAGGACTACGAGCAGGATATGCCTGCTGAGGACGTGGAGTGTGTGGCTAAGGCCATCGGCAACGCAATTGGAGACTGGGGCTCTGGCCGTCATGACTATTCATGGGCACGAAGCAGGTCTCTCAGATCGCGGTCCAGAATTAAACGAAGCAAGGTCGCAGCAGGTCGCGAACTGATCGCCCTAAAGCGCAAGAGGAACCGCATTATCCGAAAGGCGAACGCACGAGTCGCGGACATCGACAAGCAAGTTGAGAAGCTCAGCGAGCTCCACGAGCTCTAGGGCTCATAACGCAAGTAGCCCGCTATTGATGCTCATCTCGATGAATTGGGGCTGGTCGAGGTAGAAGGTGAAAGGACGGTATCTATGATCGACATTATTATCAGAGACTGCGGCCACGGAGAGTGGCTGCCCATTATCAAGGCGACGGACTCAGGCGAGGAGCTGTACCGGGGCAGACGGTGGACCTCCCCCGATCTGGCCTTCGCCAAGGCGAAGGAGGTCTGGGACGAGGACGGGACCGGCAACATCATTCAGTTTAAGAGGGAGCAACTGTGACAAGCACCGACCCTTACCCTAATGGGTGGACGCACCAAGAGGATTCTGCCGTTGTTTTCGACAATGGGGTTATAAAAATCGAGTTGAGTCGAATAGTCCAGACCATAGTTGGAAAACCTGACTACGACGAGACTCACGTTCTAGTGTTCTTCTCAGATGCAGAAGAAGATGGGAGCGAGGTAGGAGAGGCCGCAATTAACGACGACTCAGAATTAGCTCACCTGAAATCCACGTTTAATGGATTTTCTAGCACCTACGAGGATGCGTGTGAACTATTCGAGGGGTGGGTAATTGCGGCCTCCCAGGCCAAGACCGTCTGGGACGGTGACCAGACCGGCAACATCATTCAGTTTAAGAGGGAGCAGCTGTGAGTTACCACGACATCATCACCGAGGCAACCGGCGAGACAGACCCGACCAAGGTCGAGGAGATTGAGGACATCATGCGGCACTCAATCTTCCACAGCACGCTTGACTGGCAGACCAAGAAGGAACTGTCCGACGCCGCGCAACTGGCCGTTGAGGTTTTGAGCGTTCTCGCTGGCGAGAAGGGGGTCGTCCAATGACAACGAACAAGGTCAAGTACTTCACCAGGGATACGCTGATCCTCGCGAACAACGTGGCCGTCGCCACGAAGCGGAACCGATCTCTCTACGAAGACAAGCTGGAATCACTGCCGCAGAACATCAAGTTCCCGGTCGGATTCACAATGATCCACAATGACCATGAGATGCGGGTACAAATCGCCGTGGCCGAGAGCGCGGACGGCAGAGGACTGGCTCAAGTGTGGCTCGATATTCCCTTCGAGACCTACAACGCGCTGCCCGAAATCGAGGTGCCATAGTGAGTGATGCTCTCTTCGACGAGGCGATGTCGCTGGCGAAGGGCTCCTATCAGGAGGACCTCATCTCGGGGGGTGAAACCTGGTCCGGCTCATCGCTCAAGGGTGCTGCCGCAAAGTGGGGCGCAAAATACGCCCAGTCACGAGCATCACTACTCGAACGGCTGGAGGAGGCGAGGGTCGCCTACCTAACCAAAGGGAAGCGGGGGAAGATCGAGCTGGTATTTGGGCGGCCACCTGGTTATTACACGAGAGTTCCTGTCAACTGCGGAGGTGCCTGGGTGCCTGGGCCAAAGACGGTTCTCGACGAAATCCTTGAAGCGGTCGATGCTAGCGCCGAGATCGGATAAACTAATCCATTATGGCTATTAAGCTGTTTACGGTGTTCGCCGAGGCTAGCTCTGATGCTGCGGCATTTGCCCAAGCACAGCAAAATCCTCTGATGTCCGGACGGGAAAAGTACCAAGTCCTCGACAGCGTGCTCTTTCCATCCGATCAGCACGCCTTCCGGCGTGCTGAGGCTACATTCGGGGTTCAACCCCAGGCCAACCAAGTCCATATAGCGGGAGCTTACACCAACACGGTGTGGGCGATCAGAGTTCTTACCCAGAATCCGGGTATGAAGAGGTTAATGTTCTTTGGCGTTCGCCGTGCCGGCTAAGCGCAGAGAGGTCTACATATGGACACCTACACCCTACACCGTGAAGAACAGCTTGAGGCTGAGATCCGCCGTCTTCGCCAAGCCCTGCGTACGCTATCGGAGTCCGTAATAGCGGGATCTGATCGGGCCGCACCTTTAGCCCGAGCCGCGAAGGTTCTCTTAGGGGAGGACCACGACGGTCGATGAATTGCCGCTCCTTCGGGTAGAAGCTGAAAGGAGCAACCAATGGCAACACTTACTAAGACCAACAAGTCCCCTAGCGATTTTGAGGGCCAAGAGCCCGACTACACGGAGAAGCTAGAATTCTTCGACCGGGGGGCCAACAAAAACAAGTTCTGGCACGTCGCCGTCTACGGTAGGTACGTCGTCAGGCACTGGGGCCGACACGGGTCCAAGGGCCAAACTGCGGTCCACCTCGCCTACTCCAAGTGGGACGCCAGGGAAGAAGCCGACAAGCTCTACTGGAAGAAGAAGGACAAGGGCTACATCAAAGACAACACGACGGTCCTCGACCGACTGGCGAGGGAGGTCTAATGGCTAATTACTACACGTCACAGACACAAAGCCTCTGTGCGGGCTTAAGCCCGCACAGTAGCTGACCAAGCCAAGGAAATCAACGGAGAAATAAAATGGAACGCCCAACCAGCACTAGCATGAACGTCCACGTCTACACCAAAACCACCCTCGACAAAGTGGTGGGCCTCACGACCGACTTACACGACGTATTTGAGAGACGAGGTGCCACTCTCTACCTGGAGGGAGAGGAGGAAACAGTCCTTGATGGGATCGTGGCCGAGAGACCGCCAATGTCCTCCTATGCCGTCGTGTTTGAGGAGGGGTTGACCGGACTCTACACCGATACGTTGGAAGAGGAGCTAGTCGAAATGGACATTGAACCTGGTGAAGTGTCTGATGAGTTCAAGCGACTAATCATGCTAGACGGTGCCGAGTTGCTTCTGGAAATCCTCAAGCTCAACCCGGAGATTGAAGAACTAGACCTTCAGTCCGCCTCGTTCAAGCGCTTCAACTCCTCCGTCTCCAGGCTCGATGGCTTCGGAGGCTCGGGCCTGATCGTCAATCGAAAGGGCTATCTCTGCATCGCTACCAGTAACTACGAAATTGATGAGGACGGAATAATCCAAGCTCGGGCCGCATTTCGGTTCTGGGACGACCATCAGACGGTCGCCGAACGAGACGAGGCGGCCTGTGGGGCTTCCTAACGGCTGGCAGGCTTGGGATCCGTGCGGGGGCAATAGCAACCGGCCCGTCGAGTGCGGTAACTGCGACTGGAAGGGCTTTGAGGAAGCCGTGGACGACTACATCCCGGACTTCGCGCAGCGAGTTGATGCGGGAATGATCGTGCCTGTTGGAGTCTGCCCTGCGACCCACGCCGACTCTAAGGATGGGAGCTACCCCTGCGGGTCACTGGTCTACTTCTCCGACGTGGAGATTGCCTACCGACCGACCCCGACAATCCTCGACAAGATCGTCTATTCGCTTGATCTTCAAGCCCGCGCAGAGGCTTAGTGTCTGTGACTAGTCCGCCAACCCCTTACATATAGCGGGCTTCGGTAATTGTCGGTCCCCCCCTGATAAACTACCGTCAGCTTACGCGAAGCTCGGGTAAAAGATAAACAGACACCTCGATGAATTGATCAGACCGGAGGTAGAGGGTGAGCAACGAAAGCTCGGACGACAACAACAACGTCACAGATACAAAGCCTCTGTGCGGGCTTAAGCCCGCACAGTAGCAGACCAAGCCAAGGAAATCAAGGAAAGGAACGAGGACAACTATGAGTCAGCAGACCCAAACACAGGTGCGAGCCCCTTGGATCTTCGGAGCGCGGGATAACCGCCACCGGGGAGTCGAGGTGGACAACGACGGACAGCTCTTGACCGTCTCGCAGGCAATCAAGCAGGGAGGACTCGACTGGCTGGTCGAGGGTAGGAATCCCGTTAGCGACGACGACGACGCTGTCTCGGCTGATCCGTGGCAGCAGATCGTCAAGGTGGAGGACGTTCTCCGGGACGGCAATCTGGAGCGCGAGTTTCGGACCCTCGGCATGGTGAAGGGTCGCTATACGATCCTTCAGAATCGGGCCGCGTTTAGCTTCTTTGACCGGGCGACCCTGGAGGGTGCCGCAGTCATTAAGGCTGTCGGTCACTTGGACCACGGTCGGGTCGTCTGGGCTGTCGCCCAGCGTCCAGACTCGTTCGAGCTGACCCCTGGGGACGTAGTTCACCAGAACATGGTCCTGGTGACTGCCCACGACGGCAGCCACGCGGTCCGCGTAATGTTCGCCCCCTACCGTCCGGCAACCGGCACCATGCTGGGAGTCAAGTCGGCTCGGCGGCTGAGGACGGAAGTCCGGGTGCGTCACACGGCGAGCGTGGACGAGCGTATGCTCGACCTCCACAACGTGCTCGCTCAGGAGACCGGCTACTTTGACCGCTGGCGAGCTGCGCTCGTCGGAACCGACGAGACGCAGGGCTTCAAGCAGCGGATCGTGACTGACGATCAGGTCAAGCGGGTCGTGTCCGGGCTCTTCCCGGCGCAGCGGAAGCTCGACGAAGACGGTCAGTCTTTCGAGCAGGTCAGCGGCAAGGCTGAGAACGCTAGGAAACTGATCCTCGACCGAATCGAGGACCAGCACGCCAAGTCGCAGCAGGCTTACGCCGACGCTGGCCAGGACGCACCAAACGGGGCGACCCAGCTCGACATTTTCCTGGGAGTCTCGGAGTACATCGACAAAGACAAGACCACCCGCAATGAGGGTAACAACTGGGTCGCAAGCACCTTCGGCACTGGGGCGAATATGCGCCAGAAGGCTTTCGACCTGATCTCCGGCCTTTAGGGTGGCGAGCAATGGGGAGGAGGGTTTACCCTTCTCCCCAGAGCCAATCACGGTCCAAGGTATCACCGTTCGCCCCGGCGATGAGATCGTGGTTGTCGAATACGGCAAGTCCGCCCGACGCCGATACTCCGGCGTCGGGACAGATGGTTACGTTTGGTTTGAGATGGACCTCCCGCTTTGCTCTCTTTATGAGTGTCGCAGGGGACCATTCGATCAAGACCAGCTTCGACACCCGGACCTGCTAACCGCGATTATCAGGGAGATTGATGCGGCTGAGTAAGCCGCATTTATTTATTTATTCAAGCCCGCTATACATACATCGCGGGTAGAAGTCTAACCAAGAAGGAGTAATATTATGCCGAGAATGACTCAAGCAATCTACGCGACACACATGGACAGCGTATTGAAGCTCGCCGCAGCGAAGGGCGGGGTATCGCGCAACCAAATCGTCAACGACCTCAACGTGACGTATTCCATCGCCGCTGCGCTCATCGGAAAGTGTGAGTTGACTGCTGGTACTAAGGTGGGTCGCACACAGTTCTATGTAACGAACAGTGCCCCGAAGGTCGAGCCCAGCGGCGGTGAAGACGAGGACAACGCGAAGCCGGAGGCGGTCGCTGTGAAGCGGTCAAGAGCTCCGGCAGCGGTCAAGGCCGCAACGGTGCCGAAGACCACGAGTGCGGTGGCGGATGACCCAGACGATTCGGTGGCCGAGCTCGACGCCCAGATCATTGATACGCGGCAGACTCTTCGCGCGGCTGCTGCCAAGGCTGGAAAAGCTCTGGGTGAGTGGGCTACCCACCAAGCTCTGGTTGACGCGCTGCGCGAGCGTATGACCGACCTGGCTACGCGACGTATGAACGCCAGTTAATAGCGGGCCGCACCCGCATAGAGCGTCGATGAATTATCTTTCGCCGAGGTAGTCGGTGAAGGAGGAATACACCTATGGGGCAGAAAGCAAATGTCTTAGACGCTCTGGCGTGGGCTGGAGTCAGCGAGAGTGCTCGGGTTGCGAGGATCGCTGCCAAGCTCGTTCGGGAGCTTCATCAGTACAAGGACGAGCATACCAAGACGCGGATTAAGGACGCTGTGAGGGCGACCTCCCCGCCTTATGGGAGAGGTAAATACATCATCGCAGCAGTAGATGCTGAATACCAGCGTCAGCTTCCGATCTACAAGGAGCGGAAAGCGAAGCATGATGCCTGGGCCGAATACCAGAAGCACATCGTAAAGCGATCCACCAGGGTTAATAACGCTTACGCGGCAGCGTTCGATCGACCTCAATACCATCCGAAGCAGAGGTGGGGAGGATCTTGGGGCGACTATGACGGTCGGCAAGCCTTCGACGAGGTAGAGGGGGCGAGGGACTTTGGCGACAGGTGCTTAGCACTCACGCACCAAGGTAATCACGTCGTAGCCCTATTGACATCAAAGAACGGACAGGACGGATTTCATATTGCTACTCGATTAAAGCGAGGCACCGTCACTCGAACCTACCTCCGGGGTAATGACGATCAGGGGCCGCAGAACCTTATTGATGCTCTTGTTTCACTCGGCGGGCCGCAAGTAAAAGCTGCGCTGGCTATCGGCAAACAGGTCGAAACCGATTGGGTCGGGCGACGGTCGTTTATTCACCACGACGGTCGAGACCATCAGGCGGTCGGTGTCGAGGAGATTAGCTGGAGAGCGCGAATGTTCGAGGAGGTGGCCGGATACCACGGGCGAACTAACTTGTCTCCCTACCCTGTAATCGTTCATGGAGAGTCCGTGATGCGGGATACCAAGGTGATCGCGGGCCGCGTCCTCCGAATTGAACGGCCCGTAGACGTCGTAGTCTTCGTTAACGAAGCCTGGAACGACGTAGATCGTTGAGAGCAGGGCGTAGTGGCCCACAGACACTACTCCCTCTGTGGCCGTGTTTAGCGGGATATTATGCGGGCCGCGCTTAGCTGTCGGTGGTCCCAGGTATAAGTAATCACCACGGTAATAGCGGGCCATGACCGGGCAGCTCGAAGATCGATGAGTTGGGACCGTATCGGGTAGGGAGCGAAAGGAGAGAACTATGGCACTACGAGACGAATTTCAGCGAGCCGACGTACTCGACTCGCTGTCGTGGGTCGGCATGACGCTCGACGCCAGGGTGGCGAAGCTCGCCAGCCTGTACCTCAAAGAGGAGAGCGCGATTTCAGGCGCATCACGAAGGTACAAGGGTCCGACCTACGGTACGGTTGGAGTGTTCGTGCGCTCCCTGCTCACCCCTGCAAGGGGTGAGGGGAAGCTCACGTATGAGCGTGTCTTGGACGAGCTTCCGCGCCAGCGGAAGATTCAAGAGGACCGCGCTAAGACCCCGGCGTGGAAGTGGACTAAGCGCAGCGTGAAGAAGCGGCGAAACGCCGTGGCGGCGCATCGGTTCACAATCTGGGAGACGGACTGGCGTAAGCGCAAGACCAAGACAAGCCCCAACTGTGTCGGCATCACTAAGTTCGCCGACGCTACCCTCATTGTTGATGGAGGGGGCTATTCAACATCACCTAGAATCTGGATGCTCGACCGAGCTACAAAAAAGGAAAAGGTCGTAGTCCTAGAGGGTGATCGGCTCAGCTCCATCAATGGCGCTCTGCTGCGACTGACCCCTAAGAAGGCTCTACGGGGAGCCCTCTCGGGCTGGCCTATCCGGTTCGATTTCATCGCAGAAGCATTTGAGATTGACGGTGAGCTGGTACCTTGGAAGAAGGTACGACGGATCTACCACGGTGACCAAGTGCATCACACAGAGATAAAGCCCAAAAGAGAAGTTCGATGAATTGGGGCTGGTCGAGGTAAAAGGTGAGAGGGAAGGCCGCACGTTGCGAACGAAACTCTCACGGTCATAACAAGAAAGGATTGACCTATGAAATTCCAAAAGCTGGCGAGCGTTATTAGCGCAATGCCAAACATTCAATCAATGTTGATGTCCGGCCCCCCTGGGATCGGCAAGACCGCGCTGGCCGAAGAGGTCGGCGCAAGTATGGGCGAGGACGCGATTGTGGAGGTCAGGGATCTCTGCTCGCACCTTCCCGAAGATTTGCTGGGGCTGCCCTGGCGAGAGGGTGACGCGACCTTCTACGCGCCCCCTACGTGGCTCCATAGGCTGTCCAAGCCTGGGGTCAAGGGTGTCTTGGTGCTGGACGATCTTGGGGCTGCTAGTCCTGCGGTCCAGACGGCAGCGTTCAAGCTCGTCTTGGAGCGTCGTTCCGGCGACTGCAAGCTCTCTGACGGGGTGAAGATCATTGCCACGACCAACCGAAAAGAGGACAAGTCGGGCTCGACGGTTCTTCCTGCCGCGCTGCGGAATCGGTGCTGCATTGTGGAGTTGGACGTGGACGCTGACGAATGGTGCCACTGGGCGACCCAGAATGACGTTCCTGGCGACGTGGTGGCGTTCATTCGCTTCAAGCCGAGCCTGCTGTCTCACCTCCCGAAAGACGCGGACAAGGTGGGAGCGTTTGCGACCCCGCGAACGTGGACTATGACGGGCCACGCCTTGGAGGCAGCAAAGGCGACTGAGGCGGTCTATGAGGTTTCGTCGGGTCTGATCGGCGAAGGAAACGCGGTGGAGTTCGCGGCCTTCGTGCGGCTCCGAGCCGAGATTCCTGACCCCAAGGCTGTCCTGCTCAACCCCCAGAAGGAGCTTCCGAATCCTCCCCGAGCGTCGGAGCCTGATCGGCTCGTGGCTATCGTGACGGCGCTGGCTGAGCACGCTGCTCCTATGAGCAACGAGCGCAACGCTCTTGGGAAGCGGATTCCTGAGTTGTTCCTGCGGGCTGTCGCTCACGTTACCACGTCGGGCCGCGAGTACGCTTCGGCTGCGATCCTGACCTACGCGGCTAACAGTGGGAACGTCAACGCGATCATCAAAGCGGCGACGGCAGGGAAGAACGATCCGGTCCTGGCTCCCTTCCTCGACCACCTTCGGCGAGCCCTTCGCCCTGACGGCAAGTAGCGTCAGGGCCGGGAGGGTCGAGCGGAAAGGGCTCGACCCCTCCCGGTAGGGCAAGCGAACGAGTCAATCCTTTCGGGGAGCGGGGTCGGGGGCGAAAGCCTCTCGACCCCGCTTTCTTCTTTTCGCGGAGACGTAGCCCGCTATTAACCTCGGCTAAGGCAACGTCGATGAATTAAGACTGGCCTGGGTAGAGGTCACAGAGGCAGACCAATCCAAGGAAATAAAGGAGAAACAGAAAAATGCCAAATATCACCTTCACGTTTTCAGGGTGGGTAAGAGATGAAATCAACACAGCCCATGATATTTACGGTAAGGACGTTGACGTGTCCAAAATGCCCGCCGCCGAATTAGCAGAAAAGTTGGAGGAAGGCGATCTCTTCATCTCGCTCGGAGATCACATCTACAGCTCCATGAAGAACGAAGTCGAGTTAAGCGACTTTGCAGCTGCCTAATACGTCGATGAATTGTCCGGCCCTCGGGTATAAGGCGAAAGGAACACACAATGGCTAGACAAGACAAGGTTCTCGACATTCTCGCGCTCGCCGGTTTACCCGAGCACGTCAAGCTGGCTAAGCTGGCCCGCCGTTGGATCGGCAAGCCCTTCAACCGCGAGCAGGCCAAGGCTGTCGTTAAGTGCTACCTCGACCCGAACGGTCGGCTCCCCGCGCTTACCCAAGCTCTGATTGACGAGAAGCTCAAGCAGGAGCGGCTTCGTAACGAGCGGACCGCGTACGCTGACGCTGCTAAGAAGGCAGCAGAGTCACCGCTGAACAAGTACAAGGGATCAGGTGGAGCTCGGCTTAGACGAGCTCGCGCTCTGGAGATCGCTAAGCGTACCTTTGGGCCGCACGTGAGGGATAATTTCAACGAGGACACCTTGGCGTTAATGTCGCTCATTGACGGCGAGGACCGCTGGTATCAAGTCAAGTGGCTCGACGCTGGCTTCAAGCCGGTCCGCTCTACGCTGATCGAGGTCGTCACCATGCGGGCCGCAGGAGGCTCGCTCTACAGTCGCTTCCTGCTCTATCAGACTAATGGTCGAGTACTAGTGGCCCGCACCCCAGCGCGGTCATTAGAAGCAGCGTGGGGCTCCCAGCTACCGCAAGCCTTCGTAGAAGGTGCTGGTCTGCTGGCTGGTCAGGGCTACACCTTCCGATCTGACCTTGAGGATCAATCGCTGGTCGTAGTCGGCCCGGACGGTGAGGAGGCTCGACGAGTGCTCTGGAGCGGAAGGACGGTAGACGAATGAGCTGCATGTGTTCGATGCTCTCCGGCCTTGTCACAAGGGTGCAGTTCCAAGACATCATGGGGCTTGCGGGAATCGGAGGGCACTGTGCCCAGTGCGGCGTTAGATGGGAGCACTGCTCTGTGTGCGAGAAGTGCTACCCGCCGGACAGCCCGGACAAATCGTGCTGCCGAACGGTTCTCGACGATCTCGTCGATGCGATAAACTGAGGACGGTGGACGAATGAACGATCCCGAATGCACATGCGATTTCCAGCGTCCGGCTCCCTGGCTCTCCGAATCGGACGCCGCTGACTGCGAATACGAGCACCGAACAGTGCTCGACGACATTGTCGATGCGATAGACTAGGGCATGACCATCAAAACGCTCGATGCTCTCGCCATCGCATCAATGAACGAGCAGGCACAGGTTAATCGGATAGCGGCCCTATGGTGCCGCACGTTCCAGAACCGAGCTCCGTATAATCGCTCTGAAATCGACAAGTGGGTCAAGCAGGAATACGGACCTGTGCTCGACGCGGACCGCCGCAAGAGGCTCTCTAAGATCCTCTTTGACGAGACGAAGCGGCAGATCCGTATCAGGCGTCGTCGCTCTAAGCGAGACCTTCTGGTGGACCCGTTGGAGCGGCCCGTCGGCGATCCTCTAAGAATGGGTAAGCTGCTACAGAGCAGGCTTGGGCCAGCTCGACGCTGGGTCAGCCAGAGTCGAATGATGTCCGAGCACCCGTCCAAGTGCCACTACATCGATGGTGACTTTTATAGCGGGATCGTCGCGGGTCTAATCCCTATGCAGATGCGCCTGCGGCACATCTGGAATCCCAACCTGCTGGTCTACTGCTGTAGCGGCGGCGAGCCGCGCTCGCGCTTCGTCGCTAATCACATCACCACGGTCGCTGATGCTTTCATTTGGCTAATTCCTGATAAAGCCGCAGACCTTCTCCAACTACCCGGTAGCCGGGTAGAACATGACGGGGAGTCACAGACCGTCAAGCTCACGACCCAATTCGGATCGAAGGTGCTCCCTTGGAAAGAACTCGTCTCAGTCCATACCTGACGGGCCGCCGATTCATCGAGCAACGTATCTCGATGAATTGAGGCTGGCCGGGGTAGAGAGCGAACACCGAACCCGAAAGGAACACAATGAACGAGCAGCAAAGAAAACAAGAATTGAAGCGGATTGAGAAGGCAGCGGAGTACGTCCTAGAGCGTGTCTCCCAGAGCAGGACGTTCCTGCTGGGTCGGCTGCCCTTCTTCGGGCGGCTGGCTCTGAAGCTCCGTCCACGCCTCGCTCGCCCCGGTGACGGGGTGAACACGGCGGCGGTCGCCCAAGACGGTAGCCTGATCGTGGACGCTGAGTTTACCAAGACCTTGAGTGATGCTCAGCTTTGCTTCGTGGTCTGCCACGAAGTACTGCACCCTGCCATGCTCTACTTTGACCGTATGCAGGGTCGGATTCCCAAGCTGTGGAATATGGCCCACGACTACGCCATTAACCTCATCATTCGTCACATGAAGGACAATGACATCGAACTGATCGCAGACTGTCTCTGCGATACGAAGTACGAGGACTGGTCAGCGGAGGAAATCTACGACGACCTTCTCAAAGACGCGGTACTCGTCACGTTCGCTCAAGGTGAGGGTGGTGAGGGTGAGGGTGAGGGTGGTGAAGGGCTCCCCGGCAAGGGCAAGGGGAACGACCCCTCTAAAGACCCCCTGAACGGTGACGGTCGGGACGACCTGGCCGACTCTGAGGACGGCAAGAAGGCTAACGGCGGCGACAAGGGAGCTAAGAACCGACTCGATACCGACTGGAAGATTAGCATCGTTGCGGCGGCTAATGCTCACGAGCAGTCGAAGGGTCGCGGCTCGCTTCCCGGTGGGCTCCAACGTCTGATCGACGAGATTACTGACCCCAAGGTGGACTGGCGAGAGCAACTGTCCCGGTGGGTCGGAGAGAACGGGCGCAAGCAGGACTACACCTACTCGCGGCCTTCACGCCGGTCGGAATCGGTGGGTCAGTACCTCCCCTCGCTGAAGAAGTGCGGGGTCTCTGACATAACTGTCATGGTCGATACCTCCGGGTCTATCGGTGACAGAATGCTGAAGGAAGGGCTCTCCGAGATCCAGGGAGTCTGCGAGGATCTTGGGCTGGGCGTCAGGGCTATGATTATCGACGCCGCGCTCCACGCCGACGTGGAGGTCGAGGACGCTTACGAGCTTGCTGAAAGCCTCTCCGGTGGTGGTGGGTCCAACTTTATCCCCGCCTTCGAGAAGCTCCAGAAAGAGGGCTATGACGGGGTGGTGATCGCCTTCACTGATGGAGACATTTGCGTCCCCTCGTGCAAGCCCGAGAGTATTCGCGGGGTGCTGTGGTGCATTTACGAAGGGTGCCACGCGCCGACCGAAGCGTGGGGCGAGACGGTGAAGATCCCCAGGGAGGTCGCGGTGTAAGCCGCGCCTCTTGGACCGCGACCAAAACATTGTGTTCCGGGTAACCCCCGGCTGGTGCGTTGCCAGCCGGGGGTCTACCTTGTACGGCCCGGAGACGTAGCCCGCTATTAGGCCCAGACGGGTGGTCGATGAATTAGTTCGCCCCCGGGTAAGGGTTGAAAGGAGCAACTATGGGATATGACGTTTATGCTAGTGGAGGTTTTGTAATCAAGGCGGACAGGGTCGACGAGGCGAAGACTGGAATTCTCGCTGCTCTTGAAAAGAGCAGCAAACCCAGCACGACCTTCTACGACCGAGGCGAGCGAGGCGTGGACCCGGTCACCGGGATCCGACGGTCTACTGCAAGTCTTTGTTTATACTTCGGCGAGCATCTGGAGCGAATGGATTGCACGCTACAACAAGGTGATCTGTGCTTCAATCCGCCTGACGACAGCTTCCGGTGCTCTGACGACGACCTCTGGTTCTTCAAGTTGATCGCGCCTTATTGTGACCCGGACTCCAGTATCAGCTTTGAGGGAGAGGACCATTACCAGTGGCGATGGGACATCGTTGACGGTCAGCTCGAAGAAGTCGGCAGCGAGACAATCTACGGCGCGGACGTTAATGCTCCGGCGGTCGTCGAACAGATCGTAGACCTGATCTACCCCGACGGTAAACCGGTGACTGCGCAGCAGCTCGGAGCTGACAATTGGGAACAGCTCGTCGTGAAAATCGAGACAGTGCTCAGAGAGTCTAACTTCGGTCCGCAGGCTGGACAGAACGAGCTCGACCGATTGGCGCAGGTGTAGCATGACGATTGCTGAACGTCACATACAAGATTACCTGGACACCTGCGCCAACGTCGACGGTTGGGTGGTTATTTACTGCGGCTCGGTGAGCTTGCCTTGCTGCATCAAAAGGAGCGCCGGCAACGCCTCGGCCAGGGCCGCCGCCGCCTCGCTAGTCAACTGCACGGTCTTCGACTCATATGACGAAGCAGTGGCGGCCGCCAACGAATTCCCCTACGTAAGAGATCTACCTCCGGCGGAGAAGAGGATAGTCAAGATCAAGATCAAGACCACAGTGGAGCTGCAGGAAGACAGACCTGTTGATGTGCTAGACGCGTTGGCGGAGGTGTAGACCACTGATGGACAAAGGCCAACGCGAGGCACGGACCCTTCTGCATAAAATGATCGAGATCTGCAGATTGCGCGGCATTGGGCGTCGTGAGCTGCGCCAACCGGTGCACGATATCTTCACACGTGACATGTTTGAAGACGACCCGAACTATCAGCACGGATGGGAACAAGCCGATGAGATCAGCTCCGCCGGCGTGGCCGCACAGCTGAGCTTTCTATTAGACGCGTGGGGCGAGTATCGACTGCGTCGCGAGCTCGACAAGCTTGGCCTAGGGGTCCTGGACGCGATCGTGCAGGTGACGAGCTCAACCCCTGAGGAGCTCGAAGCGGAGATAGGCCTGGAGAATATTAACGACGACGGATATGTCAGCTAGCCCGACCAGGGCTTAATAGCGGGCTCGACCATAATGTGTCGATGAATTACCCCAGGCTTGGGTAAGAGCCAAGAGGAGGTAACCAATGTCAAGAGAACGACCAAACCATTTCTATTGCCCAGAGTGCGGGAACAAAACGCTAGTCGAGGACCGCGAGTGGCAGCGTGGCGTTGGGGTCGTTGATCGCACCAGCTACCGCATATGGAAATGCCGACACAATCACGGATCAAAGGAGATTCAGCGCCGAATAGATAATGGCTGGATATACCCTCGCACCGAGGAGGCTATGCAAGAGGCAATGAATAAAGTGGCGGCCCGCCCTCCTTGCAATTGCGTGATTAAAGGCCAAGGCCGTGACGCTGAGATTTCCGACCACGGCACAATACTCGACAGGCTCGCGGACGCTGATAACGATTTCAAGAACTGGCTGTTCAGGTCAGACCCGACCGTACACAAAAAGGGCTTCGAGATACTCTATCGGACAGATTTCATGCACGTCGTTCGGCTCCGAGATAAGGAAGGCGTCGGTGTGTGGGTCTACTGGGAGGCTGATCGCGATGGCGACCAGATACTCGGCCGCAGTGCCTTAGCGCATCCGTGCGCCTTGAACATCAAATTTCGCGGCCTGTCTCTCCGAACGATCTTCTTCACCAACCGGTTCGAGCTCTGGCGGAAGGGTCACGACAACACGCTATTCTCTGGTAAGAGTCTTGGAAAACGCATGAGAGCCAAGATCGTCGAGTGGGCGACTGAGTTCGAAGCAGCGTTTCCGGCCCTACTCCAAGAGGCCAGGAATCAGAAGGGGCGCTGGGAAGGCGAGGAGTCGTTGCTAAAGTCCGAGCTGCGCTCTATCAGCCACGACCTCGTCGTTAGGAGCTACGACGGTCACCATACGAATTGCCGTGTCCAGTTGCTGCGACCGGTGACACCAGAGCAGGCTAAGGCGATCGCCGGGATTATCGCCGGCGCTCCGGTAGGGAGCGCCAGTGAGTGAAGCTCCCAACATGAACTTGATAGCGGGCCGCGCAGTCTTACCTCGCCGCCCGGGAGTCGTGATTCACGATCATAGGTGGCGTTCGCCGAGAAAACGACCTCCTGAGAGCCTCTCTACGGCCCTCATCACAAGACCTGCGGGTCTTTCGTCCACGGGTGCTTGCCTGGGCTTAGAAGGGCTCTCACGATATTTTTTGGGTTTGACCCCTCATAGCGGGCTCCAGTCAGTGAGTGATGTAGCTATTACATCACATCAGTGCGGGCTCGATGAATTGGGGCCGCCCCAGGTATCAGTTAGGCCCGGCGCTTATAGCGGGCTCCATGACGCAGCGCGTTATGAGCATCAATACGGCCCAGATGATGGAGCACAGTTGAGCCTACCGTGTAATGCATCAGTAGCTATTGATGTAGCTGGTGATGTTGGAATCGACGTTGGAATGTTGGAATCCGGAGGTCCTCGACGAAGTTCGGCGATCGCGAGCTCTAGAGCTCGCGAGCGTTATTACTCCATCAATAACTATGATGACAGAATGGTGACATGGTATTACGGATCCCGACGGTCCTGGAGGGCCCTCAAGATACGTAATGGCCGGGCCGCCGGCTATCTCATGTGCGGAGCTGCAGCTCATAGCGCGGTCCGCCGGTTACATCAGTCAATGAGTAATGAAGTTCGTGAGCTCCGAGCTCGGAGCTCCAAACTTAAGATCTCAACGATCGGCCGGGCGGCCGCCGGCGAGGACACGGTGCGGTCCGCCTGGGCACCGGTGTCCAGAGCATCCCATAGCTACATCAGTAACTCATTTGAGTGATGTAGCAATGAGTAACATCAGTATAAGCAGGGGCTTAGGCGGGGACCTCGACCGACGGGCGAGCTCAGAGCGACCAGTGGTCGGTCAGCTCCGGCGCCGTTGGAATGGTCAAGGTGCGGTCCGCCGTGCAAAACAGGCCTCTACCGTGCCCCTAAAGTAGCCCGCTATGGTCTGTCAGAGCAAGTGTGCAAAGGAAGCACACTTAAGTGATATCAATTGATATCAGAAATAATTGTTGATATCACGTAACATGTAAAGGAAGCTTGATTTTATTTTGGTTGCGTCGCCGACGGAGAAAATCGGTAAAAGAAGAGTAGTTAAGTGATATCAACTGATATCAATTGATATCGGTTAACTTGCAAAGAAAGGCACATTAGTGGGAAGAGCTCGGAAAAAGCACCCAAAGAGGAACACGTACTGCCTGAGGCTGACCGATAGTCAGCAGCTCCTGCTGCAGCGTTACGCCGAATTCCGAGACTATGAGTCTGAAGTTGATGCGATTCGGGGCATGATTGATGGCCTCGAAGACTGGTTTCTCAGACAAAGGTCCCGTGCCGAAGCCGCCTCGGATACATCGATACCCGAGGCTGCATCAGATACATCAGTGACCAGCCGATCGGCCGCAGGTGGCTCCTATAGCGGGCTAGCGCCTAGAGACCCCGATAGCGGGCTGTCTCAGGTAACTGATGTAGAACCCAGTGATGTAGATGGAGCATCAGTAGGTGACTTCGCGGGCCGCCCATCGGTTGGACTTCCGGAATCGCGGTCCGGAGGCGCCGATTAGGTCCAACCACAGCTTAGACTAGGGACTGATGGATCCTGATGTAATCCAAGACCCGGTCTTTCAGCACTTACTGTTGAAATTGGAGAGCTCGCAGCGGAAGCTGCGAGACTCAGTGATTGCGCTACGTTCCTTCTATCTCACCCACCACAAGCGCCCCCTGGACGATACTCTCACTGAAAAGTGGCGGTCCGCACTTCTAGGAGAAAAGACCTGTCAGCTACAGCAGAAGGTAGAAGACGCGGTCGGAGACCTCATTCGGTATGGGTTCGAGATCATGCCCAATAACAACTCGCCGTCTCATATCGAAGATATTATGAAGCTGAAGGCGGCCCACATGGAGAGGCTGAGAACCCAGGCTGGCTGGGGCGAGAGTGACCCAGCGGCTCTTGGGTTTGAAGAGAAGGTGTTGATAGATCGCGGCCCGCCCATAACAATCACTATCAAGCCCTCCAAGTGGGACTACACCGAGAAGGCCAAGAGAGCCAAGAGAGCCAGGAAGCCCGCTATGGACCAAGAGTCGGACCCATCACCTACTGATGTAGATGACGCCGAGCGCGGTGATAGCTGACATACAGCGTAGCCTAAGTATCTGAGCACTCAGCAGATAGCCCGCTATCACCCTCTCGTGTGCGGATATTTCTTGTGTACCACCTGTCACACTTCTGTTCTAGAAGTACTGTACTTAGTTCTGCGTGAGCCACTTCGTGTCTGTGATAGATCTCAGTATTACCTGGCCGGCTGGCAATTCATCGAAGTACACAGAGCGATACCTGGCCGGTGACCAATTCATCGAGGTACACAAACCAGTAACGAGGTGTGCGTAACTCGCACGACTCTCACATTGTGATGAGTCTGTAAGCGCCGTCGATAGCAGAGCTTACCGTAGCTTTCTACATCACATCAACAACCGCCGCGCTACATCACTCCCCAGTTTGTGTACACCGGCCGGCGTGTTCCAGATTTCTGTAATACAGGGTCTGTGTACAAGACCAGCGGTTTTTCCCTGGTTGCTTTGTGTACGTACGCGGCCATGACCGCTGTTTAACCATAACGACCACTATTCTGGTCGTTATCGCGCTTAGTGACCACATCACTGGTCGGCCCGCCCCCGGTAATACATCAATAGCTTTCACCTGAGCCCGCCGTTAAGTCTGTGTACACCCACATCGCAATTTCCCTAGTGGGTGTGGGTGGGGTGTGGGTGGTACCCGCTTTTGATGAACTTTTGCACCTCAGATATTTTCGGGACCGAAGAATATAGAAGAGGTGCAGCAAATCTTCGAGGTTTGAGGTTCGAGGTGCAGCAAATATCAGTGATTCGAGGTGATTCGAGGTGATTCGAGGTGAGATCTGTGAAGAAATACCCCCTGCAG
>Ga0098035_1000340_pt1 | contig 24190 bp, 23 predicted proteins | sample 3_EtaG_FD_75046 | JGI IMG/M metagenome (GOLD analysis project Ga0098035, IMG submission 75046) | Marine viral communities from the Subarctic Pacific Ocean - 3_ETSP_OMZ_AT15126 metaG | ecosystem: Environmental > Aquatic > Marine > Oceanic | place: Pacific Ocean | collected 2015-01-07
CAAAACTGACAACCAAAAGGCGTTGCTTTCCTTGTCAGATTCATTGATCAGTGAGGTGGAGCAGGCTGACGTCATTGTCATGTCCTCATCCATGTATAATTACGGCATGCCTGCCGCCTTGAAGGCCTGGTTTGATCAAGTGATCCGCATCCACAAGACATTCTCCTTTGACCTGTCTCGTGGAGACTTTCCGCTAGAACCTATTATGTCAGGCAAAATATTGGTGTTGATAACTTCCAGTGGAGAGTTTGGATTTGGGATTGGTGGTATTCGAGAAAAAATGAACCACCTGGGTCCTCATGTACAGACATTGAGCCATTATCTGGGTGTTGAAAAATTCCACGAGATCAACGCGGAGTATCAAGAGTTTAATGACGACCGGCACATAAATTCTGTGACAAACGCCCACAACTCAGCCGAAGAGCTGGCCCTGAAACTAGCCTATTCCTAAGAGTGGATCGATGAATAGCAAACGCCCCGAAATTTTGGTTCGGGGCGTTTTCTTCAGATATTGATATTTATATATTTTCTGGTTGCGAAAATAGGATTTGAACCTAAAACCTTCAGGTTATGAGCTCAGAAGGATATTGAGGGGGTCTTCTTCATGACGGGTTACATCCTTGGTCTCTTTAGCCACCATTGCAGTCGATTAACGGTGGGATGCATCGCAAAACCCTCCCGTCGGCTGATACGCAGGAAATTGCCCGAGGCAGACTCCCTGACATTGCTCCGATTGCGCCCACGCGAGCGTTGGACTGGCTTCATATGCAGAGATTGAGGAAGGCACCATAGATATCATGAGCAATAGTAGTTACAACTGCGATATGCTGTCAGCCCATCCAGACAAATTTTCGGGGGTAGGTGGCGGTGCTGTCAGATGAATGCAACGTAGTCTCTGAAGGGCGTAATATAGGCCTGGAACGCTTCTGTAATGCAGCACCTCGTTCCTGTCACCTTGCATGACCTGCGTCACGCTCAAAATTAAACTTTCAACATAAGTTTAGATTACTGAATCCATCTCTTCCGGATCTTGTGCCCAAACATCAGGCCAGATCTGCGGCACCAACAACGACTTGTTTTGAGGCAAATCTCGATATGGTATACATAAAGTACATCTTCCCACATTACGAAACGAAAGAGGAAACCAGACATATATCATCACCTCTAGGGAAGTATATATGGTGAAATTTTGAAATATCTGAGTGCTTCTTGATCTGTCATTCAGAACGAGTAAGAAACGACAGGTTAGGCGATATGTTGCTTTCATCTGACAATGTTATCACCGGTATTCTTAGGCCTTATAAACTACGGAGATTACCTTGCTTCGTAGGTTGCTTCCCGCTAACTTAGCCCAAATTCTGAAATGGAGGATAATTTTGCGGGCAAAAAGAAAGCGTTTAGGCGCCCCCGCCGGGCCGCGTGCGGTCAATATCGCGGAAACTCGCGAGAAAATCTTGAAGGCTGCCATCGAGCAATTCTCACAAAAAGGTCTGTCCGGTGCCCGCATAGAAAGCATATGCACGGAAGCCGACGTCAACCCACGAATGGTTTATCACTACTTCAAGGACAAAGAAGGCCTATATGTCGCAGTACTTGAGAAAGTTCTCGGAGAATTAAGAGCAGAAGAAACAGCCCTTGATGTTTCGACAAGTGAACCCTTCGAAGGTCTATTGACAATGTACGACTTCACTTTCGGACATTTCGCCAAGCATCCTGAGCTCATCCGGCTTCTTTCGTCTGAAAACTTGCTTGAAGGTGCATTTCTGAAGAACTCGGTAGCCACCCCGATTGTCGCCTCACCCGTTGTAGAACATATCGATACATTGCTGAAACGCGGCGAGGCAACAGGCACTGTGCGCGCAGGTCTTGACCCGCTACATCTATATGTGGTGATGGTCGGCCTCTCCTATTTTCACAAGTCAAATATGCATACATTGTCGGTCATCTGGAATAAATCCATTACTTCTGCTGCCTGGCAGGAAGATCACAGGCTCCTTGGCCGTGATTTGCTGGCAACCTACTTGAAGCCTACGCCAAAAGTTTAATCATACACTAACGCTGCCCAAAAATTAGGCTCTTATTGCTAAATTTAAATGCAATTTACAAGAGCGTGCCCGAAAAACCGACTTCTCGCAATGGTTGGAACGTCGGTCTACATTGATGTCGCATCACGCAAAGCCTTTTAAGTAAATACATTTTTACTATTTATGATCCGCTCACCTGTACAGCGGAGTTTTCTGGCATGTACCTTGCTTTAGTAAATAAATAATTACTATTTCGTCCCACAAGGAGCATATCATGAAGCTACATACTACACTGGCAGCCCTTTTCATCATGGCGACGATGAGTGCTGCACCTGCATCAGCCGACGATAAAAAAATTGGTTTCGTTTATGTCGGTCCGGCGGCCGACTACGGATACAATACTTCTATGGATCTGGGGCGACAGTATCTTGAGAAAAACATGAAGGGTATCGACACCTCCACTTTTGAGAACATTCCGGAATCAGCCGAAGTCGAACAGGTTATGGAAAGGCTGATCCAAAGTGGTCATGGTATTATCTTCGCAACCAGCTACGGTTATCTCGATTACGCAATCTCTCTTGGAAAAAAATATCCGGATGTGAAGTTTCTCCATGCAGGAGGTTTGAAAACCTCTGACAACGTTGGCACTTACTGGGCGGACAGCGACCATGGTATGTATCTCGCTGGTGTCGTTGCCGGGTCAAAATCTGAGAGCGGCAAGCTGGGATTTATCGGCGCCTTCCAGATCCCGCAGCTTTTTCGCTCCATCAACGCCTTTACGCTTGGCGCGCAGTCGGTAAATCCGGATGCAACGGTTACTGTTGTTTGGACCGGTGGGTGGTGGGAACCCCAAAAAGAGGCGGAAGCCACCAATGCGTTCGCGGATGAAGGGATTGACGTCATTGCCGAGCAGGTCGACAGCCCCATCACGATTGCCCAAACTGCCGAAAAGCGCGGTGTTTATATCATTGGTAAAGACGTCAATGTGATGGATCGCGCACCGGAAGCCTGGCTAACCGGTGTATCCTGGAACTGGGGACCGATGATGGAAAATATGGTCAAAGAAATTCACACAGACACATGGACGCCTTCACATGTCCGGAGTGACCTTGCTGGTGGCGCGGCAGTACTCGATCCGTTTGGCAAGTCAGTCTCGGAAGAAACCAAGGCCAAGGTTCTTGCCTTAAAGGACAAAATTGTCAGCGGCGAAATGGATATATGGACCGGACCGATAATTGCCCAGGATGGCACAGAAATTGTTGGTCCCGGCATTGTACTCGGCATGGAGGAGATCGAAAGCATGAATTTCCTTGTCAAGGGTGTTATTGGCTCGACCAATTGACCTAAATGGCGGGGCCTGGCTCCGCCTTTTCCCCGCAGTTAAGGAATCCCGATGAAACTTAAGATGAAATCCGACCAAACCAATAGCATCCTCATGGGGCTGGACCCCAGCCAGGGTTGGAAAGTAACGGCTGATCATGTAGACATGACCCGCCCGGCAAAGGAATTGCGCCCACTTAAGCTGGAGGCTGACCCACAATCAATTACCATAGACGCCAGCAAGACTGCCCTCCTCATTGTCGATATGCAGAACGATTTTTGCACGGAAGGCGGATGGCTTCATTCGCGCGGCATAGACATCAGCCCCAACCGAGCCCCAATTGCCCCCCTCAAAAACCTGATTACAGCATGCCGTGACAGCGATGTCCCCGTTGTCTGGGTCAATTGGGGCGTCCGAAAAGATTTACTCAATATTTCACCCTCATTACAGCACGCCCATAACCCGACCGGCGATGAAACATGTCTCGGCCAGCCCGTACCCGGCACCCGGTCTGAAATTATCGCAAAGGGAAGTTGGGGCGCAGAGGTTGTTGATGAAATTAACCCGGACGATAAAGATTACCAAATCACGAAGCACCGATTTAGTGCCTTCTGGGACTGCGAGACAGACGCCGTATTGCGAAACCTCGGTGTGAAGACACTCCTAATTGCGGGCGTGAATATGGACCAATGCGTCATGACGACATTGGAAGATGCCAGCTTCCTCGGATATGACACTGTCCTTATCGAAGATTGCACGGCAACAACTTCGCCAAAGTTTTGCGTCGAAGCCGTACTCTACAACGTCAAGCTGCTCTTTGGTTTCGTCATAAATTCAACGGCGCTTATCAAGGCACTCGCAGAATCTAGAGGTCACGACAAATGAGCTATTCGGAAGATATGATAAATGTCGAACAGCGTTTACTTGATATGACCATCGAACTGCCAAGGGTTCCAAAACCCATTGCCAATTTTATCCCATGGAAAAGACAGGGCAATATTATTTATCTCTCTGGCCAGATATGTGAATGGAATGGCGAAGTCATCTATCAGGGGAAAGTTGGATCGAACATAGATCTAGAACAGGCCCAAGATGCCGCCCGCATATGTGCCCTAAACCTGATTGCCGCGTTAAGGCAGGCCCTCGACAATGACCTCAATAGAGTGCAGTCCTGTATTCGTGTTGGTGGTTTTGTCCATTGCGCCCCGGATTTCCAATCTGTCCCACATGTAATTAACGGTGCGTCGGATCTTTTTCATACCCTCTTCGGTTCCAAGGTCGGTGGTCATGCCCGAACGGCTATCGGCGTTGCACAGCTTCCGCAGGGCGCCTCGGTCGAAGTTGATGCCTTTTTTGCTGTGGCGTAGCTGATGCAAAAAGCAATTGCATGTTTTGAAAATGTCACTAGGCGCTTTGGTGACCTGATTGCTGTCAATGACGCAAATCTGGAGATATTCCCAGGCGAAGTAACAGCTATCCTCGGAGAGAATGGCGCCGGAAAATCAACCCTGATGAAATTGCTTTATGGCGTACATACGCCGAGCAGCGGTCGCATTTTGATTAATGGAAAACCCAGCACTATCTCTGGCCCGGCTGATGCAATGATTAATGGTGTCGGCATGGTGTTCCAAAATTTCTCACTTCTACCGGCGTTGACCGTGCGCGACAACCTGCTTCTAGCCTGGCCAAAAACGCCTTATTGGGTAAGTGAGAAAAATAAAAGGACGACGGAAGTTCTTGCAAATTTGAAGCGGCTGGCTCCGCATATTAATCCTTATTCGAAAGTGTCAAACCTGTCCGTCGGCGAACAACAGTTGGTCGAACTATGCAAGGTTCTCAATTTATCGGCACGAATTGTTATCCTTGACGAACCGACGTCCGTTCTCACGCCCGCCGAATCCCAACGCCTCCATGGCTTTATTCGCCAACTTGCCGACGAAGGGGTATCCGTTGTTTTGATCACCCATAAACTGGCGGATGTCGAAGCATGCGCGGACAGAATCGCCGTTATGAGACAGGGTCAAATTGTTGATGTCTCGACACGCGGTCAAAAATCGATGTCAGAAATCGTTACGCTCATGATGGGTAGCGACGTTAAACGGGAAATTTCCCCACCAACTTATCCCAAAAAGCGTGTCGAGAAATTGTTCCTCAACAAAATTTGCGCAACCGCACCCGGAATGTCACTAAAAGATATTTCACTGTCCATTGCGGCAGGCGAAATCGTTGGACTTGCCGGGGTCGCTGGGAATGGACAGGCGTTGCTGGCGCAAGTCATTGCCGGAATTCATCCTGCGACCAGTGGCGATGTAGTGTTAGACGGAGTAAGTCTTATTCGGCGAACACAGATGGAAACCCTCTCGACACCTCTCGGATATATTCCGGAAAAACCTCGTGAAAATGCTGTCGTTGAAAACATGACACTCTCAAAAAATCTGAATTTGCGTGAACTTGCATCAGGCAACATTGATGCGACTGAGGATACTAAGAACTTGCTCACCCGTTTTCATGTCAATCCACCTGAAATGGACAGGCGCGCCAGCACATTGTCCGGCGGCAACCTGCAGAAACTGGTTAGCGCCCGTGAACTCGGCTGGCCGCGGGCTGCTATTCTCGCCTGCTACCCGACAATGGGCCTTGACCTCACTGCAATACAGATGATTTACCGGGAGATTTTCGCTCAAGCAGAGGCAGGCGCAGCCGTGCTCTGGATATCCGAGGATCTTGACGATCTGATCGCCGGCTCCCACCGGATCGCGATTATCAGAGACGGACAACTGGTCGCTGTCAAAAATAATGATGGCAAGCTGAACCGCGATACGCTTGGAGCGCTGATGACCGGCCTGCATCCTGAAAGGAGGATCGCTTAATGTCCGTCCATCGTGATACTGTTCTGATCGTCGGCGCAACAATTCTCACTTTCTTCCTGCTCACAATCGGATTTTTCGTACTACTTGGAAAGCCACCTTTCGAAATGATTGGGATGCTGCTGACCTACGCCTTGGGCGATGGTTATTCAATCTCACAGACCTTAGCTAAGACGACCCCCATACTTCTTTGCGCACTGGCTGCCGCTGTACCCGGTCGACTCGGCCTGATTTCCGTAGGCGCAGAAGGACAGCTTTATGCGGGCGCGATTACCGGGACCGCTGTTGTTCTAGCAGCGCCCGACCTTCCCGCCGCCCTGATGTTGCCGATGATGCTCGTTTGCGCGGCTCTCGGATGGGCTTTCTATGGGTATGTTCCAGGAATCCTGCGCGCCCGTATGCAAATAAATGAAACCATCACGACACTCGTGTTGAACTATGTGGCCGTCCTATGGGTCAATGCACTCGTGTTCGGTCCCTGGAAGGATCCAGCCAGCCAAGGATGGCCCGCAACAATTACGTTCCCGGGGGCCGCGATTTTGCCAGCGCTGCCTTCTTCGCGCATTCATCTTGGTTTACTGATCGCCATAGCGCTCGCAATCGGATTGCACTTTTTCTTCACCCGCGGTGCGTCGTCCCAGAAAATCCAAATTCTCGCTGGAAACCGAAAGGTTGGCGAAATGTTTGGTCTTAATTTCGGGACATGGGTAATCGTTTTGATGGCGATGGGAGGCGCAATTGCAGGTATTGCAGGAATAGCCGAAGTATCAGCCATTCAAGGCCGGCTACAGCCTACGATTTCCATAGGCTATGGATTAACCGGGTTCCTCGTTTCTTGGCTTTCGCGCCACCAGCCGTTGATCATACTTCCAGTTGCCTTTCTGGTTGGTGGACTTGTCGCGGCAAGCGACGCACTTCAACTCTTCGCCAAGGTACCCGCAGCAAGCGCTATAATTCTGCAAGGTTTGCTTTTTGCGATTGCGCTTGCGGTCCCTGGGATTATTAAAAGCATGAGGCCTAATTATGAGCGCTGACCTCCTTACCTTCCTTGGTGCATGGTCTATCGCAACTTTGCGAAGCGCAACACCTTTGATATTCACGACTCTTGGCGAGACCCTCACACAGCGCACCGGCGTCATCAACCTCGGCATCGAAGGAGAAATGCTGGTCGGAGCCTGTGTCGGATTTGCCGTCGGGGTCGCAACAGGTAACCCCTGGCTCGGTCTGCTGGCTGGAGGCTTAGCAGGCGCAACCCTCTCCTGCCTCCATGCAGCACTTGTTCTGGGCGCAAATGCCAATCAGATCGGTTCCGGTCTTGCAGTCTGGATGGTTTCCCTTGGCATCACCTCCTATTTTGGCCGTGCACTTGTCGGAAACCAGGTGACTCCCCTCCCCGATCTGGGATCGCCGCTAACGGATGGTGTTCCCTTTCTGGGGATCTTTTTCGGACAAATGACCATGAGCGTACCGCTGGCGGTTGCTGCAGTCGTTTTTGCGGCCTGGTGGCTGGCTCATACCCGAACCGGTATACAATGGCAGGCGGTCGGTGAATCCGCCCGTATCTCTTCAGAAAATGGAATTCGACCGAAGATCGTCCGCTTTAAGGCCATTCTCCTCGGTGGTCTCCTGTCAGGCTTTGGCGGCGCTATTCTCTCGGTCGACTACACACAAACCTGGGCACAGGATATGACAAAAGGACGCGGATTGATTGCCGTTGGCCTGGTCATTGTAGCACGTTGGAAGCCTGCACTCGTATTGCCGATCTGCATCATATTCGGTCTGGCAGAAGTTGCCGTCCTGCGTATGCAAACCGCTGGCTGGTCGATCTCGCCCCATCTATTAGCGACAACTCCTTACCTTGTGGTTTTGTTCATCCTCATTATCAACCATGCTGTGGCCCGGCGTGATACGAATATGCCGGCTGACCTTAAACGGGTTTTCGCCTGACAATTCACATTCCAACCATGGGTGCTGTCAGACGAATGCGATCTAGTCTCCGTTTGTCGTAAAAGGGTGATATGGTGCCTCAATTATGCCGCGCTAAGTTGCTTCCACTCGACAAGTGCGGCATTTCTCTGAAGCTTGTAGGTTTCTTGGTTGGTTAGGTGGCGTTCTTGATTAACGTGGTTATGGACGGAGGAATGAATTGAGACGAATTTCTGTAAAGTTTGCAGGTGCCTGAATTGCAGCATCGCCCGCTCTCTTCGTCGGAATGGGAGATGGGAGTTCTCACAGCGATTGTTCTTCCAACACCCAACCTCTTGTACCTCGGCATTTCCGATCGTCTTCATGGCGGCGCGATATGAAAGTAATCTGTCCGTTACTATTTTATGCGGGCGTCCATACCGTTTCATTAATTTCTTAAGAAAAACCATTGCTGTCTTGCGGTCGCGTCGCTTGGAAACATAAGCTTCCAGCACTTCGCCCTCGTGGTCAACGGCCCGCCACAGATAATGTGTTTCGCCATTGATTTTAACAAATACTTCGTCCAAGTGCCATCGCCAGTTGGAATGATTTTGGGGAGGATAAAGTCGTTTCTTCCGGATCTCACGCGCGAATAGGGGACCAAACCGGTTCCACCAATAGCGCACAGTCTCATGGCAAATGTCGATACCACGCTCATGAAGAAGGTCTTCGACATTTCGTAGAGAAAGCGGAAATCGAACATACATCATCACCGCTAGGCGGATGATCTCGGGTGATGTTTTAAAATAGCGAAACGGGTTCTGTTTAATCATGCTCGAAAGCTAATTGACGACCAAATGCCCATCAAGCAGTTTTCTTCTGACAGTACCCTTGAGGAATTTCAAAGCGGCTTTGCGGTCACGTCTCTTGGAAACATAGGCTTCCAGCACTTCGCCCTCGTGGTCAACGGCCCGCCACAGATAATGAGTTTCTCCATTTATCTTCACAAATACTTCGTCCAGGTGCCATCGCCAGTTGGAATGATTTTGCGAGGGATAATGTCGTTTCTTTCGGATCTCGCGCGCAAACAGGGGACCAAATCTATTCCACCAATAGCAGACTGTTTCATGGCAAATATCGATGCCGCGTTCATGAAGAAGGTCTTCGACATTGCGAAGAGAAAGCGGAAACCTGACGTACATCATCACCGCAAGGCGGATGATCTCAGGTGAGGTTTTGAAATAGCGAAACGGGTTCTGTTTTGTCATACCCGGACGCTAGTCGACGAAAAAATGGCCATCAAGCATTTTTCTTCTGACAGAGCCCTAGGGAGAACTGGCCTCAATCAATGCTATCGCAGCCTTTTTGGCATCCTGTGCCGGGTTTTCGGTATGTCCAAGATGTGCTGTCACGATTGCGCCTTCTTTTAGCAGCAATAACTGACGCGTGAGCAATTTGGGGTTCGGCAGGCCCGCCTTCTTGGCAATGGCGGTAAAATGAATTTCAAGCATGCGCTTGTGATCAGCAGCCTGATTATGAATGGGATGGCTGGAGTCCTGATATTCAGATGATGCTTTGATAAACATGCACCCTTTGTACCCAGGTTCATCGAACCATTCTTCCAGGGCGTCAAACATTGCTATCAGCTGTTCTTTTGGAGTGTCAGCCAGCTCTTCAATACGGCGATATAGCCAGTTTCTGAAATGTTCATCCCGCAGCCGCAATACGGCAAGAATCAAATCATCCTTCGTGCGAAAATGTTTGTACATCGAAGTTTTTGAAATTCCTGTCTCTTTTACAAGCATGTCCATGCCAGTGGCATGGAATCCGTTTTGATAGAACACTTGCAGCGCTTTCTGTACTAGCTCATCTCGTTTGGTTGGTCTCATTTTGCTGTGCCTATTTAATGACAGATCAGTACACACTATATGCGCATTTCGTGTCCTGATGTCAATATTTTTTCCTTTATATTACGAGGGTTTATTAGACTTTCACATTGGGAGCGGGAGTTTTTCCATAAATTTCTCTTGATAAAGTTAACTGATCTGTACATTTATAGGTGTACCGATCGGTAAGCATAGATCACCACGTCAATGCGCATCGCGTTCAACCAGATGGAGATAAACATGAAAGCCTTATTGAAATTCACTTTCGGAAAACAAATTCGTGCCCGTATTTTCACACTCGCAACAGTGGCAATGCTCACAATCACTGTTTTTGGAAATGCCGTTCAGGCAGAGAATAGCGGCCTGCCAGACCCCGGTTTCGAGATTGTCCCGGGAAGAACAGCCCTGCTGGTAACAGATCCCCAAAACGACTTCCTGAGCCCAGATGGCGTCACTTGGGGTGTTGTGGGAAAGAATGTCGAAGCCAATGGTACGGTTGAAAATATTGATAAGCTCTTTGCTGCAGCCAAAAAAGCGGAAATGCCTGTCTTCATTTCGCCTCACTACTATTATCCGCATGATCATGGTTGGAAATTTGAAGGCGCCTTGGAGGCCCTCATGCACAAAATTGGCATGTTCGACCGCGAGGGGCCGCTCTCAACCGAGAATTTTGAAGGGTCTGGCGCTGACTGGCTTGATCAATATAAGAAGTATATCAATGACGGTCATACGGTTGTCACCAGCCCACACAAAGTATACGGCCCGGAAACAAATGATCTTGTTTTGCAACTGCGCAAGCAGGGGATCGACAAAGTCATCCTGGCAGGTATGTCCGCTAATCTGTGCACTGAGTCTCACATGCGGGAACTTATTGAACAGGGTTTCGAGGTAATGGTTGTTCCCGATGCAACTGGCGCCGCGCAGGTACCGGGCTATGACGGCTTCGCAGCGGCTGTGACGAACTACCGCATGATTGCCAGCCACATTGCAGATACTGAAGCGACTGTCGCCGCGATCGAAGCTTCAAGCGTTAAGTAATCAGGTTTTACTTCCCCCGCTTCGCCAACAGGCGAAGCAGTCTCCGGCCATCCATATCCCTTCCCCCAGGGCATGGCCGGAGACACCCCTTCAAGTTCTCACAAAAGGAATAAACGCATGACCCAGTTCACCACCCATACAATTGAAACTGCACCCGAAGATTCCCGGCCATTTCTGAAAGGTGCAAAGGAAGCCTATTCTTTTGTCCCCAACCTTCTCGGCAACATGTCTATCTCGCCTGCATTGCTTGAAGGCTACGTAACTCTGGCCGGCATTTTCAATAAAACCAACCTGTCCGAGACCGAGCGCCAGATTATTCTGATGACCAACAATCGATTGAATGGATGCACCTATTGTATGGCTGCCCATACGACCATTTCGCAGATGGCTAAAGTTCCCGCTGACGTAATTGACGGACTGCGCAACAATACACCGCTTGCAGATTCCAAGCTCGAGGCATTGCGTACTTTTGTTGCAAAAGTGAATGAAAACCGCGGCTGGGTTGACGACGCTGATATCGAAGCCTTTCTTGCAGCTGGCTACACAAAACAGACAGTCTTGGATGTAATCCTTGGGACCAGCCTTAAGGTTATGTCCAATTACACGAACCACATTGCCCAAACCAAGCTCGACGACCCGTTTGTCCCGAATGCCTGGACAGATAAAGAGAGGAATGCCGCTTAATCCACTGTCGGGGTCCGTACTCTGATGCGGACCCTTTTCAGCTTGATCGGCAATCTGCTTCAACCGCTCTTCACAACCAAGTCTTGCTAAATTAATTGGAGATGCAAATGACCCGCCCACCGCTTCCCCCATATACAGAAGAAACCGCTAAACAAAAGGTGCGTGCCGCCGAGGACGGCTGGAATTCACGCGATCCGGCAAAGGTCGCATTGGCCTATACCGTAGACAGCAGATGGCGAAATCGGTCAGATTTTGTACAAGGCCGCGCAGAAATCGAACGCTTCCTCACACGCAAATGGCAACGTGAACATGAATACAGGCTTATCAAGGAGCTATGGGCATTCCACGATAATCGCATAGCAGTGCGTTTTGCTTATGAGTGGAGTGATTACAGTAACAACTGGTTTCGGTCTTACGGGAATGAAAACTGGGAGTTTGGTGTCGACGGACTGATGCAGGTGCGCATAGCGAGCATTAATGATCTTCCCATCGCTGAATCTGAACGCAAGTTTCATTGGCCGTTGGGGCGTCGGCCTGACGATCATCCCGGTCTTTCTGACCTGACATTTTAGAACCGAAGGATCCGACACCATGGATCAGCCCAACAACAGCTAGTGCGACCAGGCCGCGTGGAATGGTCGCACCGCTTAAACCAAGGAGAATTAGCATGTCTAAACAGTATGATGTCATTATCATTGGCGGCGGAAATGCCGGTTTCGGTGTCTCTGCGGTGGCCCACGCGGCCGGAAAAAGCATTGCATTCGTTGAAAATTGGGATTTCGGAGGGACCTGCCCAAATCGTGGCTGTACACCAAAGAAGTTTCTTGTAGCTGCCGCCCAGACCCTCCATGAAATCGAGCGTGCGGAAGTCCACGCAATCAAGGTCGGAGCGCCGAAGCTTGATTGGGCCGCGCTCATCAAGCGGGAAAAGTCGATGGTCGGTTTTATTCCGGACGCGATGGCGGATCTCGCAATGAAGCGGGGTGACGTTTATCGCGGCACAGCCAGGTTTACAGGGCCGAATACCATAGACGTCGACGGTTTGGTTTTGACAGGATCCAATATTGTTATTGCGACGGGTTCTGTACCTCGGCCGCTCCCCATTCCTGGCGCGGAATATTTGGCCACCTCAGATGATGTACTCTCCAACGAAAACCAACCGGATGAAGTTGTATTCATCGGTGGCGGCGTCATTGCCATGGAGTTCAGCCATGTATACGCCCGCGCCGGGACGAAGGTGACAATACTTGAAGTCGCACCGCGACTGTTACCTCAATTGGATGAAGATGCCGTTGCGGCACTGCAGGCTGAGAGCGAACGCCTCAGCATCACCGTGAAAACAGGTGTTGAAGTCAAGGAAATCGTTAAAATTGACGGAAGGCTCCGTGTTGCGTACGCGATTGACGGCGTAGATCAGTTTGTCGACGCCGATCAGGTGGTCAATGGTGCGGGCCGGATTGCCAATGTCGACGCGCTAAATCTGGATGCCGGCAACGTCAAGCATGATCGTTTGGCGATTGAGGTAGACGGTTATCTGCGGTCGACATCAAACCCTGCGGTATGGGTGTGCGGGGATGCCCTGGTGGGTTCTGCCCAACTTTCACCAATAGCCACTTACGAAGGGCGTATCGTCGGTGAAAACATCGTATCCGGACCGTCCGTCAAGCCTGAATACAAGGCTATTCCGAGCGGCGTTTATACCGTGCCTGCGCTTAGTACAGTCGGGTTGACTGAAAAATCGGCAACCGAAAAAGGGCTGAATATTAAAGTGACGACCAGCGACATGACGGGCTGGTTTTCGGGCAAGACATACGCGGAAACTGTCGCTTATGCCAAGGTCATTGTTGATGAAGATACGGATCGCATCATAGGAGCCCATATGGTGGGACACCACAGCGAAGATTTGATTCATCATTTTGCCATGGCCATTCGCTACGGGATACCGGCGAGCGATCTTAAAAGCGACATATTCGCCTTTCCAACCTTCTCTTCAGATATCAAAAGCATGTTTTAGAAAGGCGAAAAGCGGATGATATTGGGCGATGTCTTGAAATGACGGAATGGGTTAAGAATTTTCATTCGGGGAGAGTTGAAAATGACAAATTGAACGACAAGTAGTTTTCTTCTGACAATATCAGCGATGGCGATGATAAATAAGCTGTTAGATTCTCGATTTTCTTAATTTGCGTCTTTTCGAAAAGGTATAATTTAAGCAAATGCAAGCAAGTCTAATCAAGGTGCTATTTATCGGGCTTTAGCGGAAACAACGGTACTGTCAGACGAATGCAACCACGTCTCTGTTTGGCGTAAAATGGCGATAAGGTGCCCCTACTATGCCGCACTAAGTTGCTGCCACTCAACCAGTGCGGCATTTCTTTGAAGCTTGAATGTTTCTCTGTTGTTTAGGTGGCGCTCATGGTTGAAGTGATTGTGGACGGATGCGTGAATAGAGACAAATTTCTGCAGACTTCGCATGCGGCGGAATTTCATCATCGCCTGCTCCCTTCGTCGAAATGGCAGATGGGAGTTTTCACAGCGATTGTTCTTCCAACGCCCAGTTACCTGGATCTCTTTGTTTCCAATCAAAGTCATAGCGGCACGATATGGCCGTAGTCTGTCCGTTACAATCGCATGAGGTTTTCCATATCGTTTCATAGGTTTCTTAAGGAAAACCAAAGCTGCCTTGCAATCGCGTCGCTTGGAAACAAAGGCTTCCAGCACTTCGCCCTCGTGATCAACCGCACGCCACAAGTAATGTGTTTTGCCATTGATCTTCACAAAGACCTCATCAAGATGCCATCGCCAGTTGGAATAATTTTGAGGTCGATTGATCCGTTTCTTACGGATTTCACTTGCGAACAATGGACCGAACCGGTTCCACCAATAGCGGACTGTTTCATGGCAGATATCGATGTCTCGTTCATGAAGTAGTTCTTCAACATTGCGAAGCGAAAGGGAAACCTGACATACATCATCACAGCCAGGCGGATGATCTCAGGTGACGTCTTGAAATAGCGAAATGGGTTCTGCTTTGTCATGCCAGGAAGCTAGTCGACGAGCAAATGCCCATCAACCAATTTTTCTTCTGACAGTGCCTTCACAGATCTTATGGAATTGCTGAGATTTGGTCAAAGACCAGTTTCCTCTGACAGTGCCGCGGCAAGCTATAATCTTTCGACAACGCCTTCCCCGAGGATCAGGTCCGCAGCCCTTTCTGCGATCATGAGTACCGGAGCATTGATATTGCCACCGGTCAAATCCGGCATGACTGAGGCATCGACAACACGCAGCCCTTGAACGCCGACGACGCGCAGATCGCTATCTACTACGCGCATTGCATCATCCGGGCCACCCATCCGACAGGTACCCGCTGGGTGGTGAACCGATACAGCCGTAGCCGCAATATGATCATCAAGCGCCATATCGTCCAGAGCCTTGGGCCCGATGGTCGCCGCCACATGATTGGCGAGAGGGCTGGTTTCAGCGATCTTGTACACAAATCGCAACCCGTCGCGCAATAGCTGGCGATCCGAGTCCGCTGATAGAAACCCTTGGGTAATTTTTGGTGCTGCTCGCGGGTCGGGTGAGGCCAGCGTGATTTGCCCCCGGCTTTCCGGATGCAAAACAATTGCCCTCAGCGCGAAGGCATCTTGAGCCGGCTGGCGAAACGGGGCCAACCAGGGCGCAGCGTTCAAAGCACCGGCCACCATCATCACTTGCAGATCGGGTTGCTGCGCCTCGGGCCGCAGCCTTGCAAATCCCATATCCGCAACCGGCAGCGCAGCCGCGAACCCCTTCCCAGTCAGTCCCCATTTAAGCAGGGCCAGCGCCAGCCGGTCGATCCGCATGTTCCGTGTCAATGTGCCTTGTCCCTTTCGGGCGTATATCACTGGGGACGAGATATGGTCCTGAAGGTTGGCCCCGACCCCCGGCAAATCTGCTTTAACAGCAATGCCGTGGTCGCGTAGATGTGCCGCTGGTCCGATTCCTGATGTCATCAACAATTGAGGCGAGTTGATCGTGCCCCCGCACAGGATCACCTCCCGCATGGCCCTATAGGTTTCGCTTTTGCCCTGTCGGCAAGCCTCTACACCGGTAACCAATGGGCCATCCCATTGCATTCCAGTGACATGGCACTTGGTCAGAATCTTCAGATTAGCCCGACTGCGTGCCGGATGCAAATAGGCCCGCGCGGCACTAACACGGCGCCCCTTGTGACGTGTGGTCTGCCATGGCGCGAACCCTTCGACAAAGGCCCCGTTGTAGTCGTCAGTCAAGGTTTGCCCAAGACTTGCAACGGCCTGACGAAAATCCTCGCAAATCGGATCGTCAAATCCATTGCATTCAACCGAAACTGGTCCGTCATCACCACGCAGATCCGACCTGCCGCCAGTCCAACTTTCGATCCGCCGGAAATACGGTAGCATCGACTCATGATCCCAACCGGGCAATCCCATAGCAGCCCAACGGTCAAAGTCAGCAGGATGACCTTTGACCCATGCCATTGCATTGGTCGAGGATGATCCCCCAATCACCTTGCCGCGCGCGCATTCCATGCCGCGACCAAGAGCCGGATCTGGTTCCGTGTTATAGCCCCAGTCAGCAACCCCATTAAGCAGTAGTCTCGGCCAACCCAGTGGCATGTGGATAAGGGGATGCCAGTCCCACCCGCCTGCTTCAAGTAACAGAACCCGAACCGCTGGATCCTCGCTTAGCCGCGTAGCAAGGACGCAACCCGCTGAGCCAGCACCGACGATGATATAGTCCCAACTATTAGCCACGATCAAATGCTCGTCTCAGGATATCTGCTGTCACATTAGGGTCGGTCAGAGCAAACAGATGCGGGCCGTCCAAAAATTCAGTGATCGCACCTGGAATAGCCGCTGCAAGGGCCCCGATTACCGGTGGGGGGCAGGAATTATCTGTCTTGCCGCCGATGCAGGTCACCGGACAACTAATGCAAGCAAGTTCAGAGCCCGGGTCATGTGCCGCCAGCGAGCGCCAGACCGCCGTCCATCGCTCAAGTGAGGTTTTCTCGATCCGGCCGCGAGCATAACGCACCGCTGGGGAGTTCAGCGCGATATCATTGATCTCGAACCAGCGGGTCAACGTCGGCACCATCTGCGCCGACATGCCTTCGGATTCAGCCGCATCGGCACGTTCGGCCAGCGGGGGCACGCCCTTTGCAAGGGTGGCCATAAGCGATAGTGTTCGTACCCGTTCGCTGGCCTGAATGGCGACATACTGCGCCACTGCGCCGCCCATCGAACTGCCGGCAACATGTACCTTGTCCACGCCCTTAGCATCCAAAAACCGCAAGACATGTCGGGCCACCTGAGCCAGATTGGCAGGCGGCACGTCAATACCTGGCATATGGCCCAGAAGATCAGGCGCCAATACACGAAAGCGAGGCGCAAGACGGCACGCAACTTCGATCCACATACGGTGGTCCAGCGTTGCTGCGTGGCACAAGAGAACCACTGGTCCATCGCCACCACTATCAAGATGCGGAACCTGCTTGCCCTCTACTTCAACGCCTTTGCTAGTGGCCCAAGCAGGCCAGTCGACAGCATCAGCCAGCGATTTGTGAATGGTCTTTAACACCGTGATCGACTGCGGAGACCGGTTATTGGCCAATGCATGCTCGGCGACCGAAATGATCTCATCTGGAGTGGCCCCTGCGGCCAGCGTATTGCGGGTGTGCGAGATCAGTATCGCCTCGGTTCCACCTGAGGCGGCCAACGCTGCAAGCATGATCAACTGTCGCTCTAGCCGGGTCAGGCCCAGCTGTTCAAACACCAGTTGGTCGCTGCACTTAGCTAAGTAGTCACCCAGAACGCCAGACTTTGCACCATGTGACACCAGTCCGCTTGAATTTTCGGCCAGGAAACTGCGCCCTTCGCTCATTTGCCAACTTTCCGTGATGTTTCGTACAGTGCGGCGGTAATCAGTTCTGATGCAATATCAGCCATCTGCCCCTGAGCACCATAGGCTGTTGCCGCAAGATGCGCCTTCACCGTTGCCAGCGTCCGCAAGGGGTTGTTTGCAAATCGCGCCGTCAGTGCCTGAGCTTCTATCTCCAGCGAGCCTGACTCGACCACTCGGTTGCAAAGACCGATCCGTAGTGCCTCTTCCGCGTCGATTTCGCGCCGGGAGAATACCAGTTCTCCCGCGGCCTTCGCGCTGATCCTTGGTGTAAGTGCGGTCAGGGCAAGTGTCGGCGGCAGGTCATTGTTCAGTTCGGGTAGACTGAAGATCGCGCCTTCCTCGGCCCAAGTGATATCCGCCACGGCCGCCAATGCGCAACCAAAGCCAAGCGCGTGACCCCGAACGAGTGCCATCACCGGCAATCGACAGGCCCGGACAGCGGCATAAAGTGCCAAGATCGGCCGTGCCGTTCCCTCGGCTACTTCCAGACTGCTAATATCGGCGGGGAAACCCTTACCCGGTGCCCGGCCGGCACAAAAGTCTTCATTCTGCCCTTCGATAACAATCACACGTTCCGCCCCTTCCGGCGGAGCCGATATCGCGTCGGTTAGGGCCACAATGGCAGGTAAATCCAGCCGGTTTCCGTCTCCCGCACCGATCACAACGCGCCGCGCAGCCCCGTCCCGCTTTATTTTGATGTCGTCATTCATCCTGTCCCCTCCCTGGTGTTTCCGGCGCCTTGCTTCTGTCAACTATATTTAAGCCGCCAGTTTGCGCCGCTCAGCGGAGCGCCCTCTCTGCAATCTTCGATGCCTGTTCCGGTGCTAACCCCAAGACCCGCTCAAGCACTGCCGCCGTATCGGCGCCTAGTTCCTGCGGGAACCGCGGCGCGGTCCGCTCGGCCGAGGTTAGATGGATCGGGTCGCCCATTACGCGGATTTGCTCCCCAGCATCATTCTGCATTGTCATGACCATACCGCGATGATTGATCTGCGGGTCTGCAGCCACCCGATCCAGAGTATTCACAACCCCGACAGGCACCTCGGCCGCCTCAAGCCGCTGCACAGCTTCATCCACAGTGAATTTTAGAAAAGCCTCTTCTAGGATCGGCCACAGAATCTCACGATTGGCCAGTCTTTTTGCGTTATTGGTGAAGCGTGGATCCGCAGTTAGGTCAGACAGGTTCAGAGCGGCACACAGGCTTGACCACATCCGTTCAGTGTTGGCTGTAATTACCACTTCTTCGCCCGACCCCGTGGTGAAAGAGCGATAGGTCGGAATGGAATCGTGCCCCCTCCCCTGACGTCCAGGCACAATGCCTGAATTCAAATAATAAGCACCCTGATAGCACAGCATCGCCGCCTGACAATCAAGCATAGATATGTCGATGGCATCCCCCTGCCCCGTCTCGTCCAACCGATGAACGGCAGCCAAACAGGCGATCACCGCATACATCCCCGCGGCAAGATCCCCGATTGGAATGCCTGCGCGAACCGGCGGCCGTCCTTCCTCTCCGGTCATTGACATGCCGCCCGAAAGCGCCTGTACGATCATGTCATAGGCAGGCTTGTCCCGATATGGTCCGTCCTGTCCGAACCCGGAAATTGAACACCAGATCAAGCGCGGGGCTTCGGCCCTTAGCTCTTCCTGAGATAGTCCTAGACGAGCGGCAACGCCGGGACGGAAATTCTCTATCACGATATCAGAGGCCAGTGCCATACGTCTAACAATCGATTGACCTTCTTTAGTTTTCAGATCCAAGACCACACAATCCTTGGACCGGTTGATCGAGTGATAATAGAGGCTGTCTCCCGCCACGAAATGCGGCGCAATTGAGCGGGAAAGATCACCATCCGGCCCTTCGACTTTGATGACTTCAGCCCCGAGATCCGCAAAGATCTGCGTAGCAAAGGGGCCAGACAGAAACTGTGTCAGGTCAAGAACTCTGAGCCCCGAAAGCGGTCCCTTGCGCGGCGTATCAACCATTAACTTTCTCTCCCCGCCCTACACTCAACACAGCTGCGGCGTCTTTTACTAAATTTCCAAACTCTTCCAGACGAGACTTGTCAAACCGAACCGAGGGTATTGTCAGGGCAACACATCCGGTTACTTTTCCGGCCGAAAAAACCGGAGCAGCAATTCCGACAGATTCCGGGATTTTCTCGCCCTGTGACCAAGTCCAGCCGTTAAGTCGGGCCTCGGCAAGCCTTGCGTTCAATACAGCTTGATCCAGCACCGCCCCACTGACCGGCGAACAACTGGTGGCAGCGATAATGCGGTTACGTTCTTCGTCGGGCAACTCGGCCAAAATGGCATGGCCCGATGCGCCCCAGGTAATCGGATATAGTTTCCGCCTGTCCAACCTATAGCGAAGGTCCTGCGGGCTATCGGATACAGTGGCAAAAATCATTTCGCCTGACGCTTTGACATAATGGGCAAAGGCGGCGGTTTCTTGTGTGCGGGCGGTCAAATCGGACAGCACTGGTTCGGCAAAATCTCCAAATGAGTGGTTGGTAGTAACCATTGCCGCGACCCGGAAAAATTCAACGCCAATGCCATACTGACGGGTCTGTGGATCCTGTCGGATGAAATCGGCATCGCTTAACAGATCGAACATACGATGGACCGTGCTTTGCGCCACGCCCATACGGTCGGCGGCCTCTTTGATCGAGATAGGGCCTTCCGACCCGGCGGCGATGCGCAAGAGCTTCAAGACCCGAGCCGTTGTACTGGTCGGTGCGCTCACGCCGCCCCCTTGGCTGAGTCAGCCGCATCCATCAATTCAACCAATCGCTGTGGGGAAATTGGGCATTCAGAGACCGACACGCCCAAGGGGGCCAACGCGTTTTCAATCGCCGCGATAATACAGGCGGCAGCGGGAATGGTGCCGCCTTCCCCCGCTCCCTTGACCCCTAACGGGTTGAGTGGAGTCGGTGTCTCCATATGCACGATCTCTACATCAGGAACGTCCGGCGCCATTGGCAGAAGATAATCCGCCAGAGTTGTCGTCACCGGCTGTGCCGCATCATCATAGAGCATGTATTCAAACAGAGCATTGCCAATCCCATGCGCGACCCCACCCTGTATCTGGCCATCCACCGCCATCGGGTTAACCAGCCGACCAGCATCATGGGCTACGATATATCGTAGGATTTCCACTGCGCCTGTCGCGATATCAACCTCCACCTCTGCAATGTGGGAACCGTTACAATAGGTCGCCTGCCGAGGCGAAAACCAATCAGCTGTCTCAAGGCCCGGCTCGACACCTTCTGGCATGGTGAAGCCCGGCATCCCATTGGCAAAGCGGCGTAATTCGCCAAGCGTGACTGTTCGATTTGTCCCATGGGCCTTAACCGCACGGTCGGCAATTTCAAGCTCCTCTTCAGGTGCCTCCAGCACCAGCGAAGCAAACTTCAAAACTTTTGCGCGTAGCGCCATGGCAGCATTATGGGTCGACGAACCGGCATTTACCGTTATCCGGCTGGCAAATGTGCCAATCCCGATAGTCATTGCCGCGGTATCCGCCACCTTGACTTCAATATCCTCCATCGGTGCACCAAAGGCGTCAGCGGCAATCTGGGCAAGGATGGTCTTGTGCCCCTGACCCTGCGGCGCAGCACCCGAGGCGATTTCAATCCGGCCATCGGCCATAACCCTTGCCTTACTGCCCTCATACGGACCAAGCCCTGTGCCTTCCACATAATTCGCCAGTCCGATGCCAATATACCTTCCACTTGCCAACGCTTCAGCCTGTCGTGCGGAGAAATCAGTCCACCCAGCCTTTTCCAGCGCTAGCCGTTGGCATTCTGGATAATCGCCACTGTCATAGGTCAGCGGTGCACCATCCCGATAGATCAGACCCATGGCATATGGCATCTGTTCGGGCTGCACGAAATTCCGGCGGCGGACTTCAGCGGGATCGAGGTTTAGTCTAGCGGCCAGCCGATCCATCATCCGCTCCATGGCGAAAACTGCCTGAGGCCGTCCTGCGCCGCGCAGCGGTGTCGTGGGCGGTTTGTTAGTAAAGACAGAGCGCAAGCGCAGCCGATAGTTTGGAATGACATAGGGGCCAGGGACCGTAGTCGCCGCGATATATGGTAAGATGATGCCCCAGGGCGCAGCATTGCCTGTATCGTGGATCAAGTCACCATCGACAGCAATCAGCCGCCCGTTGTCATCAGCCGCAACACGCATTGTCCAAATCTGGTCACGCTCCTGAGTTGTCGCCAGGAAATGTTCACGGCGGTCCTCGGTCCAGCGCACCGGTCTACCGATTTCGCGGGCCAGTGCAGCACAGAGAATTTCTTCGGGGTAAACCATGCCTTTGGGGCCAAAGCCACCACCAACATCCGGAGCAATAACCCGCAACATCGCATCGTCATGGTGCAGCATTTCAACCAAGATATTCTTCACCATATGCGGAGTTTGAGAGGCGGACCAGACAGTCAATTGATCGCTATCGCGGTCATGTTGAGCCAAAACGGCGCGACCCTCCATAGCCTGACAGCAGCCGCGATGCTGATGAAAGCTCTCCTCGACTACCACGGCGGCATTGGCAAATGGCTCTGTATCATCACCGTATTCAAGCGTAACATCAGCGGCGATATTATCCGTTAAACCACTGAACATCAGCGGTGAGCCTGGCTCTATACTTGTTGCCAGATCCGCCGCCACCGATAACGGCGTCGCATCGACAAACACCATTTGCGCCGCATCTTCGCCAAGCGCACGGCTATCAGCCAGCACCACTGCCAGCGGTTCGCCGACACAGGTGGTTTCGCCCATAGCCAAAACCGAAAAGTTGTGCGGTTGGCGGATGGCAGCATTGGGCACCTGTATAGGAGTTTGCCTTCCTCTTAGACAGTCTGGCAAGTCTTCAGGTCGCCAGATCGAATGCACGCCCGGCATGTTACATGCGGCATCGATATCAATTGATTCGATCTTGGCGTGGGCCCATTCTGAACGGACGAAGACAGCGGTCAATGTATCAGGCAGCACGATATCGTCAGTAAAACGGCCCTGCCCACGCAACAGCGGTTCATCCTCGCGTCGCTCGACACGAGCCCCGAAATATTTAGCGCCCATCAGACTTCCCCCTCATTTCTGCTGCGGCCTCCATCGCCGCATCGACGATGCCCTTATAGCCAGTACAACGACAGGCATTGGCGGTCAGAGCAATCCGTATCTCTTCCCGAGTCGGATCGGGATTGCGCGACAAAAAATCAGTCAGCGTCATCAGCATCCCTGGCGTGCAGAAGCCGCATTGCAACCCGTGACAGCGCCGGAACGCCGCCTGAAGTGGGCCAAGCTCGGCATCGGACTGAGCAAGCCCCTCAACCGTCGTAACTTCCGAGCCATCGGTCTGAATCGCGAACATTAGGCAAGATCGGATGGACCGGCCGTCGACCACGACAGTACAGGCGCCACAAACCCCATGTTCACAGCCGACATGCGTGCCCGTCTGACCAAGCGTTCGACGCAAGAACTCGGCCAGCGAGAGGCGTGGTTCTACCGTTTCTGTATGGCTGCCCCCGTTAACGGAAACCGTAATCTCAACTTCTTTCATGCCCGGCCCTCCCTGCCTGGTCAGCCGCTTGATCCAATACACGTCGTGTCAGTACCGGGGCCAAGCGGCGGCGATATTTACCTGTCACCAGCGCGTCATCCATTGCCTCAATCATGGCAGCATCCTCTGCAACCGAATCGAATAAGGCTGCGTCAGGCAGTTCTTCCTTCATCATGCTTTCCGCAGCGCGCAACCGCACTGGTGCCGGCCCCAGACCAAACACCGTCAACGCAACGCGCGAAATCCGCCCTGCGGGGTCAAACCCCATCAACGCCGCCACTCCGGCAATTGCAAAATCCCCATGACGGCGCGCGAATTCCTGAAATGCCCAACCATGAGGGCCATCCCAACAGGACCACTCAACCGCAGTAAGCAGTTCACCTTCTTGCATTGCCGGAGTCATGTAGCCCTGAACATAATCTTCAATTCCGACCCGGCGCTCACCATCTCTGCTGTGTATAGTCATCACACCATCATGAAGTGCAGTCATCGCCAAAAGCTCGGCCGCAGGATCGAGATGCGACAAACTGCCACCGATCGTGCCGCGGTTCCGTGTGGCGATATGACCGATATTCGACAATGCGGAAATCACAACCGGCATCCGGGTCGCAAGGTCACTATGTTCCTGCATAGCAACTTGTCGCGTCATCGCTCCGATCCGCACGGTGTGTGGTTCAAGGGTCACCCCCGACAGATCCGGAATGCGGTTCAGGTCAACAAGATGATCGAACTGACCATAACGAAAGTTCATCATTGGTACCAACGATTGCCCGCCTGCCAGCGGCCGTGCGTTCTCAAGCGTGCCCAACATCTCAACTGCCTCATCGACACTGCCAGGTCGGTGATACTCAAATGTTCCAGGTCTCATACGTTCTGCTCCTTGCGGAGGCCACCAGCCCGCAGCATTTCAGCGGTGCGGATCACGGCCTGATTGATCTTTTGTTGTCGTTCTTCGGTGTGGCGAAACGACG
>Ga0098035_1000341_pt1 | contig 24168 bp, 21 predicted proteins | sample 3_EtaG_FD_75046 | JGI IMG/M metagenome (GOLD analysis project Ga0098035, IMG submission 75046) | Marine viral communities from the Subarctic Pacific Ocean - 3_ETSP_OMZ_AT15126 metaG | ecosystem: Environmental > Aquatic > Marine > Oceanic | place: Pacific Ocean | collected 2015-01-07
GGTTGATCCTGTTGGAAGACCCATTAAGTTTGCACCCACGAGGGTTAGAGCCCCCCCACTTGTCTTTGTGATTCTGGCTTTCAAGCCAATCATTGATGTGGTGGAGGATTTTAGGACATAGACATAAGCACCCACCCAGTCGGAACTGGGGGCTACCGTATACCCAGATACATTTACTGTTGTGAATGTCCCATCAGCGTTGGTGAGGGTTGAGGCCGTTCCGGTGGTAGTGAAAACTGTCTCGTCAGAGCCATCCAGAGTTGTCAACCGGTTTACTGAACTCCCATCAACTGTGGCGGTTTTTTCCCTCTTGTAATCTAAGACGTAGATTCGTGGCTTGGTAGTAGTACTACCCGTGCCTCCAGATGCGGGGGGATTCATTAAGAACATTGCACGGTCGATTAAGGAACTTGAGTAGTCGTCATGGTCTTTTACCCAGACCCCTTCCCTACATTGCTGGAAAGTAGCATCCTTAATCATTGTTGCCCTGGAACTATTGAACCAGAGGCAAGCAGCCTCCTCATCATCTGCGGAGAGAATCATGAGACAGGAGGAAGCACTGTCATATGCAATGGAGACGTTGGATAAATCCTTTTGCCATTGATTAAAGATCAAATGATCGAAAGCACCAACGTCATCTAGCTTACCCACAGCATTTACAGATTTGAGACCTCTGGGGGTTAGGAAGTATGAAGAGGATCCGACAGTGGACGCACATCTTTGGTTGATGACCCCATAACCTTCATGTACCTCATTGATCCTCATATACGCTCCTGATGAACCACCTTCTTTCCTAATAAAGTACATCCTGTCGGCAGAGAACCCAAGGAGGTTACCACCCATCGAAGATAAGAGGATGATTTCATTTGTAGGGGTTCCCGGAACGAAGTAATTCGATGTTGGGAACAACTCAGGAGAGAAGTCGGTTAGGGAAGACCACCTAAGTTCACCAAGTCCTCTTTTAATTTCGTTGAGGTTGTTCTCTTGAGCATTAGACACAGGGGAATTTCTAATGTTCGAAACGAAGAGGGTTCCCTCGTAGAAGGAAGCGGTTCCCCCATAGGGTAAGTGCTCATCAAAAAGGGCAGCACCAGTTGGATATGTTTGCTGGAAAGCCAGGACCTCATCAGTAAGACCGTAGATATAGAAAGCATGAGACCATTCATCGGAATCAATGTTTTCCATGGCAGGATCATAAACCTTGTACTTTTTAAGGTCTATGATCTTTTCAAGTTGAAGAATTCCCTTCCCTGCTAAACCCAAACCAGAAACATCTACACTCCTCCAAATCATAGCTTTGTCATATTTGCTATGGTCCCACACCAAGTCTAAACAAACAAAAGCAGATGTGTAGTTTTTACTATTCCCAGAGAAGTCTGTAGTATCAATACTCTTGACTTCAGACAAAGAGCTTCTTCTTCCCGTTACACTATCAAAAAGTTGGTAGGCGAAGGTGTAGTTACCCTTTTTGATCTTATTTAGGTCTTCAAAGATAAGATCTTCGGAACTGCTAATCTCATTGTCCCCAATAGAGGGATCCCCACTGAAGTCAACGTAGTAGGAAGCAACATCAAAGTCGAACTGCTTAGATATTGCCATTGCCCTTTCGGATTCTTCACCACAGATGGATCTAATCTTCCACCGATATCGGTAGTTCCCTGCCACCCATTTTGAGGTAGAGAACAGATCTCGGATATTAACGGTCATTCTGTAGTACTGAGTACCGTCTTGGTCAACAGGACCTAGATCCTCCGCAACCATTGTATATCCATCCCCGATGTTGTATGAGACACTCTTTCCACCAAGAGCATTCGTATTTACTGTGATGTGGTCGTCATAAACTCCCGCATCTAAACGGAGATGCATTCCCCCATAAATTGTCTGCCAAACCTGGTCTGTATCATCGGTATCCTCGGGATCTTCTAGAAATTGGAGATCGAAGACCACCTTGTCGGGGTCTACCTTTGTCCTATCAATCCTGAAGTACCCGCTAATCTTCTCGGTTTGGTCTACGTAATTACCCGAGGTGATTGTGTCTGTGTCGTAGACGTACATATCCCGATCAATGATCGTACCATTTGGGTACCTCCTCCCTCCTGGGGTAGAACCCATGAAGGTGATTGACTCGGAAAGGACAAGCGGTTCATCTGTTAAGTCGGTAACCGAAACTAGGGAAGATTCTGACGTATAGAAAATGTCCGAGGATTCTTGAGGTGTTGTGCAATCAAACATTGCTCCCATCAAACTACTCAATGCTGTCCTCGCAGACTCATCTGTTCTGTTGCCTAATTGTCTAGGATCAAAATCACCAGCAGGTAACGCTTTACCGGAAGCAACCAATGCTGCAGAAGTTGGTAGATCCCTAGTAATGATTAAATTGGCGACACCAGGTCTATCATTAGAGGGTTGCTTTGCTGCAAACCAATGGGAAGGGTCAGCACGGTTACCAAAAGTTTTGACGACATCACTTAACGAGGGCTGGAGCCCTGGACCCGGTTGATCCTCAATCACCAGCTCGTAATCGGCCATGCAATCTGCGTTGTTTTCCTCTGACGAAGAACCACTCAATTGGATTCCGTCCGCCGATGTTTCCCCCTCATCAAAATCGAGTGGACTAACATACAAGAGAGTGGGGGACATCCCGCGAATGAAGACGAAGGTAGACCGCCCCGCGACCGTAACGTTCATCTCCTCGGTAGAAGAAACGCCCGTCATCACCCGATTACCGTATGTCCACGAATTACACGCACCCAAGTAGAAGTCAAAGAAGACATCTGCTAAATCTGAATCGGGACGCTTGGCTCGGTAAATAAACCCGTAACCATACGTAACAAAACCAACCTTAAAGTTTACGGGGAAGAAGTCTATAACCGTAGATTGGTAGTTGTGGTTTTCATCATCCCAGAAATCTAGATCATGAATCTTAGAGAATCCGGAGATTGGTCTACAACCGCCCTGAAGAATACCGTCAACTCCTGCCAACTCATGGGAATAAGGTGCCGTAGTTGCAGCAAGGGGAATCCTTTTATCCTGAGTCGATAACGCAAGGGGGTAATTCCAATGAGTATCTAGTTGTTTTCCTAGATTAGACATTTTTTTCCTCGTGTCGTCGTTTTCTCTGTTTCATCTTACGGCCTTTTTTCTCTTCTCCGTCGTACCACCCTCCAGTTGTTTCCCCTAGAACTCTTCTGGATTCCTCGTACTCAATAGCTTCTTCTACAGATACGTATTTAAAAACCCCTAAATCACTGTCTGGGTTACAGTTCATTATGGTAAGCCCATTATAGTCAAAATGGGGTTTTAAAGCCTCAAAACGTTTCTGCATAATTTTATAAGATCTGTTGTTACCCTTAACCGAAGATTGGGTTCTGTCTTGTTTGAAGGCGTAGTTGGGTTCAAATGCTTTCATTTGAAAGTCACAACCCAAAAGGTATATCCTTCGGAAACCCAAAACGTAAGCTAATTTTATAGCTGCCAGCATAACGGATCGACCACCTTTAAATCCAAGACTATCCATGGTTTTACCGCTCTGACCCCAGTTAATAGAACTCTCCCTTAAAAAGGTCTCATGGTCAAATTCAGAGTTCCTTGGATAGAAGAAGGTATTAGCACAATCCCTCGGAGTTAAATCAAGATCCGTAAACTTCTCCCCTATCTTCCTTCTCAGAGTAAGACGAGAAAGGCGTTCGGGGATGAGTTTCATTATTGAGGGATCCGCCCAACCACTATATAAGAACTTTCTGGGAGGATCTACACAAGTCCATATATCAGGGACAAATACAGACCAACTGTTGTTAACTCCTAGGGTAGTGATTCCCGAGTCAGCAACAGCTCCTAAATCTATCTTGTTTAGTGATGGACCGCTTAGGATAAGGAACACAGGAGTTTCCTGTGCCCCAGGGATTCCTTTGTAGGAATCTTGTAGGTCCATATTACTTATCTCCTCACCAATGAAACGAGTGAAGAGGGTTCTCTTACTAAAGTCCTTAAAAACTTGGGGGGTGTAATCCCCATCTTCTCCAGGGACACTTTTCGCTTTTAATCCCCTACGGATGATTGTTGATGTGTCGTCTCTTCTAATCATTTTCTTATCCACCCACTTGGCTGGGGCCTGCAAGATCAACACACTCGGTTGTTGATGAACTACCGCATCTGGGTTCTAGGGTTATTGTTCTTGTGTCAATTTCCCCGTAAAAGAAAAAGCTACTCAATATGCTGCATAAGCCTTGAGCACAGTAATCAACTTCCACAACCCCGTTGAAGTCCGCATCAGCAGGGGCAAAACCACAATTGTGTTCCTCCCCGGGATCATCTGGATCGTACCCCACCGTGGGGCAAACCTCACAAACTGGACTGTCCGGGCCGCTGCCGTTTATAACGGAGACTTCGGGCCACACATAATAAAGGGGTTCTGCCCCTTCGGGAAAACTCCACCCAAACCCAAACCCCCCGGTTACGAATTCTTCAGGTTGTGAAACAAATGTTATGGAATTATCACCTTCTCTCCACCCAGTACATTGATGTTCACAATTAACTGGTTCCGAAACAGGTTCAATTAGCTCTTTTCCTGCCTCAGACATTTCGTAGTAAAAGATTCCCCCCGCTGTTGGTGCAGTAATTGTGGTCCCGGTCGGAATTGGGGATGATCCACTACAACTTCCCCCCCACTCAACTTTAAAAGCTACGCCAATACTTAATTGGACAACCAATTTATCTTTATTTCTATGCCTAATCTCTACTTTAATTGACGGCTCAAAAACCTTAATCGTTATGCACTCTGTCCATTCTTTCCACACAGGAATTTTACAACGCTTTACTGTAGGACAAACTGATTCGGGGAGAGGCGTTTGAGAGTTTTGGCAACAACTAACATGACAATCAGGGTGATTGTTGCAATAACACGTCTCCTCTGCAGGATTCCACGAGCAATTTAGATGTTGTTCACACCATTCCTCCCCTTCATGTTGTATTTCAAAGAGTTCGTCTACAAGAACACCGTCTTGACAATTACATCCCCCATGAAGTTCGCTGGGCCCACAAATTCCACAACAACTACCCATTGTATAGTTACTTATTCCGCAATCGTTCGAGCTTCCTTCCTGACACCAAGGATAAGGATCTGTAAAGTCACAACAACACGTTGCTCCCGTATCACAATCAACCTCAACAATAATCGGAAGATCTGATTCCATGACCCCTCCACCAGGAACTGTGGATGCTTCAGTTAAACTAAACGAACCTATAAATTTTTCATCCTCCGAATCTTCTACCTGCCAACCACCTGGTCTACTTGCCTCATGAAGACAATATACCGGCCATGTGGGTCCTTGTCCTACTTCTCCTGGACCGTACCAAGTACCGTATCCTTGATTCAGCGGATGACCAATAGGGTAAGTGGAGTAAGAAGGACATGCAAATATTGAATCTTGGTACGTGAGCTGCACCCCCTTTTTGTCAGTAATTAATTGACGAATCAATCCATCTAGTACTCCATCTTGAATGTCTTCATCAACGTCCTCTGTCGTACATTCACTCCACTCCTTTAGGTGATTCATTATATCTAACGTAAAATTCAACTTCCAACTACCCGCATATTGCTTGGCTTGGTTATAAGACTCCGATTTAGAGGTTGCAGGATCAGTGGTTTCTCTGCCACAAAGACATTTATCAATAGGAGGAACCCCATATATTTTGCCCCAACTCTCGGTGTCTTCTGAGTATCCGGAGTCTTGTTCATGAGAAGATCCATAATCGACGATCTGACCTCCTGAGCCCCAGACCTCAGAGGTCTGGCCCCAGCTCCAAGAAAAACCAGATGAGGGGGGTTCAGAAGTACGTACTTCACCATCAAAAGAGGAAAAGGATAGAGATTCGAGGGAGGAGATCAATGGAAACTCAATAGAGGAGATGGTTTCACCTGTAGCTTCTATTGGGTGTGATTGAAAACCACTATCCGACATTGAAAAATCAATGGTTCCAGGACTAAAAACAGGAAGGTCCGAACCGCACGGATATGTACAACAAAAGTCACAGATGTCTTCAGGAACAACCTCTACCGTGCTGTGGATGCTTTGGTTTTCACCCCCACTCCCTTTCCCTCCATATTGGTCCGTACTTCCTCCTTCTGATGCACCCCTATATGCATATTGAGGTTGTTCTTCAAAACGTTCCTTCTGTTGGAATCCGGTTGACAACGTAAACAAGTCAACCTTCTCTGATCCAACCTTCGCTTCTGAGAATTTTGCGTCTAGTGCGGAGACAAGGGTGAAGTAGTCTCTTGTCGGTCGATTTCCGTAATACTCAGCCATTATCCAAGAAGGTCCCAGTTGCCTTCGTTATCTACAGTTGACTTCTGGAAATGCTTAGGAACTCTCCCTTGGATGTTGGAAAGATTATCCCCTGCTGTTTTCATGGCAGAACGATAATTGATGTAGAGGGTTTTTTGTTGTCTTTGAGTTACAACAGGACTACCCATGGAAAGGTTTGCTACTGTGCCCGACGATACCGCCTCGTTTACCGCATGGAGGTAAATGGGAACGATCTCATACTTACACGTCCCAGTTGCGATGTTGGAACTGAAAGCTCTTTCCACCTCCACTGTTCCAGCTTCGGCATCATGAGATTTAATGGTTCGTTCTTCTATAACCTCAGAACCAAACTCGGTTCCAAACGCAGTGGAACTTCCTAAGACCCTAAGAACATATCCTACGTAAGCCCCTTCCCTCTTATCAACATCCCCAAGGATCTGACTACCGTAGTCTCCAGTTGTAAGGGTAAAGATGGATCGGGTTCCGTCTAAGGAACCATTCTCTGCGTAGTGAGGCCAAGAAGACCCGTTTGGGATGTACCAAATCGTGTAGGTATCCCCCCCGCCCGGATATGGTCGGAAGGAGAGCATGTTATTTTCTATGCTCCAACCAGGACCGGCCCAATCGTAGTTGCTTCGTGGGAGAAGATCATTCGTAATTCTTCCCGAGGTGTCGAGTTTAATAACCCTAGCTAACTCACCAATCCCTGAAGGGAGGGAGTAGTACTGCTGATTCTTCACGGTTGTAATAGAGAAGGTGCAGTAGTAGGGGTTTGATCTTGTGTTGTTAATACGTGAGATCACGTTATTGAGTTCGTTGTTGATCCCCTGCCTCAGGATGAAGTCGGAAGAATAGTCCAAATTAGGATCTAACTTAGTGAGGGTTGTCTGCGCCTTCTCCAAGATGTTATGTAACATCGAGTTCCTGCGAGAAGTACTGTCCTTAGTCTCGTTTCTAATTGAGAGTTCGGCTTGCATCGCAGCCATTGAAGCTTGATGGGCCTGCGTTAAAGCAGCATAACCCGCCTCACCCAACTCTGGACTCTTACCAGAAAGACCAAGAACGGAACTATCAACAACTACGTTTTGTAGGTTGGCCCACCAGGATGGAATGATCTCGTAGGTACACGCCCTACTGACATCTCCTGTGAAAATCTCCGACACAGTTACTTGTCCTTGGTAATCACTGGTTGTAGCGGCATCGTGCGCCGTAATCACCCTCTCCTCCACCGTGCCCGTACTCGTAGTCATACGGATGACGGAGCCGACATAGGAATGACTCCTCCTATCAACCTCCCCCAATAACCCGCTGAATAAGTCACCTTTACTCAGCTTAACAACCGTAGTACTGTTCAAGTACCCATCCACTGCGTAGTGGGGGGACACCTCTCCACTGGGGGTATACCACACCGTAATGGTTTCAGAAGCATTTGGTTGAGGTAAAATGGAAAGCCTGTTTCCCTCAAGACTCCAACCGTGACCTCCTGGGTCCTTCTCCGATCTCTTCCTAATCTCGGAGTGAGGGAGACCACTGTCGGAGTCCTTCTTAGCAACCCTCAGGACTCGACCAATATTTGGATTTAAGAGATAGTGGTCCTGATCGTTAACTGTAGTTATGTCTTGTGTCACAACAACAGCGGTCTCTGAATCACTATTAATTACAGTTAAGATCTTCCGGAGTTCTGGAATCACCGATACGTTCATTAGGTAATCGTCAGAAAGGTTGTCTTGTATCTTCTCCGGCAGCTTCCAACGAATCTTGGAAATGATGTTGTGGATAGAAGAGTTTGCTGGTCTGTTTGCCGTTTCGTTGCTTGAGGGATCAAAGGTCGCCGCAGCGGATTGGAGTGCAGCTTGGAGTTGACCCTGCAAGAAGGTCATTTGTTTCTCGGAGATATTTCGAGAGGTCCCCAAGTTAATGGCACAAGAGAGTGCAACTGCTTGCCAAATCTCATCCATGAAGTAAGGAACTATCTCGTACTTAACCGAAGCTTGTTCTGCATCCCACGAACCCGCGCTGAAAGCGTTTCGAACTACTGCGGTCACACTGGAGGTCCCGATTGCGAAGGATTCGATTACTCGTTCGTCTACCTTATCCGGTTCTCCTGTATCACTAATCCAAGCACGGACGATGCAACCAATGTATGCACCCGGTCGATGGTCTACGTCTCCCAGGTCGGGGGTAGTATCCAAAGTTAGAGTGGTTCGGGCAGTCCAGTCAATGGTTCCACCTGCAGCAGAGTAGTGGGGGACCACATTACCTGAAGGGGTGTACCAGACGTAATAGGTTGAGTCTGTGGTTCCGGGGAGGGGTCGAACGTGTAGTTCTCGACCCTCGACCCACCAACCAGCGTCTTCCGCATGATCGGGTCCACGGTGTGGGATCTCATTCGTTATGTTCTTATCCGAATCAATCTTTGCAAGTCGATAGATTTTGCCGATTGAGGGAGGTAACTCGTAGTATTCACCGGTGGTGGTTAATGAGATTTGATGGCGAACTACAATGGGCGTTTTACGCACATCAGTAATCATGCTCATCACATTAGAGATTTCAGGGGTGATTACATGGCGAACCAGGTAATCATTAGAAAACTTCGCATCAAGGGTGGGTTCATCTAAGAAGGCCCTAATGCGGTTAATTGTTGTGTAAAGAATTGATCCCGAAGAGTGCATAGTTTTCTATCCTGAAGTAACGATCTTTCTACTTGCCATCCCTATTAAGTCCTCTTTTAATTCTGCATGGGCTTCCCCACCCGTAGCATCTCCAGTATATGGGGAGTGTTCAATCATATTGCACATTTCGATGTCCCCTTTTTTACGGTAATACTCAACGACTTGATTTCTTTGCTCTAGATCATCTGAACGAAGAGCCTTCTTAGCTGCCTCTGCTTCTTTAATACGAGCCCTAACAGCCTTTACCTGCTCCTCCATAGGTCTAACTCTAGCCCTAATGTAATCAGTACTTAACCAGCCCCCACGATCTGGAGGTAAATCCATTGTATCTAACTCCGTACAGACTGGTACACCTATTTCTCCAGGCTTATAAACCCAAGCTGCTAGGACAAACTTTCCCGTAAAAGCGTGGTGGTAGACAAAGAGTTCATCTCTTCCCGTTAATCTCTTAATGAACCTTATCCACTCCCCATCTTCCATTATCTCGTGTTCTGATCCCATTGCTTGACCGCTTCCGACAGCGGCTGCTGTGGGGTCGTAAATCATCTCAATATCCAATTCCTTTGGTTCTTCACTCAAAGGTTTACCTCCTCATAGTTTTTAGTTACGAAGTCAACAATGCGTTCCCTTGTTTCATCTTCGACAGAAGGAAGTCTCCTTCTTAGTTCTGACCAGAAGAATTCTATCCTTTCTGGGGTCATCCCTTCCATACAGATCTTGTCGTGGTTTTCCTCTACAAAAGAACCAGTGACCTCTTCAGGGGTCCCTAATTCCAGAATGGGCATGGCACTAATCCAAAGATGCTCACTGGGTCTATCCAAAAAGATGGAAGCAGAAGGGGGCATCTTAAGATTAATTAACTCTTCCTTGGTGGCTATTCCAACTTGGTTTGGTTTCATACAAAGATTCATGTGGAAAATATCCAACTTAATCTCACCTTCTGCGACCCCTGGAAGGGTTGAAACTAATTGGGGGTATTGATTCCACTCATAAAACGAACCTACTTCGACGCATCGTGTACCTCTTTGGGTCATATAAACCCTAAAAGCGTGTTCATCTAGATAAGGATCAAGAACATTGTAAAGATTCTCTATTTGTTGGATTGCTTCTCCTAGGTTCTTTGAGAGCATCCCCCTCCATTTTGAAACTTCCGTTGGATGCCTGAGTTCCTCAGTATCAAAATCAAAGAACATGAGATTGGGATAGATGCCCACAAGACCCAATTGCTTGTGCCCTATATGCCCCTTAAACATCTTTATATTCCCTTTATAGAACTGATGGGGAACTATGGTTTCCAATCCATAAAAAGGGATTACCCCTCCTCCAGTAGAGGTAGGGGTATCATCTTCAGCTATATCTGCCCAAGAATCCTGATTCCATACACTTTCTATGACCTCTTCTGCATACTTCAACCTCTCCTCTTTTTGGGAGTGGAAGTAAAATCCAGGTCTCTTTCTGAAGTCTTTAATCTGATCTCTGGTAAGTGTGTTTTCAGTCATGAAGACATTCTACCTTTTCAATCACCAAAAAAAAGACGGGACCCCTCCGAAGAGAGGCCCCGCCCAAGGAGGAAGGAGGATCAATAAGACCCACCCAGGGGGATCAATAGTCACTCCACTGCTGATCCGTGGTTACACCTGTGAGCTTCATACCGGAGGGCTGCTCAGGAACGAGCTGCATCCGGAGAACACCAGGCATCTGGACACCTTCCGTCACCATGTTTCGGTTGCCCGAACCTGAGCTGTCATAGATTGGCAGCTTGTTGGTGCCGGTACCCGTGAGGGCAGAGGCGATGAAGTTGAAGGGGATAAAGCTTTCAGCCTTATCAAACTTCTTGTAACCAGAGGGAGTCGGCGGAACGTAACGCTTCCAGTTGTTACCACCCTTACGAATACCGTAGACGGTTCCGTCTTCGACATAAGTGGAGGTATAACCGGTGTACGTACGACCGTCCATCGTGAAGTTGAAGCCTTCTTGCGAACCCTCTGAGCTAAGGCTCGAGAGTCTGCCAGTTCGATCAAGTCGCTCGCGACCGATCTTAGTGGCTTCATACGCCAGCCACACACCATCCGAAGCAATGAGGCAGTCAATGTACTGACCATGCTTATTCTTGGCGTTGTGGAAGCGGCGAAGATACTGACGCATCTTGTGCTCAGTGAGAGTACCAACTGAGCCCTTCGTGAAGGACTTGAACTCAGGATGAGCGGTAACGTCAATCTGCTCTGTAGCAGTACCCGACTTCTCATCACCAAGCAGGTAGTTGTCGGAGCCGCCGGAGCCGCCCTTCAACCAACTGTTGATGCCAGCGATACCAGTGGTTGCGACCGAGGCCGAAGCACCAACATCGTGGGAACCAGCGAAAACGATCAAGTCGTTATCTGCACTGGTAGAATCAGCAGCACCACCTGAGTGGAAGGGGGTAGTATCCGAGACAAGATAGACATAGCCCTTAAGCTCATCAATCTTAGAGACGAAGACCTTAAGGCGAGTTGCTGATGTCTGTGAACCGTCACCAGCCGAGTCATTACGACGGAAGCTACCAGCGGAGTCGAGGATGTCAACGCGCTGACCAACATAGAATCGGTCATACGCTAACTCATCAACAGTTACACGGACTTCAGTGTCAGCTGCATCTACTGCGTTTCCATCTGTATCAGTAATCGTGGCGATAGTGCCGAGCTTGTATTGGTCGTTCTGGTTGATGTACCAGTAGTTGCAGAGGGTGTGCGCGATATTCTTCGCGAAACCTTCCAACTTAGGAGCAACGACCTGACCAATAAAGGCAGGAACTGCTTCTGCTTGGAGTTCACCGAGAGTGAACATGATGTTGGACATCATTGAACGCATACCAATACCGAGACGGTACGGGGAAGGGTTTGGGCCCTCAAGTGGATCCGGCCACGTTTGAGCAAGGTTCTGCAAGTACATGCGAGTTCCAAGATCATCTGTGTCATCACCATAAAGAGCCACGTCATTACGGGGTTTACCCTGTTCAAGAACACCAGCCATGGAGCCCATGAAGACCTTAAGGATCTTCATGTCTCTACCGATAGCATCGGCAGGACCAACACCCTGTGAAGTGACAATGGTGTCACGCCACACGGGATCGAGCCCAGGAAGGAAGACATCAATGTTCTTATTGATGACCTCTTCGATACGGTCAGAGTGCTTGTCGAACAGGGCACCAGTGGGTGCGAAAGCCATTTTAATAGACTCCTGTTATTACGCTTTAGTTTCGTCACCCGTATTAAGATCTACTGCCAAGCGAGACAATGTATCCGTATTCCAATCGCGCACCTTCGTGTCGATTGAACCTACAGTATCATCCTTCGCATAGGTAGGAGACTCTACGGGTTTTCTATTTGAGAACAACATTTCAGCTTCCGATGCTGTTTCCGGTGAACGCCCGATTTTGTCGGGATCACCGATTACCGACCGAATTCTGTCATAGATTGTATCAGCAGCTTTACCTGCTTCATCATTAAACCAAGAAACACTGAAGTTTTCTCCCTTACCTTTTCTGGCACGGAGATTATCAATGATTTGGGATTCTAATTGGGATTGAATGCTTTTAGCTCGTTCGGAGGAACCTTCTTCGCCATTTAACTCCCGACTCTTACTCAAAAGAGTCTGGATGCGGGGGTTCTCTTCCATAGCTCTATCAACGGTTTCGTTGAGTCGAGAACGTAAAAAGTCAACTCCAACCTTACTTTGCTTCTGTTCCAGGTTTTGCATCCTGGATTCCATTTGGTTTTGATAACTTCTAAACTGGTCAGATTGGTTCATTTCCTCTCCTTGAGGCTTTTCTTCTTGTTGACCATTTAATCCCGCCACGTAGTCCTCAATCTGATCGGGGTTGTAACCTTCTTGGTGCATTAGATATCTAACCGCTTCTTCTTTTTGTTCGTTTGAAGAGTCTGGACGCATAAGAGTTGAAGCAAAAGAGCTGTACTCTTCCGCCTGAGCACCTCTTTTAGCCATATCAACAAGGTCATTTACACTATAACTTTCGCCCCCCACTTGTACAGTGGAATCCAGATTCAGGGAAGGGGGCTCTGCTGGCGCTGCTGGCGCTGCTGGGGTGGGGGTCTCCGTTGGTGCGGGGGCATTAGGGGACAGAGGATCCATGGGGGTTTCTTCAGACATCACTTAACTCCTTGGTTTAACTAGAGGGTGTAGAACCTTGTTCTTGCATCATAAGCTCTTCTTCCTGCTGTGCCAACTCGGCTTCCCTTTGCATGGCGGCTCTTTCAGTTTGAATGAGCATAGCCATGTCATCTGGGTTGGGGACTGACTCAGGAAGGGTCATACCCATAGCATGGAATAAGAACTGACGATACTTCATAAACTCGTCTTGTACAGCCGGGGCTGCAAATTGCATGCTGGGAGATGCCAGGAAAGAAGTCAGGACCCTGAGTTGAAACTCGGGTTTTGCCGTATGGGGGGTAAGAACAATCTCCCCCGATTCTTTTCCGTTTCCGTAGAGGATAAGACAGTTACGAACTACAGATTGGTAAGCAGCAACTTCTTCATCCATCCATAGGGCAAAGTCGATACCTTCCTTTAAAGCATAGAGCTTGAAGGTATCGGGGTCCGCAAGACCCATTTGGAGGAGTTCAACCGCCTCCTGCTTTCTAGCCGATACGGATTTGGGGTTTACTTCTTTGATCCCCAACCGGAGATTGGTTAGAGAAGGAATGGGGTTCTGCTCGAATGAGATTGTCCCACTCTCGGGGTCTATGATCGCCCCCGCCAGGTCTAGTGAGAGTTTACTCACGGGAATGGTCTTGGGTGAGAACGTTACTGCTCTTGAGAGAGCAGAAAGGGTAGCCCGGTAACACTGCCCAAAAGCACGTTCCATCCCTCGAGTGGGGGTGGACATCGACTTGTTGATCTCTTCGTCCAGGAAGTTAAGACCGGCTGCGCTGTCGATTCTACCCTTCTCCTCGATAAGATCGCGGATTGGGTTGATCCCATCCATGAGTTGTTTTGCAAGACTTGCGACCTTGCCGGGGATGTCCCCAGTATTGTGGGGTTGAATGGAGAAGGGACGGAAACCTTCCGAGACAGGGTCAGGATCGTAGGGGAGAACACGAAGACCCTTACCCACATCACGGAGTAGGGCTCGTTCGTTGAATTGTCCCTGAGGGAGTACAAGAACCCCATATCTGTCAATGTCACGGATGTTGTTGAAGAGGGACTTGAGGAGTCGTTCCATTTCTCTGGAGATGGAGAAGAGAAGATCAAAGAGACCTGCCCCATGGAAGGTTCCGTTTTCCATGAAGCGAGCAAACCCGATGGGACAATAGACTTCGAGTCCCTCGTATGATTCGTCAAGTAAGACGTAGTCCCCTGAAGTTACGATGTAACGTTCTACTAATTCACCCGCACCGTAAATCCAAACCTCCCGGATCTTAGCAACCCCCATTGATTCAGGTTCTCCGCTTTCGGAACCAGAACCAGGCATGCTGGTGTCGTCTTGATACTCGACATGCCCTGCCCCAAATTCCAAGTCTCCTTCTTCCCTGAGACCCTCGCCAACTCTTTGTTCCCAATACTCGAGTTTATCGAGATTGCTTGAGACCTTCTTACCAAAGGTTTCCTTTAGGAAGGAGAGGGGGACAGATCGTTGCCTCATAAGACCACGAGCTTTTGTGTAGTCAGTACCGAGGGAAGGGAAGGGGAATAACTCCCTGGGGTGGATGACTTCAAGATCGGAGACTAAGCCCACACTTGGGTGATCTTCGATATGGCCTGCAATACCACAAGAACCCAAAGAGGTAAAGATGTGGGCAAACTGGGTGGCAATCCTGTCAACGTGGTCTTTGTTCACCACAGAGTCCAAAAGGATCTGAGCTACGCTTCTTTCCTTCATACCCTCAAGACTTGAACCCTCACGACGGACGAGTGGGGTGACATCCATTGCAGCAAGTCGGGCGGAAACTTTGTCAATAGCAGAAAGAAGTTCCTGAGACTGGAATTCCATGTTTCCATCTTCGTCGAGATAGTGGGGGCGGATAGTCCCCATTTCAGGATCAAAGACATCAAACCTTCGAGCCCCATTCAGGTAATACCAGCATAGCAACCAGGTAGTCCGTCTGTATTGGAGACGGGCCTCTTCCCTTTCGGCATGTTGATCTATAACCCTAGCTAAGGCAATCTTGTTCTTAGGCAGGTTGATTTTTTCAGGCATTAGGAGTCATCCGATTCTTTTTTTTCTCCACCCTTCTTACTCTTTAATCTTCTAGCCGCAGCTCCCTTGGGAAAATATCCCTCGGGAAGAGAGCTTTTTACAAAGGTCTCTCTAAAATCCACCTTATCTTGCTCTACAGGGGATTGAATCTCTACTGCAGGGGAAGAAGGAGTAAAAGTATCCGGGGTGTTTTCACCATCCCGAGGACCCACCCCATAGTAACACCTTAATAGTTTATCTAAATATGCAAGGGGCACAACCGCAGAATGCTTAGGATCAAATCCTTGGTCTTCAAATCTTGGACTTTCCACCACCATCTCCTCTGGCTTGTAACTCAATCAATTCAAGAATATCTTCAGCGGGTATCTTAGATAAGTCTAGCATGTGTGCGTAAGGGGTTCCATTATCATCTTCGAAGGAACCGTTTTGGATTCTTTCCAAAGGTGTTTTCTGGTCCTCTTGTCTATTAAGATGTGATTGAAGACGGCCCTTTAAAACGAATTGGGACATACAGACGCAATCTATCTCATCATCATGTTGAAGACCGCCATCAGCAGCATCAGGGTTGAATTGCTCAATTTGGTCGAATAATCGTCTCCACTCCCCCTTCCTACGATTCCAAAGAGGAAGTTTTATCTTCCCATGTTCAAATCGTAAAGATAGGGAAGCGATCTTTGCAGCCTTATCTAATTGTCCTGGGTGCATCTTCTTGATCCCTGGAAGATGGGAAGTCCCGATCATTTCGGAGGCTCTAGTTTTGACAATGGAATCGAGATTGTAATACAGACTGAGACCTTGTTTAATAACCTCAGGATGTATTGTTGGACACTTCCACTTATCAGCCATGGCGAAACATTCTTTAACAAGATCTTGTTCTTGGCATTGTTTACTCCACAAGTCTAAAACGAAGAGTTCATTCTGGGAGTTACAACCCATTAAACAAACCACTTTAAAGTCTGAATCCTTACTTGCGGTATACGAAGTATCTACAGTCATAAAGAGTCGAACAGTTTTAAGGAAGCTTTTCATTTCCTCTTGTCTTAGTTCTTTATCTTCGTACCAACAAATAAGTGTTGTTGATTCTCTGGGGTTTGTGTCTAGAAGATCATCAACTTTTTCAAACCACCACCCATGCTTGTCTTCTTCTAGGTTTGGGAAGAAGATATCCTCACCCTCACCAGGACGTGCCATGTACTCCGCGAGGAAGTTAGGAGTACCAATGATTTCACGAATCTCTTCTAGTGAAACACGGTCACCTGCATCAGGAAGTTTATCTTTCTCTTCTTTGGTTGCAGGCCACATATCAGGCCAGCAAGAGATAACAGAGCCATCCTCTTCCTCATATGCAGCCCGAACAATCATTCTAGACCAAAGATTAAACCTGGGATCTTGTGCTACTTTGGTTCCCGAATTATCTTGTTTCGTTTGTAATGCGTGCCACGCATAGTGTCTTCTAGACACAAAAGTCGCAAGCCAATCTACGCCGCAACCTGAACGCATAACCATGGGAAGAACAACCTTGAAAAGGAGGTTGTCCATGTACTGACGAATCAGGGACATCGAGGTGGATGCACGTGGATCGTATTCAGGGTCATCTAAAACATAACGACGAGGGCGACCACCACGTTGTCGAGACTCGGCTGAGATACACCTTAACCATGACCCATTCTTAAGGTGCATAAGTTCGGTTCCGAAAGGAGCCTCGCCACGTTTAGGAACAATCCTTTTACTAGGAAACTCCTCTGCCCAATCATCCCAGATACGACGATTGTTTTGGAACTGATCCTTTAAAGCTTGCCCGGTACCTTTCGCGTTATCGTTTGTTGAAGTTGCGTAAAGGATGGAGAACATAGGACGAGAAAGCATCCGGAAGAGACAAGACTTACGGACAAGGAAACTCTTCGCAGAACCACGGGGAGCAATAACTATGTTTCGTTGGGAAGTGGCCCACATCCTCTGAATGTCATAATGAAAAGTTGGAGTTTCCAACGGATCATCATCATAGAAGAGGGGGTCAAAATCCATCGAGTGGTCTGGGCATAAATACCACAGATCAAAAAACTGCATCCCCGCAACAAAGGCTTCCCCTATCTCTGCAGGGGTTCTTCCTTTAGTAGACCAGAGTTTACAAGCATTTACCCTCGCTTGTCTTTGTCCCTCTACCGTAAGTTCTTCATAATCTTTTGGTAGGGGATAAAGATGGTTTCCTTCCTTCTCTATCCACACCTTATTGGTTCCAACGCCGTCTTCTTGCCTCATCAAGAAAATCGGAAAAGGAATTACCATCGTCGTGTGGCAGCGGCCAATTTCTGTTTCTGTACCAATCATTCCACCCTGGGGGAAGGTTCCACTGATTTCCAGGTTGTTGGGGTTGTTGGGAAGAACCACTTCGCGCCGCTCGTTCTCTTTCACGAATAGCGCTTAGACTGTCATCCCTTTCAGGTCTCTCAGTTCCTTCGGTTCCTTCTCTGGAGAAGGATTCTCTTCTAAGGAAATTGGCTGCGTGGAAACGACGAAGCATCTCAGGGTTTATGGGAAACCTGTTAGACCAGTTGGATCCATTCGGAGAGTTATTGGGTGGGGTGTAAACAGCCATGATAAGTCCTAATGTTCGAATCGTGATGACCAAGAAGTAGGATTAGTCCACATAAGACCCCCACCAGGAAGCTGGCTCCAGTTCTTACTGTGTAGACGTGATCCCGCATAAGTACCTTTTCTGGCCCAAATGTTCCATCCAGCAGGGTCTTGACCATAGTAGCTAAGTTTACCCCACTTGGGGGTTCCTGGAACAGGAGTTGCAATCCCTGATCTATTATGGGAAGACTGAGGTCCCCTCTGTGTAGAAGAGTTAGTACTCCCCCCTCGGGATCCCGAGGGGTCTCGTCTTTGGTGTTGACTCCCACCCGACGTTAATTCTTTAAGAAAACCCTGTGTTTTTTCAAATGCCATGGTCTATTCCCATCCAGCGGGGTGAGAGTTACCAAGAAATTCATAAGTCATATCAGAGGCCCTTAAAGAAAACTTTAATCGTAGCTACTTGGATCAAGGTGTCCGCCAGAGTACTCACAAGTTTATGGGCTAGACCAATAGATTGCAAGGAATTAGCAATCCTGATGTACTCTTGGTTTAACTTGGGAAGTCCCAACTCCTCCCTAATCAAAGAAGCTGCTTTACTGTAATTTCCTTGGGTCCATGCCTCAACGGGGTTGTCAATACCCAAATCAACCAAGGCGGCTGCTCCCGTACGGATAAACGTAAAGTCCTCAGTTTTACCAAGCATCATGATAGCCAACTTGGTTATCTCTAAGGGCTGAATTGCCTTAATTGCCTTAGTCGTCGTTTTTGACTGCACCTGGACTGAGGGCTTGGTGGACTTCGTGGCGTTCTTCCCCGAGGTCGTTTTCTCTGCTTTCATTTTCTTTCCTTAGGTTTGTTAACAAGGAATTAGCTGTAAGAGAGGTCCTTGTAACTACCTCTCCCCCACTTTCGTGTTGGGTTCTGCTCATATTACCAACCATCCCAGTTGTTGTTGTAACGTCTTTTAGTATGGATCTGAAATGTTTTAGGGCTGCTAAAGAAACTTTGGGGTCCTCATCCCTAATGTGGGATATGACCGTGTCGATCTCTTCTTGTAGATCGAACTGAGATTTGTTGATCGAAGCACCCAATCCCGAAGAGTCGTAGAAGCCGAGGATTGTCTCCTCATTCTTCTTCGCTACTTCGATACTCCCAAGGGTTCGATTTCTTTTTTGCAAGCTTGATTGCTTTTTGGTCATGCTTTAATTGTTCCTGAGAAGGCATGAATTGGAGACCTGTCTTCGCTAAACGCTCTGCGGCTTCACGGGCAGCCTTCTTGACTTCTCCTGTCGCTGGCATCTTACCAAGAAGTCTAGCAGCCATCAATTCCGCAAGCACCGCTTCCATGTTTTCAGCGAATCGTTCCGTACTTAGTTCTCTTGCCTCATTCTTCGCTTTGTTCTTCTTCAAGGTAATGCATCCTGGGACCAGAAAATCAGGTTCTCCTACCCGAAGGATACTCCTCATTGCTAAAAGGAATGTTGACATCTCCACGTATCTTGTGTCTCCAATCTCAATGAGTGGAACGTGAAGACATCTACATAGGGAACGAAACCCTTTCTTTGTCATCCCCTTTATCTCGTTGATATAGGTGTCCTCCGCCATTAACCGGACACCTCCCCCGAAGGAGATATAAGACTGCTTAGTCTCGCTCAAAAGTCACCTTGCTCATTTTCCTCTTCTTGGAGGTTTCCGAGTTCGTCGTCCATGGTTGGTTCTGGTTGAGTTCTTGCCTGCGCTTGATATCGCTCGTAAAACTTCTCGTCGTACTTAGTTCCTATTTGGATGATTTCTTCCATACCCAACTTTCCTGAGGATAGGGCGGTTAGGTCCTTCATGATGTCAAGAGTCTGCTCTCTATATTGAATATCCATTTTAAGGGAGTCGTCATCGTAATCCCCTTCGATACTCATTCCTTTTTGCATTCTTTCAACAGCAGCTCTTCTATTGTCCAATTCTTCTTGTCTTCTTCCCCTGTTTCTTTTAGATAGTTCTAATGTGTAGTCTACTTGGGGGCTACGACTACCTGGAGGCATGGCCTCAATCTCCTTAATTGTTTTAGTAAGAGACTCCGAACGTCTAGCAAGAATTTGTAGGTAGGGAGTTTCTAAAAGATCGTCTGGACTTTGAGGAAGTGAGCCAGTCCCAACTAGACTTTGAGAAGGAATGTTGTTAGTTTGAGAGAGGACATCGAGTTCATTTTCGTACGCAGAACCCGCTCCTACCGAATTATCAGGACTTACTTGCAGAGCCTCCGAGAGTCGATCTTGCTCTGGGTTGTCATTCATTTCTAATGGTGACTTCATGGTTAAAACCTTTTATATGTTTTGTTAGGAGAACAAAATGAGTTCTGAAACTCCTGGGTTAGTTGTCGGTACACAAAGCCGACCAATGGACTCTCCCGAACCTATGAAGGTTGCCGGTGATTTAATTCGGTACTCCTTCAGTACTCCCTCTCGCAAGAGAGGTTTATGGTACCACAATGGATCATACTACCAATGGTATGGAAATCAATGGCATATCCGTGATGATGTGTGGTTGGAGGATATGTTGTGGATGTTGTTAGAGGATGCTTACTGTAGGGTGACAACCCAAAACGGTGAACAAATCCTCCGGTTCCAACCGAATAAGCAAAAAGTAGAAAACGTATCGAGGGCTCTTTCAGCTAAAGTGAAAGTCCCCCACTCAGAGGTCCCATTGTGGTTGGGTCACGACGAACCGTTCCCTTCGAATAGGGGGATTGGGTTTTCTGATGTGGTTGTAGATCCAAAGACAGGGTCTGTAGTGACGAGGACCGAGGACTGGTTTGACCCGGTGACGCTCCCCATAGCCTACAACCCAGAGGCTGAGTGTCCCCTGTGGACCAAGAGCCTCAGGGAGTGGGGGAATGGTGACCCCGCATGGACAGAGTTGCTCCAAAGGTGGATGGGGTACTGTTTGATGAGCCACAGGAAATACGCGAAGTGGTTACTGATGTATGGAAAGGTGAGGAGTGGTAAAGGGACAATTGGGAAGGTGCTCCAGGCCCTCATTGGTAGAGATTGTTATATGAGTACTTCTCTGGATGATCTGGCAGGGGACTTTGGACTGGATGGGTTGGAACAGTCGAAGGTCATCTGTATCTCCGAGGTTTCCGAGTTGGATGGAAAGCAGGGAGAAAGGGCAACAAGAGTCCTGAAGAACATTCTAGGACAAGACCCAATCACAGTTAATATCAAGTTTAAGAGGCAGATTAGAAATGTGATGGTGAATGCTGCCCCCATCGTGCAGGCTAATGAGATCCCCATGCTCCCCAATAAGGGTAGGGGTCTATCCAGCAAGATGTTGGTACTCCCCTTCGATGTTAGTTTTGAGGGGAAAGAGAATCCCTACCTGATTGATGGACTTATGGGTGAGTTGGAGGGGATAGCAGCTTGGGCTGTGGAGGGGGCTAAGAAGGTCGAAATGGAGTCTGACCCGTCTAAGAGATTCCCGATGCCCGATAGGGCATCGGATGCTATCCGTCTTTATCACATTCAGAATAACCCGTTTGACCACTTCCTCGAAGAGCGGTTCATAAGATCACAGAGAGGATTCGTTTCAACAGAGATGGTTTGGTACCAATGGCAGGATTGGCTCCGCAGTAATGGAATAAGAAGCGTACGAGTAGCAAGAAATCAGATCGCAATGAAAATCGAAGCGCAAAGTAGTTGGGGCGTCTACCGGAGTAGACCGTCCGCTGATTCTAAGAGAGGCTTGACAGGGTTGAGCCTCCGTAAAAGCTTTGAGGAGATTTCCTGATGGATAGTGATGAGTATTACAACAGTGACAAATACAACGTTTTGGATGAAGAGACAATCCAAAATGCGGTTGAGGCAATCCTAGACTCCCGTGAGGGCCGTAATGTGTGGGTTGCCGTGGATGATGACTTCAGGGTGTGGGATGCCCTAGTGGTTGGCAACGTCATAAACACCACTTGCTTCGAGCTGGCAGAAGAGGGCAAGGCTGTAACTATCAAAATCCCAGGAACCTGATCTGTGCCGGGTGTGCCGGGTCTACTGCACCCTATATAAGAAACTACTTTCTATATTAGGTTGTAGAACACCTGGCATGTCCGGCACAAAGTGAAAAGCTGTGAAGAGATTGAAGTAAATATGGGGAGGAAATCCTAGACGGGATCGCTCTTTCCTCTTCAATACTCAATCCACCACGGGGGCCGGAGGGGGGTCGAACACACAATGCACACCCTGCGGGTGGCAGCGACCCCAGATCCCTCCGTCCACGACACGACCATGACCACACCACGTCAAGTTGCACCACCATCACTTCAACATCACATCGTTGGTGCAACAGACCGACAAATCTAACCCGTCCGACCAAATAACGGTCAATCTAATCGGTAGTCTCACCGGTCGAACCCCGCTTAGTGGACCGCCCCACGGGCGGACTGGTCTTAGGTGACCGCGAGGCCAACGGTCACTGACGCTCCTTGCTTACAAAGATGCCAAAATCGGCCACCGAGGCCACAGAAACAGCGCACGGATAGCAAGGGAACGGCCTTCGGCCTGACTGTTGTTGCACTCTTTCTGCCGATTTTGTCACTTTGACGCGGGGATCGACTTCCCTCGGCTGCGGGTGACCTCCAGAAGTCGCGCTCAGGGCAGCGCTTTGTTCTTCCGGTCATCCTCGCCTCGGCTGCAGCTGCCGCCTGGAGGGCGTACTTCGTACAGGCGGCAGCACGGAGAACATAGAACAAACACAAGCCGCAAGAGCAAACACAAAGGACACGTTTATCATGTGCATAGTTAGAAACGCTCGCAAAGTGGGCAAGTACGATTGCGGTGTATACGTAGGCAGACCAAGCAAATACGGCAATCCGTTTCATATCGGGGTTGACGGCACGCGCGATGAGGTCATTGTTAAGTACAGGCAGTGGATATTGACGCAACCGGAGTTAGTAGCTGCTGCAAAGCAAGAACTTAAGGGCAAGGACCTGATTTGTTGGTGCGCACCGTTGGCATGTCACGCAGACGTGCTATTGGAAATTGCCAACTCATGAACATAGAACAGAGCACAAACACAAAGGACACGCTCACCATGACCACTGCCATACTCATCATCACCGTAATCCTCTTTGTCGCAACACTTGCGGCAACCCTCTACGTCTGGGGGTTCATAGCGTGGATCTACCACCGGTACTTCGTACCCCCACCAAGTTACTTCAGAGCCCTAAGGGCAGAACTCGACAGTAATGCCTGGGAGCAGGTCTACAGAAAAGCCTGGATGTGGTGGGATCGTGACCTAGACCCAGTCGAGGACCTCGACTGGGCTCCATATAGATCCCAAGAAGACTTCACGATCAAATCGCTCATCAACCTAAGGAGAACACGATGACCCGCGAACGACAACTCATGTCCATCCTAGCCCGCTTCATGGAGGACAATAACTGTCCTACCTACCAGGACATCCCGAACGTAAGAGAGGACGAGTACCCACTCGCGTTCCTCTCGTTATTCACCTCTAAACTGGAGATCAACGACCTAATCGACATCCTCGATGAATTCGAGAATGAAGCAGAGGCACAACTTCGTGACCTCCCGTTCCACGACCACGTTCAATGCCCTTACGACCATGAACGTCCTACTCAGCGACCACTAAGCCGCAAGGATGAGCGTCAAAGGCTCATCAGGGTAGGACGTAGAACCTTTATCCCTGAACCTCAATACAAATGGGATATCGACACTGGTGATCTCCCATCGTGGTTCTGGGCCCTCAAAGACTTCAATTGATAACCAAGCGGCCCGGGTCGAGGGAGCCGAGCCCAGAGCGGCTCGGCACCCTCTGGCCGCGTAAATACAGTTCTAAACAGTTCTTAACAGTTCTTATTTCACTCTTAGTTTCTTGAAAGGAAACGAACCATGTCAACAAGCACATACGCAGACACTCCCAACTACTTCAAGGACTTCCCAGTTGGGGAACTCCGAGACACCACCCGAGAGTCACTAGCAGACTGTCAAACCGGGTTCAACATCGTACCCGGTGACCCCAATGGTGACCAACGTGACAAACTCGTCATCGTCATGTCCATGACGTGCCCCGATCTCTCCACCTACGAGGGCAACACCGTTTCGTATGAGAAGAACGGTGAGCAGATCTCCTTCACCGTTCATAACGTCATCTGTGGTCTCAAGAACATCACAGGGACTCTCGACGGTCAAGAGATTTGGGGACGGCTCCAAATCTCCAAGCAACAGCAACGGGACTACAACGACCCATCTCGTCTCTGATCTCTTCTCCCCCGAGGGTAGTAGTCGAAAGGCTACTACCCTCTTTCCATGCCGAAGACAGAGAGCAAGCAAATGGATTCGCCAAAGGCGAGGCTACGGATAGAGAGCAAGCAAATGGATTCGCCAAAGGCGAGGCTACGGATAGAGAGCAA
>Ga0098035_1000342_pt1 | contig 24113 bp, 15 predicted proteins | sample 3_EtaG_FD_75046 | JGI IMG/M metagenome (GOLD analysis project Ga0098035, IMG submission 75046) | Marine viral communities from the Subarctic Pacific Ocean - 3_ETSP_OMZ_AT15126 metaG | ecosystem: Environmental > Aquatic > Marine > Oceanic | place: Pacific Ocean | collected 2015-01-07
CCATCAGCAGTAGATCGAATTCAGGCACGCGCCGCCCACCCTTGCGGGCCCGCACCTTGTCGAAGCCGAAGCTGGCGAACGTCACGAAGTTGATAAGCAGCAACCATGCGGCGCCCGCCACGATCCATTCCATGGTGCGTGAAAGCTCAGTCCAGCGGGGCCACGTCGACGGAAAAATGCATGCTCTGCTGCGCCCCGCCGCGGAACGTCCCGTCGAGCGGCGCGACATCGCCATAGTCGCGGCCCATGCCGATGAAGATGTGGTCGGTATCCGCCAACATCGCGTTGGTCGGGTCGAATCCGACCCAGCCCAGGTCCTCCCCGCACCACAGGTTGACCCAGGCATGCATGGCATCGGCCCCGACCAGCCGCGCCTGCCCCGGCGGCGGAATCGTGCGCAGGTAGCCGCTCACATAGGCGGCGGGTATGCCGTGCGCCCGCGCGGCGATGATCATGATGTGGCTGAAGTCCTGGCAGACCCCATGGCGATTGTTGAACGCCTCGATCGGCGGCGTGTCGGTTGCCGTGGCCTTGGCATCGTAGGCGAACTGCTGGTGGATGGTGTCCATCAGCATGCGCCCTGCTTCCATCACCGGCATGGTCTCGGTCAGGAACCCGCTCGCCCACAAGGCAATGTCACGCTCGGGCGCGGCGATCGGCGAGACATAGATGTACGAGGCCGGACCCAGCGGCGAAAGGTCGGGCAGCTTCATCGCGGTTTCGCGGATCTCCGCCAGATCGGGGCCCGGCGCCCCGGTCACGAAGAACGGAAGCGATTCCTTCTCGACCGTAAAACGGCTCTCGATCTGCAGGTGACGGATCGGCTGCCGCAGCGTGAATCGCGATTCGTTTATGTAATAGCCGCCGTCGCTGTCGACGATCTGGGCCGGCTGCGGATCGACGCTCAGGGTAAAATCGCCCACCGCCTGTCCCGGCCACGCCGCCGGACGCAGCCGCACGTTGAACTGCGCAAGACTGACCGGCGCTGCGTAATCCAGCGTCGTGATATGACTGACGGAATAGCGCATTACAAAAGTCGCGTTCGCTTCTCTGCCTCGTCGCGATCGAATTGCAGGAAATAGCGCACGGAGATGGCATCGGAAAGCTCAAGCAGGCGCGATTCGATGTCGGCCAGCCGATCCGAGGTCATGTCCTGCGCCGCCGCGGCCTGAAGTTCGCCGAAAAGCGCCCGCGCCGCGCGCAAGGGCGGCTCGGGCAGATTGTCGTCGCTGACGCTTGGCAAGGCTTCGAGATGAGCGACGATCTCGGCCACCTGGAAGACAAGCGCGCGCGGATTGTCGGGGTCGAGCAGGACGAGGTCGCGCACCGGATTGATCATCGGCTGCGAGAGATAGCGCGAGCCGTAGATGATCTGGCTGTCGCACAAGTCCAGCAAGGCGCCCAGCACCTCGCTGTCATCCTCGTCGCGCACCAGGCAGTTGACCGTGCGGCACAGCGCCTGCGCGCGCTCAAGCCGCTTGCCGATCTCGAGGAAACGCCAGGCGGCGCTGCGCACCATGTTTTCCGAAACGAGCCCGGCCAGCGCGCTGAAATGTTCGGTCAGCCAGCGCACCGTCGAAAGCATGCTCTGCGGCCTGCGCATGTCGACCATCGGCATCGGCCGGCTGACGATGCGCCAGAAGTCACGCGCAAAGCGCTCGCGCAGGGAGAGGCCCACTTCCTGGCGGCGATGCAGCAGGGCGGCGGCACTGCCCGGTTCGGCGGCATCGGACAGTGCGGCGGCGCAGATGGCCGCGGCGGGCTGGCCGGACGTCTTCGGCGCGATTGCCCCGCGCGCGACGAGCATCCCGATCAGGCCCTGCAGCACGTTGCCCTGCGCAGATAGGCTGCCGTCGATCTCCACCGAACTGTCGAGGATTGTACGCACGATCCGCACCGTCATTTCCGCCCGCTCGTTGTAGCGTCCGAACCAGAACAGATTGTCCGCCGCCTGCGATGCCAGGATACCGCCACCGCGCGATATCGGCGGCTCCTCGTAGAGCATAGCGCGCGAATGCGCCTCCATCGGCCTGTCGTCGACGATCCAGACATCGGCGGAGAGGTCGCCCGCGCCCATCAGCGTCGTCGGCAACCCGTTCGAGGAGGACAGGCGCGCAAAGCCGCCGGGCATGACCGTCCAGCTGCCGTCGGCAGTCCGGGCCACGAAGGCGCGTACCGTGAAGGGGCGCGGCACGATCTCGCCGTCGATGACTGCGGGCGTGGTGGACAGGTGAACGATTTCCTGGCCGCAATAGTCCATCGGCCGGCGCCACAGCGCCTCGAGCAAGGCCGTGCGTTGCCTGTCATTGAGCGAACGCCCTTCCACCGCGCGCCGCGAGGGCAGGCCCTCCACCCGCTGGCCGAAGGCCGGGAGCAGCGTCAGCTCGTCGAGCCGGGCGGCGACCGCCGAGCTTTCCGCCGCCTGCCCGCACCACCAGGTGGCGATGTTGGGCAGCAGCGGCTCCTGGCCCAGCAGCACCCGGCACAGGCGCGGCATGAAGGCGGCGAAGGCTGGGGACTCGAGGACTTCCGTGCCCGGCCAGTTGACCATTTCCACGCCGCCCGCGTCCCAGGCGTCGTAGAGGTTGGCCACACCGATCTGCGACTTGGCATCGAAAGTCAGCGGATCGAGCGAATTGGTATTCATCCATCGCCAGACCGCATCGACGCGCTTTGGCCCGGCGATGGTGCCGACGTAGAGCCGCTGGTCCAGCACCGAGAGATCGCGCCCTTCGACCAGCGGAAAACTGAGGTAGCGGGCAAGGTGGGCCTGCTCCGCGTAAGTCTGGTTGAAGCGCCCCGGCGTCAGCAGGGCGACGCGCGGTTGATCGCGGTTGCAGGCCGCAGCCATCCCCTCACGCATGTGAACGAAGAATTCGGTCAGGCGGCGAACGCGCGTCTCGACCATCAGGTTGTCGGTCGTGCGCCCCATCGCCAGCCGGTTTTCGAGCGCGTAGCCCACGCCGCTGGCAATGCGCACCCGGTCGTTGAGGATGCGCCACTGCCCCTTGGGCCCACGGGCAAGATCGGCGGAATAGACATGGATGAAGCGGCCCTGCCGGGGCTTCATCGCCATCATCTTGCGGGCGAAGAAGGGGCTGCCGGCAATCACGCCAGCGGGCAGATGGCCCTCCTTGACCAGCCGCTGCGAGCCATAGATGTCGGCAGCGAGCTGCTCCATCAGCGTGGCCCGCTGGACGAGGCCGCGCTCGACCTTGGCCCATTCGTCGGCAGCGATGATCAGCGGCATGACGTTGAGCGGCCAGGCCCGTTCATCCTCATCGCCGGTTACGCGGAACGTGACGCCAAGGTCTGCCGCATGACGGGCCGCTGCATCCTGCAGGGAGGAAGGATCGCCATCTGCCTTGCTGGCCAGGCTTTCGACCACGGCCTTCCAGCGCGCGGCCATGGGCTCGGTCGCATCGCGGAACAGATCGCCGCGGGATGCCTCGGCAGGATATTCGTCAAGCCAGCCGGGCGGCCTCTCCCTGGCCTCGCTGGGTGGACTAGATGACACGCGGCGGTCGCCTCAGGTCCAGCGAATAGGGGAATTCCCCCGGAGACTCCTCGGGTGGCATCGGCTGGGGGCCCGGAGAATGGCCATGGTCCTGGAAGCGCGCCTTGCGGCGGGCTTCGGCCTCGTAACCATTGACCGGAACGCTATCGTAATTGCGCCCCCCGGGATGCGCGACGTGATAGACGCAGCCGCCCAGCGAGCGGTTGTTCCACAAGTCGAGGATGTCGAAAGTCAGCGGCGCATGGGCGGCCATCATCGGGTGCAGGCACTCCGCAGGCGCCCAAGCCTTGTAGCGCACACCGCCCACGCCTTCGCCCGAGGCGGTCATCGTAAGCGGTACGCGGCGCCCGTTGCACGAGATGACGTGGCGACCGGGAACGAGTCCGGTGGCCTTGACCTGCAGGCGCTCGGTCGAACTGTCGACATAGCGCACCGTCCCGCCGATCGCGCCGGTTTCCCCAAGCACGTTCCACGGCTCGAGAGCGTGGCTGATCTCCAGCGTCACGCCCCCGCCCTCGACTTCACCGTGAACCGGAAAGCGGAACATGCGCTGGGCCTCGAACCAGGCCGGATCGAAATTGTAGCCGGCCTGTGCAAGGTCATCGAGCACGTCGAGGAAGTCGGCCCAGACGAAATGGCCCAGCATGAAGCGGTCGTGCAGCTGGGTTCCCCAGCGCACCAGCGAGCCATCGAGCGGCTGCTTCCAGAACCACGCCGTCAGCGCCCGCAGGAGGAGCTGCTGCGCCAGCGACATGCGCGCGTCTGGCGGCATCTCGAAGCCGCGGAACTCGACAAGGCCAAGCCGTCCGGTCGGACCATCGGGCGAGAACATCTTGTCGATGCAGATCTCGGTGCGGTGCGTATTGCCGGTCACGTCGACCAGCAGGTTGCGAAACAGCCGATCGACCACCCAGGGCGCGGGCTGCTCCCGATCCGGGCCGGGCACCTGGGCCAGCGCGATCTCCAGCTCGTAGAGCGCATCGTGGCGCGCCTCGTCGATGCGCGGAGCCTGGCTGGTAGGGCCGATGAACAGGCCGGAGAACAGGTAGCTGAGCGACGGGTGGCGCTGCCAGTAGGTAACGAAGCTCTTGAGCAGGTCCGGACGGCGGATGAAGGGGCTGTCCAGCAGGCTCGGCCCGCCCAGCACGATATGGTTTCCCCCGCCGGTGCCGATGGAGCGGCCATCGACCATGAACTTGTCGGCGGTCAGGCCCACTTCCCGGGCGCAGTCGTAAAGCGTCTCGGTGATCTCCACCGTTTCGCGCCACGATGCCGAGGGATGAATGTTCACTTCGATGACGCCCGGGTCCGGCGTGACCTTGAGCACCTGCAGGCGCGGGTCGGGCGGCGGCGCATAGCCTTCGATGCGCACCGGCAGGCCTTTCTCCTCGGCCACCACCTCAATCGCGGCGACAAGTTCGAGATAGTCCTCCAGCCGCTCGGTCGGCGGGATGAAGACGGCCAGGTAGTCCCCTCGCGGCTCCACGGTCATGGCCGTGCGCACCGCGCCGTCGATGATCTCCTGCTCGACGATCGCCTGCGCCTGCGGCCCATCGGCGCTGGCGACGCGCTCGGCCCGCTGGCTTTCGCGCGAAGCGGGGCGGTCGCCGCCGGCAGCGCCCACTTCACGCATGTCCTGCCCCTTGGCGACCACTTGCGCGCGGAAATCGGCCAGCGGCTCACGCGGCTCGGCCGTGTCGCGCGGGTGGATATAGGGATAGTCCGAGGGCGGCACGAACGGCAGCGCCCCGAGCGGCAGGCGATAGCCGATCGCGGAATCGCCCGGCACGGCCGTCAGCAGGCCCTTGCGCACTTTCCAGCGTTCGCTTTTCCAGCGCGGGATCGACTGGTCGGCCGCATTCCAGCGCTGCACCGGCAGGACATAACCGACCGGCTTCGTCAGACCGCGCCGATAGGTCCGCCTGAAGCGGCGCGCCAGCTCCTCGTCGTCGATCCTGGGCTCGAGCGGCGTGACGTTGACCGGCAGGTCCTGCTCCCGCTCGTTCCAGGCGGGAATGTCCTCGAAGACGGGCTGGACGAAATCGTCCTCCAGCCCCAGCCCCCGTGCCGTCTCGCGCAGCAGGGTTTCCGCGGCGGAAACATCCATCGTCGGCACCGGATCGGGATCGCCGCCCTTTTCCAACGGGCTTTCGGCCGCGATCAGCGACTGGTCCTTCCAGATCGGCACGCCGTCCTTGCGCCAGTAGATCGAGAATCCCCAACGCGGCAGGCTTTCGCCCGGGTACCACTTGCCCTGCCCGTGGTGCAGCAGCGATCCGGGCGCGAATTTCTCACGAAGGAGACGGATCAGCTTGTCGGCATAGGCCGCCTTGGTCGGGCCGACCGCACCGCCGTTCCATTCGTCCGCCTCGAAGTCGGTGGCGGCGATGAATGTCGGCTCGCCGCCCATCGTCAGGTTGACGCCGCCGGCTTCGAGGTCGACATCGACCTTGTCGCCCAGTTCGAGCAGCGCGTCCCAGCGTTCGTCGGTGAAGGGCTTGGTGATACGCACTGCCTCGGCAATGCGGCTGACGTCCATCTCGAAATGGAAGTCGACTTCCGCCGGCTCCGCCATGCCCTCGATCGGGGTTGCCGAGCGATAGTGCGGGGTCGCGCACAGCGGGATGTGCCCTTCGCCCGCGAACATGCCCGAGGTGGCGTCGAGCGCGATCCACCCGGCCCCGGGCACATAGGCCTCGGCCCAGGCATGCAGGTCGGTCACATCCTCAAGAACGCCCTTGGGGCCTTCCTTGGGAATGACATCGGCGACAAGCTGGATCGAGTAGCCGGAGACGAAACGCGCCGCGAAGCCGAGGCGGCGCAGCAGCTGGACCAGCAGCCAGGCCGAATCGCGGCATGAGCCGGTGCGCACCTGCAAGGTTTCCTCCGGCGTCATGACACCCGATTCCATGCGGATGACGTAGTTGATCCGCTCCTGCAGCTTGCGGTTGATCTCGACCAGGAAGTCGACCGTGCGCCCCTGGTAGTTCGCATGGCTGGCGACCAGTTGCTCGAACAGCGGACCCTGCGGCTCGGTTTCGAAATAGGCGGAAAGATCCGCCTGCATCGCCTCGGAATAAGCGAAGGGATATTCCTCAGCGTCCGGTTCGACGAAGAAATCGAAGGGATTGATGACGGCCAGTTCGGCCAGCAGGTCCACCTCGATCGAGAAGTGATCGACCGGATCGGGAAAGACGACCCGCGCCAGCCAGTTGCCGTGCGGATCCTGCTGCCAGTTGAGGAAATGTTCGGGCGGACTGATCTTGAGCGAATAGTTCGGCACCTGCGTGCGACTGTGCGGCGCCGGCCTCAGCCGGATCACCTGAGGGCCGAGATGCACCCGCCGCGAGTAGCGGTAGCGCGTGAGATGGTGCAGTGCCGCTTTGATCATCGACGCAACATTGCGGCAAACCATGTTGCACTGCAACGATGTTCGGTGTTCAATGGCAGATAACGGGCAGGTTTTCGCGCCAAGTGACGCAATTGCCGCAGAACTGTCATCATGGCATGCTTCTGGACTGCCAGTCAGTACGGGATGAACAAGGAAAACATGCTTCAGGCAAGCGAATCGGTCGAAATCTCGGAAAGCTGCGACAATTCGAAGCTGGCGACTTTGCCTGCGCGTTACTTCAACCGCGAACTAAGCTGGCTGGCCTTCAACGAGCGCGTCCTCGCCGAAGCAACGAACCGCAACTATCCGCTGCTGGAACGGCTGCGCTTCCTCTCGATCTCGGGCAGCAACCTCGACGAATTCCTGATGGTGCGCGTCGCCGGCATCGCCGGCCAGGTCCGCCGCCAGATCGAGGAAATCTCCATCGACGGCGCCACGCCGTCACAGGCGCTCTCCGCGATCCACGAAAAAGTGCTGCAGCTGGAAACGGTCCAGCAGGAAGCGTGGAGCGAACTCAAGCGCCTGCTGGGCGATGCCGGTGTGCGCGTGATCGGCGACGAGCCGCTCGACAAGGCGGGCGAGGCCTGGCTGACCGACTACTTCCTCGAACATATCATGGCGGTGATCACGCCGCAGGCGATCGACCCCGCGCATCCCTTCCCCTTCGTCGCCAACCAGGGGATCGGCGTGCTGTTCTCGCTGACCCGCGAGGCCGACGATTCCCCGGTGATGGAGATGGTACTGATCCCCTCCTCGCTGCCGCGCTTCGTGCGCATTCCCGGCGAGGAAGCGGCCTGGATCTCGATCGAGGACCTGATCTGCCGCAACACCGACCAGATCTTCCCGGGCTTTACCGTCAACGGCCACGGCGTGTTCCGCATCCTGCGCGACAGCGACATCGAGATCGAGGAAGATGCCGAGGATCTGGTGCGCTATTACCGTACCGCCATCCAGCGCCGGCGCCGCGGCATCGTCATCGTCCTGCAACTGCAGGGCAAGTTCGATCCGGCCGCAGAGGACCTCTTGCGCAACCAGCTCGGCCTTGACCGCGCGCTGATCATGAAAACCGACGGGATCATCGGCTTCTCCGGTCTGTCGGCTATCTGCGACGAAGACCGACCCGAACTGAAGTTCGAGCCCTATTCCCCGCGCTATCCCGAACGCATTCTCGAACATGACGGTGACATCTTCGCCGCCATTCGCGAGAAGGACATCGTCATCCAGCACCCCTACGAAAGCTTCGAGGTGGTGATCGACTTCCTGCGCCAGGCCGCGGGAGACCCGGATGTGGTGGCGATCAAGCAGACACTCTACCGTGCGGGCAAGCAGTCGGCGATCATCTCGGCGCTGATCGCGGCGGCCGAGGCCGGCAAGTCGGTTACCGCCGTCGTCGAGCTCAAGGCCCGCTTCGACGAAGAACAGAACCTGCTCTGGGCCAGCCAGCTGGAACGCGCCGGGGTCCAGGTGATCTATGGCTTCGTCGACTGGAAGACTCACGCCAAGGTCTCGATGGTCGTGCGCCGCGAAGGCGAAGGCCATCGCACCTACTGCCATTTCGGCACCGGCAACTACCACCCGATCACCGCGCGCATCTATACCGACCTGTCCTATTTCACCGCCGATCCGGCTGCGGGGCGCGATGCGGTGCGCCTGTTCAACTTCATCACCGGCTATGTCGAGCCCAAGACCACCGAGGTGCTTGCGATATCGCCGATCTCGCTGCGCCCGAAGCTCTACGCATGCATCGATGCCGAAATTGCCAATGCCACCGCAGGCAAGCCGGCCGCGATCTGGGCGAAGATGAACTCGCTGACCGACCCCGAACTGATCGACCGGCTCTACGACGCCAGCCAGGCGGGCGTGGAGATCATGCTGGTGGTGCGCGGTATCTGCTGCCTGCGCCCCGGCATTCCCGGTCTTTCCGAACACATCATGGTCAAGTCGGTGATCGGTCGCTTCCTTGAGCACGTGCGGATCTGGGCCTTCGCCAACGGCGCGGAAATGCCCAACCGCAAGGCCCACGTCTTCATCACTTCTGCCGACGGCATGAGCCGCAATCTCGACCGCCGCGTCGAGGTCATGGTGCCCATGCGCAACAAGACCGTTCACGACCAGGTGCTCGACCAGGTCATGCTGGCCAACCTGCTCGACACCGAGCAAAGCTGGATGCTTGAACCCGACGGGCACTACGAAAGGGTCGGCGAAAGCGACAACCCCTTCAATCTCCATCGCTATTTCATGACCAATCCGTCGCTGTCAGGACGCGGTGCATCGATTGCCAGTGGACGAAAGGTACCAAAGCTCTCGCTTCGACGCGGTAATATCTGACATACGGGCCCCTGAACCCGGGGCCATGCGATTCGTCCAGTCAGAATGAACAGCATCAGCCACACAAGCGAGAAGCGCGCGATCATCGACATCGGGTCGAATACCGTGCGTCTGGTGGTCTATAACGGCCCGGCGCGCGCGCCCGTCGTGATTCTCAACGAAAAGGTCAATGCCCGCCTCGGCAAGGACATGGGCAAGACCGGGGCGATCTCCGAAAAGTCGATGCGCACAGCGCTGTCCGCGCTCGCCCGCTTCGCCGAGCTGCTCCGGCTGATGCAGGTGGACAACATCGAATGCGTTGCCACGGCGGCCGCGCGCGATGCTTCCAATGGCCCTGAATTCCTGGCCGAAGTGCGCAGCTACGGGCTCTCGCCGCGCCTGCTTTCGGGCGACGAGGAAGCGCGCACGAGTGCGACTGGGGTGATCGCGGCCTTCCCCGGCGCGAAGGGCATCGCAGCCGACCTCGGGGGCGGCAGCCTGGAACTTGTGGAGATCGACGGCGAGGTCCTGCCTGGCGGCATCACCCTGCCCTTCGGCACCCTGCGCCTGCCCGACCTGCGCGCAGCGGGACCGGACAGCTTTGCCGAAACCGTGCGCTCCGCCCTTGCCGAGCGCGGATGGAAACGGGGCAAGGATCAGCCGCTCTACATCGTCGGCGGGTCGTGGCGCGCGCTCGCCCTGCAGGCGATGCGCGAGATCGACTGGCCGCTCGACGATCCCCACGATTTCGAGATCTCGGCACAGGAAGCGCTCAAGCTGTGCCGCAAGTTCGAAAAGGGCAAGCTCGAGAAAGCCGACCCGCGCATTACCAATTCGCGCATGGCAACCCTCCCCGATGCGGCGGCCCTGCTGGCCCAGCTCATCGACGAGACCGCGCCCTCGCGCCTGATCTTCTCATCGTGGGGCCTGCGCGAGGGCCTGCTGTTCCAGCACCTGCCGGACGAGATGAAGGCCCAGGACCCGATGCTGGCGAGCGTGAGCGGCTTTGCCCGCAGCGCTTTCGCCTCGCCCAAGGCCGCCACGGCCGTGACCGCGTGGACCGCGCAGGTTTGCGAGGACGCCCCCGGCGAAGGCAATCTGCGCAAGGCTTCCACCCTGCTCGCGCTGGCGGCCATGCGTACCGAGCCCAACATGCGCACCGAGGAAGCCATGACCTGGGCGCTGCGCAAGCGCTGGATCGGCCTCGACAAGCGCGGGCGCGCCATGATGGCCATGACCGTCTTTGCCAATTCGGGCCTGACCGAAATTCCCGAGCAGTTCTGCAAGCTCGCCGACCGCAGCGACCTCGACCGCGGCATCACCTGGGGCCTTGCCGTGCGCCTGTGCCGCCGCCTCACCGGCTGCACGCCGCTGGCGTTGGAACACAGCTCGCTCACCCTCGAAGGGGGCCGCCTCGTGCTCTCGCTCGATGAAGCGGTACAGGCACTCTACAGCGCCGGAATCGGCAAAGACCTGCGCGCGCTGGCCGAATGGCTCAAGCTGGAATGGAGCGTCATGGTTTGCGGTCGCAACGAGACGCAGGCGCTCGCCGCGAGCTGAGATACCGGCAGGTCAGAGACGGATCACGACCGGCACCGGCCGCGAAATTCAATGCACCAGCGTCTGGCTCTCGGCGATCATGCTGATGCCGCGCTTGCCTTCGCGCCGGTCGAGCTGGACAACGATGTCGATCACCGAAGCTGCATATTCCAGCGTCTCGGCGCGGGTCAGGCCGATGCCGGTCTGCATCGACATCAGCGCGATCTGCTCCAGCGCACCGCGCGGCGAATTGGCGTGGACGGTCGAAAACGAACCGGGGTGGCCGGTGTTGATAGCGCGCAGGAAGCTCACCGTCTCGTTGCCGCGCAGTTCGCCCAGGACGATGCGGTCCGGGCGCAGGCGCAGCGCGGCCTGCAGCAGGTCGTTGGCCGAGACCTTGGCCTCGCCCAGTTCGCCCTTCACCGCGATCAGGCCCACGCCGTTCGCGCCGGGCAGGCGCAGTTCCGCGGTATCCTCGACGAGGACGACGCGTTCATGCGCGGGAATTTCGGACAGCATGGCATTGAGGAAGGTCGTCTTGCCGGTCGAGGTTCCGCCCGAAATCAGGATCGTGCGGCGGCGACGGATCGCTTCGCGCAGGAACGCGATCGGCTGGCCCAGCGGATCGGGCATCGCTTCTTCGACAGGGGCCGGGATCGGCCCGCGATCGTAGGCGTCGAGCGGCAGTTCCAGCAGGCGATGGCGACGGATCGCCAGTGCCCAGTTGGCACGCGTGGCCGGCGGCCCGACGAGCTGGATGCGCGCGCCGCTCTGCCCGCCATAGGCCGGGAGCGTCGCGGAAAGCAGCGGGTGTTCGCGGTTGATGCCCTGATGGCTGATACGCGCCACCTGCTCTGCAAGGCGCTGCAGCAGCCGGCTGTCCATTTCCGGCAGGGCAATTCGCTGCATGCCCGGATGGGCAGCGTCTTCCACCCAGACTTCGCCCGGTCGGTTGACGAGAATCTCGGTCACCGTCTCGCGGTCGAGCCAGTGGCGCAGCGGCGCAAGATAAGCGTCGAGATAGACGCTGCGCGGCAATTGCGGATCGAGTTCGGCCTCGAACTCAGACACGGGCGCCGCGCGGTCCGGCTGCAGGGGAAGGACGTCTGCCATGATGGATCACTGGACCTCGCTGAAGTCGAGGTCCTTGGCGGTGAAGACGCGGATCGGCTCGCCCTGGCGCACGCGGATCGTCGGGCCGATGGTCGCGCCCGACTGCACGGCGCTGGCCGCTGCGGACTGGCCGCCGGAGATCACCACGCCGGTTCCGCCCGAAGCAATCGTCGTCAGTCCGCCGACCACCGAGAGCAGCATCGCCGAACCGAAGCGTTCGAAGAAGTGGCTGTTCACCTTGCCCGGCAGGCCGGTTTCGCCGCCGAAGGAAATCGCGGGCGATCCCAGGTTCACCGAAACGCCATCGGGACGGATCAGGCGGCTCCAGATCACGTAGGCGCGCTTCTGACCTGCGGACAAGCCGCTCTTGTACTGGCCGATCAGGCGCGAGGAACGGGGCACGAGGACGTGCTTGCCATCGAAGCTGCGCACGTCGGTCGAGACGATGGCACGCACGTAGCCGGGCACGTCGGTATCGATGGCGGTTTCCAGCACTGCCGGAATCAGCGTGCCCTGCGTGACCGTGGTCGAGGGATCGAACGAGCGCGCGGCTGCCGCGGTCGTGCCGGTCCCGCCGACGCGGGCGGCGAAATCGTCGTTGGCATTGCCGGTGCCCTTGCCATCGGCCGGGCCGGCAACCGGTGCCGCGGCGCCCGAGCCGCTGGAATCGAAGACGACGGTCGGGCTGGCGTAGGGATTGGATGCCGTGGCGGCGCCCGGGTTGACCGCAGGCGGCGCGGCGAGAACCGGTTGCGGCGCCGGGGCAGGCTGCGGCGCGGGCATCGCCGGGGCCGGCCTTTGCGCGGTCTGAGCCGGGGCCGCAGCCGGAACCTCATTGGGATTGACGGCCGGCGCAGGCGCCTGCTGCGGTGCACCGTTGCGCGCCGCGTCCATGGTCCACAGCGTCACGCCGCCCAGCGCCGCGACGATCAGGACACCGGCGGCAAGTCCGAAGCCGTCGCCCTTCTTGCGCTGGCTGACCTGCGGCAGGACATTGCGGGTCGCCAGGTCGATGACCTGTGCGCCCTCGCCTTCGCGCGGGTCGTCCTGGGCTGCATTGTCGAAGCGTTCGCGCAGGGAAGAATTGGGCGCCATGTCTCAGTTCCCCTTCGAAGACGCCGCGGTCGAGCCGGCGTCGGGCGTGTTTGCGGCCACCGCCGCGCTGGTGCGGACTTCACCGGTGCGTTCCAGTTCGGCCGTGGCCTTGCCAGAGCGCAGGATGATCAGGCTGGGCACTTCGGCCAGGACGATGGTCGACCCGCGCACCGCATAGTTGACCGGGCCTTCATCGCCTTTCTCGTTCTTGATCAGGATGGCCGGAACGGACGTGCGCTCGGGCCAGAGCAGGTAGGTCTGCTCGCCATCGTCATAGACGCGTGTCGGCTGCAGCCTGGCCGAGCCGGTGCGCTTCCACGAGAAGTTCAGGGCCGCCGGATCGGCGGGCAGCGCCATGGGGTCGCCCTCGGCCAGCGCGCGCTCGGCGGGCTGTAGGCCCTCAAGCCCCTCGCTGCCCGGGACCGGTGCATCCTGCGGTTCGTCCTTGTAGGTGAAGCGCAGCATGTAGAGCGGCTTCGCGCGGGGCGCAGCGACGAGGTCGAAGAAATAGGTGTGGCGATTGGTCACCACGGTCATGTTGGTACGCGCGCTGGCCTCCAGCGGCTTCACGAAGAGCAGGTCTGCACGCTTGTTCGGCGTGATCTGCCACTTCTGCGAATCCCCGACCGCGACGTTCTCGATCGCCTCGTTCTTGCCGAAAGCGATCGTCGCCTGCACCCCGGCCTTGCCATCGATGCGCACGACTTCGTTTTCGTCATAAGGATGATCGACCAGCCGCGGGTCCTCGGCCATGGCCGGTGTGGCGAGGGCCAGCAGGACGGGCGCGAGCGCTGCGGGGGCCAACAGTGCGGAGGCGAGGCCCCGTGCCTTGTGGCGGATCATCGAATCTTCTCCTTTGCCGGCATCCGGCCGGTATCGTTTGATGCGCTGCGAAAGCGGCTGCCGATGCCGCGCGCCCGCGCGTCCCTGCTCGGGCCGACCGGCTCGACACCGCCGCCCGTCACTTGCGTCACGACGGTGCGGCGATCGCCCGAGCGGCCCGCTTCGGAGCCGCCGCCGTGCGCGGATTCGTGCATGGCCGCAGCGCTTGCGGCCGAAACCGCCGGGGTACGGCTTTGCGCCGGAAGCAGCGGCGCGGCGGGTGCAGGCGCGGCATAGGTCTGCGCGGCGGCGTACCCGGCGTCGGCCCGCGACTTGCCCGAAGAGCCCGCTCCGGCCAGGCCAAAGACATTCCAGCCCGAGACCAGCGTTCCGGCAACCTTGAGCACCATGCCCATGAGCGCCATGTGCACGGCAGCGACGAGGAACAGCGCCATGGCTGCCCGGCCATCGATCTCGCCGAGCTGCGCACCCTGCACCAGCTTGGCGACGATAGGCACCAGCAGTTCGAGCGAAATACCCCCGCCCAGCACCACGAAGAGAGGCGTGACCGCGGTCAGCACGACCCCGCGCAGCCAGCCCGCCGTCAATCCGCGGGTGCCGCCGAACAGCGCCATGACAACGAAGATCGGGCCCAGCGCCAGCAGCACCGCAAGGGCGATACGCGCGGTCAGCAGGATACCGACAGTGCCGAGCAGCAGAATCAGCGCACCCAGCCACATCACGCTGGTCGGGGTGAACATGCCCCCTTGCGCGGCGGCCTGCGCCTGCGCGCCGCCTTCACCGCCCGCGCCATTGCTGACATTTTGCGATGCCTCGCCGATGGCCTGGAAGACGATGTCGATACGGTCGCCGAAGATCTGCGTCGCCGAACCCTTGGCCCCCATCAGGATCGAGGCGATCCAGTCGGGCCCGCCGATGGCGAGGTTCCACACGACATTCTGGTAGGCGATCCAGCTCGTCGCGAAAGTCAGCACCAGACCGAGCGTGAGCATCCGCGGCGTCAGCGCCGAGATGCCGAGCGTGGAACGGCCGGTGATGAGCGAAAAGGCGAAGAAGGCGATGTAGAGCGTGAGCAGGATCGTCAGCACCGGCGCAAGCGCGCCGTCTGCGCCGAACAGGCGGGCGAAGGCCGAGGAAATCGTCTCGCCGGCCATGCAGTCGACCGCGCGCAATGCCGGTGCGACGCCGGCCGAAGCCACTTCCGCGAGTTGCTGACAGGTGCCGCTCATCGCCCGCTCACTCGGCCGCCTGGATCCAGGCGGCTCCATCCTCGGCGTCGCCCGGCCAGGTCATCCCGGTCAGTACCGGGTACCATGCGGCCGGATCGTCGCCATAGCGCTCACGCAAGGTGTCGAGCTTGCGCACCGTGCTCTCGCGACCTGACAGGACGGTCAGAACCTCGGGCATTCCCGCAAGGTCGAGCCGGACCACGACCGAGGCATCGGACTGGCGGATCAGGAAGCAGCGCGAATGCGCGGGCAGCGTGCGGATCACGTCGAGTTCGTGCTGGGTCAGGCCGAAGCCTTCGCAGTAGTCCTCGGCGCGGGCGCGCGCATTGGGCATGAAGATCATCGTCGCGGTCTGCTCGACCAGCGCCGTGGCAATCTTGCTGTCGAGCGCATCGCGCGCGGACTGGGTCGCGAAACCGACCAGCGCGTTGCGCTTGCGCAGGGTCTTGAGCCAATCACGGATGCGCGCGGCGAAAACCTCGTCGTCGAGCGCCTTCCAGCCCTCGTCGATCAGGATCATCGTCGGTTCGCCGTCGAGGCGTTCCTCGATCCGGTGGAACAGGTACATCATCACCGGCGTGCGCAGGCGCGGGCTTTCCAGCAGCGCAGTCATGTCGAAGCCCAGCACGCGGGCAGAAAGGTCGAGCCGGTCGTACTGGTTATCGAACAGCCAGCCATGCTCGCCCCCGCCGATCCAGGCATCGAGCCGCGACGCGAGGTCCCCCGGCTGCGGACGGCGCGAACCGGCCAGCAACTCGCGGAAATACGAGAGGCGGCGCAGGCTCGGATCGTTGGCATAGGCGGCATCGACCGCGCCGGCGATCGTCGCCAGTTCCTCGGGACCGTTGGCCGAAAGCAGGACGCCGAGCCAATCGCGCAGGAAAGCGCGGTTGGTGGCGGTGTCGGGCAGCGAGAGCGGGTTGAACCCGGTCGGATGCCCGGCGGCGACGCGGCTGTAAGTGCCGCCGATGCCGCGCAGGAAGACTTCGGCGCCGCGGTCCTTGTCGAACAGGATCGTGCGCGGCGCGAACTTCTGCGCCTGGGCGGCGAGGAAGTTCATGACCACCGTCTTGCCGGAACCTGACGGACCGATGACAGTGAAGTTACCGAGGTCGCCCTGATGGAAGTTGAAGAAGAACGGCGTCGAGCTGGTGGTCGACAGCAGCGTCACCGCATCGCCCCAGTGATTGCCGCTCGCCTGGCCCATCGCAAAGCCGTGCAGGCTGCCGAAACAGGCCATGTTGGCGCTGGAAATCAGCGCGCGGCGGACGATGAAGCCCTCGTTTCCGGGAAGCTGGCCCCAGAAGGCGGGCTCGAGATTGACTTCCTCGCGTACGGCGACGGCACCGGCATCGGCCAACGAGGCCGCACACATCGCGGTCACTTCGTCGAGCCCTTCCAGCGAATCGGCACGCACCAGCACCGAGAGGTGATGATCGCCGAAACCGACCGCGCCGGTGCCGAGCGAATCGCGGGCGCTCGCCATTTCGCGGCGCTCGGCCATCGCTTCTTCGTCCGCCGAGCGCAGGCGGCGGATCGCAAGATCGATGCGTTCGCGGGCGATCTGGCGGTCGCAAGGTGCATATGTCTCGGTCAGGACCAGCTCGCAGGGCAGGCGCAGCAAGGCGTCCGTCAGGCCCGGAGCGGTCGAATCGGGATAGTCCTTGAGGCTGACGACCGAGGCAAACGAAGCATTCGAAGCCCCGCGCAGTTCCAGCGCGTCCATGCCAAAGTTGATCCGGCGATAGGGTAGCATATGGCCGATATCGGTGCCCTCGGCAGGGCGGCGTACGGGCCGCATCTCGCCGTTGTAGAGCGCCGAAAGCAGTTCGAGGACCTCGGAGCACTGGCCCTTGGCGGTGTCGTAGTCGCCCAGCATGCGCGCGCCGTAGGAGCCGAGCGAGGCGACCATCGCACTGGCGGCGGCACGCAGCGAGCGCACGTCGGCGGGATCGGCCTCGACCGCCTCGCCGCCCTTGCGCTTCATCATGCGGGACAGCTTGTCAGCCCAGCCCGCCTTGCCGCGCGCGGGGCGGCGGACAAGGGTAATGAACTGGTCGTTCACGAACAGCGCGCCCGAACCGGTGCGGGCCCGCCAGCGCGAATCGATGTGCGCCGCAAGCGGATCGTCGAAGTGACCTTCCAGCTCGATCTCGACCCGGCGGCGGATCACGTGGTGGTACAGCACGAAACGCGCATCGAGCGAGGAACGCAGCAGCACTTCACGGGTGGCGACGTGGGCGTTCAGCTCGTCGGTATCGGCAGTTTCGAAAGCGAGGCCCGGGACCATCAGCGACAGCATCACCGAACCGTCGCGCAGCAGCACGACGTTCTCGTCCACCAGCGCCTGGTAGGGCAGCCGGTCGCCGACAAGGGCTTCCTTGCCGGCCCAGCCCTTCAGGCCCGGGATCGCGCGTCGCGACTTCGTCTTTGGCGCCATGTCTGTACTCCCCACCCCCGAATCGATCTCAGGGTGCGTAACTGTTGCAACCCCAGCGCTGCCAGTTGGCAACGCGCGGGCACTTGCTCACTTTGGCGATCCAGAGGTCGAATACCCGGGGTTCGCGCAAGCATGCGAGGTATCCGACCCCATGGATCGCGAGCGCTGCAGGCAGCGCCCAGAAGCTCTTGGTGATGAGGAAGATCTCCGTCGTCACCGCAGCGTTGATGATGAAGAAGCTGTATGTCACCCCGGCGAATATCTGCGGCCGGGTGAGCGCGCGATGGACGGGATAGCGGGCCAGGCTCATCAGCCGCGCCCTCAGCCCGCCGCCGACTGGATGCCGGAAACGATCGCCCCGGCGCCGAACAGGACGAAGCAGCCGATGATGACGGTCGCGCCGAAGCGCCAGTTCATGCGGCCGGTCAGCATCATGAACCCGACGGCCGCCACCGCCATGACCGCGACCGCGGTAGCGACATTGCCGAGCAGTGTGCCCTGCAGCCAGCCCAGCGCGGCGACGATCGGGCCGCTGCCGGCCGGATCCTGCGTCGTCACGGTCTGCGCACTGGCCAGGTTCGGCGTCAGCGCCATGCCCATGGCCGCGAGAAACGCGGCGAAAGCCTTGGAAATTCCGCTAAAAGTGCGGGTGCGAATGATAGAATCTCGAATCACCATGCCCTCCGTGTGAGGGCCAAGTGCGCCACCATGATGACAAGTGTGTGACGATGAGACGGCTAAAGAGACAGTCATATTGCAATCGCCAGTCACTGTTTCAGGTACGTAGCAAAGGACGCCGGCCCTCCCCGACGGCCCCACTATACTGGCGACCATTATTATAAAGTGTTACCCGAAAGGCCAGCGTGCGATTGCCGGTTGTCGACCGGGGCGCGGCCCCGGCCCTGAAATCAGGATTTGGAGGCGATCAGCGCACCGCCAGGGTCTGGCCGGTGGCGATGCCCTTCATGGCCGTGCGGGCGGCCCAGCGCGAATCCATCCAGGAGCCGTCCGCCAGTTCGAGATCGTAGCGCTCCGGGCTGGCCGCCGCGGCCTTGTAGCTGACCATGGCCTGCTGGGCCATGCCGACGCGGTCATAGGCGGTCCCCAGATTGATCAGGGCCGCAGGATCGTTCGATTGCGCAGCGCCCATGCGCTGCAGCTTGGCGATGGCCTCTTCATTCTTCCCGGCCGCCAGCTCCTCATAAGCTACATCGACTTCGTCCTGGGGACGAACTTCGAGCGTCAGCGAAAAGGCCGACTGCCCCATGAGGACACTTGCGACGAGTATGGATAGCGACATGCAACTCTCCCGGACATTCTTGCGATGAGTGCATCTTCTGCGGAAAAACCCGCGACCTCAAGAAAATGACGGGACTGTCATAAAACTGCAATCTGGCTGTGAATCGCCCCGATAAGGGCGAGTCGCAAGCCATGGTCCGGTCGATATCGAATAACGGTCATATCCCCGTCACATAAGTGCATATTTCTGTCATTGGATCGCCAACAAACTGTCACCCCCTCATCCTAAACGGCCCCTCAACGAAGGCGGATTCGCCGCTTCGTCCGACCTGAAAAACGGGGGAACTCACGTGAAGAAAATTTCTGGTCTGCTGCTGGTTGGCTGCAGCGCACTTGCTCTTGCCGGTTGCGGCGCCGACGACATCTCGTCGCCGGGTGCCGGCGGCATCACGATCAACAACCCGACGCCCGCTCCGACCCCGACCCCGACTTCGGGCACCGGCACCGTCGTCGCGGCTGACAGCTGCCCAACCTTCAACGCCACCGGCGGCCTGACCGACAGCGGCACGATCTCCGGCCCCGAAGGTTCGTGGCGCGTGTGCACCCTTCCCGCCCTGGTCGACGTCAGCTCGAGCCTGCCCAAGGTCGCCGGCGTCGTCTATCGCCTGAACGGCCGCGTCGACGTCGGCTGCGACGGCGGCTTCTCGGCCCCGACTTCGGGTTCGCCCTTCACCACCACCACTGCCAGCTGCAACGGCCGTTCGCTGACCGCCGACACCGACGTAACCCTGACGATCGATCCGGGCGTCATCATCTACGGTGAAAACGGTTCGGAAGCCGCCTGGCTCGCCGTCAACCGCGGTAACAAGATCAATGCCGTCGGCACGGCCTCGCAGCCGATCATCTTCACCAGCCGCCAGAACGTCGTCGGCACCAACGATGACAGCTCGCAGGGCCAGTGGGGCGGCGTCGTGCTGCTCGGCCGCGGCATCGTGACCGACTGCAACTACGGCTCGACCGCCGCGAAGACCTGTGAGCGCGACACCGAAGGCGCGGTCAACAAGGCCGTCTTCGGCGGACAGGACAACGCCTACAACGCCGGCACCATGAAGTACGTCCAGATCCGCTACTCGGGCTATGTCCTGAGCAACGGCAAGGAACTGCAGTCGCTGACCGCCGAAGGCGTCGGCTCGGGCACCACGCTCGACTACTTCCAGTCGGTCAACAGCTCGGACGACGGTGCCGAATTCTTCGGCGGCAAGGTCCAGTTCAAGCACTACATCTCGGTCAACGCCGACGATGACAGCCTCGACCTCGACACCGGCCTGGAAGGCTACTTCCAGTATGTCATGCTGCTGCAGCGTGACGGCGGCGGCGACGCGCTGATGGAAATCGACTCGAACGGTGCCGAAACCGACACCCCGCGTCAGAAGACCGTCATCGCCAACTTCACCGGCGTCCAGCCCAGCTCGAGCTCGAACAACGAATCGAACGACCAGGCTTCGGTACTGATCCGCGGCAACTCGGACATCACCTGGGTCAACGGCATCATCAACACGCCGAACAACGAGTGTCTGCGCCTGAACGGCTCGGGCACCACCCCGGCGACGCTGAAGGCCTACTCGACCGTCATGTCCTGCGGTTCGACCAAGTACATCGACAGCGGCACGAACGCTTCGGGCTACTCGGCTTCGCAGTTCGCTTCGGGCACCAACCTGAACGATGATGCCTTCACCTCGACGCTTTCGAGCACCTTCGTCAACGGCACCAACGAAGCCGGCAAGGCCGGTTACGCCGACATCAAGACGCTCTCGAGCTTCTTCGATGCAGTCACCTACATCGGCGCCGTGAAGGACTCGAGCGACACCTGGTACAAGGGTTGGACCTGCGACAACGCGACCGCCAACTTCGGTTCGGGTGAAAGCTGCACGGCTCTGCCGACCACCTGATCCGGCCGCCCATAACTGACGACAAGGGGGGCGGTCCGAATTCGGCCGTCCCCCTCTTCGCATAAATACTTGTTCCAGGGGGACATCAAATGACCAAGCCGCGGCTTGTTTCGCTGCTGCTGCTTTCCACCGCGATGCTGACGCCTGCCATGGCTTCGGCTCAGGAAAGTGCCACGACCAGCAATGACGCCAACAGCGCATCGAACGATCAGGCAGACACTTCCACCCAGGAGGAAGACGCGCCGGACGTATCGCTGCCCGGCGGCGCGATCATCGTCACCGGCCACCGCGATCGCAACATCCAGCGCATCGCCCCGCAGGTCATTTCGGTGCTCTCCACCCAGGAAATCGCACGCACCGGTGAAGGCGACATCGCCGGCGCCCTTGGCCGCGTGACCGGCCTCAGCGTCGTCGGCAACGGCTACGTCTACGTACGCGGCCTTGGCGACCGTTATTCGCTCGCCCTGCTCAACGGCTCGCCGCTGCCCAGCCCCGAACCGCTCAAGCGCGTCGTGCCGCTGGACCTGTTCCCGACCAGCATCGTGGCCTCGTCGCTCGTCCAGAAGAGCTATTCGGTCAATTTCCCCGGCGAGTTCGGCGGCGGTGTCATCAACCTCACCACCAAGGCCATCCCGACCGAGACCTTCCTCACGGTCAGCGGCGGCCTCGGCTGGGATACCGAGACCACCAACAAGCTCAGCTACAGCTACTATGGCAGCAAGACCGACTGGACGGGCTGGGACAACGGCAACCGTTCCATTCCCAAGTCGCTGCAGAGCTATTTCAACAGCAATACCGTCATCGATCCCACCGGTGACCTCGCCAAGCAGCTTGGCGGAATTCTGGTCAATGGCCGCAATGCCGTCATCCAGAAGGACACCAAGACCCAGCCGAACTTCTCGGGCGGGATAACCGGCGGCACCGCGATCGAACTCGGCGACGCCACGCTTGGCGTGATCGCCGCCGCCAGCTACTCGAACACGACGCAGACCAAGGACATTATCCGTCAGCGTGCGCAGGGCACCACGGCAGAACCGAGCCAGCTGTTCGAGAACTTCAACGCAGTCAACACCGACAACCGCATCGTCGGCAACGGCCTGCTCGGCCTTGGCCTCGAATGGGGCGAGAACAAGATCCGCTGGACCAACGTCTACATCCACGACACGGTCAAGCACACCAGCCTGAGCCTGGGCAAGCGCGAGAACAACATCCAGGCCGACTACATGAACCAAACGACCGCCTGGTACGAACGTCAGCTGATCGACACCCAGTTCGTCGGCGAGTTCAAGCCGGCAGACGACACCTCGATCGACGTGCGCGCCGGCTACGCGAACTCCAAGCGCCTCGCGCCCTTCGAGATCGAGGCCGAGTACCTGCGCACCAACGTCGATAGCGACAACTACGGGCAGTACTTCGTCAACCGCCTGGGCAACGGCAACCAGGACCCGACGACGATCACCTTCTCGCGCCTGAACGAAGACGTCTGGTCCGCCGGCGTCGATCTTTCGCATACCTTCAGCCCCGGCTGGACCGGCAGCGTCGGCTATGCCTACCAGATCAATTCGCGCACCAACACGCGGCGTTCCTTCGCGATCTACGCGAACGGCGACCAGACGCAGATCTCCAACTTCGGCCTGCTTCGCCTCGACGTCCTGCTGCAGCCGGGCACCTGGTACCTGCAGGACTTCGGCGTGAACTATGGCCTGGAGCTGCGCGAGCCCGAAGCCAGCACCGCCCAGTTCGATTCCCGCCTGCTCAACCACGCCTTTTACGGCAAGCTCGAAGGCGCCTTGACCGACCAGCTTTCCTTCGATCTGGGCGTGCGCTGGGAATATGCCAAGGAATCGACCATCCTGCGCCCGATCGGAGCCGATCCGAGCAAGGCCACCGATCTCAAGAACGAGTACTTCCTGCCGGCCCTGACGCTCACCTACGAGATCAATCCGAGCATGCAGGTGCGCCTCAACGGTTCGAAGACGATTGCCCGCCCGCAGTTCCGCGAACTGCTGTACCAACCGTACTTCGACCCCGACACGAACCGCACCTATCAGGGCAACCCGTTCCTCGAGGACAGCAAGCTGACCAATATCGAAGGCCGTTACGAATGGTACTTCGATCGCGACCAGCGCATGTCGGTGGGCGCCTTCTACAAGAAGATCGACAAGCCGATCGAATCCTTCCTGACCGGTTCGGAAACCTTCATCACGTCCTACGCCAACGCGCCGACCGCCGATCTTTACGGCGCCGAGCTGGAGCTGCAGAAGTACTTCTACCTGGATAGCCTGGGCGGCAAGTTCTTCGAAACGCGCAGGCTGATGCTCATGGGCAACTACACCTACACGAAGTCCAAGCTGAAGGTCAGCGACAGCGACGTCGTACGCATCTACGGCGCCGGCACCGGCACGTCGCTCGCCACCGACTACTTCGTCGACGGCGCCCCGCTGACCGGCCAGTCCGAACACATCGCCAACCTGCAGATCGGCCTGGAAGACACCGACAGCCTTTCGCAGCAGACGATCCTGTTCAACTACGCTAGCAAGCGCGCGGTCAGCCGCGGCCTTGCGAACTCGGGCCAGCCGGACATCTTCGAATATCCGGGCCTGACCATCGACGTGGTCCTTCGCCAGGGCTTCATGGTCGGCGGCAAGGAAGTCGAGCTGAAGCTCGAAGGCCGCAACCTGACCGGCCGGAAGCACGAGGAATACCAGTCCTTCGTCGACGGCCGGGTGGACTACAACACCTACAAGGTGGGCCGCACCTTCTCGGCTTCGGCCTCGTTCAAGTTCTGACCCGAGGATCCTGATCCTCACTGGGAAGGTCCCTGCCCTTCCTACGGCAACCTCGGGGCCCGGTCGCTCTCGCGATCGGGCCCCTTTTTCTGCGCCTTGCAAAGCGGTCGGCGAGCGGTTAGACGCGCCCCGTCATCTGGGGAGTAGCCAGCTGGCGTCCGTGCAAGCGGACCGTCAGTGCCCTGTCGTCAACATACTTGGTCGAGAGACCATGGCGCACAGGAGAACGGGCAACCGTTCGGGCGAGACCAATGGCGTTGCAGCTCCGCTCGGCCGGGCGGGTTCTGCCACGCTATTGTCTTGTCTGTCGCCCGGCCCGGAGAATACCTTGGAAGCCCTGCTCACATCGACAGCCGTCGTCGCCCTCGCCGAGATCGGCGACAAGACGCAGTTACTCGCCATCGTCCTGGCCACCCGGTTCAAGCGTCCCTGGCCCATCGTTGCCGGTATCTTCGTTGCAACGCTGGCCAACCACTTCCTGGCCGCGCTGGTCGGCGAACAGGCTGCCGCGTTCCTCGACGGCCTGTGGTTCCGCTACCTGGTGGCCGCCAGCTTCATCCTGATGGCCGCCTGGACGCTGATCCCCGACACGTTCGACGAGGACGAGGAAGCCAGGCCCAGCCGCTTCGGCCCTTTCGTGGCCACCACGATAGCCTTCTTCA